>FSSH01000595.1_pt4 | contig 16879 bp, 15 predicted proteins | sample 1166101 | NCBI WGS metagenome assembly FSSH01 (sample SAMEA32972668, study PRJEB13176) | freshwater metagenome | biome: Drinking water system; feature: Biomass in drinking water that filtered by 0.45 um membrane; material: drinking water | place: USA | collected 2012-12-20 | depth 0 m | reverse complement strand
TCAAAAACCGCCGTGCTCTAGGACCGGGCAATATGACCAGTCCACGGGTAAGGCATGAGTATTTCTGTCATCACTTCAACTGTTCCCTGCGCTTCATGCGAGCAGGAAGAGCGGCAGAAGAACATCCAACAAAAACAGGATATACAGGCAAGTCGCGAGGCTGCTGCAACGAAAACGGCTGAGCTTGCTGCCGGGGTTGGACAGAGGCTCGATATATCCGTTTGAAAGACAGGCAGCGGGTCGGTGGACCCGCGCCCGCCTCGCGCTAAGTGATCAGTAGCCGCGACAGGTGCGGGTGATCGGGTCGCCGTATTGATCGACGAGCGGACGCCCGCGCCGATCATAAACCTGGCATTGGGGTGTCGTACCAGCACCGATCAAAGCGCCACCGGCACCACCAATCGCTGCACCAATCAGGGCGCCGCCGCCTGTACCGGTTGCCAGGCCGCCAATCAGGGCGCCGGTCGCAGCGCCAACGCCGCCGCCGACAACCGCACGGTCGCCTTGCGGCGAACCGGTCGTGCACCCGGCGAGCACGAGAAGCGCTGCACAGGCAATAGCCAACTTACGCATGTTTTTCTCCTCAAAACGAAGGCGTCAACGACTAAGTTCTCTAGCTATCAATTTTGGTGGCGCCAAGGCAAAACCCGCAAGCTGCCATTTATTACAACGCATGAGGGGCGAAATGGTTCTGCATGGTTTTGTTTTTTTGGTGATCGCTCAGCCAGCAGGCGAGAGTTTGGCGCAGCTCCTGTACCCGGGCTGGTGATGGCGGTTGCGGCTGTGGTGGCGCTCTTCTGGGCGCAAGGTCGCGTTCCCAACGCTGTCGGAGAGGGGGCGGATGTGCTGCTGCGTCATCTGTCTTTGCTGTTCGTGCCGGCCGGCGTCGGCGTGCTGCAGCATCTGCCGCTGGTTCGTGCCGAAGGGCTCGTCATCGTCGTTACCGTCGTCGCTTCGACGCTTCTGACGATGGCGGTAACCACGCTGGTCTTCTTGTTGCGCGTCAAACATGTCGAAGAGGGCCAGTCATGAGCGGCCATTCTAATCTATGGGTTTATCTTTCAGCCTCGCCGCTCACCTGGCTTGGCGTGACGCTGGCAGCCTATCTGGTGGGTGATACCATCTCGACGGCGACAAAACGCCATCCCATGGCACATCCCGTCCTGATCGCGGTCGCGCTGATCAGCGTCCTGCTGGTCACGACCGAGACCGGGTACAGCGCTTATTTTCAAGGGGCGCAGTCCATCCATGTGCTGCTTGGCCCGGCGACGGTGGCGCCTGTGTTGTTGCGGTTACTGTCTTAGAGCAAGTCGCGTATACGGAGCATGCTCTAACCTCAGGCCGCTTCAGCATGGGCAGGATTTGATCCATTGGGCGGTCGTCCTTCCGCCAGCGTAGGGGAGCCTGCGGCCTGTGACGGCGGGGCGCTGCTGGCTGCGATCAACGCAAGGTACGCCTTGCCTGCCAATGGTTTGGCGAAAAGATAGCCTTGAGCAAAATGGACGCCCCTATTGCGTAAATAGTGCAGTTGTTCTCCGGTCTCTATTCCTTCGGCGACAATTTCCATCGTTAGCGAGCGCCCAAGCTCGATCAGGCTGTCGATAATCGGCGAACCGGTGTTGGAACTGGTGATGGTGTCGATGAAGAGTTTGTCGATCTTGATCTGGTCCATGCCCAGCGTCTGCAGGTAGGCAAGTCCGCCATGCCCCGTGCCAGCATCGTCAAGGGCGACCTTGCATCCCAAATCCTGCAAGCCCTTGATGGCGAGCTTGGCCCGCGCCAGATTGGGTAGAGGATAGCGTTCGGTCACCTCGAAGACGAGCTGGCTGTAGCGCATACCGCCGGTTGAAAAAATATGACGGACGTCGTTGACCGTGGCAAAATCGGAGAAGTGATCGGCGAACAGGTTGATTGCCATCTTCAGCTGCGGGTGCGTTGCATACACTGCGCCCACCTCGTCGCGCACCTTGTTCATCAAGCGTTTTGTCATCTCAACCGCGAGCCCTGATTCCTCCGCCTCGCGGATGAAAACTCCTGGCGGTACGATGGCGCCGTCAGCCTTGCGCCAGCGGATCAGGCATTCGCAGCCGACGAGCGCACCGGTCTGGATGTTGAAGACCGGCTGGTAATAAGGAATGAATTCATCGCGCCTTATGCCGCGAGCGATGGCATCCTCCACGGTGGGCTGGCGCCAGATCGCCTGCGCAATGATCAGAAAAAACAATACCCCCAGCAATCCCCCGCCAAGATCGACAATGACTGAGAGAATACGGGCGCTGTCGAGTGCGGTTTCCATCGCAACGTTCATCGAAACGTGGATTGGAAAATGCTCTGAAGTTGCAACAGCGGACAACGTCGGCGCGCTGTGCCGGCGATCAGCCGTTTTTGCCTTCCCGTCCCAGACCGGCAAACGCGCGATCATGGTTCCATCGTCGAATGCGAGCAAGCCGACGACGTTGTGCTTCCATTCGGCCGGTACGTAATCCAGTCGCTGGAGATCAAGAACGATACTGGCGATCAGCATTCTGTCGCCGTCAGTGAAACTGACGTTAAGCAGGCTGCGTCCGGCATCGCTGACGGGGCTGAGGGCGACGGCAAGATTTTTCTGGCTGGCTGGGCGAAAGCGCAAACCGATATAGTTGCCGGCGGGAATTTCACTCGAGCTGCACAGGGTGCGCCCGTCCGGGCCGAGGATCAGGATGCTCTTGGCGGCCCGCGCATCGAAGGCTGCGGCTGACAGTCGGGATCGCTCATTGGAGCCGCAGGATGCATGCATGATATCGCTGACGCCAGCGATCACGTCAGCCGCTTCCGACAGCAGACCGTCAATATGGGTGAGGGTGCGCTGTGCCGTATCTTCAAGCCGCTGTTCGGCAACATTAAATGTGTGCGTCCGCAACACCCAGCGCATGCCCGATACAGGCGCCAAGGCCAGTACAACGGCGCAGATCAGCAGACCTGAATTGATAATGGCGGCTCGCACCGATCCCCCCTTGCGGCGCGATAATGCCTGAAAGGCGATTAAATTCTGCTTAAATGGTTTTGGTGGAATGCGGTGGTTGCGGCAGGCTTGGCTGGCGGAGGCCGCCATTTTCCATCAAGCGACGATTTTTACGGTCTATGCGCATTGTCGAGCGCAAAGAAATCCGCCTGACGTGAGATCGCTGCGCGCAGGTGTTGCTGATACTCGATCCTTGTGATTTCAACGGCGCCGAACTGGGACAGGTGGTCGGTCAGGAACTGCGCATCGAGCAAATGATAACCTCCCGCCTGCAGGCGCTCGACGAGATGGACCAGTGCCGCCTTGGAGGCGTCGGTCGCGCGATGAAACATGCTTTCGCCGAAAAAGGCAGCGCCGATCGCCACACCATAAAGCCCCCCGACGAGCGCCCCGTCGCGATAGCACTCCACCGAATGGCAATACCCGCGCCGATGCAATTCGCCATAAAGATGGCAAATACGCGCATTGATCCAGGTGGAGGGTCGGTCAGGAGCACGTTCGGCGCAGGCCGCCATCACCGCGTCAAAAGCGGTGTCGACGCGTAGCTCGAAGCCCGCTGTGCGCAGGGTGCGACGAAGGCGGCGCGGGATGTGAAAGCTCTCAAGCGGCATAATCCCGCGTTTTTCCGGTTCAAGCCAGAAGAGGCCGGGATCATCGGCGGAATCAGCCATTGGAAACATGCCGACCGCATAGGCTCTGAGCAGGATATCAGGCGTTATCGCCGCATCGCTCGATCCGGCTGACACGGATCACTCGTTTGATGGCGCGGCGCCATCCTTCAGATGCTTTTCCAGCCAGTGAATATCGTAATTGCCGGCGCGGATATCCTTGTTGCGTACAAGATCGCGGAAAAGCGGAAGCGTGGTGTCGATTCCATCGACGACGAATTCATCAAGGGCGCGCTGAAGGCGATTGAGACATTCGTGGCGATCGCGCCCCGCGACGATCAGCTTGGCAGCCAGGCTGTCGTAATAGGGCGGGATGACGTAACCCTGATAGGCGGCTGAATCGACGCGCACCCCCAGACCGCCCGGCGGGTGGAAATAGGTGATGCGCCCGGGAGAGGGGCGAAATGTGTGCGGATGCTCGGCGTTGACGCGGCACTCGATCGCATGGCCGCTCCAGGTCACGTCGCTCTGGGTCACTGACAGGCGACCGGTTGCCGCAATCAACAATTGCTCGCGTACGAGATCCATACCCGTCACCATTTCGGTCACCGGATGCTCCACCTGCAGGCGCGTATTCATTTCAATGAAGTAGAATTCGCCATTCTCGTAAAGAAACTCGATCGTGCCGGCACCACGATAGCCAAGCTTCTGCATGGCGCCGGCGACGACGCCGCCGATTTTCGTCCGCTGGTCGGGAAGCAGGGCCGGCGAGCCGGCTTCCTCCCAGACTTTCTGGTGGCGGCGCTGCAGCGAACAGTCGCGCTCGCCCAGATGGATGGCGCCGCCCTGGCCATCGCCCAGCACTTGCAGCTCGATGTGGCGCGGCTTGCCGAGATATTTTTCCATATAGACCGAGTCATTGCCGAACGCAGCGCCCGCCTCAGCCCGGGCGGTGGCAAGGGCGTGGGGCAATTCCTCAGCGTTGTGCGCCACCTTCATCCCGCGTCCGCCGCCGCCGGCGGTTGCCTTGATCAGCACCGGATAGCCGATATCGCGGGCAAGGGAGGCTGCCTCGTCCTCATTCTCGACCGCACCTTCGGAGCCTGGAACAACCGGAATACCCAATTGCCGGGCGGTGCGCTTGGCCTCGATCTTGTCGCCCATGATGCGGATATGATCAGAGGTCGGGCCGATAAAGGTGATGCGGTGCGATTCGAGGATTTGTGCGAAACGGGCATTCTCCGACAAAAAACCGTAGCCGGGATGGAGCGCGTCCGCGCCGGTGATTTCACAGGCAGCGAGAATGGCGGGGATGTTCAGGTAGCTGTCGCGCGCAGCCGGCGGGCCGATACAGACGCTCTCATCGGCAAGGCGCACATGCATGGCGTCGGCGTCTGCAGTTGAGTGAACCGCAACGGTGGCGATATCGAGTTCCTTGCAGGCGCGCAGAACCCTCAGCGCGATCTCGCCTCGATTGGCAATCAGGACTTTCTGAAACATCACACCTGCCCCCGTGGCGCGTTCAATTGGCGCGTTGTCCGATGGCTCACTCGAGCACCAGCAGGGCTTCACCATACTCAACCGGATGCCCGGCCTCGACGAGAATGGCCGTCACGGTCCCATCGCGCGGAGCCGGGATTTCGTTAAATGTCTTCATCGCTTCGATGATGAGGAGGGTCTGGCCGCGTCGGACTTTGGCGCCGACGGCGACAAAGGCCGGCTTGTCGGGCGCAGGGGACAGGTAGACGGTCCCGACCATGGGTGACGTCACCGTGCCCTCGCTTGGCGTTGGCTTGACGGCTGCTGAGATGGCGAGCGAGGGGAGGGCCGTTGCTGCCGGGCCTGGGTGGGCAGGTGGCGGCACCGCGACATGGGTCGAGACGTGAATTTCACGCGCTACACGGATGCGAAAATCCTTTCGCTCGATCTCGATCTCCGACAGGTCGGTTTCCTTGAGAATGTCAGCCAGGTCGCGGATCAACGCCGCATCGACCAGCCCGCCTGATGCCTCTCGTGAGGTGGCTGACCTAGTGCCTGGTGTTTTCGTTTGCGTCATTGTTCAAGCTCCGTCAGGCGGCTCAGGGTTTGGCAGCAGCGAGGGCTGCTACCAGCGCGCGCAGCGCCCATTCATAGCCACGCGCGCCGAAACCGCACATGACGCCCAGAGCCACGGGTGAAATATAGGAATGATGGCGAAAGGCCTCGCGGGCAAACACATTCGACAGATGCAGCTCGATCACCGGCAGATCGCTGCTGCGGATGGCATCATGCAAGGCAATCGAGGTGTGGGTATAGGCACCGGGGTTCAAAACAATGCCCGCCGCCTTGCCGCGCGCCTCCTGGATCCAGTCGACAAGCATGCCTTCGTGGTTCGACTGACGGAAATCGATGGCAAAGCCAAGCTCATTGCCGATGCGCCGCGCGCCAGCCTCGATGTCAGCAAGCGTTTCGTGGCCATAGATCTGTGGCTCGCGCAGACCCAGCATGTTGAGGTTGGGTCCGTTCAGGACAAAAATAGTTTTTAAGCTCATGCCTTAACCTTTACACCGGCCGATGCTGGCGGCTTATAGGAGGGGTGAGCGTCAAGGGGAAGGGCCAAGTCCCGCGCCGTGCGGGTATGCTCAGCAACTTGTCTTGCCGCATTTGCGAACCGCCTGAATCTTCTGGCGCAGGGCGGCTATCCCCACCGCGCCGACGATCACCTCATTGCCGATCACATAAGTCGGCGTGCCGTTGAGGTTCAGGTTATCAGCCAGGCGCAATGAGTCTTCGATGACGTCTTGCGAGGGTCTTTGCGTCATGCCCGCTTCCAGGCTTTTTGTATCAAAGCCGAGACTTTGGGCAACTGAAAGCGCAACCTTCTTGTCGACGGGGTTCTTCTCACCCAGCAATTTCGTATGAAACTCATGGAAGCGCGGATTGTTGATCAGCTGCGCCGAGATTTGCGCTGCTTCAACCGACCCACGTCCAAGAACGGGAAACTCCTTCAAGACGAGGCGGAGGCCTGGGTCGGCACGCAGCAGATTTTCAACATCACCAAGCGAGCGTTTGCAATAGCCGCAATTATAATCAAAAAACTCGACGATCGTGACGTCACCGTTGGGATTACCGAGGACGGCGCTACGTGCGCTTGAAAACAGATCCGTTGCATGTTTCGCAACGGCCTCGGAGCGCACTTTTTCTTCCTGCTCGCGCTCGTGGCGGTCCATTGCCACCAGAGCCTCGCGCAGAACCTGCGGATTATTTAGAAGATAATCGCGGATCAGCGATTCAAAAGCCTGCTTCTGTGCAGGATCGAATTTGGTGTCCTGCGCGATGGCAGGCGACAGGAAACAGCCAAGAACGGCAAGAAACAGCCAAGTCATCCGCATTGTGTCAGTCCTTTCAAGCCATTCGGCTTATTGATCCTCGCGTGGGGGAGGGCGAAAATTGACAATATCATCCGCACGGATCCACCCTGGCGAGCCGCGCGGCAGCAAAGCCTGGGCGCGGACAGCTGAGCGTTTGGCGAGCGGGTAGGCGCCGACGACGAAATAACCCTGGGCGGTGGCGAGAGATGCCTTGCCATCCTCGCCCTTGCGACCATAGGCGATGCCAAGGAAACGATACGTCTCGGCGGTTTCCGGTTCCTGAACAACGGCTCGCTCAAGTTCGCGGATCGCTTCATCAAGCATGGTTTTGTCTTCGGTGGCGACCATGGCACGACCCAGCGCCGAGCGAATGAGCGCGTTGCCGCCGGACAATTGCAGGGCCTTGCGATAAGATGGCAGCGATTCACGCGGACGGCCGCGCTCAAGATAGGCTTGCCCTTTCAACTCCTGAAAATAAGGGTTGTTTGGCTGTGCCGCGATCAGCTCATCCATAATGGGTAGAGCCGCGGTGAGGTTGCCGGCGCGGTAGGTAGCGACAGCGCGGGCATATTTCGCGGCCAGCGAATTGTCGGACAACGGATAACGACGCAGCACGAGATCGCCGCGCTCGATGAAGCCGGCAACCTTGGCGCGCATCAAATCGTGGCGAAGCTGCAGGGCAGGCGCATCCCGACGATCACGATATGGACTTTTTTCAACTTCGTTGCGCAAGCCCACAACGCGCTCGCGCGGCAAGGGATGCGATTGCAGATAGGGGTCGATGAAACGGCTGATCCCTGAAATCTGATCAGAAAAACGCTCAAACGTCACCAGCATGCCGTTAGGGCTCTGCTGGGTTGCGTTGAGGTAAGTGACGGCGGCGCGGTCGGCGGCCTGTTCTTCGGTGCGCTGATAGGCAAGCAAAGTGCGCTGGCCAATCGAAGCGGATCCGAGCAAAACGCCGGTGGCAGCCCCGCCGAGTTCACCTTGATTGCCTTTCGACAGCGCCGCGCCGGCAACGGCGGCTGCCCCCAATATCAACGCGATGATGCTGTTGGTCGAGGCGCGGGCCAGCTCCTGGCGGATGCGCGCCAGATGCCCGCCTGCAATATGGCCGGTTTCATGGGCGAGCACGCCGATGACTTCATTGGGGGTCTTGGCATCGAGGAGGGCACCGGTCGTAATGAAAATACGCTGCCCGTCGATGACGAAGGCGTTGAAGGTGCGATCATTGACCAGTGCGATCGAGATATCGCGCTGCGCACTGATGCCGGCGGCGCGAAGAATGGGGCGCACATATTCGCGCAGCAATTGTTCGATCTCGGCGTCGCGCACCAGAATGATCTGTTGGCCGCCATCGCCGCCGCCGCTTTGCGCGCGCGCAGGCCGGCCCGCCGGCACCATCAGCGCAAACGCTGTCAGCGTCACGATCATCAAGCGCGACAGTCGCCTGAAGTCTAGTTTATGGCTTGCCATGAACGGATACAGTTCCTGTAATTGCCGGCGGACGGTAGGCAGGGGAGCGACAATGGTCAACCAAGGTGCCATTGCCTGACACCCTTGCCAGGCGCTCCAGCTTTGCTACCAAGTGTCGAGCAATGCATTCACAATCATGGCGAGGCGATGGCAAAAGGCGATCCATCTGGCGGGAAGAAGCGCCGGCAACCCTCACGGCGCAGTCAGATTCCGCCATTTATCGTCATGGATGTGATGCGTGCAGCCGCCAGTCGCCTCGCCAGTGGTCACGATGTCGTGCATATGGAAGTAGGCGAACCGGGCACGCCTGCGCCGCAAGCGGCGATTGCCGCTGCTGAACGTGCGCTGCGCGCCGGGCCGATCGGCTATACCCAGGCGCTTGGTATGGACGCATTGCGCCAGCGGATTGCCCGCCATTATCGTGACAGGCATGGGATCGATGTCGATCCGGGGCGCGTCATCGTCACGCAAGGCTCATCGGCGGCCTTCATTCTGGCGTTTCTGGCGGCCTTCAACCCGGGCGAGCGTCTGGCCGTGCCAATACCGGGCTATCCAGCCTACCGCCACACGACGACAGCGCTCGATATCGAGCCGGTCATTATTGAAACGAAAGCGGCGGAGCGCTGGGCGCCGACACCGTCTGCGGTAAGGGCTGCGCATCAGGAAAAACCACTTGCAGGTCTCCTCGTCGCCAGTCCCAATAATCCGACAGGGACGGTGATTTCCCCGGATGATCTGACAGCGCTTGCCGGTTGCTGTCGTGATCTGGGGATATGGCTCATTTCGGATGAAATCTATCACGGCCTTACTTATGGCGCGCCGGAGACAACGGCGCTGGCGGTCGATGATGATGCGATCATCGTCAATTCCTTCTCCAAATACTGGTGCATGACTGGATGGCGGGTGGGTTGGCTGGTTGTGCCGGAACGTCTCGTGCGGCCGATTGAGTGCCTGGCGCAAAACCTTTTCATTTCACCCCCATTGCTGAGCCAGGTGGCGGCGCTTGCGGCTTTTGAGGCCGATGAGGAGCTGGAGGGCTATAAACGTGCCTACGCGCGCAATCGCGCCATCTTGATGAGCGAGCTTCCGGCGCTGGGCTTTCGCGAGGTGTTACCGATGGATGGCGCCTTCTACGCCTATTGCAGCATCGAGCCCTTTTCCAATGATTCAAAAGCGTTCGCGGCAAAGCTTTTAGCTGAAACCGGCATCGCCGCCACGCCCGGGCTTGATTTTGATCCCGCTCATGGTCACCGCTATATTCGTTTTTCTTACGCCGGCCCCGAAGCAACCATTGTCGAATGCCTGCGCCGGCTCAAGGGTTGGCTGCCGCGCTGACAGGGGACTGATGATGTATGTGCCGCCGCAATTCGTTATTGATGACGAAGAATGTTTCAGCCTTATTGAGCGGTTTCCCTTAGGGGCTCTGGTTACTCAAGGGGCGGACGGTTTTGTTGCAAGCCATATTCCATTCGTTCTCGATCGCCGTGCCGGGGACAAGGGTGTGTTGCGCGGGCATGTCGCACGACCCAATGCGCAGGGGCGCGAGGGGGTCGATGGCAGCCCGGGGCTGGTTATCTTCCAACCGGCGGGCGCCTATGTGACGCCTAGCCTCTATCCCGCCAAACGCGACCACGGCAAAGTGGTGCCGACCTGGAATTATGTGGCGGTCCATGTCAGCGGTACACTCGCGTTTCCGAGTGATGAGGCGTGGCTTGCTGCCCATCTCGATCAATTGACCCGCCATATGGAGGCAGGGCGCGACCCTGAATGGGCGGTGTCGGATGCGCCTGAGCCGTATATCGCCCAGCTGAAGCGCGCCATCATCGGCGTTGAGCTGACTATTTCCGCAATCACCGGTGCGGCCAAAGTCGTCCAGCACCGATCGGAGGGCGATAAGCGTGCCGTCCATGACGATCTTATGAAAAGTAGGGATCGAGGCGATCGTCTGATGGCGGATTATCTGGCGCGCGCCCTCAAGCCGTGAGGGGGAAACCGGGCGGAAAGAGTTATTCCCGCCCGGTTATCTCAGCTCTTGCGTGACCACCAGCCACGACGGCGCGGCGCTGTTGGTTCGCTGGTAATCGGTTGCGGTTCCTCAACGATCTCAGCCAGATCAGGAATGCGGGGCATGGGTGCCACCGCATCTTCGACCACAACCGCATCACGTGGTGGTTCAGCGGCAGGCGCTTCAGTCACGAATGGGGCGGTGACCGTCTCAGCCGGAGCTTCGGCGCTTGTGTCGATCAACTCGGCCTTTACGTCACCATGACCGGCGAAGTCTTCTTCGTGGGCTGCGTCATCGGCAGTGGCAGGCTGCGATGCGCTAGCCAGCACGTCGCTGGGCGCTTCCTCGCCCGGTTGCAGCCAGATGACTGGCTCAAGCCGCTTTTCACGCTCGAAACCGTCGCCATTTTCGCCATTGCGACGCATGCGCCGGCCGCCGCGCCGGCCACGCCGGCGTTTGCGGTTGCGATCCTCATCCTTGTCGCCGGCAGCATTGTCCTCGCTGTTACCGTCGTCTTCCTCTTCCTCGCTGTCGCCATCAGCTGGCGCAGCGATTGCAACGGCGCTGGTTTGTTCTGTCCGCTCCTTGTCGGGACCGCGACGCCGCCGCCGGCGGCGGCGTTTGCCAGCCTCGCCATCCCCTTCCTGGCTTTCTTCAACCTCGGCGCCCGGCGCGTCAGCGAGGATTTCCTCGTCCTCCGTCACTTCGTCCATTTCGACAGAATCAACCTGGATCGTCGGACGTGGCTGGGGCGTCTTGGTGGACAGGCCTGCCTTGTCGATCAGATAATTGGTGCCGCTTGGCAGATGGTCCTCGACATCGACGGTCAAGGTGACGCCAAAGCGATCCTCAAGGGCTGACAGGTTGGCGCGCTTGGTGTTGAGTACATAAAGCGCCACGCGTCCTGGCACGCGCAGAACAAGGTCGTGACGCGGGTCGCGGATCAGGGCCTCCTCGATGACACGCAGGATCTGCAGTGCGGCAGATGATGGCGAGCGCGTCAGTCCGCTGCCGGCGCAGACGGGACATTGCTCCATGGTCGATTCGAGGACCGAGGTGCGGATGCGCTGGCGCGACATTTCGAGAAGCCCGAAATGGGAAATGCGACCAACCTGAATGCGGGCGCGGTCGCGTTTCAAATGGTCTTTCAGGCGGCGCTCGACCGAACGGTTGTTGCGCCCCTCATCCATATCGATGAAGTCGATGACGATGAGGCCAGCAAGATCGCGCAAACGAAGCTGGCGGGCGATCTCCTCGGCGGCTTCGAGATTGGTCTTGACGGCAGTGTCTTCGATGTTGTGCTCACGCGTCGAGCGACCGGAATTGACGTCGATGGAGACCAGCGCTTCGGTCTGGTTGATGACAATATAGCCGCCCGATGGCAGCCGCACCTGCGACTGCATCATCTGCTCGAGCTGGCTTTCAATGCCAAGGCGCGTGAAGACGGGCACCTCGTCGCGGTACGCTTTCACATTCTTGGCATGGCTCGGCATGAGCATGCGCATGAAGTCCTTGGCCTCGCGATAGGCGGCATCGCCGCTCACCGTCACCTCGTCGATGTCCTTGTCGTAGAGGTCGCGGATCGAGCGTTTGACCAGCGAGCCTTCCTCGTAGACGAGGGCGGGCGCTTCCGACTTCAGCGTCAATTCAGCGACGTTTTCCCACAAACGCATGAGATATTCATAATCGCGCTTGATTTCCGGCTTGGTGCGGCTCGCGCCCGCCGTGCGCAGAATGATCCCCATGCCGTCCGGCACGTCGAGATCGTGAACGAGGTCCTTGAGACGGCGGCGATCAAGCGGGTTGGTGATTTTGCGCGAAATACCACCGCCGCGCGCCGTGTTTGGCATCAAAACCGAATAGCGGCCGGCAAGTGACAGGTAGGTGGTGAGGGCTGCGCCCTTGTTGCCGCGTTCTTCCTTGACGACCTGCACGAGAAGCACCTGGCGGCGCTTGATGACCTCCTGGATCTTGTAGCGGCGTGACGGCAGCCGGCGCGGGCGCTCCTGAGCTTCCTCCAGCGCATCCGCACCACCGACCGCCTCGACGATCTCCTGGTCGTGCTGATGGGGCAACTCTTCCACATTTGCGCCACCACCCGATGATTCGTCATTCAGCTCCGCTGGCTCTGCACCGGCAACCGGCATATCATCGTCGCGGCTTGTCGCGATTTGTGGTGCAACATCGGGATGAACACCATCGCTGTCATGCCGGTCGTCTGAATGCAGGTGATCGCCATGGTCGATCTCTTCGCTCAAGCGGTCATCGCGGTCCGCGGTTCCAACCGGCATCCGCGCTGGCACTTCGCCGTCATCGTCATCATGGTCTTCGGCCGCTGCTGCCTCGGCTTCCTCGGCCAGCAATTCCTGACGGTCAGCGACCGGGATCTGGTAATAGTCAGGATGGATTTCCGAGAAAGCGAGAAAGCCGTGACGGTTTCCGCCATAATCGACGAAGGCCGCCTGCAAGGATGGCTCGACGCGGGTAACCTTGGCTAGATAGATATTGCCGCGCAGCTGTTTCCTGGATGCGCTCTCGAAATCGAATTCCTCGACGCGATGCCCGCGCAGGACGACGACGCGCGTCTCCTCATCGTGGGTCGCATCAATGAGCATCTTGTTAGCCATGTAAAAAACCTTTCGGCCGTCAGCAGGGCAACCCGCAAGGGCGCTGCGACGGCGATATGATTGTTGATGATGGAAAGTGTACGAAAAGCGATCGGGCAAAGAATCGAGCAAAGAGTTGTCGAGCGCGGCGCCTGGTTTTCAGGCATCCAAACGAAACGATATTCGTCCACACGCGCCGCAGGACGCGTCTGTTCGGGGCTCATCGCGAGGTGGCCAAAGGCGGCAACCATACGCCAACTCCAGATCAGGCCAGCGCCTTTACACAAGGCGCAGTGTCAGTTGGCTCCTGAATGTCACAACGTGAACGCGCCTCGGAATATGCTGGTCTGTGCCGTTTCAAGCGGTCAAGACAAACGCAAACCGACGCTTCATCGTCGAGCGGCGCAGCAATCCGATTCGGGCAAGCCCGGCGAATATGGCTGGAAATTATCCTCGATCAAGCAGGGCCTACCCAATGCAATAATAAGGTGGGCTAGAGTTTGGTCACGTCAGCTTCGATCAAGAACAGCCACAGTGCGCGCCATGCGAAAGGCGCTGACAACCGGGCACGTCCCGACAATTCACCGGCTCGCACGTAACGGACGATTCCGCCGATCCGTGAGCCAATATCTGTTTAATCGTCAAAGTTGCCGTTTGGCAAGGGCAGTACGCAGACATCCCAGTACAGGCAGGTCGGCGGCTCGCCGCAATGTCGCGGTTTTGGCGGGTTATCTAAGCGCCCGCTTGACAAAGGGGCATCAAGGCATCGTTAACCATAAAACCGCAGGGTGGAATCGACCCGCAACTCGTTGACAGGAACCGCATTGCCGATCACGGCATCTCAGCGCAGGGATAAGAGGTGCCGCACGGCAAGTGCCGGGCGCGCGGTCACGGCTGCCGTCTTTATCCTGCTTGCCTCGTTTTTACCTGTCTCGGTGCAGGCGCAGGCGCCGGCAGCAGGCGGCCCGCTGAATTCCGTTCCATCCGCTTTGCCGGTCGCAAGTGAGGCGCGGTTGATTGGTGATCAGCGGCGTACCCGGTTCGTCATGGACATCGATCGGCGGCTTGATATTGCGGTGTCGCTGCTGGCTGAACCTTCGCGCGTGATTGTTGATCTGCCCGAAACGTTTTTCAAAGTGTCGCCGGACAGCGGACGGGAAGGGCGCGGGCTCGTGAGCGGCTTTCGCTTCGGCCAGGTGGCAAGCGGCAAGTCGCGGATCGTTCTTGATGCCAGCAGTCCGGTTCTGATCGACAAGGCATTTGTGCTCGATCCGCTGGACGGAGCGCCGGCGCGACTGGTGGTTGATCTCGTGAAGACGGGTCAAGACGAATTCCTGCGGGCGGTCAGGCGGAGCGCTGCGACAAAAATTTCTGACGTCAAAGATAAAGCACGTGCGGGTGAGCGCGGTGGCGCGACGCGTGCCGAGCGGCCTCTGGTTGTCCTTGATCCGGGCCATGGCGGCGTGGATACGGGGGCTGTCGGGCAGGACGCGACGCCGGAGAAAGTGATCACGCTTGAGATGGCGAAAGCCCTGAAGGCCGCGCTCGAGGCCAGCGGACAGGTGCGGGTGATTCTCACAAGAGAGGGCGACAGCTTTATCTCACTGCCTGATCGTGTGCGTTTCGCACGTGAACGGCAGGCAGCGCTTTTCCTGTCGATTCATGCCGATTCATCAGCAAAACCGGCGCAAGGCTTGTCCGGAGCGTCAGTTTACACGCTTTCAGAGACAGCCTCTGACGAAGAGGCAGCGGCCTATGCCGAGCGCGAAAACAAGGCTGACCAGATCGCCGGTGTCGATCTTCCGCCCGATACCAGCGATGTTGCCGATATCCTGTTTGATCTGATGCATCGCGAGACCAAGAATTTTTCCGTGCATTTCGCTCGCCAACTGGTCAGCGAACTGAAACAGAGTGTGCGCCTGGTCAAAAATCCGCACCGTTTCGCCGGATTTCGTGTTTTGCGCGCGCCTGATGTTCCGTCCGCCCTGCTGGAGCTTGGATATCTGACCAACAAGGATGACACCAGGCTGCTCAACTCGCAGGAATGGCGGGAGAAGACGGCGATACGTCTGGCAAAAGCGATCATATCGTTTGTGTCGGTTACCGTCGGGCGGAGCCAGGCACCATGAATATCGGCACAGCAGATCACAAATTCTCCATGAACTTGTCACATTGGCGAGGAATGACTAGGAAATTGCTGGTTGGTGGTGACTACGGCAATTTGGTATCAACAGACACTTTTTTCGCTCGTCCGTCGTTATTGACGCCTCGCGCTGCCGCGGTGCCTCCCTCAATCAGGTTGCGAACATGATCTTCCGCTTTTTTGGCCTTCTGTTTGCAGCCGGCACGGTTATCTTTATTGCTGCTGTTGCCGCCGCGTTCGGCGTCATCTGGTATTACAGTCGCGACCTGCCGGATTTTACCGCGCTTGAGAAATATGAACCGGCAGTGTTGAGCCGTATCCATGCTGCAGACGGCTCGCTTCTCGGCGAATTCCAGCGCGAAAGGCGACTTTACATACCTATCCAGTCGGTGCCGCGCCTGGTGATCAACGCCTTTGTCGCGGCGGAGGACAAGAATTTCTTCACCCATCCTGGTGTCGACCATGAAGGTCTGATCCGGGCGGTGGTCAATAATCTGCGTAATTTCGGTCAACGGCGTCCGGAAGGCGCGTCAACCATCACCCAGCAGGTCGCCAAGAACTTCCTGCTGACCAATGAGGCTTCGCTCGAGCGCAAGATCAAGGAGGCCCTGGTCGCGCTGCGCATGGAAACCGTTTTTTCCAAAGAGCGTATTCTCGAATTATATCTCAATGAGATTTTCCTCGGGTTGCGCGCGTATGGAATCGCTTCTGCAGCGCTACAATATTTTGACAAATCGGTTGATGAATTGACGCTTCCCGAGGCGGCTTATCTGGCGGCCCTGCCCAAGGGACCATCCAATTATGATCCATTCCGCAACCGTGAAGCGGCAACCAACCGTCGCAATTATGTGCTCGATCGTATGTTCGAGGACGGGTACATCACGCGCGAACAGCAGCGCCAGGCGCGCGGCATGCCGCTTGATATCGCTCAGAAGAGTTCACGCACGGCGACCTTTGCGGCGGAATATTTCACCGAAGAGGTGCGCCGGCAGCTGGTTGATATCTATGGCGAGCAGAAGGTCTATGAAGGCGGGCTTTCGGTGCGCTCGACGCTCGATCCCAAATTGCAGGGCTATCTGCGCAAATCACTCGTCGACGCGCTGGTGAAGTTTGACGAACAGCGCGGCTGGCGCGGACCGGTGACCCATCTCAACCTGCCGGAGGGTGAATGGGGGAAGCTGGTGTCGAGCGTGACGCCTTATGGTGACGTTGCGCCGTGGCGTCTGGCGATTGTCCTTGATACGCAACCCCAGGGGGTGCGGGTTGGCCTGCAGCCCAATCGTCTGCGCGGGGGTGAAGTTGTCGCCGAGCGCACGGTTGGTTTCATTCCGCCCAATCTGATGGCGTGGGCAAAGCGTTCGACGCGTGGTCAGGATGTTTTGAAGCCCGGTGACGTCGTTTATGTGGAGCCGGCAGCGCAGCCCGGCAATTTCCTTCTCCGGCAGGTGCCCGAGGTCAGCGGTGCGGCGGTTGCCATGGACCCCTATACGGGTCGTGTGCTGGCAATGGTCGGCGGTTTCTCCTTCTCGGAATCGGTGTTCAACCGGGCAACGCAGGCCTATCGTCAACCCGGTTCCTCATTCAAGCCCTTCGTCTACAGCGCTGCACTCGACAATGGTTATACGCCCGCTTCCGTCGTGCTCGATTCACCCTTCGAGATCGATCAGGGCGCCGGGCAGGGTCTCTGGCG
>FSSH01000933.1_pt1 | contig 16889 bp, 21 predicted proteins | sample 1166101 | NCBI WGS metagenome assembly FSSH01 (sample SAMEA32972668, study PRJEB13176) | freshwater metagenome | biome: Drinking water system; feature: Biomass in drinking water that filtered by 0.45 um membrane; material: drinking water | place: USA | collected 2012-12-20 | depth 0 m | reverse complement strand
CTGGGTCATGATGACTTCGGCCGCCGACACGCCTTCTTCGGGGTGGATGCCGGTGGGGATGCCGCGGCCATTATCCTCGACCGACACCGAGCCATCGGGGTTGAGCGTGATGTCGATCCGGTCGCAATGCCCGGCCAGCGCTTCGTCGATCGCATTGTCCGACACTTCGAACACCATGTGGTGCAGGCCGGAACCATCATCGGTATCGCCGATATACATGCCGGGGCGTTTGCGGACCGCGTCGAGGCCCTTGAGCACCTTGATCGAATCGGCGCCATAGTCGTTGGTATTGGGGTCTTCTGCCATAGCGAGCATATAGGGATTCGCTTGCCGGAACGAAAGCAAAATGGGGCATATGACGCCGTGTGCGCTGCCACATGCGATTGGCAGGTGCGGCGACGCCTGGTCCGCCCCTTGGGAAGGCTCAGCGCTTGACGGCATAAGGTTTGACACGACTCAGAAGTTGCAGCACCTTTTCAGTGTGAAGGAGCAATGAAGAGGGAACGCCGCGATGCCCGATTTCGAAATTGTACCAAATCTCCGCTTGGTAACCCGCAAGGCATGGGGCGCTGACAGCGCACGGCCGCGTCTGGGCAAAACTGTCCCGCGCTCCAACCGGACCCATGTGTTTGCGCACCACACTGTCATGGTCGATAACGATACCACCCCGAATCTATGGGAGGGAGATGCCGAGATTTTTGCGATGATGCGGCGTTTGCAGACAGTGCGGCCCGATCTCGGACTCGACGTCCCTTATAATTTTGTCGTCTTTCTGACCGCAGCAAATGGCGGCGTGACGATCTGTGAGGGGCGCGGCGAGGACCGGTCAGGGGCTCATACCGTGGGGCACAATACAAAAGCGATCGCTATCTCTTTCGCGGGTGATTTTCAGAACCGGATCATCGATCCGGCCGAGATTGCTTCGCGGATGCCGCTCATCTCCAAATTTCTTGGCTGGCTCAAGTTCAGCGCCAGCCATCCAGAATATGGCATGTTCGAGCCATTGTCGAAACTGGGAACGATGCGACCGGCAGGACGTCAGATCTTTTTTCATCGCGACGTTAAAGATACCGACTGCCCGGGATCAAAACTTGAGCAACATTTGAAAACGGTAACGTTCGAGCGCCCAGCCGATACATAATCGTACCATGCCCTCTCACTGACGCGGATGGCTTTATCGCATTGTTGCCTCTATTGCTGCGTTGACATAGTTAGATATCTAATTATAATGTTAGACGTCTATCTGAGGAGCCGATCATGGCACTGTCACGTAGGTCGATCATAGTTGGCGCAGGCGCAGCGTCGGTTGCGCTGGTCGGCAGCGGCGCGGTGTGGCGGGTGATGCGCCAACCGACGACGGCGCTTGCGCCCTGGGCGATTGATCCGAAACCGCCTGCTGACATTCGGCTCGACGCGCTACGCTATGCGATCCTGGCGCCCAACCCGCACAATCGTCAGCCTTGGTTGATCCATCTTGAGGGGCACGATGCGCTGACGATTAGCTGCGATCTCGCCAAGCGCCTGCCCGAGACCGATCCGTTCGATCGTCAGATCATCATGGGCTTTGGCACCTTCATCGAAGTGGCCCGGATCGCGGCAGCAGAACGAGGCTATGCGGTCGACATCGCACCTTTTCCGCAGGGCGAGCCGCAGCCTCGGCTCGATGCGCGTCCGGTGGCCCGGCTCGTCTTTCGCAAGGACGCCAGCGTCGCGCGCGACCCCTTGTTCGCCGCAGTTACGCAGCGCCACACCAACCGCAACCTCTATGATCCGACCCCGCCGACGCCGCGCCAGCTCGCCATGGTCGGGCAGCAGGATGCGATGACGAGCGCTGACCCCAAGCTGATCGCGCAGGTCCGCACGCTCGCGGTGCGCGCGATGACGACCGAAACCGTCACCCACCGCACCTTCATGGAAAGCGTCAATGTGATGCGGATCGGATCGGCTGAAATGGACGCGACGCCCGACGGCCTGCCGATCGGCGGGCCGTTGGTGGAGGGACTGCAAGCGCTTGGCATGATCGATCAGGCGCAACTCGCCGATCCGTCGACATCGTCGTTCAAAATGGGGCTGAAGCAAGTGCAGGAGAGCTGCGGGTCGGTGCCTGCCGTCGTCTGGATCGCCACCCCGGGCAACAGCCGCGCCGAGCAGCTTGATGCTGGGCGCCGATATGTCCGTGCCCAGTTGCGCGCGACGATGCTTGGGCTATGGATGCATCCGCTGAGCCAGGCGCTGCAGGAATATCCCGAAATGCGCGCGGATCACGCGCGGGTGCATGCGATGTTCGGTTTGACGGGCGGTCAGCGGCTCCAGATGCTCGCGCGGATCGGCATGGCCGCGCCCACCGGCCCCGCGCCGCGCTGGCCGCTGGCAAAGCATCTGATATAATACGACATGGCTAAGACCGCGATTGCCTTCGACTTTTTCAATGAGATCGGGATCATCGATCAGCTCGCGGGCACGATCCTCGAGCGCGCCCTGCCTGCGGGGATGACGCGCGCACAATTCGCCGTGCTCAACCATTTCGTGCGGCTCGACCATCACGACCGTTCGCCCGCGCAGCTGGCGAGCGCATTTCAAGTGACGCGACCGACGATGACAAGCACCTTGTCGCGGCTGGCACGCGACGGGCTGGTGGCGATCCGTGATGATCCGGCGGATGGGCGGGCCAAGCTGGTGTCGCTGACCCCGCAGGGGCGGGCGGCGCGCGACGCGGCGATGATCGCTGTCGGGACCGTGCTGCCCCTGCTCGACGGCATCCTCGATCCGGGCGAAGTTGAAACCATCCTGCCGATCCTCCGGCGCTTGCGCATGGCGCTCGACGCGGCGCGCGATTAGCATGGCGTGCTGTCTGGCTTTTGCTGTAGCGACCGCTACAAATATCCGTTAGAACTGTAGCAACGACTACAGAGGAGGTGTCGCATGTCCGAAGCGCCCGCTACATTCAGCCCCCTGGGGATCAGGGCCATGATCATCCTCATCATCTGGGGCGCCTTACTCTGGGCGAGCGGGGTGCTGATTCTCCGCTGGCTGGTGTCGATCGACGCGCTGCATGGTACGCCGCAGATCATGGCCTATGCGCTGGTCGTTGCGGGCACGATCCCGCTGATCCCGCTGACGCCCCGTCTCGCAGGTCTCCCGCCTGGCGAGACCGTGAGCGCGATCGCGGTGGTGTCGATGACGGCGCTGCTGATCGACGGCATCGTGATCGGCTATTTCCCGGCGCTCTACTCGGCCGAACCGGCGCAGGCGCGGGCGTGCGCCGGGGCATTGCTCTGGGCGGTTGGTGTTGCCCTTGCGCTCGGCTTCGCGATGCAGCCTCGCGCCCGCTGATTATCGATCGACGCGGGGTGCCGTCGCCACGGTGACGACATCGGCCAAGCCGACCGAGTTCAGCAGGATCGACCCTTCGATCAGTTGCAGCAGCAGCGCCGCTTGCTGATCGCGCCGCGCGGGGTCGCCCTCGATCCGCCCGGCAATCCACACCAGAAAGCCGCGCCCGATTGCTTCCCCCACCGATCGGCACACTGCGTCGCCACCCGCCGCCATGGCCGCTGTCTGGAGCCAGAAGCGCATATAGGGCCAGAAAGCATCGCCCATCGCCAGCGTCGTCAGCTCGCGCGCCAGCACCGGCGCAGGCTGCGGGGGGGCTTCGGCCAGCACACCGAGCTGGGCGGTCAAGCGCGCGGCGACATTGTGCATCAGCGCCGTCATCAGCGCGGCCTTGTCGGGGAAATAATAGAGCAACATGCGGTCGCTGGTGCCGATCGCCTTGCCGAGCGTGCGCAACCCGGTGTCGCCCATGCCGTTGGCCAGCACATGGTCGGTCAGCCGGTCGAGCAGATCCGCGCGCTTGTCTCGCTTCATGGCGTTGGGTTTCGAACCTGCGGTCGATTTGGTCAAGCCGCCGTCACCCCGCCCTCGCCCAGATGCAGTCGGGTGGCGTCCCCGCCGACCTCGACGAACAGCCCCGGTTCGGTCCCGGTCATCCACACCTGGCCCGTGCCGGACAGCCGATCAAACAGCGCGGCGCGGCGGCGCGGATCGAGATGCGCCGCCACTTCGTCGAGCAGCAGCACCGGCGCGCGCCCGGTCCGCGCCGCGACCAGTTCGGCATGGGCGAGGATTAGCCCGAGCAGCAGTGCCTTTTGCTCGCCGGTCGAACACAGGCCCGCGGCCTGATTCTTGCCGAGATGGGTAACAATCAAGTCGCAGCGGTGCGGCCCCGCAAGCGTCCGCCCCGCCGCCGCATCGCGCCGCCGACCGGTTGCCAGTTCGTAGGCGAGCGCGGTGCCCGACCAGCCCTCAAGCGCCAGCCCCGCGCGGGCGAAAACGCCGTCGGGCTGGTCGGCAAGGCGCGCGGCAAGCAGTGCCACCAGTTCGCGGCGGGCAGCGTCGATCGCCAGCCCATGCTCGGCCATTTGCGCTTCGAGCGCGCTCAGCCACGCCGGATCGGGCTGCCCGCCCTCCAGCATCTCGGCGAGCAGCCGGTTGCGCGCGCGCATCGCCGCTTCATAGCGATTGGCGTGCACCGCATGGCCGGGGAACAGTGCGAGCGTCAGCCGGTCGAGGAAGCGCCGCCGCTCGCTCGCGGGTTCGGCGAACAGCCGGTCCATCGCCGGAGTCAGCCACAGCACCGTCAGCCAGTCGGCCAGCGCCGTCGCCGCCGCACTCGCGCCTTGGACGCGTACCAGCCGCCGTTCGGGCGCGTCGGGCTGGGTGCCCGTGGCGATCTCGACATCGCTCGCCAGCGTTGCGGCGACAGCAAAGCTGCCGCTGCCGCCTTGGCGTGCCATCTCACCGGGCGCGGCACGTCGCAAACCGCGTCCGGGGGCGAGCAGCGATACCGCTTCAAGGACATTCGTCTTGCCCGCGCCATTGTCGCCGGTCAGTACGACGAAACCCGGCCCCGGCGCGATCGTCGCGGCGGGATGATTGCGGAAATCGGTCAGGATCAGGCGAGTCAGCACAATGCGAAGCCTTAGCCCAACTCGCTTGTGTGTCGCGGCCTAAAGCACCGCCATCGCGATCGACAGGGTGCCGAGCCCAAGCGACAGCGGCAATCGCAGCCGGAGCCACCACTCGGGCGCGAGACCGGTGTGATGGAGCTGCCAGTCGACACCCAGCGACCCAATCAGCGCGACGCCGATCACGACCAGCGACGGCCCCGGCCAGGTCTCGCCCGTCGCCCAGGGCAGGAAACTCGCCAGCGCGATCAGCGACGGTAGTACTGCGGCAACCCACAGCCACACCGGCGCCCGCTCGGCACGGGCAGCAAAGCCCCACCAGATCCCGCCGAGGAAGCTCAGGATCAGCGCAGCATAGGCATAGCCCATCGACAGCGCCGAAAAGCGCAGCTCGCTGTTGCGTTCGAGCAGGATGAGCACGACCGCGATATGCGGCAGCAGCCCGGCAAAGCCGAGCAGCCGGGCAATCGTCGGCGGCATCAGGCGCTCAGTCGCCCCGACCAGGCATAGCCACGATAGAGCGGGGTGAACCGTGCGCTCAGCCCTTGTGCGCCCGCGATGCTGTCGAGCGTCGCGGCAAGCGTGGCGCGCGGGCTGACGTCGAACTTGGCGAGCCACGCGAACAACAGGCGGCGAAAGGCGCCCGGCAGCGCTTCCTGCTGGCCGAAATCGACGACGTCGAGCCGCCCGCCCGGCGCCAGCTTACTCGCGCCTTCGCGAAGCGCGCCCTGCCAGTCGGGAATCATCGACAGCGTATAGCTTTGGAAGACGCGGTCGAAGCGGTCGACCCCGAACAGTGCCGCTGCATCGAACGCCGTCGCATCGCCCTGCGCGAGCGTGATCCGGTCGCTCAATCCGGCCTTGGCGATATTCGCACGCGCCGTCTCCAGCATCGCCTCTGAGATATCGATCCCGAAATAGCGCGCATCGGGAAAGCGCTTGGCCGCTGCGATCAGGTTACGCCCGGTGCCGCAGCCGATTTCGATCACGCTGCCACCCGGCGGCGGCGCGAGTCCGGCGATCAGTTGATCGCGACCGAGCAGATAATATTTGCGCGTCAGGTCATAGATATGGCGCTGGCTGCGATAGATCGCGTCCATATGCCCGGCGTGATCGCCGGTGAGCGTCGCCACGCGTCAGTCCTTCAGGATGTAGAGATGGACGCCGCCGTAGATCGAGCTGCGGTCGCGGCGGGTATAGTCGAGCGAGTCGTCGGCCCGGTAATCCCATTGCCCCAGGATCGTTTCCGGCACACGGCCGGGCAGGATCGACGGCGCGCCGGCGGTGCGGAACAGCACGCGTGCGGCAGGCTTGGCGGTGCGCGTGATCTCGGTCCACAGGCTGGTGAGGATTTCGTCGGTCATCCAGTCCTGCGCATCGAGCAGGACGTACCGGTCGAGCGACTGCGCGGGCATCGACTTCAGATAGTCGATGAAATTGGCGTGGCGCACTTCGACCCGGTCGGCGCGCGCGCGGACGGCTTCGTAGTTATGCTGTTGCAGATAGGGCGGCAGCGACGCGTCGGGCGCATCTTCATAGCCGCGACCGAACGCCTGCCACGCGAAATAATTCTCGCGCAGATCGAAATCGCACGCGAGCTTTTCGAGCCGTTCGCGCAGCACGACGGCCATCTTCGAATCGCCCGCGAGCGCTTCATATTGTGCAGGCGGAATGCCGAGCCCGAACAGCGACGCGGGCTGATCGGTCAGCCAGCGCACGAACGCCTTGTCGAAGAAGGGCGCGAAGTCTCGGTCGAAAATTTCGCGCTGCTCCTCCATCGACGATGCGCGCAGGATGATCTTCGGGTTCACGCCATTGATGCGCGCGAGGAAATGCGCCGCACCAATGAAATTGCCGAGCAGCCCGCGCTTGTAGACGCCCTTGGCAAAGCCCGAGATACGGCGGCGACCGATGATGTCGCGGCCTTCCCAATAGCGGCGCGTGGTCTCGTCGAGATGGGGCCGCACATATTTGCGATAGGCGGCGATATTCTCACGCGTGTTGGCGCGCCCGAAAAAGCGGTGGAACGCGGCATAATCGGGCAGCTCGCGCGCGGCGGTCAGCTTGAGCTTGTTGAGCGCGATATGCGCGGTGTTGAGATCGACCGCTGTGATCGCCTTGGGATCAGCCGTCAAATAGCTGAGCACATTGCACCCGCCCGACGCGATCTGGACGATGTGGCAATCGGGCGTGACCGCGAGCGCTTCAAGGTCGACTGCCGGGTCTTCCCAGATCTGCGCATAGACCAGGCCACGGAACGCGAAGGTAAAAGCGCGCTCGAGCAGGCCCTGCTTGCTCAGATGGTCATGGCGGTGGACCGCACTGCGGACAGCGCGGTTGCGCGGGGGTTTCATGCCTCAGATCTCCTTGGCGCCGCGATGGGGACAAGGCGCCGTGCGGTCCCCGATAAGCCAACGCGGCGGCGGTGACAATCTTTGCCAGCAAAGCCGCGACAACCGACAAACAAAATGGGGCCTGCCAAGGGGTTGATGGCAGGCCCCGATCAGGCGCCGACAAGGGGGGGAAACCGGCGCCAGTGATGTCCGCTTGAAGGGGACATTCCTAATACGGCGGCGCGCCCCGAAAGGTTTCAGTCGCCGCAGATTTTTTTGGTCGTTCGATTTTTTACGGCAGCAGGACGCCGTCGATCACGTGGATCACGCCGTTCGACTGGTTGACGTCGGCGATCGTGATGTTGGCCGCGTTGCCCTTCGCATCGGTAACGGTGTAGCCCTTGCCAGCCTTGGCGAAGGTCAGCATGCCGCCCTGGACGGTGGTCAGCATGGCCTTGCCGCCGCCCATCTTCACCTTGGCGGCGAGCTGCGTGGCGCTCACCTTGCCGGCGACGACGTGATAGGTCAGCACCGCCGTCAACGTGCCCTTGTTTTCAGGCTTCAGCAGCGTGTCGACCGTGCCGGCGGGCAGCTTGGCGAAGGCGGCATTGGTCGGCGCGAACACCGTGAACGGGCCGGGGCCGTTCAGCGTTTCGGCAAGGCCGGCGGCCTGGACGGCTGACACCAGCGTCGAGAGGTTGGGCGCGGCCGCAGCGTTGGCCGCGATCGTCTTCGTCGCGTCCATCGCGACGCCGCCGACCGAGGGATTGCCGGGCGCTGCCTCGGGCTGCGGCGCGGCCTGGCCGGTCTGGGCCAGCGCGGGCGGGGCGAAGGCAAGCGCGGCGAGCAAAATCATCGACACATTGGTACGCAAGTCACATCTCCTTCTTCAGTTTGTTGCAGCCAGATACGATTCTGCGCGGGGACGGGTTCCGGCCCCCTGGCGTGGCGCATGGTGGCCCGCTTCTGCCAGCAGCTGGGCGAGCAGCTCGAAATCGCGCGCACGCGGCGATGTCGGCCGCCAGACGAGCGCGATCTGGCGTTCGGGATTGTCGGCCGCGAGCGGGCGCGCGGCGACGCGGGTATGTTCGAGAATTCCGGCGGCAATCGCCATTTCGGGCAGGATCGTCAGCCCCAGGCCGTTATCGACCATCTGGACGATGGTGTGGAGCGAGGTGCCCATCATCGTCGCCTCCGCGCGCAGTTCGGGGCGGTTGCACGCGGCGAGCGCATGGTCCTTCAGGCAATGCCCGTCCTCGAGCAGCAGCAGACGGCGTTCGTCGATCTCGCTGGCGGTGATGCTCGCCGGGCAAATCGCGAAATCGCTTTCGGGGAAGGCGACGTGGAGCCGGTCGGTGAACAGCGGTCGCACGGCCACGTCGCCGCAGGCAAAGGGGAGCGCCAGCAGCACGCAATCGGCGCGGCCATTCTGCAGCGCCTCGCACGCCGCCCCGCTCGGCTCCTCGCGCAGATAGAGCTTGAGGTCGGGATAGTCGGCGCGCAGCCTTGGCAACATGCGCGGCAGCATGAACGGGGCGATCGTCGGGATGACGCTCATCCGCATCTCGCCCGACAGCGGCTTGCCGGCCGCGCGCGCCAGATCGCCAAGCTCCTCGGCCTCGCGCAGCACGCGGCGCGCCTTGTCGACAATGCGATCGCCAAGCGGGGTGAAGCGGACGACCCGGCGCGTCCGCTCGACCAGGACGATGCCGATCAGCGCCTCCAGTTCGCGCAGACCCGCCGACAGCGTCGACTGGGTGACGAAGCAGGTCTCTGCCGCGCGGCCGAAATGGCCATGGTCCTTCAGCGCGACCAGATATTGCAGCTGCTTCAGCGTGGGCAGAAAGGTTGTCATGTAATCGCTCCCATCGATAAATAGGGCGCGATCAAGTGATTTTCTATCAATTTCCGACGCGCGGGCCGGCCCGCTCAGCCCAGCGCCTTCCAGATCGTATAGGCGCTCGTCGTCGTCAGCAGCGTGCCGACCATGGCGAGCAGCGCGCGCGCCGGGATGCGCTTGGCGAGCACCGCGCCCAGCGGCGCCGCCGCCAGCCCGCCGATCAGGATGCCGATGGTTTGCACGGTGAACGCGGCAAAGCCCATCGTCGCGATGAAGGTGGCCGAGATGGTGGCCGTCAGCACGAATTCGCTGGTGTTGACCGTGCCGATGGTGGTGCGCGGCTGTGCCCCCTGCACCAGCAGGTTGGAGGCCACCACCGGACCCCAGCCGCCGCCGCCGGCGGCATCGAGAAAGCCGCCCAGCAGCCCGAGCGGTCCGATGATCTGCGGCTCGCGCGGGGGCTGCGGACCACGCCATGCGCGCACCAGCAGATAGAGCCCGATCAGCGCCAGATAGGCCATCACGAATGGCCGCGCGACCGACGCATCGATATTGGCGAGCAGATAGGCGCCGATCACCCCGCCGATCACGCCGGGCACCACCAGCCGGCGGAACAGCCGCCAGTCGACATTGCGATGGAGAATGTGGCTCGCGCCCGATGCGGCCGAGGTGAAGGTCTCGACCGCATGGACGCTGGCCGAGGCGACGGCGGGCGGCACGCCGACAAGGGTGATGAGGATCGTCGAATTGATGAGCCCGAAGGCCATGCCCAGCGCGCCATCGACGATCTGCGCGGCGAAACCGGCGGCGATGAAGGGCAGCATCTGTTCGATCATCGCTGCCAACAACCCGCCCCCTGCCGCCGAACTGCGAATGACGCTTTAGTTGGGATGCCGTTCCCGGCCCCGCAAGGCATTGAAAAGCCGCGCTGTCCGATCGGCGACGAAGCGGTTATGGATTTCGCCCGCGCGACTGCCTAGATGAGGCCACCTAATGTCCGTCCAAAGGGGGCCTGGGTCCATGTTCGCGCCGCTCATCGGCTATCTCGACTCGGTCAAGGCGCGGGATCCGTCGCCGCGCTCGCGGCTGGAGATCCTGCTCTATCCCGGCGTGCTCGCGCTGGGGATGCACCGGATCGCCCATGCGCTTTATGGCGCGCGGCTGTTCTTCCTTGCACGTTTCGTCAATCACCTGTCGCGCATCCTGACGTCGATCGACATTCACCCCGGCGCGCGGATCGGTCGCAACTTCTTCATCGATCATGGCTTTACGGTGATTGGCGAGACGGCCGAGATTGGCGACAATGTGACGATCTACCAGTGCGTGACGCTGGGGGGCACCAATCCCGACAACGGCGTGGCTGGCAAGCGCCACCCGACGCTCGCCGACGGCGTGATCATTGGCTCTGGCGCGCAGGTGCTCGGGCCGATCACCGTGGGCGCGGGCGCGCGGGTGGGGGCCAATGCCGTCGTCACCAGGGATGTCGTTCCCGGCGCGGTGATGGTGGGCATCCCGGCGCGCCCGACGATGATCGACGGCGGCAAGGCCGATCGCAACTTCGTGCCCTATGGCACGCCGTGCAGCGAGATGTTCGATCCCGAGACGCAGAAGCTCGAACTGCTGCGCTGCGAGCTCGAGCAGTTGCGCAACGAGATCGCCGCCCTGCGCGCCGAGCGCGGCGGCGCGAACGAGGAGCTGCGCGACCGCGCCTGATGGGGACGGTGACGCCTTTCCCCGCGCTGCCGGGGCGATCGCCGGCACAGGTGGGGTTCGACCGCGCCGAGCTGGCGCGCATCCTCGATCTCTACGGGCGGATGGTCGCGGCCGGCCACTGGCGCGATTATGCGATCGATCTCGGGCGCGAGGCGGCGATCTTCTCCGCCTTTCGCCGCGCGACCGAGCGCCCCGAGTTTCGCATCGAAAAGCGCCCCGCCTTGCGCGCGCGGCAGGGCATGTGGGCGCTGATCGGCGAACAGGGCGCGGTGCTGAAGCGCGGGCATGACCTTTCGCCCGTGCTCGCCCCCGTCGAGCGGCGGCTGCTGAAGATCGTGGCGGAGTAAAAAAATTCCCCCGGTGGCCTGAACCACCGGGGGCGAAGTTTCGTACCAACCGGCCTGGGGGCTTAGGTCAGGCCGGGACCATCGTCTGCACCGGGGGCAGGCGATCCTTGAGGCCACCAAGCAGCGCGACGACGATCGTGCGCATCTGGTGCCAGAACACGGACAGCGTCAGCAGCGCCGAGCCGATCACGAAGGCGGTGAGCGCGGCGCTGAGTTCGACCGCGCCGGTCTGCTGGATGAGCGCGTACATCGCATAGAGGACATAAGCGAGGCTCGACACCAGCAGCGCGCGCCGGTCGACCGCCAGCGCCACGAAGGCGAACAGCAGATACAGGCCGATCACCAGCAGCGCGCGGACCGCATCGACATTGTTGTCGAGCACGCCGAGCATGTGGAAGATCGGGTGCGCGATCAGCGGGGCGGCGGCAAGGTGCAGCCAGAACGCGACGTCGGAGCGGCGCGTGCGGCGCTCGCGGTCCGAAATGTCCCACCACATCGCCAGCGCGAACACGCCGACCCCGCCGGTCAGCGCCAGCGGATAGGCCGCCTGCTCGGTGAGCCCGAAGGCCGCGAAGGCGACCGCGATCACGGTCCCCACCAGCGCCAGTGATCCCGCCGCCACGGTGATCGGCACCATGAACCGGCGCCAGTGCGCCCAGGTCGCCGCCGCTGTCACCAGGCCGATGCCGGCCATGATGATCGCGTCGACGCGGTCGGGGAGGTCGAGATTGAGCCGCACCATGATGCCGACAAGGCTGGCGGCGACACCGCCCGCAAAGGCCAGCAGCAGCAGGATGCTGGGGAGCGCCATCCGGCGGCGGCGGGTGAAGTATTCGGCAAACAGCCACGCCGCGCCCGCAACCGCGACGCCGCCCAGCGGTGGCGTCAGCCGCCAGCCAATCTGCCCGATCGCGCCGAGCGAAAGCACCAGCGCGATCGCGACGAAAATGTCGTTGAAGCCGGTCAGCAGCTTGAACTGCTCTTCATCCACCGCCGGCGCGGCGCGCGACTGCGCGACATAGTTGCGGAACGCAGCAGCAGCGGCCGGGGAGAGGATCCCCGCCGCCACCGCATTTTCGATTTCACTCTCGCTATACATGGCATCCCTCCTGTTGAGGGCAGGGATAGCGCAAGTGTGTTGTTAGGTCAATACACCAGGCCGGACGCTCAACTCCCCTGCAACTTGCGCAGGATCGCCATCGACTGTTCGGCGCCCGATTGCGGGGTCAGCTCGCCGGTGCGATCGGTGATTTCGGCCCAGTGCGCGGCCACGCCTTCGGGCGACAGTTCGTCGCCGGTCAGCAGCTTGCCGGCGGTGAGCGTGACATAGCTGGCCTGGAACACGCCCGCGCCCGCGCCGACAATCTGGTTGGTGGGCGCGTCTTCGGAGACGAGGAAGAGCGCGGCGGGCGCCACCTTCTCCGGCGCGAAAGCGGCAAAGGCTTCGGCCGGGAACAGATCCTCGGTCATCCGCGTGCCCGCGACCGGGGCGATCGTGTTCACCTTGATGTTGTTCTTCGCGCCTTCGAGATAAAGCGTCTTGGTGAGCCCGGCGAGCCCGAGCTTGGCGGCGCCGTAATTGGCCTGGCCGAAATTGCCGAACAGCCCGGTCGACGACGCGGTCATCAGGATGCGGCCATAGGCCTGGTCGCGCATCATGTCCCACACCGCCTTGGTGCAGTTGGCCGAGCCGTTCAGGTGCACATCGACGACGAAGCGGAAATCCTCCGGCTCCATCTTGGCAAAGCTCTTGTCGCGCAGGACGCCGGCATTGTTGATGAGGATGTGGACGCCGCCCCAGCGCTCCTTGGCCTTGGCGACCATCTCCACCATCTGGCCATAATCGGTCACCGAGCCGCCATTGGACATGGCCTCGCCGCCGGCTGCCTCGATCTCCTCGACCACTTTAAGCGCGGCGTCGCTATGGCCGGTGCCGTCGCGCGCGCCGCCCAGATCGTTCACCACCACTTTCGCGCCCCGCCGGGCAAGCTCCAGCGCATAGGCACGGCCCAGGCCGCCGCCGGCGCCGGTGACGATGGCGACGCGGGTCATGGGAGTCGAGCCTTGGCCACGACCAGGGGGCAGATCCCCACCCGCGATCGGAAGACGCCGATTTTTCCTTCGCGACGTCCAGCGGGCTTTTCGTCCTTGCGACGCGACGTCGCGAGCCACTCGATGCCCGGCGCCAACAGCCGGACAATGCCTTCGATATCGCCGGCGCTGAGACGGTCAAAGGGCGCTCGGGCGCCGCCTATAGGGAAATCCACAATCTTTCTCCTGTCGGTTGGACCCGCGATGATCGGACCTGTGTTGTGAGGCGTTCTATGGAACCCATGATCGGGACCCCGAGCTTTGCCGGGTGGCGAGAGCCTGTTCCGATCCGATTGAATCGGGCCGGGGCTCCAGGTTTTTGCATTGACGCGCTTTTTTCCGAACAACCGGTTCCCACTTGTTCGGGAAATGCTTTAGACGCTTCCGTGGGTAGCGGCGAGATCGACCGCCGCCTGCTTGGCCCGCTGGAAATCGCCGGTCGGATCCGGTGTCAGCAACGTCGGCTGAAAGCGGATTTCGTCAATCGCCGTGACGCCGGCCTGATTGAGCCAGGCATGCATGTAGGTCGAATGCAAATCCACTCCGAATGCCGGTTTCGGGGCGCTATCGGCATAGGCGCCGGAAGTCAGCACAAGAGTCGCATGCTTATTTTTTAGCAGACCAAAATAACCGGTTTCCGGCGCCAAACCCCAGAGCAGCCCAGGCTGATGAATGACGTCGATGTAGTGCTTCAGTCGGTAGGGAATGCCGCTGTTCCACATCGGCACCGAGAACAGGTATCTGTCGGCCGAGACGAATCGGCTCGCGATCTCGGTGATCTCGTCCCAGGCGGTTTTCTGCACGCCATTGTGGTCCTGGCCGGTCATTACATTCACCTTGGCGGCGACCTTATTGCCGTCGAAGACCGGTAGATCGATATCCCAGACCGACAATGTGTCGACCACGAGGTTGGGGTTCGCCTGGCGCAACGCCGCCAGATAGGCATCGGCCACCTGCGCCGATTTCGACTCCACGCCGCGTGGCGAGGCCTGTACGTACAATAGCTTGGTCATGATGTTCTCCTTCAAGTCTAGTCTGGTTTGATTTGCGTGGGGAAAGCCTGCGGGTTTCAGAAACCGAGATCGCTGAGGCCGAAATGGTCGTCTGGGCGGCGGCCGAGCGGCCAGTGGAACTTGCGATCCGCTTCCGCGATCGGGTGCTCGTTGATGCTGGCGAAGCGCTGCTCCATCAGCCCTTCGGCGTCGAACTGCCAGTTCTCGTTGCCATAAGCGCGAAACCAATGGCCGCTGTCGTCATGATATTCGTAGGCGAAGCGCACGGCGATGCGATTGCCGGCGAAGGCCCAGAGCTCCTTGAGGAGCCGATAGTCCAGCTCACGCGCCCATTTGCGGGACAGGAACGCCTCGATTTCGGCGCGACCGCGCGGGAACTCGGCACGATTGCGCCAGCGGCTATCGACGGTGTAGGCCAGCGCGACGCGAGCCGGATCGCGAGTGTTCCAGCCATCTTCGGCCGCACGGACCTTCTGGATGGCGCTTTCCAGGGTAAAGGGCGGAAGCGGAGGGCGGGTCACTACTTGTCTCCATTCGAGGTCTGTAGGGTGGCAAGCGCAGCCTTCAGCCGAGCTATTTCGGTGTCACGGTCCGCAAGCACGGCAGCAACGAGGTCGGCATCGATTTTCTGCGGGATGTGCTGGGGGCAGTTAGTGTCCCACGCGGTGATTTCGAACAGGATCGCCGCTTCCGCTCGCGCCTGATACCCCACCGGCATCAGTTCTTCGATGAGCTTGTGGTCGTCGTCGATCACGCGCGCGGCGCCCCAGATCTTGATGCGTCGGCGGTGCGCATAGTCCATCAGGAACAGAAAGGCCTGCGGATTTTCGGCAAGGTTGCCTGCGGTGATATACTGGCGATTGCCGGAATAATCGGCAAAGCCAATCGTGCGGTCGTCGAGTACACGGATGAAGCCGGGCGGGCCGCCGCGATGCTGCACATAGGGCTGGCCGGCCGCGCTGGCTGTCGCCAGATAAGCGGAATTCGCCTCTGCCAGCGTGGCCTTCAAGCGATCGTCGATCCGTGCCCGGAAGCCCCCACTAGCCTCTACTTTGTGGTAAAGGTCACGGGAACCACGCCTCGATTGAATGGCCTTGACCGAAGGGCTGAAAGCGATGTCGCTATTGGAAGCCATGACGAAGTCGCGGACGGTGTCGTGAGCGTTAATCATGGCCAGTCTCCGAAGTGTGAAACGGCCAAGGCCGTCTAGTGATTGAAAAGTCCGGGCGCGGCAGGAGCCAGCGCCCGGACAATCAGGTCAGTCGACGTGCTTGCCGAGGAAGTCGCGCATGGCCGCGCCGATCTCGACGGCGTGGGTTTCCAGGGCGAAGTGACCGCTATCGACGAAGCGGACATCAGCCGAGGGCACGTCGCGCTTGAAGGCTTCGGCGCCGGCGGGGATGAAGAACGGATCGTTCTTGCCCCAGACCGCCAGCAGCGGCGGCTGATGCTTGCGCAGATAGGCCTGGATGGTGTCATAGAGCGCAACATTGGTCTGGTAATCGAGCAGCAGGTCGAGCTGGATTTCGTCATTGCCCGGGCGCGCCAGATAGAAATCGTCGAGGTTGCGGCCGTCTGGCGACACCAGGCCCTGATCGATCACCCCGTGCGTGTACTGGAAGAGCGTGGTTTCCGGGGCGAGGAAGCCGCGCAGCGCGTTGCGATTGGCTTCGGTCGGTTCGTTCCAATAGGTCATGACCGGCGCGAAAGCTTCCGATACGCCTTCGACATAGGTGTTGCCGTTTTGGGTCACGATTGCGGTGATCCGCTCGGGATGCTTGACCGCTAGGCGAAAGCCGACTGGAGCGCCATAGTCGAAGACATAGATCGCGAACTTGGTCAGCCCGAGCAACTCGGTGAAGCGGGTGATCACGTTGGTGATGTTCTCGAAATTATAGCCGAACTGGTCACGCGCGGGCTGTTCGGTCATGCCGAAGCCCGGCAGGTCGGGAGCGACCACATGATAGGCGTCGGCCAGTTCGGGGATCAGGTCGCGGAACATGTGGCTGGCACTGGGGAACCCATGCAGCAGCAGCACGCTGGGGCGGCTCGGGTCGCCGGCCTCGCGGTAGAACAGTTTGAGGCCATCGACGTCGACGGTGCTAAAACGAACGGTCATGGGAAGTCTCCTTGATTTCAGGATGTGCGGAGGGGTCGGATTCTGGGAGGGATCAGGCGGCGGATGTCCGGGCCGTCACGACTGGAAAGTCGATCTCGGTTTTCAGCGCTTCGTTGACGTAGTTGGTGAAGGTGTTGAGCGCGACATGGGCGATGATCTCGACGACCTCCCCATCCGAGTATCCCGCTTGGGTTAGGGCGGCGATATCGGCGTCTCCAGCCTGACCGCGTCCGCGGGCTAGCTTGACGGCGAAACGCACGGCCGCGTCGGCCTTGATGTCGTTAGAAGCGCCGTTGCGGTTCGCGGTGATCTCGGCGTCATCGAGCTTGGCCAGATTGCGGGCCAGGTAGGTGTGCGCAGCCAGGCAGTAGCCGCAACCGTTCACGTCGGCGACGGCCAGGGCGATCCGTTCCCGGGTGGGCGCGGCCAGCGCCCCCTTCGCCAGCGCGCCGGAAAAGCCGAGATA
>FSSH01001662.1_pt1 | contig 16896 bp, 14 predicted proteins | sample 1166101 | NCBI WGS metagenome assembly FSSH01 (sample SAMEA32972668, study PRJEB13176) | freshwater metagenome | biome: Drinking water system; feature: Biomass in drinking water that filtered by 0.45 um membrane; material: drinking water | place: USA | collected 2012-12-20 | depth 0 m | reverse complement strand
TCGCCGGTCCAGGGGTCGCGGTTCTCGACGCTCATCGGTTCAACCTTTCTGCAGCGCCATCTGCATGTCGCGCTGGCGCTTCTTTTCATCGCGGGTCATCAGCCACCAGCCGATCACCGCGGCGATGGACACCGCCAGGATCATCAGGGTGGCCAGCGCATTGATCTTGGGGCTCAGGCCCAGCCGCACCGACGAGAAAACCTTCATCGGCAGCGTGGTGGACGAGGGGCCGGACACGAAGCTGGCGATCACCAGGTCGTCCAGCGACAGCGTGAACGCCAGCAGCCAGCCCGACACCAGCGCCGGGGCGATGATGGGCAGGGTGATGACGAAGAACACCTTCAGCCGATTGGCGCCCAGGTCCATCGCCGCCTCTTCCAGCGACCGGTCCAGCTCGCCCAGGCGCGACGAGATCACCACCGTGACGAAGGCCATGCAGAAGGTGACGTGGGCGATCCAGATGGTGAGCATGCCGCGCTGCTCGCCGATGCCGATGATCGGCCCGATGGACACGAACAGCAGCAGGATGGACAGGCCGGTGATCACCTCGGGCATCACCAGCGGGGCGGTGATCAGCGCACCGAACAGGGTCTTCCCGCGGAAGTCGCGGAAGCGCGTCATCACCATCGCCGACATCGTGCCCAGCACCACCGAGGCGCAGGCGGTCCAGAACGCCACCTGCACGCTCACCCAGGCCGCCGACATCATCTGCTGGTCGCGGAACAGCTCGCCGTACCACTTCACCGAGAACCCCGACCACACCGTCACCAGGCGCGACTCGTTGAACGAATAGACGATCAGGCTGAGGATGGGCGCGTAGAGGAACACGAAGCCCAGCACCAGCATCGTCAGCGTGAATTTGGAATTGCGGGGCTGGCTCATGACAGCCTCGACTCCATTTCCTTGGACTGGTAGCGGTGGAATACCATGATGGGGATGATCAGCAGCGCCAGCATCACGATCGCCACGGCCGAGGCCACGGGCCAGTCGCGGTTGTTGAAGAACTCCTGCCACAGCACCCGGCCGATCATCAGCGTGTCGGCGCCGCCCAGCATCTCGGGGATGACGAACTCACCCACCACCGGGATCAGCACCAGCATCGCGCCGGCGATGATGCCGGCCTTGGACAGCGGAAGCGTGATGGTGAAGAACGACTTCCACGGCGGCGCGCCCAGGTCGTTGGCGGCCTCGATCAGGCGGTGGTCGTGCTTGACCAGGTTGGCGTACAGCGGCAGCACCATGAACGGCAGGTAGGCGTAGACGATGCCGATGTACACCGCCACCGGCGTGTGCAGGATCTGCAGGGGCTGGTCGATCAGCCCGAGGTTCATCAGGAAGTTGTTGAGCAGGCCGTTGTTCTTGAGGATGCCCACCCAGGCGTAGATGCGGATCAGGAACGAGGTCCACGACGGCAGGATCACCAGCATAAGGGCGATGTTGCGGTTGGCCGGCGACATGCGCGCGATCGAATAGGCGATGGGGTAGCCGATCAGCACGCACAGGAAGGTGGCGATGACAGCGATCTTGAGCGAGCTGAGGTAGGCGTTGACGTACAGGCTGTCGCGCACCAGGTACAGGTAGTTGGCGGTGTTGAGGCTGAGCTTGAGGCTGTCCCCCACCCATTCCACCAGCGGGGTGTACGGCGGCATGGCGATGGCCGCGCTGGCGAAGCTGATCTTGAGCGCGATGGCGAACGGGATGGCGAAGAACAGCAGCATCCACAGGTACGGCACGGCGATGACCAGCCAGCGCGGTCCCGGCATCCGCTTGCGCAGCGAGGCTCCCAGCCGCTTCATGAAGTGAGCACCACGCCGGCCTGGTCGTCCCAGCTCAGCCACACCGCGTCGTTCCAGGTGAACTTCTCGCTGGCCCAGCGCTGGCTGTTGATCATGTTGGCCAGTATCTTGCTGCCGTTGGCCAGGCGCACGTGGAACACCGAGTGGCTGCCGAAGTAGGCGATGTCCTCGATGATGCCCTTGGCCTTGTTGTGCGGCTGGGCCGGCTCTTCCTTGCTCACGGCCACCTTCTCGGGCCGCAGCGCCAGCGCCACGTCCTGGCCCTCGAAGCCGGTGACGCCGTGGCCCACGTAGGCCAGACACTCCAGCGCGGGGCTGGCGATGGTGATGAAGTCCTTCTCGTCGTCCTTGATCTTGCCCTCGATCAGGTTCACCGAGCCGATGAACTCGGCGGTGAAGCGGCAGCTGGGCTGTTCGTAGATCTCGTCGGGCGTGCCGAGCTGGCGGATCCAGCCGGCGTCCATGATGGCAATGCGGTGGGCCATGGTCATGGCCTCTTCCTGGTCGTGGGTGACCATGACGCAGGTGACGCCCAGGCGCTCGACGATGTTCACCAGCTCGAGCTGCATCTGCGAGCGCAGCTTCTTGTCCAGCGCGCCCATCGGTTCGTCCAGCAGCAGCAGCTTGGGGCTCTTGGCCAGGGAGCGGGCCAGCGCCACGCGCTGCTGCTGGCCGCCCGACAGCTGGTGCGGCCGGCGCCGCGCGTATTTCTCCATCTGCACCAGGGCCAGCATCTCGGCCACGCGGCGGGCGATGTCGGGCTTGGGCATGCCGTCCTGCTTGAGCCCGAAGGCGATGTTCTGCTCCACGGTCATGTGCGGGAACAGCGCGTAGGACTGGAACATCATGTTGATCGGCCGTTCGTACGGCGGCAGCGCGGTGATGTCCTGGCCGTCCAGGATCACCTTGCCCTTGGTGGGCGTCTCGAAGCCGCCCAGCACGCGCAGCAGGGTGGACTTGCCGCAGCCCGACGCGCCCAGCAGGGCGAAGATCTCGCCCTTGCGGATGGACAGGCTGACGTCGTCCACGGCCACGAAGCCGTCGAACTCCTTGCGCACCGATTCGATGCGCAGGTAGTTGTCGGCGCCCAGCTTGTCGCTCTTGGGGGCGCCTGCGGCCGTCCCGTTGCTAACTGCAGCCATGGTGGAATCCTGTCGAAAAGGGGCGGGCGCGCGGCCCGCCCCGGGGGGCTTACTGCCCGGTCTTGATCGTGGTCCAGTGGCGCGTAAACAGGCGGTCCACCTCGGGCGTGAGCACGGCCAGCGGATAGAGCTTGGCCTGCACCTCGGGCGCCGGGTAGATGCCCGGGTCCTCCAGGATGGCCTTGTCCACCAACGGCAGCGCCGCCTGGTTGGCGCTGGCGTAGGCCACGTAGTTCTGGATCTCGGCCATCACCTCGGGGCGCATCACGTAGTCCAGGAACAAGTAGGCGTTGTCGACGTTCTTGGCGTCCTTGGGGATGGCCAGCATGTCGAACCACATCGGCGCGCCTTCCTTGGGGATGATGTAGGCGACTTCGATGCCCTTGCCCGCCTCTTCCGCGCGGGCCTTGGCCTGGATGATGTCGCCCGACCAGCCCACCGCCACGCAGATGTCGCCGTTGGCCAGGTCGTTGATGAACTGAGAGGAGTGGAAGTACAGGATGCTCGGCCGCAGCGCCTGCAGGCGGTCCACGCCCTTCTGGATCACGGCGGGGTCGAAGCTGTTGGGGTCTTCGCCCAGGTACTGCAGCACCGGCGGGATGATTTCCGACGGGGTGTCCAGGATGGCCACGCCGCAGCCCTTGAGCTTGGCCAGGTTCTCGGGTTCAAGCACCATCGCCCAGCTGTCGAGCGGGAAATCGTCGCCCAGCGCCTGCTTCACCTTGGCCACGTTGTAGCCGATGCCCGTGGTGCCCCACAGGTAGGGCACGGAGTGGGCGTTGTCGGGGTCGTTCTTGGCCAGCAGGGCCAGCATGGCCGGGTCGAGGTTGCCGTAGTTCTTCAGGCGGGTCTTGTCGATCGGCAGGTACACGTCGGCCTTGATCTGCCGGGCGAGGAAGGTGAGCGAGGGCACCACGATGTCGTAGCCGGTATTGCCGGTCATCACCTTGGTCTCGAGCGTCTCGTTGGAATCCATGACGTCGTAGGTGACCTTGATCCCGGTCTCGGCCTCGAAGTTAGCGATGGTGTTCTCGCCGATGTAGTCCGACCAGTTGTAGATGTTGAGGACCTTGGATTGCGCGGGCTCGGCCGTCGCCGCCGTGCCGGCCTCCGTAGCGGGTTTCTCGCCACAAGCGGCGATGAGCAACGCGGCCACCAGTACCGTCATCTTGAGCTTCATCACGTATCCCCCATCAGTGGTTTAACAGGCTGGAACAGCGATCCCCTCGCCGCTCCAATCATACACAGCGGCCCGGCGCGGGCGGGGCCGCGCCGGGCGGGTTTCAGCCGGTGGCGATGCCCAGCTCCCGGGCGGTCTGGTCGAGCGATTTCCAGGCCTTTTCGGCCAGTTCGTCGATCTGGGCGCGGCTGATCACCAGCGGCGGCGACAGCAGCATCGAGTCGTACGTGGCCCGCAGGATCAGGCCGTTGCGCAGGGCGATGTCCCGGCACAGCTGCCCCACCCGGCCGCGGTCGGGGAAGAATTCCCGGCGCGACTTGTCGGGCACCAGCTCCAGCGCGCCCACCATGCCGGCGATGCGCGCCTCGCCCACCAGCGGATGCTCGCCCAGGGCCTTCCACTTCTGCGCCAGGTACGGCCCGGTGTCGGTGCGGCAGGTGTCGACGATCTTCTCTTCCTGCAGGATGCGGATGTTCTCCAGCGCCACCGCCGCGCACACCGGGTGGCCCGAGTAGGTGTAGCCGTGGGCCAGCTCGCCGCCCTTGGCGTTGAGCACGCCCGCCACGCGGTCGTTGAACATCGCCGCGCCCAGCGGGATGTAGCCGCTGGTGATGCCCTTGGCCAGGGTCATGATGTCGGGCTGGAAGCCGTAGAAGTCGGCCGCGAACCACTCGCCGGTACGGCCGAAGCCGCAGATCACCTCGTCGGCGATCAGCAGCACGTCGTGCTTGCGGCAGATGCGCTCGATTTCCTTCCAGTAGTTCTTCGGCGGGATGTACACGCCGATGGCACCCATGATCGGCTCGCCGATGAAGGCGGCCACGCGGTCGGCGCCCAGCTCGAGGATCTTGTCCTCCAGCCGCTGCGCGCAGTGGCGGCCGTAGGTTTCCTCGTCCATGTCGCCGCCGTCGGCGAACCAGAACGGCGGGTCGATGTGGTGGATGTCGGGGATCGGCAGGCCGCCCTGCTTGTGCATGCCCTTCATGCCGCCCAGGCTGGCGCCGGCCACGGTGGAGCCGTGGTAGCCGTTGTGGCGGCCGATGACGATGTTCTTCTGCGGCTGGTCCTGCACCGCCCAGAAGTGCCGCACCATGCGCAGGATGGTGTCGTTGGCCTCGGAGCCGGAGTTGGAGAAGAACGCGTGGTTGAGGTCGCCCGGGCACAGCTCGGCCAGCTTGGCGGCCAGGCGCACCGTGGGTTCGGTGGTGCAGCCGAAGAAGCTGTTGTAGTAGGCCAGCTGCGTCATCTGCTTCGACGCCACCTCGCCCAACTCCCGGCGGCCGTAGCCGATGTTCACGCACCACAGTCCGGCGAAGGCGTCGAGCAGCTTGTTGCCTTCCGAATCCCAGACGTAGCAGCCCTCGCCCTTGGTCAGGATCCGGGTGCCCTTCTTGGCCAGCGCGGCGTTGTCGTTGAACGGGTGCAGGTGGTGGGCGGCGTCGAGCTGCTGGAGCGCGGTGTGGGTGTTGTCCATGGGGATTCCGTGGTTAGACGTTGAGCAGCAGGAACTCGCGTTCCCACGAACTGATGACGCGGAAATAGGTTTGGTGTTCCTTTTCCTTCACCGACGTGTAGGCCTTCACGAAGCGCTCGCCCAGCAGGTTGCGCAGTGGCTTGGACTTGCGCAGCCCGATGATGGCTTCTTCCAGCGACCGCGGCAGGTCGTAGCCCTTGGCATGGGCGCTGCCGCTCATCGGCTCGGTGGGCTGCAGCTTTTCCTGTATGCCCAGGTAGCCGCAGGCCAGGGTGGCCGCCAGCGCCAGGTAGGGATTGACGTCGGAGCCGGCGAAGCGGCTTTCCACGCGGGTGTTTTCCGGCGTGTCCATCGGCACCCGCAGGCCGCAGGTGCGGTTGTCGTAGCCCCACATCACGTTCTTGGGCGACACCTCGCCGAAGGCCAGGCGTCGGTAGGAGTTCACGTTCGGGCCGAAGATGGCCATGGCCGCGGGCACGTACTTCTGCAAGCCGGCCAGGTAGTGCATGAAGAGTGGGCTCTGCTGGCCCTTCTTGCCGCCGGCGAAGACGTTCTTGCCGGTCTTGGCGTCCACCAGGCTTTGGTGGATGTGCATGGAGCTGCCGGGCTCGTTTTCCATCGGCTTGGCCAGGAAGGTGGCGTAGATGCCGTGGCGCATCGCCGCCTCGCGCATGGTGCGCTTGAACAGGAACACCTGGTCGGCGCGCGACATCGGGTCGGCGTGCTCGAAGTTCACCTCAAGCTGGGCCGCGCCGGACTCGTGGATCAGCGTGTCCACGTCCAGCTCCATCGCCTCGCAGTAGTCGTACATCAGGTCCAGGATCGGGTCGAACTCGTTCACCGCGTCGATGGAATACGACTGGCGCGCGGTTTCCGGCCGGCCGTTGCGGCCCGCCGGCGGCTGCAGCGGGAAGTCGGGGTCGGTGTTGCGCTGGACCAGGAAGAACTCCAGCTCCGGCGCGATGATTGGCTGCAGGCCCATGTCGGCGTAGAGCTTGAGCACGCGGTGCAGCACGTTGCGCGGCGCCAGTTCGTGGCGCTCGCCGTTCTTGGTGAAGCAGTCGTGGATCACCTGCGCGGTGGGATCGGTGGCCCAGGGCACCATGCGCACGGTGTCGGCGTCGGGGCGCAGCAGCATGTCCGAATCCGACGGCGACACCAGGTCGTCGTAGTTGTCGGGGTATTCGCCGGTGACGGTGGTGGCGAAGATGCCCTCGGGCAGGCGCGTGCCATAGTCGTGCGAGAACTTGGCGGCCGGGATGATCTTTCCGCGGGCGTTGCCCGTGATGTCGGGCACCAGGCACTCGACCTCGGTGATGCGGCGCTCCTTGAGCCAGCGTTTGAGCGTGCTTTCCTGCTGTTCGGCGGCGGTCTGCCGCGGTTCTCTCTTCTTGGACATGGGTCAGGGTCTTTGGCTGGCGCGTTCGCGGCAGGCCGCCGCGAAGGCTTGGAAGATGCCCAGGTAGAAGGGGTTTTCGGTGACCCTCCACTCCGGGTGCCACTGCACCGCAAGCAGGAAGGGCCCAGGCTCCTCGAACATCCCGCGATCGTCCAGCCGCACCGCTTCCACCAGGCCATCGCGGGCCGTGGCTTCCACCGCCAGGCCGCGGCCCAGCGTGCGCAGGCCCTGGCCATGCAGCGAATTCACCATCGCCTCGCCGGCGCCGGCGATGCCGGCCAGCAGGCCGCCCTCGGCCAGGTCCACCGGGTGCGAGGGCGCGTACTGCACGCCCAGCGGGTCGTCGGTGTTTTCGCGGTGGTCGTGCAGGCCGGGCACGTCGTGCACCTTCTGGTGCAGGGTGCCGCCCAGGGCCACCACCACTTCCTGGAAGCCGCGGCAGATGGCCAGCACCGGCACGCGCATCTCGATGGCCAGGGGCACGATGCCCAGGGTGGTGGCGTCGCGCGCGGGGTCGTGCTGGTTGCCCGGGTAGCTGGGCTCGTCGGAATAGTGGTGCGGCTCGATGTTGCTGTAGGCGCCGGTGAGCAGCAGGCCGTCGAGCTGGGCCAGGGTTTCGCGCAGGTCCAGCGGCGGCGACAGCGAGGGAATCACCAGCGGCAGGCAGCCCGCCCCGTCCACCACCGCCCGCAGGTATTTCTCGCCCACCACCTGGAACGGGTGCAGGCCGATCTGCTTGCGGTCCGAGGGCAGTCCTACCAGCGGGGTTCGACGCATGGGGGCCTCGCGAAGGGATGCCTGACCTTACCCCGGCCGTTTGATTTTATCAACGCGGTTTGTGCCATTCCGCAACGCCTGCCGCGCCGCGCTGCGCCGCAACAGGTCGCTTTGACGGCCTGTACAGCCCAACCCCGTCCCTGCGGCAGAACCGAGGGGTGTTCGTGATGATGAGGATTTTTTACAGCCTCTTGGAGCCAGTGCTAGTATCCGGCGACCCTCGCCAATGCCCGACACCATGACCTCCAGCCACCTCCCCGCCGCCGACGCCGCCACCCTCGCGCAGATCGAAGGCTGCGAGCAGATCGACCTGCTGCTGCCCGACATGAACGGCCTGCTGCGCGGCAAGCGCATCACCCGCGACGCGCTGGAAAAGGTGTACCAGAACGGCGTCTGCCTGCCGATGTCGCTGATCGCCACCGACATCACCGGCAACACGGTGGAGGAAACCGGCCTGGGCTACGACATCGGCGACGAAGACCGCATCTGCCGCCCGGTGCCGGGCAGCCTGCGCCCGATCCCGTGGCAGAACCGGCCGATGGCCCAGCTGCTGCTGGAAATGCAGGACGGCCAGGGCGGCGTGTTCCAGGCCAACCCGCGCGAAGTGCTCAAGCGCGTGGTGCAGCGCTACGCCGACCGCGGCCTGACGCCCGTGGTGGCGGTGGAGCTGGAGTTCTACCTGCTGGACGCCGAACTCACCCACGACGGCCGCCCGCAGACCTCGGTGAACCCGGCCACCGGCGAGCGCAACCGCACCACGCAGGTCTATTACATGCAGGACCTCAACGACTACCAGTCGTTCACCGACGCGGTGGCCGACGCCTGCGCGGCCCAGGGCATCCCCGCCGACACCGCCGTGGCCGAATACGCGCCGGGCCAGTTCGAGATCAACCTCAAGCACCGCGCCGACGCCGTCGCCGCCTGCGACGACGCCCTGCTGCTGCGCCGCGCGGTGAAGGCCACCGCCGAGGAACAGGGCATGATCGGCAGCTTCATGGCCAAGCCCTTCGTGGACCAGGCCGGCAGCGGCACCCACATCCACGTGAGCGTGCTGGACGCGGCGGGCAACAACATCTTCGCCTGCACGCCCGAGGCGCCGTCCGATGCGCTGCGCCACGGCGTGGCCGGCCTGCAGAAGGCCAGCCGCGACTGCATGCTGATGTTCGCGCCGCACGCCAACAGCTACCGCCGCTTCGTGCTCAACGCCTTCGTGCCGCTCAACGACGCCTGGGGCTTCAACAACCGCACCGTGGCCATGCGCATCCCGCACAGCGACCCGGCCAACATCCGCATCGAGCACCGCATCGCCGGCGCCGACGCCAATCCCTACCTGGTCACCGCGGCCGTGCTGGCCGGCATCCTGCAGGGCCTGGACGACAAGGGCGACCCGGGTGCGCCCGTGGTGGGCAACGCCTACGAACAGACCGAGCACCGCGAGCTGTACTGGCGCGACACCATCACCGACTTCATGGCCAGCGACTTCGTGGCCGCGCACTTCGGCGAATCGTTCCGGCACATCTTCGGCCAGCAGAAGCTCAAGGAGCTGCGCAGCTTCAACCGCGAAGTCACCACGCTCGAATACGACTGGTACCTGCGGACGGTCTGAGGTGACCGTGCGCAACCCCTCCGCGCACGTGGACTCCTGGTACGCGCAAAGCGCCGCGCCGGCGCCGGAGCATCCGCGCCTGCAGGGCCGGCACACGGCCGACGTGGTGATCCTGGGCGCGGGGCTCACGGGCCTGTCGGCCGCGCTGGAGCTGGCCCAGGCCGGGCTGGACGTGGTGGTGGTGGAGGCGCGCCGCGTCGGCTGGGGCGCCTCGGGCCGCAACGGCGGCCAGGTGATCTTCGGCTACGGCTGCGACCAGTGGAAGATCGCCGCGATGGTGGGCATCGAAACGTCGCGCCGCCTGTTCGACTGGTCGCTGGAGGGCGTGGCGATGGTGCGCGAGCGCATCGCCCGCCACGGCATCGACGCCGACTGGCGCGACGGCCACGCGCACGTCGCCATCAAGCCGCGCCACGTGGACGAACTCCAGGTCTGGCAGCGCGACCTGGCCGACCACTATGGCTACGACGTGCAGTGGTGGGACCGCGACCAGCTGCAGGCGCAGCTGCCCAGCCCGCGCTACATCGGCGCGCTGTACGACCCGCGCTCGGGCCACCTGCACCCGCTCAACTACACGCTGGGGCTGGCGCGCGCCGCGGTGGCGGCCGGCGTGCGCATCTTCGAACAGTCACCGGTGCTGTCGCTGGAACGGGGCGCCAGGCCGCGGCTGCGCACCGCCGACGGCGAGGTGGAGGCCGACTTCTGCGTGCTGGCGGGCAATGCCCTGGTGCACGGCATCGCGCCCGAGCTGGACGACAAGATCATGCCGGTGGGCACCTATGTGGGCGCCACCGCGCCGCTGGGCGAAGAGCGCGCGGGCCGCCTGATCCGAAACCACATGGCCGTGGCCGACATCAACTGGGCGCTGGACTACTTCCGGCTCAGCGCCGACCACCGCCTGCTGTTCGGCGGCCGCGCCAGCTATTCCACCCTGCCCCCGCCCAACCTGCCCGGCACCATGGCGCGGCGCATGGCGCGCGTGTTCCCGCAGCTCAAGGGCGTGGGTTTCGACAGCGTGTGGGGCGGGCTGATCGACATCAGCTTCAACCGTGCGCCGCACTGGGGCCGGCTGGGCAGCAACGTCTACTTCGCGCAGGGCTTCTCGGGCCACGGCGTGGCGGCCACGGGCCTGGCGGGCCGCATCCTGGCCGAGGCCATCCGCGGCCAGGCCGGGCGCCTGGACGCGTTCGCCGCCATCCCGCACCGCAATTTCCCCGGCGGCCGCGCGCTGCGCACGCCGATGCTGGTGGCCGCGATGGCGTGGTTCAAGCTGCGCGACGCGCTGTGGTGAACCGGTGGTCACGGCGCTTGCACGCCGCGACCGTTGCAATGGCGCATGCCCGCCGACGCGCCCCACTTCTCCATCCTCATGCCGACGTTCAACCGGGCCAGCTTCCTGGGCCGGGCGCTGGTGTCGGTGGTGGCCCAGCACGAGGTGGCCTGGGAACTGCTGATCGCCGACGACGGCTCGGGCGACGGCACGCCCGGCGTGCTGGCCGACTGGCGCCAGCGCGACCCGCGCATCCGCACCTGGCGCCACGACAACCGCGGCCAGGCTGCCTCCCGCAACCGGCTGCTGCACGAGGCGCGGGCGCCGTGGATCGCGTTCCTGGACAGCGACGACGAACTTGAACCCGACCACCTCGCCCGCCACCGCGAGGCCATCGAGGCCGACCCGGCGGTCGACATCTGGCTCTCGCCGATGCGCGTGGTGGGCAGTTCGATGGTGCCGTGCGCCGAGAATCCGGGCGAAGACATCCACCTCGACGACTGCATCGGCGTGGGCATGCTGGTGCTGCGCCGCGACGTGATGCTGGCGGCCGGCGGCTTCCCCGATCTTGCCTACGCCGAGGAATCGGCGCTGATGCAGCGGCTGCTGGCAGACGGCGCGCGGCGCGGCTACCTGGCCCGCCGGACCTATGTCTACCACCGAAACCACGACCACTCGCTGACGCGAGGGCGGCCCCTGTCCATCGAGCCCTAGGGCGGCACGGATGAGCGCAGCGGCCCACCCACGCCGTCGCGGGGCGGTCAACGCGAAGGGGTGGATTCGGTCAGGGGATGGGCGCCGGCATCGCTACGCTGCCAGGGCACGATCGCCATCGCGAGCAGGGCCAGCAGCGCACCCGCGGCGAAGGCATGGCCCGGGCCAAAGGCGTCCCACAGCGCGCCGGCCAGCCCGCTGGCCAGCAGCAGTCCCAGCCCGGAGACCAGGTTGAACACGCCAAAGGCGGTGCCTCGATACTCGGCCGGCGCCACGTCCGCGATCATCGTCGCAAGGATGCCCTGCGTCAGGCCCAGGTGCAGGCCCCACAGCGCGATGCCGGTGAACAGCGCGAGGAAGCCGTTGGCACGCATGAGTACGGCATCGGCGATGGCCAGCACGGCCATGCCTGCCGCCAGCAGCCACCGGCGCGGCACCCGGTCCGACAGTTTCCCGGCCGGGTAGGCGCTGAGCGAATAGGCCGCGCTCATCACCACCAGTACCAGCGGTATCCACATCAGCGGCAAACCCAGTCCGTCGGCGCGCAGCACGAGGAATGCCTCGCTGAACCTGGCCAGCGCCACCAGGCCGCCCAGCGCCACCAGCCGCCAGTAGGCGACCCCCAGCGACGCCAACCCCGCCCGACTGATCGGCAGCCGCGCTGCGGCGCGCGGACGGTCCGCCGGCTCGCGGATGCCCAGCAGCAGGGCCACGGCGAACAGCCCCGGCACCACGGCCACCCACAGCACCATCCGGACGTCGTTCGAACTCAGCCACAGCAGCGCGATGGCCAGCAGCGGCCCCAGCACGGCGCCGGCGGTGTCCATGGATTGGCGCAGCCCGAAGCTGGCGCCCCGGATCGCTGGAGGCGCCAGGTCACCCAGCAAAGCATCGCGCGGCGCACCGCGGATGCCCTTGCCGAACCGGTCCAGCAGCCGGGCCGTGGTGATGGTGGCCACCGAATCGGCCAGCGGGAACAGCGGCTTCACCGCCGCCGCCAGCCCGTAGCCCAGCAGCACCAGGGGCTTGCGGCGACCCAGGGCGTCGCTGAGATAGCCCGAGAACACCTTCGTCACCAGCACGAGCGCTTCGGCCGCACCTTCGATCAACCCGATCATGAGCGCGCTGGCGCCCAGCCCGCCGGCCAGCAGCACCGGCAGCAGGCTGTGCACGATCTCCGAACCCATGTCGGTGAACAGGCTTACCCAGCCCAGGGCCCAGATGGCCCGCGGGATGCGCGGGCGACGGCGGCTTGGATCGTTGGGAAGGGCGTCGATCGCCTCAGGGCTCGAGGTTGATCCAGGTCGCCTTCACTTCGGTGTACTTCTCGAAGGCGTGCAGCGACTTGTCGCGGCCGTTGCCGCTCTGCTTGTAGCCGCCGAAGGGCGCGGTCATGTCGCCGCCGTCCCAGTAGTTCACCCAGACGCTGCCGGCGCGCAGCTTGCGCGCCACGCGGTGGGCGCGGCTGAGGTCGCTGGTGAACACGCCCGCCGCCAGGCCGTAGTCGCTGTCGTTTGCCATGCGCAGGGCGTCCTCCTCGGTGTCGAAGGCGATCACGCTCAGCACCGGCCCGAAGATTTCCTCGCGGGCAATGGTGTGGCCGTGCTCGATGCCGTCGAAAATGGTGGGCGCGATATAGCAGCCGCCGTCCACCGTCTGCAGGCGCTCGCCGCCGATCACCACCCGGCCGCCCTCGGCGCGGCCCTTGGCGATGTAGTCCAGCACGCGCCGGGTCTGGCCTTCGTCCACCATGGCGCCCATCGGCGCGCCGGGGTCCAGCGGGTGCCGCGGCTGCATGCGCTGGCCGTATTCGGCCACCTTGGCCACGAAGGCGTCCTTGATTTCGCGCTGCACGAACAGTCGCGAGGCCGCCGTGCACACCTCGCCCTGGTTGTAGAAGATGCCGCTGGCCGCGGCCTTGGCGGCGCGGTCCAGGCTGGGCGCGTCGGCGAACACCAGGTTGGGGCTCTTGCCGCCGCACTCCATGTAGGCGCGCTTCATGTTCGAGCGCCCGGCGCAGGTGAGCAGGTGCTTGCCCACGGCGGTGGAGCCGGTGAACACCAGGCCGTCCACGTCCATGTGAAGGGCCAGCGGCTCGCCAGCCTCCTTGCCAAAACCGGGGACGACGTTGAACACGCCGGCGGGAATGCCGGCCTCCATCGCCAGCTCGGCGATGCGCAGCGCGCTAAGCGGCGATTTCTCCGAGGGCTTGAGCACCACGGAATTGCCCATCGCCAGCGCCGGTGCGATCTTCCAGGTGGCCATCAGCAGCGGAAAGTTCCAGGGCACGATGGCGCCCACCACGCCCAGCGGCTCACGCGTGACCAGGCCCAGCTCGTCGGGCCCGGTGGCGGCCACTTCGCCGTACACCTTGTCGATGGCTTCGCCGGTCCAGGCCATGCAGCGCACCGACGCGGCCACGTCCACGTTCAGCGCATCGCCCACGGGCTTGCCCATGTCGAGCGAATCGAGCAGCGCCAGTTCAGCGGCGTGCTGCTCGAGCAGCTGGGCGAACTTCAGGATCACCTTCTTGCGGTGGCGCGGCGCGGCGTCCGACCACTTGCCGGCGTCGAAGGCGCGGCGGGCAGCCACCACCGCACGATCAATGTCCACCGCGCCGCATTCGGCCACCCGGGCCAGCACCCGGCCGTCAATGGGGCTGATGCAGTCGAAGGCCTGGCCGCTGGCGGCGTCCACGTACCGGCCGTCAATGAAGGCCTGGTGGCGCAAGCTCAGGGCATCGGCAAGTTTCTGCCAGTCGTCGCGGGTCTTGGGCGTGGTCATCGGATCATTCTCCGTTGTAGGAGGGCCTTCAGGCCCGATGCTTTCTGGCGAAGGGCATCGGGCCTGAAGGCCCTCCTCCACAGGCGGCGGTCAGGCCAGGCGGGCCGCGATCTTGGCGCGTTCGGCCTTCAGCGCGTGCGGGGTGCGCTCGCCGAAGCCATCGAGGTATTCCCCGATGCTGGCCATCTCGGCCTTCCAGCCTTCGCGATCAATGGTGACCAGCTGTTCCAGCGTGGCCTGGTCCAGGCCCAGGCCCTCGGTGTTGATGTCCGACGCCTTGGGCAGGAAGCCCACCGCCGTGTCCACCGCATCCACCTGGCCGGTGGCGCGCTTGAGCATCCATTCGATCACGCGCAGGTTTTCGCCAAAGCCCGGCCACATGAACTTGCCGCCTTCGTTCTTGCGGAACCAGTTCACCTGGAAGATCTTCGGCAGGTTCGCACCCGGCTTGTCGAACGACAGCCAGTGGGCGAAGTAGTCGGCGAAGTTGTAGCCGGCGAAGGGCTTCATCGCCATTGAATCGCGGCGCACCACACCCACCGCGCCGGTGGCGGCGGCGGTGGTTTCGGACGCCATCGAGGCACCCACCAACACGCCGTGGGTCCAGTCGCGCGCCTCGAACACCAGCGGCACCAGCGATTCGCGCCGGCCGCCGAACATGATCGCGCTCAGCGGCACGCCCTGCGGGTCTTCGGCCATGGCGGTGTAGCTGGGGCAGTTCTTCGCGCTGACGGTGAAGCGCGAGTTCGGATGCGCAGCCGGGCCGTTGGCCTTGTCGTACGGACGGCCCTGCCAGTCCTTCGCCGGCTCGCCGCTGCCGATGCCTTCCCACCAGGGCTGGTTGTCGGCGGTGACGCCGACGTTGGTGAAGATGGCATCGTGGTGCAGCATCGCCATGGCATTGGCGTTGGTCTTGTCGCTGGTGCCCGGGGCCACGCCGAAGAAGCCGGCCTCCGGGTTGATGGCGTACAGCCGGCCGTCCGGGCCCGGGTGCATCCAGCAGATGTCGTCGCCCACCGTCCACACCTTCCAGCCGTCGCGCAGGTAGCCTTCGGGCGGGATCAGCATGGCCAGGTTGGTCTTGCCGCAGGCCGACGGAAAAGCCGCCGCCACGTAGTGGGTTTCGCCCTTCGGGTTCTCGATGCCGACGATCAGCATGTGCTCGGCCAGCCAGCCCTCGGTGCGCGCCTGGTAGCTGGCGATGCGCAGCGCGTGGCACTTCTTGCCCAGCAGGGCGTTGCCGCCGTAGCCCGAGCCGTAGCTCTGGATGGCCAGCTCTTCCGGGAAATGCATGATGAAGCGGCGGTCGGGGTCGAGCTCGCCCACCGAATGCAGGCCGCGCACGAACGAGCCCTCGCGCTCGATGCGTGCCAGCGCCTGCGCGCCCATGCGGGTCATGATGCGCATGTTGGCGGCGACGTAGGGGCTGTCGGTGATCTCGACGCCGCAGCGCGACAGCGGCGAGTCGATCGGGCCCATGCAGTAGGGCACGACGTACATCGTGCGGCCGCGCATGCAGCCGGCGTACAGCGCGTCCATCTTGGCGTGCGCGTCGGCGGGCGACATCCAGTGGTTGTTGGGGCCGGCGTCTTCCTTGTCCGACGTGCAGACGAAGGTGAGGTGCTCGACGCGCGCCACGTCGCTGGGGCTGGAGCGGTGCAGGTAGCAGTTGGGGTGCGACTGCTCGTTGAGCTTCACCAGGTCGCCGGTGGACAGCATCAGCGCGGTCAGCTGGTTGCTCTCGGCATCGGAGCCGTCGCACCAGTGGATGGCGGCGGGCTGGGTGAGCCGGGCGACGGACGCCACCCAGTCGTTGAGCGCGGCAAGTTTGCTGGACATATCGGGACCGTCTAAGGGGAAACCGGGAGCGGCGCGAGTACCCGGCGCCAGCCTATGCATACGTATTCTATCGGGCCGACGACGCCCTGTCCCGAAGGACAAGGCTGGCCGGGGCGGCCTTCACACCGGGATGAGCGTGCTCATCACGTGGCCGACGTAGGCCTCGAATTCATCGTGGTGCAGGCGCGGCTGGCCCAGCTGCAGCGACAGCTGCAGGAACCCGACGTAGGCGGCGTAGGTCAGGCGGGCGCGGTTCTGGGCGTCCAGCCGGGGCAGGCCCGCCTGGCGGAAGCTGGCCGTGAGGTAGTCCAGGCGCCGCTGCGACACCCGGTGCAGCACGGGCTGCACCACCGGGTGGTCGAGGGCCTTGAGCAGCTCGGAATAGATGATGTGCGGCTTGAGCTCGTGCGCCACCAGCTGGAACAGGGCCTTGAGCCGGGCGCGCGGATCGGAGATGGCCTCGAGCTGGCCGAACACCGTTTCCTGCTCCATGACTTCCCAGCGCTCCAGCGCCGCCACGAGCAGGGCTTCGCGCGACGGGAAGTGCCAGTAGAAGCTTCCCTTGGTGACGCCCAGGCGTCGGGCCAGGGGTTCCACCGCGACCGCGGCGAGGCCCTGCTCGGCAATCACGTCGAGGGCGGCGAGGGCCCAGTCTTCCGCGCTCAGGCGGGTCGGGCGGTCTAGCTTGGGTGCGGAGGCGGCCATACGGTGGAGTCTACTGGCTGGGGACGGCTCGGGTAAGCCGGCGCGCCCGGTGATGATGCACCATACGGATTGGTATTGACAGCGCGGGAGCGCCTGCCCATACTCGCCCGTATGGTTATCCCCGCCACCGCGCTGCCAATGTACGAGCCCGCGCCCGTCGCGCTGAGCGCGCTCGACGGCGTGCGGCTGTCCGCGGCGCGCCTGCCCGGC
>FSSH01004047.1_pt1 | contig 16903 bp, 13 predicted proteins | sample 1166101 | NCBI WGS metagenome assembly FSSH01 (sample SAMEA32972668, study PRJEB13176) | freshwater metagenome | biome: Drinking water system; feature: Biomass in drinking water that filtered by 0.45 um membrane; material: drinking water | place: USA | collected 2012-12-20 | depth 0 m | reverse complement strand
GCAAGACATCGGCGGTTGGACCAGCCGGGCTGTGGCTGAGCACTTCGCCGATTTCGCCGAAGTGGTGGTGCGTCGCTTGGGCGATCGCGTCAAGAAGTGGTGCACTTTCAACGAACCGGAAGTGATCGTGGCCGGCTATATCGGCGATGGTCTGGCGCCGGGCTTGAAGAACCCCGCTTTGCGAGTAGCCGTCGGTCACAACTTGCTCCTGGCCCACGGTCTGGCTGCAAAAGTGCTGCGCAAAGCAGGAGCAGCCCTCAAGACTAAGTCTTATGAGGGAGACCTGGAAGTGGGCATCGTGCTCAATCTCGTACCGGCCGAACCGGCAAACGCCACCATCGCAGCTAAGACCGCCGCCCGCCGTCAGTGGCAACGCCACTATAGTTGGTACATGGACGGTCTCTTCAAGGGCAAGTACCCCCGCGTCGTACAATTGGAAGCGCGTCGCACCGGTGTCAATATCAGCGCCGCCGACATGGAGCTGATCCGGCAGCCCATCGACTATCTGGGCATCAACTGGTACCTGCGCCAGGTGGTGAGCGGCAAAGGCAAGGTGTTGCGCGTGCCCGGTGCCAGGGAAACCTTGATGGGTTGGGAAATCCATGCCCCGGCTCTGACCGCCATGTTGCTCAACATGAAGAGCGAGTACCGGCAACTGCCGCCCATCTACATCACCGAAAACGGCGCCGCTCTCAAGGACGAGCGCACCGAAAGCGGCGTGCACGATCTGGGGCGCATGACCTATACCTACGACCATATCTGCGCCCTGGAAATGGCTTCCCTGCAGGGAGTGGACATCAGGGGCTACTTCGCCTGGAGCCTGATGGACAATCTGGAGTGGTCCCTGGGCTACAGCAAGACCTTCGGTCTCGTGCATGTGGACAGAAAAACCCAGATACGCACGGTCAAGGACACAGGACTGTGGTACGCCGCCGTCATCAAAGCGAACTCTCGGGGCAAAGTCGCCAGCCGCAAAGGCAAGGGTCGGCGCTGAGCGGTTCGACAGCTCGATGGGGCAGGACGGGTTCCGCCGGCCTGCCTCCTCCTCCAACCATAGAGATCAAAGCACATGCAAATAGAACTAGAGGCAAGCACATGTCGTCTCGTGGCCACGGACGGTGTCAAAGCCAGTCTGCATCAGGAAAAGCACCGTGGTCAAAAGGCTCTCAGGCTGGACTTTCAGTTTTCCGGCTCGGGCTATGCCCTGCTGCGCATTCCTGTTAATATCAGGCTGCACCCCAATTATGTCTTCCAGTTTCAGGTGGCCGGTCAGTGCCCGGACAACACCCTGGAGTTCAAGCTACTGGACGCATCCACCGACAATGTCTGGTGGGTAAACAGACCCAACTTCAAGTTCAGCAAAACCTTTCAGACCGTCGTCAACAAGAAGCGCCATATAAGCTATGCCTGGGGACCCGTGAAAGAGCCCCTACAGGAGGTAGCTTTCATCGACCTCACCATTACCAATGCCAACGGCGGTAAGGGCTCGGTCACCTTCAAAGGTCTCACCTATGAGGAACGGCCACAAGCCGCGGCAGCAAGGCCCACTCCGGCAGTCTGGGCCTCTTCTAATCGCAAGAACGCTCGGCGCGTCCTCGACGAAGATCCTCATACCAGGTGGGAAAGCACAGGCAAACGGGAAATGGAAAGTCTCATTTTCCGCTTCCCGGAAGGACAAGAGCTTTCGGCTCTGGTGCTTGAATGGGGCGAATATCCCGTGCAGGACTTCCAGGTAGACATAAAGGAAGGCCAAGGGCCCTGGCGCTCTACCGATACCATCCGTGGCGCCATTGCCATGCGCCAGTACCTCTTACTCCCCGACTGTGACATCAGCGCCGTCCGGCTCACCATGCTGAAGCGCCCGGCACTCAACATGCCCCTTGGCGCGCCCAGACAGATTTCACTGACGTCGGTTACCTTCCACGACCGCAGCTATGCACCGGACCATAACGCCCTCTGGAAGCGAGTGGCAAAGACCTTCCCGCGCGGCTACTTCCCCCGCTATCACCAGGACGAGCAGTCTTTCTGGACCGTAGTGGGCGTCTCCGGCGGACGCCAGGAAGCCATCATCAATGAAGAGGGCATGCTGGAAGCAGGTCGCCAGACTTTCTCGCTGGAACCCTTTGTCTTCAACGACAGGCGCCTGCTCACCTGGGCTTGCGGCAATCACAGTCAGAGCCTGGCGGACGGCTACCTGCCCATTGCCCAGGTGGAGCGCCGCCACAACCAGACCCTCTATCAAGACGTGAGAGGTGAAGATGAAGGCCCCGTACTCAAGATAACCGCCTTTGCCCACGGCAGTCAGGAAGACTCCACTCTCTACGCTCGCTACACTCTCAAGAACGAAAGTGAAGGAAGAGTTCATCGGGGCCGCTTCTACCTTGCCCTCAGGCAATTCCAGGTCAACCCGCCCTGGCAATTTCTCAATACTCCAGGTGGCTTCACTGCCTTGCACAGCCTGGAAAGAAGCGGTAAGGAAGTACTGGTAAACGGCAGCTTCAAGGTAGTGGAATTAACCCCGGCGGACGGTTTCGGAGCCACCACCATTTCTAACGACGACGTGGTGGAACATCTCAACTACGGACTCCTGCCGGAAGCAAGCGCCGCCTATGACGAGCGCGGCTTCGCCTCCGGTGCTCTCATGTGGCACTACGAAATCGCACCGGGCGAAGAAATTCATTTCGACATTGCCGTCCCATACACTGTCCATTCACCAGTCCTGGACCTGGAAAGAGCCCTCGCCGAAACTCGCGGCTACTGGCTCGGTCTGCTCGACAAAGTACAGGTGGAGCTTGCCGCCGCACCGGATCTGGTGCGCACCATCAAAAGCCAGCTCGCCTATATCCTCATCAATCGGGACGGCAGCGCCATCCAACCCGGTTCTCGCTGCTACCGCCGCACCTGGATTCGAGACGGCTCCCTGACCAGCGCCGCCCTCTTGCAGAACGGCTTTGAAAAGGAAGTGCGCGCTTTCATCGAATGGTTCGCGCCTTATCAATACGAAAGCGGCAAGATTCCCTGCTGCGTGGACAAGCGCGGCTCAGACCCGGTGCCGGAACACGACAGCCACGGAGAGTTCATCTATCTGGTCATGGAGTATTACCGCTTCACAAAAGACCTGGACTTTCTGCGCACCCTCTTTCCGCGCCTGCTGAAAGCCGTGGACTATATCCAGGAGCTGCGCAGCCAGTGCCTGACGGAAGACTTTCAGGCAGGCGGCAAGCGCGCGCATCTCTATGGCATCTTACCGCCATCCATCAGTCATGAAGGATACTCGGCTCATCCAGCCTATTCCAACTGGGACAATCTCTTCGCCATGAAGGGTCTGGACGACGCCGCCCTGGCTGCCGCCATCCTGGGAGAGAAAGAGGAAGCCGAGCGCCTCCGCTCTCTGGCAGAGGAGTTCCGGCGATGCCTGCTTGCTTCCATTCGAGCTTCCATGAGCTTGCATGGCATCGACTACATCCCAGGGGCCAACGACCTGGGCGACTTTGACGCCACTTCCACCACCATCGGACTTGATCCGGCCAATACCCTGCAGGCCATGCCAGAGGCTCTGGAAGCCACCTTCGAGCGCTACATCGAATTCTTCCGAGCCCGCCGCGACGGCCGCCCCTTTGTGGACTACACCCCGTATGAACTGCGCACAGTGGGCACTTTTGTGCGGCTCGGTCAGACTGAGCGCGCCCATGAAGCACTGGATTATTTCATGCAAGATCGCCGCCCGGCCGGCTGGAATCACTGGGCGGAAGTGGTCTACCAAAACCCGCTCACACCGCGCTTCATCGGCGACGCTCCCCATGGTTGGGTAGGCTCCGACTTCTTGCGTTCGGTGCGTAATCTCTTCGTCTTCGAAACCGACAAGAGCCTGGTGGTTGGTGCCGGCATCAAGCCCCAGTGGCTTGATCAGGGTGTGAAGGTGGTGAATCTGCCCACCCACTTCGGCCCCCTCAGTTTCAGCGCCCGGCGTGAGAACGTGGCAGGCAGAACGATAACCACTTACGAGGTGGACGGACCAATAACGGCAGCGGTGGAACTGCACATACTGGTTGAAAGCAAAACAGGACCGAGCAAAACTGTGAAGGTCGAGCTTGGTCGCCTACCCGGACGCGTGCAAATTTCCTAGCAAGCAGCCTGGAAGGAAGTTTTGGAGAGAGTTGACCCCAGGGTCAACTCTCTTTTTCCTCGCTACTATTCGACCGGTCTATTTCTCTCCAGCAAAACAAGAGTCGATAAATGACCCGGCAATTGACCCGGTAATTGACCCGGCAATTGACCCGGTCACTGAATCGGCAAAAGACCAGACCAGGTGTCTTTTGAAAAATGGAGGCGCCCATGAAAAACCGGCGAAAATCGCACGAACCGGAAGTCAAGCGGCCTCTTTGCCGACTTTTGCAAGAAATTATGGATAATTTCACGCGCGCCTCCCTCCGGTCAAAGAGACTGCCGCTGTGGCAAGTGCACCAAAGCATGAAGCAAGCACAAAAAGCGGCAATCACAAAAGCAGCAAGCCAAAATTGGCAAGCGCAACAGCAGCAAGCAGCAAGCACCCAGGCACGACCAAACCATCCCGATTCTACCATTGCATACAGTATCTACCGGGGCAAAAAAATCTGCAAGACCGGCAAAATGGTAGGTCAGCAGGTTGGTTTTATCCAGACGGAATACCGCTTTCAAAAAAATGGGGAGCACCGGCCTGCAATCAGATCGATTGTCAAACCGGTGCTCCCACTAGACTGTGCCGACGTTACGGCTGACCGCCAGTGGAGATGGCATGCATCGTTCCATTGGGGCAAACCGAGACGATGGCGCTGTCGCTCAAAGGCTGAGAAGCGTCACCGCTGAAAAGGAATTGCCCGTCGGTCAGCTCCAACACTCCGGCATTCTCGTCGAAGTCGAAGTTGGCCAGACCACGAGCAATGGCCAGGGCATCGGCAGCCGATGCGGCATTGACGGTGACCAGCACGGAGCCGGTGACCGCACAACCATTTGAACATTTGCAGCTCATATTATTTCTCCTGCGAGTTGATCGCGCTTGGATTTCTGAATGGAAATCAGGAACCACTTAAGGCCGGTTCATTTCGCTCGGCAACAATTGCCGAACAGCCGACCGGGACTCTCTCGAGAGAGGCTAGGCGAATTCGCCCTGCCTCTGGCGATCGAGCAGTTCCTGAATGGCGACGCGGATGGTCTCAGAGGCCACACGAGGGTCATCTGAAAGACCGGACACGTCGATTGGCTTGCCGATCACAACCGTGGCACCGCTTCCCCGCTTGGAGAAGAGCGTCAAGTTGTCGGAGTCGGCATGCCGACGGTGGTAATCGATTGCCACCGGAAGCACATAGAGGGGCTCGTTGAGCGCCTCCGGATGCCGCTTGTAATAGGCGATGACCTGGTCAGCCTGGCGTCCGTGCACATCGCGCACCAGAGCCAAACCAGCCTCGTCACCCTGCCGGAGCGCCTTGAAGACCTGCAAGGCCAACTGCGCACCACGCACCGCACCGGTACGCATGGAGCCGGGCACTTTGGAATCCTGCGGAATGCCGCCGGAATAGACCAACTTGCCCTGGGGGAAGATCAAGAGCCGGTCTTTCGACTTGAAGCTCAAGGCTCGCGCATAAGACTTGATGGTGCGCTCGGCAACAGCCTTACTGTTGGCCTTGCCGCCGGTGGTGTCGATGGCGATGAAGCCGGCCCAGGCACCAAGGGTACCGCGGAAGCCTTTGGCCACCTCCGATACGGTGCCTACCTGGCGATAATTCAAAGGCAGGGCCGCTTCGCAGACGGCAAAGTCGAGCATGAAACTGTGGTTGGGAAGGATGAGCAGACGTCCCTTTTCGGCGGCGGCATGCAGATTCTCCAGACCAAGGACGCGCCGACTGCCGACACCGATTCGGGCGAGGACGCGGGTCAGGACCTTGGTGGCAATTTTTGCCGCCAGCGTCTTGTCAGGCACGATGTAGCCGGGATAGCGAGCCATCAGTCGGCCCTGATAGATCCAGAAGCCGAATCGGTACAGCAGGAAGAGCGCCAAAAGCCCTCCTGCCGCCACTGCCAGAGTATGTAAGTCAGGCATGATTATGCCCCTTTCTTTCTATTCTTTTCTTTTTCCGTGAAAGGCAATTGCGGGCTCTCAGGCGGCAAGTACTTGTCCCAGGAGGAGTGACTCATACCCAACCGACGAAACATCGAGGCCCTGAAAGTAGCCACTTGAGGTGGATAGTGCGGCATGGGGCTGAGCACCATGCCCGATTCTTCGAGACTGCGACCGCCCTTGCGTCCATTACAGACGGAGCAGGCGGTGACCAGGTTTTCCCAGCTGTTCTTACCGCCCTGGCAGCGAGGGATCACGTGGTCGAGAGTGAGTGTGACGCCCTTGCCCTGAGCCTTGCAGTAACGACAGGCATAACCGTCGCGGTGCAGGATGTTCCGGCGCGATGGCGCCAGTCTCGGCTGTGGACGCTTGACGTACCGCTTGAGCACGATGACCGTAGACTTGCAGGAGGAGGCGACGCCTTGACCTTGTGCGGAGCGGCGATGCAAGCTGTGCTTGCAACTACTTGCACAATCACACTGTTCCGTTTCCAGAACCGTCGCTTTGCCGGCATTGACAAGTAAGAGAGCCCTTCTCCATTCGCAGATGTTCAGGGGCTCATAGGAGCTATTCAAGACGAGGACTTTAGTCATGGAGTATTCCCGACGGCCTAAATCTAAGTCGATACTTTCGGAAAAGGCTCCCTTATGGAAATGCCGGCAACTACAAGCCTTCTACTGAGAGTCAGGCTTGGGCGGCAAATTCTCCGGGAGCCGGGGAAGCGGCGCACGCACTCGCTTGACCACGAATCGGTCCCGTGAGGTCAGGGAATTACCCAGCACCAAGAGCCGTCCTTCAGCACTGGTCGGAAAACCGGCGCGAAGCGTCTGGGCATGCTGGCGGATCACCTCCTCGGGAACCTTGCGGTCGCGCTTGGCGTTGCGCTTCAGACATTCCTCCAGGGGAATGTCCAGAACGATGTTGGTAATGTCCGCATAGCCGTGCTCACGAGCACAGGCCACCGGACCCCTGCGGTAGAAGAAATTGAGGTTGAGGTTGTCCACCACAATGTTGGCGGAAGCCTTACAAGCCTCCTCCAGACGGCTGTAGAAGAGCCTGTTGACCTCTTTGATGTCGCCGACCGCCGAAGCATCTCCGTAGAGTTCCTGGCGGATGGCGTCTTTGTTCAGGTGCACGAAGCCGGCTGCACTGAAGGCATCCGTCAGAGTACTCTTACCGGAAGCAGGCAAGCCAATCATCATGACGAGCATACCGCTCGATTGGCCCCGCCTTGGAAAGCGGCGGCGCTTTCGCGCGGTGGTCACGAAGGCATTGATGATAGACGCTAAAGAGACCTCTTTGCCGCGCATGGCAGCAAAGGGCGAGCGGCTATCGCCTTTTCTGGTCTTAACTTGCAGTGGCGAAGGCTTTCGAGAATGGTTCATTCGCTTCTGTCCTACCTTGTCCTTTCACGCATTTTCAGCGCTCTGGTGGAAAAAAACCGGCGCTCCCCCAAGACAGGCTTGAGAAGAGCGCCGGCCCCGAAAACCGCCTGCGACTACTTTTTGCCTTCTCCGGGGACAGTGCCACCATCCTTGGAGGCAGCGCCGTCCGCGACAGCACCAGCCTGATGGCTGGCCACAATGGCGGCACGAGCCCGCTCGGAGAGGGCCTTGTGCATCCAGAGGTTCTTGGAAGAGATGTTGTCCTGGGGCCACTTGGGACCATGCAGGTTCAGCTCCGCCGGAATGAACTCTTCGGGCAGGCTCTGGATCACGCAGACCCAGGACTCCTGCTGCCGAGTCAACTTCATGCCCTTTTCCTTGAGCTTCTTGATGCCCTTGTTGAACTCTTCCATGAGGGCGGCAAGCTCCGGGTCGGAAACTCGATACCCCCACCACTCCGTGATCTTGTAGACGTGGTAGTGGCTGGAGCAGTTCTCGATGTAGTCGTAGCCGGTGCGCCGCGCCATGTCGTCGAAGACAGGCAGGAGCGACTTGGCTACGTCGGGCACAGGGTTGCCCCACTGCCCGGGAGAGCGGCTGGACTTCCAGGCGCGCTGGAAGAGCTCCAGGAATTTCTGGGGAGCGCTCACATAGCGGAAGGGGTTTTCCACGAAGTGATCCAACTCCGCGTCGCCGCAAGCCTCGACGATACGAGAGCCGGGCAGGAAAGAGTAAACGGACAGCTCCACGGAACGGCTGTTCTCCGGCATGTTCGGGAGAGCGAGCGGGGCATTGATCTCTTCATCGTAGCCGATGAAGTCGATGAGGGAACAGTCGTTGGCACGGCGAGTGCCGTCGAAACGCCTGTCGCGCAGAGCCACCTTGAAGATGAGCTGCGGCGCCCGGAGGTCACCGAACCAACCGGAAACTTTGACTTTCAGCGGGTCGTACTTGATGGTCAGTGCGCCGTACTGAGTCTTGTAAAAGCAGTTGACGTACGGGAAGCGCACCTTGTCGCTGCCGCCGTGAATCTTGTGCTGATTGAGGTTGGTCACCTCATCACCGGGGAAATCACCAGCGATGGTATCACGCACAGAGATTTTCACAGACTCGATCGGTCCGAGCATGGCTTTGACCTGTGGGGTCACCAGTTCGTCCCAGATCTCATCAGGCGACAGACCAACAATAGGCGCCACGCCGAGCATCTCCTGCACGTGCATGGTCTTGTTTTTGGTCATGTCTGACTCCTTTACGATATTAGTCAGAAAACCGGCGGGAGAGGCGCTGCCTTTCCCGCACGGAGAAAAATGAGGAGCCGGATGGAAAGTGGAATAACTTAGCGAGAGTGAACCGGTAAGCGGTTCAGACCTGCCGGTCAAAGACATCCGGAACGAAGCCGGAAGCCTTCTTGGACAGGGTCTTGTACATCCACAGGCAACGATCGCTGACGTTGTCCTGCGGCCAGACCAGATGCGCCGTCTCGTCCGTGATGAAACGCAGAGCCTGAGGAATCTTCGCAATGGGACGAAGACTCTGAAGAGCCACTACCCAGGATTGCTGGGAGCGGGTCAGGGGAGTTCCTTCCTGGCGAATCTTCTCCAGTCCCTTTGCCATATTCTCCACAGCATCAGCCTGGACGCGCGAGGAATAGTGATAACCACCGGAGACGGCCCAGCGAGCCACATGGTAGTGACTGGCCGCCATCTCAATCAGGTCATAACCATACTTGCGAGCCAGATGCTCAAAGCCGGGGAGGGCATAGCGAGCCACATCCGGGATAGCCGCCATGGCTTGACCGGGTGCGCGCTTGCTGTGGAACGCTCTCTGGAAGAGGTGCAGGAACTTATCGGGATCGTCCATGAACTTGAAGGGGTTGCCGACGAAGCGGTCAAACTCTTCATCACCAGTCGCATCGAGGACGCGGGAGCCGGGCATGTAACCGTAGATGGATAGTTCCACCGAGGTCAGTTCCCGAGACAGCGGTTTGTGGTATTCGGGGTTGGCATAGGAGTAGTCGAGCAGCGAACAGTCGTTGGCGCGCAAGGTACCATCATGACGACGGTCACGCAGCGCGGCCTTGAAAATCAATTCGCCCTTCCCTTTGTCCACATCACCGAACCAGCAAGCCACCCAGACCTTGAGCAAATCCCGCTTGATCACCACCGCACCATTGGCAGTGCGATAGAGGTGATGCACGTAGGGGAACCGCAAACGATTGGCGGCAAGCTGACCGGCTTCGTCCCGAAGTTGGTTCTGGTTGAGATTGGTAACCTGGTCTCCGGCAAAACGACCGGCGGTCGTCTCAATCAGAGCTGGTCCTTCGAATTTCACCACGGGACCAAGCAAGCCCTTAACGGTGGGAGTGAGGAGGTGCTCGAAGATCTCGTCGTCCGAAACTGCCACGATAGGTGCTGGTCCGATCAAGCTCAGAGCATCAATAGAATTTATATAAGGGATGATGTGCCCTCTCAAATTTAAACGTTAATGACACGCTGCAAGTGCGAGCAAAGACGCAAGACGCAGCACCAGCGGCAGCTTCAAAAGTGATGGCAGTGGCACCACAGACCATCACCCAACAACCACTGGTCCAAATCCTCCCGAAACGACTGTTCAGAGGCTTAAGACCAAACCTGACGAGACACGGACCAACTTTGGGCAACCAATGTCGATCAATGCCTTCCCAAGAAAAAACGCCGTCTCACCATTCGTTTTCCGGAGGAGGAAATCGTCGCACTTCCCAAGAGGAAAGCTTAAGGGGTGAGGCTGAAAACAGGCGGCGTTTCTATGGGGAATCTAGGGCGGACTCAAACTTGTCAAAGAAAAGGAAATGGACCCTAAAGCTAAGAAATAAAAGCCTCTAGTAGCAATAATCATGACAACTAACAAGTATGTGACTTTAGTAATTCGTTTAGATCTCAGTCACAGCCCGGCTTGTCAAGGATCGCCAGCTCGCGCAGCCCAAAAATAAAGATTGACGCATATCACGCCACCACTTGATAACAGCGCCTAAAGGAAAGCGAAAGGCAAGCAAAAGGAAGCAAAGGCAAGCAAAAGAAAGCACGGAAGCCAAAGGGCCAGCCGCTAATTCTGCCGGCAGACGGGCATACAAGCCGATCCACAAACCGGCCAACAGGGAAGCAGCGCGGCCCTGTTGGCTCTTGAAGTTGCGAAGAAGGATTTAGTAACCAAGTCCGTGAGACATGGTCATGTCCAAAACCGATTGCCGACTCAGTCCGAATCCGGGCAGGCGCCTACCGGTGCTCTGGTAATTCACCCCGTTAACGGCTCCGGCAAGAGTGATAACAGAATTGAGTGCTTCGGTCTTTACCCCGAGAAGCTGACCAAGCTGTGCTAATGGCACCAGATAGTCGCCCACATAAAGAGCAAGATATTGCTGAGCGAGGGGATAAGACCACTGCCCGGCATGTCCGGCAAACCACCGGCCGGCAATCGAAACAATTGCCTCGGCTAACGTAACGTCGCAAACCGGACCTTGAGCCTCACTCCTGACATCGACCTCTTCCCGCAGAGAGCGGGCGAAATCAACAGGTTGACTGTGAACAGCCTGAGCCAGAGCCGAGAGTTCTTGTTCTATCTCCACCAGTAAGGACAAATTGGCCCGATTGAGAAGCCTCGAAACATCTGACAAGTAGTCAACACGGGCGCCGAACAAGGCGGAAAGCAGGAAAACCGGACGAAGCACCGATTGAGCATCGAGCAGGGCTCTTTCAATCAAACCCGATGCCGGAATAATCTCAGGACAGAGTTGAGAGGCCAACCAGAGAGAGCGCCTTGTTTCGTTGAGGGTAGCCCCGGCCACATTAGCTCTTGAACAAGGAGCGGCCAGATAACGCGCCACGGCGCCGTCGGGCTGCTGCGCCGCGGCCACGGAAAATGGTTCATCCATCTCCAGCACATTCACTTGCATGCCCGGGCAACGTTTAGCCAACTGATACTTAAATTCGTAGGCGGCGAAAAGCGGCGCTCCCAGCAGTATTACCGTGCTTCCCTCACTAAGATGGGGATGCATACGATCTAAAAAGGCACCGTAAGCAGTGGCACTACAGGCAAGCACGAAAGATTGGGTCAACTCTCTAGAGTTGTCGTTTTCAAACTCTTCCAGGCTCTGTACAAGTACGTTTTCGCGCAAAAGGACACGCCTGGGATCAACCGGAATGGAACCATTTAAGACCGCTTCCAAGCCGCTCAGAAATGCGGCGGGAGTATCAGCTCCGGCTTCGGCCCTCGCTCTGCGGCTGTGACGACCACCCTTGATGGAACTCTCTTCTTGCTGCTGCAAAGCTTGATATTGCTTCTTTAGATTGTCGAGAAAAGTACTTTCGGCGGGGAAAAGATCTACCAGGATTCTGGTCGTAAATTTGTAGGAAACACGATCGGAAGCCAGAAGCTCAGCCAGAGCCAGCACCACAGGACCATCACCGACCAGGCAAATCTGACTCATAACCTGCATGCCGACGGAGCCCGAACCCAGCTCACCGGTGCGATTTTCTAAACGACTTTTGTCTTGCCCGGCAGGCGAATCTACAGCAAAAGTGTTATCCAGGAAATTCAGAACCGGCACCCCTCGTTTAGAAAAACCGAGACCTTGCCTCGCTCATTCATACGAAATACGAGAAAGAACGAAAATGAGCAAAGTTTCAAACGACTCGTAAAGCATAGTCACAAGTAAGCAGGAAGACAAGACCATCCAGGAAGGTTTAACCTGAATTTCCAAGGCAACCTGCCGGCCCCGTGCATTTAATCTTTCGCCAAGTAGCCATGCGGTCCGCTTTTCGTCATTTAATGTGAGACTGAGGCAACCGGAAACATTTAGTGACACTACCACCGGCATCGTCAAGGCACCACTGCCGACAAGACAAGACCGGAGGCAAACAAGAGCCGACCCGAGCCGGTGCTGTACAATCGCGCCTGTGCCAGTGCGCACGCCATCAAGACAACCGGCGAATTCAAGCCATCACTGAAATTAAGAGCAATGCAAAAAACGGCCCAGATCTATTACGACAAAGATGTACAACTAAGCCCCCTTACAACCTCAACAATTGCCGTGGTCGGCTACGGTAACCAGGGTCGAGCCCATGCTCTCAATCTAAAGGAGAGCGGTCTGAAAGTAATCGCCGCCGCCAGACCCGGAGGTAAAGCCTGGCAACAAGCGGAAGCAGACGGCTTCAGCCCCTTACCCATCGATGAAGCGGTACGGACTGCCGACGTGATTGCGCTGCTTCTGCCCGACGAAGTCATGCCCTCCGTCTTTCGCAACAACATTAAGGGCAATCTACTAGAAGACAAGACCTTTGTCTTCGCCCACGGTTTCGCCGTCACCAATAAAACCATAGAGTTGCCAGCCACCGCCGATGTAATCCTGGTGGCTCCCACCGGTCCCGGTCGCCAGGTGCGCTCCCTCTACCTGGAAAGCAAAGGACTGCCGGCCCTCATCGCCGTGGAGATGGACAATTCCGGCAAAGCTCTGGTCAAAGCCCTGGCTTATGCCAAAGCAATAGGCAGCACCAGAGCCGGCGCCATCTTGACAACTTTCAAAGAAGAAACAGTAACGGATCTCTTCTGTGAGCAAGCGGTTCTATGCGGCGGCATGCCCGAGTTGATCAAGGCCAGTTTCAATACCCTGGTTGAGCGCGGCTACCAGCCCGAGCTAGCCTACATCTCCTGCTTGAAGGAAGTAAAACTAATCGCCGACCTGCTCTTTACCCAGGGCATTGACGGCATGCGCAGCGCTATTTCCAACACCGCCAAATACGGTTCCGCCGTAGCCGGCCCGGCCCTTATCAACAGCGACGCGAAAAGAAGACTGGGTAGCCTCTTGAACGACATTGAAGACGGCAAATTCGCCCGCGGCTTCGTGCGTGAAGCCGAGGAAGGCATGCCCGTCACCAGAGAATTTGTAGTTCAGGAAGCCAATTCAAGGTTGGCCAAAGTGGGCAAGTCCATGAAGGAAACCCTCAGTTTCTAGACAAATTCTCAGGCGAGGCGCTCATCGTTGTCCGGAACCAGAAAATTCCTGATACTGCCGGTGATATTACTTACACAAGCCGCCCCGGTGGGGGCCGGGCAAGCTCAACCTGATTTTGTCGGTCAAACCGACCCGATTGTACTAAGAGCTCTGAAAAACGACGGCAAGAAAGGCCAGGTCAAAGAAGGGCTTGCTCTCCTCGATCAAGCCATGGCTGAACACCCGGAGAAGCTCTATCTGCGCAGCTGGAAAGCACGCATGCTGGTTGAAATATACGAAGGCGAAGCGGCCCTAAAGGAAGCCGACATTGTGCTTGCCAGGGAGCCAAAAAATGTCCTGGCGCTGGGCGTGAAAGCCAAAGCCCTGGCTCTTATTGGCAAGCCGGAAGCAAGTCTTGCCCTCTTCCATGAGGCTCTCAAATTGAAGCCTGCCAATTCCTATTTACTCGGCCAGAGGGGTCGGCTATTGCGCGGCGAAAAGCGGTATAGCGAAGCGCTTAAAGACTTCGACGCCCTTGTCAAGCAGGATGAGGGCGACTCCATCAATAGGAGCGAACGGGCTTACTGCCTGATGGGTCTGGGCGGCCGGGCCAACATGGAAAAAGCCTGCCGGGACCTGGAAATCATCAATCAAATGGCCCGCTTAAAGAACTACAACAGTATCTCGCGCCTCGGTCGCATCTACACCGAGCTCGGTCGTTACGACAAGGCAGAAGATACTCTCAAAGCAGGCATCGCCAGACATCCCTTCATTTTGCAACTGCATGGAGACCTGCTCAAGGTCTATGAAAAAAGCGGTCAAACGGAGAAAGCCCGAGAACAAAAGATCAAATTAACCAGATTAGAAGAAGAGCTGGGCATCCGTTGAATGCAGGCGCTTCGGCAAAGGCACCAATCACGTATAATATGACATCTTTCAGTAACAAAGCGCTGAAGGCATTCCCGAGGCATCCACTTGATTACCAACCAACCTGGTCCCAGTTCGTTCCAAACCAGACCTGCAACCAAAGCCCTGGGCGGAATCGCTCTGACAACGGTCCTATGCTGCGCTCCAGCCTCGGCCCAGCAGGTAAATAGCGGTCTGCCGGGCGGTGCCATCTCGCCCATCAGATTCGTCGACACACAAAGAATCGCCGCCCAACCAACCTTACCCAGTCTCGTACCCACCGACGTTACACCAATCGGCCTGGGGCGCGAGCGGGAACTTCTCAAGCCGGGACCCACCTTCTATCTTTTGCAAAAATTACCCAGCCGCATGTGGTTAAACGGCTCGGTGGAAGTAAGCCAGCGTGGTGAAACAAACGTATTTTTCACCAATTCCAACAAGAAAGCCGACTACGTCTTTCGCGTCCTGCCCAATCTTTCAGTGGGCTACCGTATTTTGCCGCGCACCAGCATCTATACCAATTACTTCGTACTGAAAGACGTCTTCGCCGATCATGGCCGCCTCAGTTACCCCACAACCCAATCGCTAGCCTGGGGTATCAGGCATGAAATCCCAATTCGCACCCGCACCAATTTGCAATTCGATCTACAGGCTCGTGAAATCTGGCAAGCCAGCCATTTTCGCCAGTTCGACTTTCTTCCCGGGGTGACCCTCACCCATGTAATCAACCCGAGCACCATTGCCTTCGGAAATATTCAGCTTCAGTTACGGGGCAAAAACTATTTCTGCGCTCCCACCCGTGAAATAGATCCCTTCTATACCATCGGCGTCCTGCACAGACGAGGCATGTGGACTTTCTCAGCCGTGGACACATTCGTCTGCAACTTCCGCAACGGCAATGCGATTCCGAGCCAGAGCAACCTCTCCATGATCGCGCAATTGGAAATAGCCAGACAGGTCTCAAAGAAAGTACCGGGTCTGGTTACTTTTGTGCGGGCTGAACCGGTCTTCAACTGGGCCAGTCGCGGACTTCCGGGCATAAGCGGCTTTGATTTTCGTATTTTCGGCGGATTACGCTATTCCTTCAATAAGACTGCTACTAATGTAGCGATGGATCAGTTGCGCAAACAGCTAAAGGAGTCGGCGCTACCACCGACGATGGCGCCTGGCGATGGCAACACTCCAACCGGTCAGTCAAACCCTCCGCTCAAGACCATGGAAGCGGAGCCGGAAAAGCCTCCGCAGCAAGCTGTGGAACCAACAATAAGCGACCCCGCCCCCTCAGAGAAGAGCCCTACTTTAGTAGTCGACTCAGCCCTGCAAAAAACGCCGACCTCTTTAGAAAGCAGCACGACAGCCGACGCGACGGCAGCGGACTCTACTGAAAGAGGCACCGCTCCGAAAAAGTCGGAACTTGCAACCGAGGGTGAATCCTGGAATGAAAAGGAAACTCTGCGCTAGAACATCCTTTGCAAACGGTAGCTCCCTTCATGAAATTCGCCCGACTCTACATTCTTGGTTCCTCGATTATCGGATTATTGCAGATAATCGACGGTATCTTTTATGTCGTACACGGTGAGCCGCAACTCTTCAATCACCTCTTCAGCCTGCTGGAAACCGCATGGGTTCTGGTATCGGTGGCGGCCATAATTGTTTTCCTCAATATCAAACTGCCGCTTACCCTACCCATTGCCTATGCCGCCTACAATTTTACGGGCTGGACTTTCGGTGTGATTCTCTGTGTCCAGATGATCATGGAAAGAAAGGATGGCCCGGTGCCTTTGCCATCCTGGGCATTCTGGACCGGCATATTGTTTGGTCTATATTTCTGCCTCCACAGCCTTCTCACCTGGCGAAGGTTGCAGGACGGCCAATTGCGGAAGCCATAGCTCTTTGCTCTTAAAGGTCTTAAAGGTCTGAAAGAGCCGAAAGAGCTGAGAAGAGAAGGTCAGAGAAGATCTTAGAAGAAAAGGTCCGAGAAGATAGGAGCAGATCTTGGAAGAGAAGGTCTGAGAAGATCTAAAAAAGCTGAGAAGTCTGAAAGGCCGGCCAGGGTGCGGTCTCCCAATGGTCAGCGCTGGATGTCAAGAGGATTAAAGCAAAAAAAGAGGGCAGCCTGAGCTGCCCCCAAGAGTGATGAAGCTAGAAGCTTAGGGCTTCTTATTTGTCGCGAGCCGCAAGGGCTGCACCCTCGCCGGCGGCGGCACTGACAATCTGGGCCTGGGCCGCGGCCAGGCGAGCAATCGGCACCCGGTAAGGCGACGAGCTCACATAGCTCAGGGCAAGCTCATGAGCAAAGGCGATGGAAGCGGGATCGCCGCCGTGTTCACCGCAAATGCCCAGTTTGANNTTGTTGACACTGCGACCGCTTGTGGCGGCTAGACGCATCAACTTGCCCACGCCCTTGCGATCCAGGACCACGAAGGGGTTCTCTTTGAGAATCTTGCGCTTCTCGCCGAGCACGTCCACGCCCTCGAGATAGTGCTGCAGGAATTTGCCTTCGGCATCGTCACGGCTGAAGCCGTAAGTCATCTGCGTCAGGTCATTGGTGCC
>FSSH01005541.1_pt2 | contig 16952 bp, 19 predicted proteins | sample 1166101 | NCBI WGS metagenome assembly FSSH01 (sample SAMEA32972668, study PRJEB13176) | freshwater metagenome | biome: Drinking water system; feature: Biomass in drinking water that filtered by 0.45 um membrane; material: drinking water | place: USA | collected 2012-12-20 | depth 0 m | reverse complement strand
CTCTCAACGGAAATCAACACCATCGGGACGATCGGCAACGTTCTCGGGACCTACGCTACCGCGTCGTTCGGCATAGAGCGGGCGTGCAAGCCGCACAAACCAAGACGAGGATCTCGCCGATGCCCCGTATCGCTCCCATCGACACCGCCCATGCCGCCGCCGAAGTCCAGGCGACGCTCTCGGCCGTGAAGGCCAAGATCGGCATGGTGCCGAACCTGTTCACCACCTTCGCGCAGTCGCCCGCCGTGCTGAACGGCTATCTCGGCTTCTCCGACGCGCTCGCCAAGGGCGCGCTGACGGCCAAGCAGCGCGAGATCATCGCGCTTGCCGTCGCACAGGCCAACGGCTGCCACTACTGCCTGTCCGCCCACACGCTGATGGGCAAGGGCGCGGGCCTGACGCCCGAAGGCGTCCATGCCGCCCGCCACGGCAAGGCGCAGGACGCGCTCGACAACGCGGTCGCCGCCTTCGCCCAGCGCGTGGCGGAGGCGAAGGGCCACGTGAGCGACGCCGACATCGCCGCCGCCCGTTCGGCCGGCCTCGACGATGGCCGGCTCGTCGAGGTGATCGCCAATGTGGCGATCAATGTCCTCACCAACTTCACCAACAACGTCGCGCTGACCGACATCGACTTCCCCAAGGTCGACGTCGCGCTGGCGGCCTGACCCACGGCGGACGCGGCGTCTTACTAGCCGCCGCGTCCGACTCCCTCGACGTCCATCAACTGCGGCCTCGCCATGACGAGCGTTCGCAAAGCCAACAGGAGAGTGTCATGAACTTCCGTTTCGTCACCAAGACCGTCCACGCTTACCTCGACTATCCGGTGGCGCTGAGCCTGATAATCACCCCGTTCCTGCTGGGACTGGGCAAGACCAACCCGCTGGCGCTGTGGCTGTCGGTCGCGACTGGCGTCGCCGCTTTCGCGCTGACCTTCCTCACTGACCACAAGACCGGCGTCATCCGCGTGCTGCCCTACTGGCTGCATGTGGCGGTCGATCGCTTGGTCGGCGCCACCTTCATCGTCGCGCCGTTCGTGCTTGGCTTCGAGGGCCTCGACGCGATCTACTACTGGGCGAATGGCGCGGCGGTGCTGCTGGTGACGTTCGTCCTGAACGCGCCCGAGACCGAGGACCGCGCTCCGGTTCTCGCCGACGCTTGAGCTCCGGATGACCAGTCCTGAGGCGGCTGGACGCAGGCTCGGCCGCCATTTCATTCGCCTGGATCATCCTCCGGTGGGTTAGGCCGATGCGCAGGCGGAGAGGAGCCGGACATGACGACCACCATGGACGCGCGGCTCATCGAGGCGCGTCGGTGCGTTGTCTTTGTGCTGCACATACCGCGGGGATCCGCTGTCGATCGTGCAAGCGGGTGCAGGCGCCCGACTGCCCGCTTCTCCGGCGTACTTACGGCAAAGCGGATCAGCGGCTTTCGGCCATTCTCGGTCGTCCCGGCGCCAATCAGATTGCCGGCAATCAGACCATCCGAAAGCCTGGTCGGAAGCAGCCCCTCGCTACGGATACCAAGCATTGATTTCCGGCCGGTAGCCGCGCCGGAGAGCGACCTTACTCGGAAGCCACCATGTCCCTTCCACGAGAACTTCATCGGACGACGGTACGCCGAACGCGAAGCTAAATGCCGAACTTCCGGCACTCGATCCGCTTCCGACCTCGCGCCCTCATTCGGGCGCTCCGCAATCTGAGGTAGTACGTTCGGAGGCAGACTTCGCGGCCGTCACAAAGGAACGATCGACCGAGACTATTGCGCGATCGTGCATCGGGCCGAGGCCGGCGGGTTTGGTGCACCGTTCCATCAGGTCTGGACGGCCAAAAGGAACAGGGCAATCCATTGCCAGGCAATCGATACCGTGGCACGGGAGGGCACCGGAAGGAACCGGAAGGAGCGGAGGCCGCACTTCGACCGCCGCTCCAGGCGGGGCCGCGATGTGCGGCGCCGGAGTCGAGCGAGGTTCTTCCCATCAGGAAGTTGGATGCTTCGGCAGCTACGTTCTTTGCTACCTTAGCCAGTCTCTGTGTTGCGATTATACCTGCCAGACCGCGCTTTCGGCCGCGGCACATTAGGTTCGTCATGGCGCCGAGCGAAAGCCGTCGAGCCTCCTCGGAGAACTCTCCCTTCTCGGTCGGCGCGAACAGCTGGGCCTCGTCGACGACGACGAGCGCGGGATGCCAGAACGCCCGGTCGGCATCGAACATCGCATTGAGGAAGATGCCGGCGGCCCGCATCTGCCCTTCGACCTCGAGATGCTCCAGGTTGAGCACGGCCGAGACGCGGGACTGCCGGATGCGCAGCGCGATGGTCTCGAGCTCGACGTCGCTGCGGCGGGCGTCGACGACCACGTGGCCGAAGCGCTCCGACAGGGAGACGAAGTCGCCCTCCGGATCCACGATGACCTGCTGGACCTTGCCGGCGCTCTGCTCGAGGATGCGCCGGATCAGGTGCGACTTGCCGGAGCCGGAGTTCCCTTGGACCAGGAGGCGCGTCGCGAGGAGCTCCTCGATGTCCATGATCGCCGGCTCGCCGCCGGCCCCCTTGAGGACGACGTTGCCCAGCTCGATCTCGATCTTCATGCGGCCTTCCGTGGAGGCGCGTCCGGCCCGGACGCGTGGCGGAGCACTCGTTCCTTCGATGAAGCTCCGTTTCGCGCCGGTTGTCCACACGTCTCCTTCGACGCTGGTTTACGATCTCCTCACGCGGCCTCGGACCGGGCCGGGTCGACGGTGGCGCCGACCGGTCTTCACGGGATGCATTCGGCCCTGAAGTCGGAGACCGGCTTCTGCGACTTGCCCCGCTCGATCGCGAACGACCAGCGGTCGGTATCGGTCGAGACCGAGATCGGATGGCGTCGGAGGCCGTCGAAGTAGCGGCCGAGCTGCGCGGGTCCTTCGAGCACGACCGTCCTGGCCTGCATCCCGAACAGTTTGGCGAAGGCCTTCTCCTCCGGGGCTTCGGTGGCCGGCATCGCCACCCCCGAGCCGGGCGCCAGGACCGCCGCGACGTCGCCCGGCGGGCTCCTGACGAAGAAGGTCATCGTCGGGGATCTGGAACCGCACGCGAAGGCCAGGCACGCCTTGCCCTTGCCCTCGTCGAAGTCGTCGCACGACCAGACCAGCTTCTTCTGCGCGTCGTAGGTCCACTCCGTATGCGTTCCGGCGGGCGGCGCCTCCATGCCGAGCTCGGTGGGCAGGATGGCCGCCGCGGCGGCGTCGCATCGCAGGTAGCTCGCGGTCTTCCGTCCCTTGTCGAACACGGCGAGCCTGCCGTCGGCCTCGGGCACGTACGTCCTTGTCTCCTTCCAGGTCTCCCCCTCCCCGCCGCAGGACATCGTCAGCGCCCAGCCCTCGCCCTGCCGCGTCGCGCGGTCGATGGTGCACTCGGATTCCCAGCCCTTGTAGGCAGTGCCCTGGATGCGGAAGTTGCCGTCTGACGGCTCCCTGCAGTCCTTGGCGTTCGCCGCCCAGGATCCTTCGTAGGGCCGGCGGTCGGGTCCGGGCCCGCAGGTCGCGCCCGGACCCGGATCGCGCGCGCCCATGCTCTCGAAGCCCGCTCCGTTCCAGGCGAACGCTTCGCTGCCGCAGCCCTTCTCCGTCCGCCACTTCGCGACCATCAGGCGACTGTCCGGCCTGTAGTCGATCTCGAGGTAGGGATGGTCGTCGGCGCTGAGGGGAAAGTTGGCGACGCGGCCGGTCGGCAGGTCCACCACCGGATGGAAGATGCAGCCGGTCCCGCAGCCGATGTCGACCACCCTGGTCCGGCCGGCGAAGTTGGGCGGGCCCTGCATCCCCTGCAGGATGCGGGTCCTGTAGTCGGCGGACGCCCGGTCCCTTCCCTTGAAGTCGGGCTGCCGCGACGGTCCGCGGTAGACGTCGACCCGATAGGCGGCGAAGTCCGCCGGTCGGGCGGCCGCGGGTTTGGCCTTCGCGGCCGGACGGCTCGCGTCGTCGTAGCACTGGAGCCGCTTCGCCGGATCGCCGATCGCGGCGCAGTCCCGCGCCTGGGCCTGGGCGGCCGTGGCCAGGAGGACGGCGACGGCGGCGACGAGCGGCTTCATGGGCATCCTTCCGGTTCGTGGAGCGCAGCTTCGACGAGCGCCGAGAGCCTGGCAAGTGATCGGGGACGACGTCTCCGGCAGGGTCGGTCCGATCCGTCCGGCGTCGCCGACCGGCGCGAGGTCGCATTGCTGCAGGTTCCGCCAGGCGGCCGCTAACCTTCGCGGCGACGTCCGCTTGCCATGGGGTGGGCGGACGTCCAGGATTCGTTCCTTCCGCAAGGACACGACATGGCGAAGACGCAGAGTATCGAAGACCTCGGCAGGCCGCCGGACGTGGGAACGCGCTACCTCGTGCCGACCGTTCTCTACCCGTGGTTCGGCAAGCTCGAGGCATGGCCGGTGATGGGCCCGAAGCACACGGACGCCGAACACGTGGGCTTCCATCCGGAGCACTATCACGTCGACGTGCGGTTCCTTTCGGAAGCCCAGGTCCGCCGCATCGAGCGGCTCTCGCACTTTATGAGCATCGAGACCATCGTCGCCTCGTCGCCCCTGGCTGCTCGAGACCCCGCAGGGGCCATGCAGCCCCATCCGGATCCGGTGACGAAGCGGCTCACGTGCCGGCGTTCCGATCACGGCTATCCTCTGTACGGAGCTCGGTCCCAACAGGGTCTGCGACGGCTGGCCGAAGCCTATGGCGGGCGAAAATGCGGCCGCAACGCCGACGGCGCGCTGGTCTGTCCCCACAAGGGCTTCGTCCTGTCGTCCCTCCAGCCGGACGAACAGGGCCGCGTCGTCTGCCCGCTCCATGGTCTGGTGATCGATACGGGGGCCGCCTCGGTGGTGCCGCTGACGGCCTCGTAGGGTTCGCGCGTCCTCGCGCATCCACATCCGTGTTTCCTTCACAGCCTGCGCCCCGACCCGAATCCGGGTAGACCCCGTGTTCGATGTCCCGAACGCGATGCCCGACGAGGTCTCCGGATGAAAACCCTGCTGCCCGCTCTCGCGCTCTGCCTCGCACCCGTCGTCGGAATGGCGGCCGAGGGCGCCTGGAATTCGGCCGGCGGCCAGGGCACCTTCGAATACAGCGTTTCGGATGCGGCCGGAGATACGTTGCGGCTGGTGAACGCGAGCGGCTCGGACTCCCAGGGCGAGGCCTGCTACCTCGTGCTGGAGGCGGACCGGCTCAAGCTTCCGGCCTCCTACCGGATGACGATCGAGTCCGGTGGAGAGACCTTTCAGTTCGCCATGGCCAAGGGACAATCCGATCTCACGACGAAGACGGACCGGGAGCAGCTCTTCGGCTTCGTGAACACCCTCTACAAGCCCAGGAAGCCGGCCTTCACCGTCTCGGTCCCGAATTCGAAGCTCGTGTTCGCGACGAAGAACGCGGCCAAGGCCCTGGTCGACGCGTTGGACGGCTGCAACTGAAATCGCGGGACGCGTCTGGCGATCCGAGCGACGACGAACGGAACGAACCGCATGAATCCGGAGCCGACGACCGAGTTCCAACGGCGGAGCAGGGAGGCATGGGTGGCGGCCGTCGCCGCGACCGTCGGTCCCGCTCCGCCGGAGCACGCCGAATGGACCGACCTGTTCGACATGGAGAAGGTTCTGCGGCCATTCCTGGCCGGAGGCATCAGCCATGCGCATCTGCCGACGCGTGGAACACTCGAGTTCTCGACGGTCACGCTCTCCGTCGAAGACGACTGCCTCGAGATCGGTCTGAACGAGACCTCGCTGGTCGTCCTCAAGCCCAGGAGGCTGCGCCTCGAACACGTTTCGCATGCTCCGGCCGAGTCCTTCTTCCTGATCGAATGCGCCGATCTGCGTCCCGCTCTCGAAGGCAGCCCTACCGGGATCGAGGAGGTCTGCGATCTCGGTGGCGGCGAGTACCTCGCGAGGCACCACTGGGACGAAAATGCCTACGAGGGGCGCGACGAGGACGGAGAGGTCGAGACCAGACCTCTTCCAGAAGACGCCAAGTTCGTCCGTCGAATCCTCCGCGGCACCATCCTGCTTGTATGCAAGGGCAGCCGCTGGAACCGTTCCGGGCGGACCGGATCCGGCGAGCACTCGGGCCTGGAGGCGGGCAGGATCCGCGAGATCATCTCGGCCATGGGTGGCGCCGGCGATCCCGGTCCCTGACTGTTTCCAACCCTCAATGAACGAGCCGCGACCTTTCCGACGATGCGGCGGCCGGCGTCGCGACGTGCCCGCCGGCGGGCGGGACGACCGCTACGTCCGGATCTCCGTCGTCGTCGCCGGCAAGGATCCGCACCATCTTCGAGATGCGGCCGAGCGCATCGTCGAGACGCGCTCCCTCGGCCGCGACCTCCGCGGCCAGCTGGGCCATCCTGGCGGCCTTCGTGACGACCATGCGATCCGTCGCCGCCGACACGCGGCGCGCGATCTCCGTCGCCTCCTCGACGGCCGCCAGAGCCGCCAGCGAGATGCGCACGAACCTCTCGGGATCGTTCGTCCAGCGGGCGGCGTCCTCGGGCAGGTCGGGCAGGACGTCGGGCGATCCGCATGCCCCGGCGAGGGCCACGATGGCCTGCCTCAGGGCGAGAGCGGCCGTCTCGACCCGCTCGGCATGGGTCTTCGCCGCCGCCCATTCGCGCGCGTGCAGTTCCGCTTCCTCAATCAGCCGCTTGAGTTTCAGGGTCGCCGCCAGGTCCGGCTCGCCGTCCTGCGTCTCCGTCAGACACCGTGCCGCCGCCGCGAGGGTGGCGCTCCAGCTCGCCGCCGCGCCGGCAGCGGCGTTGTACCGGAAGCTCGGCTTCGCCGCGGGGGTGTCCGCTTCCGTCGCGAGGGAGGGATCGTCCCGATCCACGAGGGGCAGCTCGATCACGAAGACCCGGTGGTCCGCGCTGGGTCCCAGATCTCCGCTCGGATGGGCTTCGATGACGAGCGGCGGAGGCGGCTCGGCGGCCGACGGCGCCCGTCCGTAGCCCATGAGGCGCCTGTAGCGTTCCGACAACCCGGGCGTTCCGACGAGGTCGGACCACGCCTTCAGGCGCCGGCGCGAGAGAAGGAAGGCTGCGACCTCGTCGTACTCGGGCCGATCCTTGAGCAGCCAAGCGAAGCCTTCGTCGTAGAGCTCGGCACCCCTGAGGACGCAGAACCCCTTGGCGGCTTCGATGTGACCCTTGTCGACCAGCACCTTGAGTAGATCCATGTCCTGGAAGCCGTCGGGCGTCCCGCCTGTCTTCTCCGTCTCTCCTTTGAGGAGACTCGCCACCTCCTTGTAGAAGGGGCGGAAGAGGCTCGTGTCCCAGCGGCCGCGGTTCTTCTTGTCCTGGGAGAGCACGTCGAGGTTCAAAGCGGTCAGAAGAAACGGCTGCCGCAGTCCCTCGAGCGCCATCGCGAGGATCGATGGCGGATCGATCCGCGGCGGCACCTGGACGCGGCCGACGCTGGAGAAGCGTTCGACGACGTCCCGACGCGCGTTGATCGCACCGCGGACGCTTCCGGACAGGCCCATGCGCTTGGACAGCCAGACGGCATCGACGAAGGATGGAACGGCGACCTCCGGGCCGGTCTCCGAGAAACCCTGCATGCCCGTCTCGATGTCCTTGCGGTGCTCCTCCAGATACCGGGGCTCGCCGTGCTCCCCTTCGACGTCGTCGAGGAGATTCGCGATCGGGTTGTCCTGCCCGGCGTGGTCGTCGAGGACCGCCGTGGCGGCTGAATGGACGTCTCCCCCGGCCTTCTCCACCGCCCTGGGGACATGGAGATCCAGGAGGGAAGCCGTCGCGATCGCGAAACGCCTCCACTCGCCCAGCGCGGTCGCGACCGACGCCAGTTCCGGTCCGCCGGCGGCGACGGCTTCGACGAGGCCGTCCAGACGATGGTCGTTGGATCGCAGGAAAAGGCCCTCGATCAGGGCGAAGTCGCGTGCGTCCTCGGATTGTCCCGCAGCGATCAGACGCCTGACGACCTCTCCCGGCGTCGTCGCACCCGGCAGGGTCCGGCGGATCCCGTCGAGCCAGCTGCCGAACGGACCACGGCGGGGTGCGGAGGGCTCTTCGGAACCGGAACCCAGATCGTAGTGGATCTGACCGAGCTTGCGGGCGCCGCCTGCAAGGCGCAGCGCCTGCGCCACGACCTCCGCGTAGTGCACCGGCTCCATCGTGCACTCCTCGGGCCAGTCCGTGAGCATCCAGACGTGCCCGGCCATGAAGCGGTCGTCGTAGCCCAGGCTCCAGTCCTCGATCAGGAGGTCCGACCGTCGAAGGACCCATTCCCGGTCGACGAATGCCGGCATGTGGGTGAACGTCAGAGCCTGGAGCAGAGGCAGCCGATCGGGGTGGCGGGCGACGAAGTTGTTGAGGCGCAGCGACCTGAACGGCCCGGGTGCGCGGTCGCTCGGCGAGATCGGCATTCCTTCGGTCATGCGGGGGGCTCCACGTCCTGGCTCGGAAAATAATCGCCCGTATGGTCACGGAAGGGAAGATGCGGAAGCGCTCCCGTTATCCATTCCATTGACTTCGAGTTGCCGGTTCCTTCCCGGAGGTTCAGCTTCGTTCCGAAGCGCCCGTCTGGCGCGCCGCTTCCTCGAGGGATATCCCATGACCGATCGACCGCCCGTCGGCGAACTGACCGAAGCCATTCGGCGGATCCTGGGCGCCGGCACCTTCCACGAGACCCGGCAGCGCCACTACGCGCATGTGCGCAGCCCGGCGCCTCTGGACGTGCTCCTCGGGACCGCCGCTCCGGCACCGGGGCCACGGCCTGCAGGCCGGACGCCGAAACATCGACTGCGCAGCGCAAAGGCATAAGGCCATGAAACCCGACATCGGACGCGGGCCCCGTCTCAGGCAGCCGACGCCGCTGCCCGCCGTGCTCTTCCACGGCACGTCGACGAGGTGGCTCGACCAGATCCTCCGCGACGGCCTCAAGCCGTGCCACATGACGGGAGAGGTCCTTATGGGCTGCTACACCGACGATCGAAGCATCGCGATCCACCACGCCGTGGAGATGGCGGAGTTCGAAGAGGCGGATCCGATCCTGTTCCGGCTCCCGGCGAGCCGTTTCGACGTGGCCCGCTTCACGCTGGACGACAAGTTCGTCGAGCTGCACCCTTCCGCCGGTCGCGGCACCTACGCCCTGGCGGTCGTCGGCGAAGACGCCTGGGAGAACGCTCCCTGGACGTGGCGCGCCATGCTGCGCATCGCGGGTTCCGTCGGCTACACGGGCACGATCCCGGTCGCCCGGTGCGACATCGTCCAGGGCGTCGCTTGGCCCGACGTCGGCGCCACCGCCGGTTGCTGCGACGCTTTCTGACGACGGCCGGCCTGGAAGATGCTGTCCCCGGGGGACGTCTGCACGAGCCGCATGGGCTCGCGGCGTTTCCTTCGGGAACCCGGGCCGAACCTGCGGCGATTACGATCCGCGCATCCGCGGAAGGATGCCGCCGCGCGTTCCGTCCCTCCACATGGCGGGGACCTTCGCATCCCGCCGCTCCCGGATTTCGAAAGATCGCCAGCATGACCGGCCTCGCGTCCGTTCCATCGTCGTCGAACGAGCACAGCCGAACGAAGGACCTGCTCGGGCAGATCGCAGCGAAGCTCGGGGTCGACCCGTCCCTCTTCGTCGAGGCCCGCAGGCGCACCGTCGAACCGAGCACGCCATCGCAGGTCGAGATCGCCGAGATGGTCCTTGCGTTCTCGCGGATCCCCGATGCCAGGGACAGAAACATCGTCTTCCGATCGGCCCAGGTTCTCGCATCGCGTTCCGACGAGCGGACCGTGCGGGCTCTCGTCGACGCGGGTGACGCCTGAACCGGGCAGCCCGGTCGCGGCCCCCGACGCACGAAGGCGTCGTGCTTTACGGATGCTTGCGAAGGCACGAAGCTTCCGCCCGGTCGTTCGAGGCGAAATCTCAACGGTTGACCGTTAGCTTGGCCGGGTCATTTCCGAAGGCCTGCCCATGTCGACCGCCCTCGCCGTCAAGCCGTCGCCCGATACCGCTGCCGCCCTCGACAAGCTGTTCGATTTCGAAGCCTCCCACGCGAGGGCGACCGCACGCCTTCGGAAGGCGCTCGACGGCAACGGCGCCGCCGCTGCGGACCTGCAGTCCACGAAGCGATGGCATCGCATGGAGGGAGCGGTGGTCGCCCTCACGGCGACGATGAGCTGGAGCAGCTGCCGCAACACGTACGCGGGGAAGGTCAAGGGCAACATCGACTACGTGTCGGAGGCGGACCTGGAGCAGGCCTACCGACGGCATTTCGATGCGTACTCCGAGCAGGCGGCACACGTGGAGACCATCGTCGCGAAGCTCGCGGCGTCGCCCGCTGCAGGGTTCTCCGCCGGCGAACGGATCGAGCTCGGCGGCATCCCTCTGGCCTTCGCCTCCCAGCGCCTGTGCGACTGCTGCAACGGATACGGCCAGGTGAAGTGCACGAACTGCTTTACCGGACGCAAGCAGTGCATGACCTGCTACGGCAAGCAGAGGATCTGGACGGGCAGCGCCTACATCGCGTGCCCGTCGTACTGCAGCTACGGCGAGGTCAACTGCGCGCACTGCATCGGTACGACGCGCATCGGATGCGGAGCCTGCAACACCAAGGGCATCTTCACGACGGTGTGGACCGGCACCATCCATGCGAAGGTCGCATGCGAGATCCGTACCCCCGAAGGACGCGACGAAGCCTGGACGAAGTCGCTCACGAAATCGGGCCATGCATGGCTCGCGGAGGCAGGCATCGTCGGCAAGCCCCGGATCTCGAAGGGCGAAGGCGTCGCGACCATCGTCTGGACCGTCGACGTCCCCGTTCTCGGACAGACCTTCCGCATCGGCGAGAAGGACTACAGGACCCAGTACGTGGGTCGCAGGGAGCGGATGTGGTCCCTGCCGCGCTTCCTCGACGATCTCGTCCAGCCGCTGGCCGCCCGGATCGGAGCCGCGCAGCCGGCGGAGGCGTTCAAGCTCGCCGAGCAGGCGCCGGTGTTCGCCGTCGTCAGCAGAGGCGTGCTGCACGCGCCGCGGACCGACGATGCCGTCGCCGGCGATTTCGAGAACGCCGTCTCCACTTCGATCCTGGCGGGCGTGCGCGGCCGGCTCGAGGCGAAGCGGGACGGCATCGCACGATCGACCATCTCCTCCGTCTGGAAGTACGCCGGCGCGGCCCTGACGGCCGGATCCCTGATCGCGCTCGCCAGCGGGCAGACGCGCTCGCTCCTCGGAGCCGCCCTTCCGGATCTGCAGCGTTCCGGCATGGAAGGTTCGGTCGCGGTGGTCGGCGGCATGGTGCTGGCGGCGCTCCTGGCGGCGACGTGGCTCCTGGCCGGCCTCGCAGGCCGCTCGGCCGTTCGAACGGTCCTGCAGACCAGGGCGGCGCGCATGCCGGACCAGGGACGCGCGCCCGCCTATGCGGTCGTCGCGGCCTTGGCGGTCTACTCCGCCGGCGCCTATTTCGTCGTGCCGGGCGCGACGCCGCCATCCACGCGGACCGCGGGCGTCGCGGCAGCCTCGAGGATGCCGGTCGTGCAGCCCCCGACCATCCCGCCGTTCTACCGGTGACGGTAGACCGGGAGACGGACGGGGACGGCGTCCAGGGCGACCGACCACGCGAGCGCCGGGCGCCGCCGGCCGATGCGGTCGCGTTCGCGGAAGGCTCGATCACGCGGCAGGATGCGATGGATCGGCTTCGCGTCCGCGACTACGCCGGACTGCTCGTCCTTCTGGGCGACCATGGCCTGACACCTCCCCGTCCGTCGGATCGGGAGGTGGAGGATCAGGCTGCCGACTTCGAGGCGCTCTGGCACGGTCCCGCGGCCTGATCCCCTTCGACCGGCCCGGTCGCGCCGACCGTCGACGGCCCGGCTACCGCGAGGCCGCGACGGGTCGCACCCCTGCGGGCACCTTGAAGACGCTTCTGCAGCCGGGGCTGAGCTCGGCCTTCCTCGCCTGCATGCAGGCCGTGATGCGGCCCCTGTCGGGGATCTCGCTCATGCAGAGCCGCAAGGCGTCGCCCCTGCACAGGGTGGCGGCGTCCGCCTCCGAAGCCTTGGTCTGGTGCGCGTAGGCGAACAGCGAGATGGCGAGCGCGGTGCGGAGGAGCATGGATTGGTATCGCGTGACGGATGCGTTGACGAAGCCTGGGCGGCCGAGCTCGGCTGTTTCGGCTCGTGGGGTTCACAACGACCCCGGTGTCCCGCGGTTCCGGTCGCGCAGCCGAGGGATCGTCGGCATCGATCATCGCCGCCGCGTTCCCCGGAGCGCCACGTTCCCGTCGAACGGGCATTCGCCGAGCGGCAGCTGGAAAGGGACGGCCACGCCCGCCTCGGTCGCTCTCACGACGTCCGCATGGCCGAGCCCGACGAGGATCCGCGTGCCCGGCTTGAGGCGCGCTCCAACGAAGAGCGACGCTGCCGATTTGGAAGGGTCGTCGATCCGGCCGTTCCTTCGTATCGGATCGGAATGGTTGGAACGCCCTACCGCCGAGCGGGCTGGATGCCCGCCATCAACGCCGGATGCATCGTCGCCGCGTCGTCGGTGGCGCTGAGCCCGTAGCCGGCGAAGCCCGATGCCGACGGCTCGGGCGTCTCGGTTCGGGCGGCCGAATTGGAACCCTGCGAACGGGCGGCCTTCCTGCCTTTGAAGAGGCACGAGACCGCGAACGCGGCGATGCCGAGCAGACCCATGCCCAGGCTTTCGACCGTCGGCCGTTCCGCCATCATGGTAACGACCAGTGCAAGGAACGCGGAGGCGGCGCCGACTGCGCGCATCGTCGAAGGAACGGATTGCATGACAGCGTGATGCCATGCGTCTCCTTCCCGGCGATGAAGCGGACGACGACAATTCTAGCGACCGCGGCGACGGCCTTGTGCACGACCGATGTCGTGGAGCACGTTCCCCGCCGGAAGACGGACCGGCCTCCCCGTTGTACCTTGAGGACGATCGCGGAGCAGACGAACACGGAGGCCCTTGCCCTGACGACGGACCTGCAGATTTCGACACCGACGGGATCGCCGGCGTCCGGATGGACGAGCGCCGGCGGGGCGGCGGCGGGATGACGGCCAAGCCTCCGCTCGGCGGGTTCGCCTGTCGCGACGGACGGGACAGCCTCGTCCTGGGCGAACGGCGGGACGGATCCATAGCCCACATCTCCGAAGTCGCGTCCGGGAGGAGCTGCGGCTGCGTCTGCCCCGGCTGCGGGGCCGCCCTGATCGCCCGAAGGGGACGCGTCAACGACCACCACTTCGCGCACGAGGGGACGGCCGACGGATCCCCCTGCAGGACCGGACCCGAGACGGCCCTCCACAAGCTGGCCAAGGAGATCCTGGGCCGCCGGCTGCGTCTGACGCTGCCGGAGCTGTCCCTCGAGGAGGACGGCGAACGCTGGGTCCGATACCGGGGCGGCGTCCACGCCTTCGACGCCGCCGTGCTCGAGCAGCGCCTGGGCGGGATCGTACCCGATGTGATCGTCCGGCGGGGCGACCGGGATCTGCTGATCGAGTTCGCCGTGACCCACGTCTGCGGCCCGGAGAAGACGGCCAGGATCCGCGAGCTCGACGTCTCGGCGATCGAGATCGACCTGTCGAAGCTGCCGCGCGACACCTCCCGACCCGAACTGGAGGCCGCCATTCTCGACGAGGCTCCGCGGGTCTGCATCCACAACCCGCTGCTGGCCGAAGGGCGGGCCGAACTGGAGAGAAGGCGTCGTGCCCGTGAGGCCGCGGCCCGGCGCACGGCGGCGAAGGTCGCGGCGGCCTATGCCGCCGCGTGCGCCGAACTCGCCGAGGTCCGGCCGTCGGTACCGGAGTTCGGGATCCTGACGCAGGAGGGCTTCGGGGGAACGCTCGGGGTCCCCGTCCGGGGCTACGGCTGCTTCCGGGTGCCGCCCGGCGACTGGCAGGCTACGCTGCTGACCGGCATCTTCGAGGCGCACCGTCTTCAGGGAACGATCACGTTCCGGGTCGATCGGGCCCTGGGCAGGCTCCGACGGGCCGGATGGCTGAGATCCGAGTTCGCCCGCCTCGCCGATGCCGAGATCGCGGCGACGAAGGCCGAGGACGCCCGGTTCGGATCCCCCGCCGAGGCCGTCGAGGCCTGGGCTTCCGCCCTGTCGCTCGTCGGCATCCTGATGCCCTGGAATCCCGGCTGGCAGCTGCGCGGCGGAGCCATCGTGAAGGCGGACGCCGCCCGCCGGCGCCGCCTGCGCCCGATCGAACGCATGGGCCGTCTCGAACCCCTCGTCCGGGGGATCGTCTCGGGTCTTCCCGAGACGGAGCGCGCCGGGTTCTCCTTCGAGCGATGGGCGGACGAGCTCCTGCCCGGACGCGACCACACGCCGAGGCAGGCGCTGCAGCTCGAGGATGCCCGGTTCGATGCGCTCTTGGACGGCATCGCGGGATGGACGGTCGGGTTCGTCCACGGACGCCGACCGCCGGCGGACCGCTTCGGGCTTCCCCTGGACGGCGTGGTCGCCCGCGAAGCCGAGAAGAGGGCCCGCGAAGCCGAGGAGCTTCGCCTCGCGTCGGCGGCGCAACGGGAGCGGGACGCCGAACGGAGGCTGGCGAGGCTGCTGCCGGAACTCCGCGAGATCCTGGGCTTCCAGGCGGACGCGTGGGCGGAGACCGGAAACGCGGCGCTGGACGGCCGCACCCCCGCGGAGGCGGCGCGCGCGGGCGACGACGGCTTCCAGGCTGCAACCGAGGCCGCCCGGGAACTGGCGCGGCTTCAGGTTCTGCAGGGGCGTGCGGCCTTGGAAGCCGAGGAGGCGCGGCGTCTGCTCCGGATCGAAGCCCGCAGGATCCTGGCCGACGACGGCATGCTCGAGGTCTACCTCAGGTGCGGCCACCGGGCGCTAGACGGAATGTCCCCGATCGAGTTCTGCGTCTCGCCCGGCCTCGTCAGGCGATGCCTGGATGCGACGCTGCCGGCGAGGAAGCCGCGTCGGACCTGAGGGATCTCACGGCGCCGGAGCGGTGTGCCGGTCCGCGGGCGACCATTCGGGGAACGCGTCCGCCGGCGGCTCGGCGTTGATGTCGTTCACGGCCTTCCAGGCCCAGCGCTGATCGATCGACTCCATGATCCGTGCCCCGAGCTCGTGCCGGACGGCCTGCAGCGTCGCCTCGTCGGCGTCCAGGACGTCGATGTAGAGGTTCTCCGTCAGACGTCTGGCTCCGAGTTCCCGGGCCCGGCTCCGATCGATCCGCTCCGGTCCTTCGAGCCTGCGCCATTCGGGCCGCGCACGCGGGACCACCCCGATCTCCTCGAAGGCCTGGAGATCGACGCCCGTCATGGCGAACCAGCAGTCGATCCCGCCGTCCCAGCGCGCGCCCAGCCGTTTGGCGCCCGCGTTCGCGGAAGGGTCGACGCGGAGCCATACCTGGGCTTCGTCTCTCATCCGGCGGTACAGCTCCCATTCGTCGCCGGCAGCCTGGACGGGATCGGAGGTCGAAGGCACGTCGTCGAAGGACAGCTTGGCCATCGCGCGCCGGATCGCCGTCTCCTCGTTCTCGGCAGTCAGATGCCCCCTGGTCCAGAAATGGGTGCCCATGGTGGTCGAGGGATCCACGACCAGCTGCGAGAGGAACGGCTTTCCGTTGACGGCCCCGCGGGCCATGGCGAAGCGTCTCTCCGCAGGCCGCCGCATCGGATGGGTCTCGGGAAGGGGTGCGCCGATCGCGTCGTGCGTCCGCCCGACGACGTTGCGCAGCAGCGAGATCTCGGTCCAATCGAGCGAATGCCGCGCAGCCATGGTCGTCCTTCCGTCCCGCCGATCCCAGATGATCCGCAACCGTCGCAAGGGACAAGGAAGCCGGCATCGTCGACGCGGTGACCCGCGACTTCACACCTTCTGGATCCGTGTTCCTTCGATGAACACGGCGATCTTCCGATGCGGATCCCATTCGACGAAATAGCCAATGCCCCTGCCTGGGTCGCCGATCGAACCCAGTACGGTGCCCGACGTGCCGTCGGGGTAGGTTTCGCCGGGGCGCGAGTTGCACTTCAGAACGCGGGTGCCGTTCGAAAGCGCTCCGACGGCCTGTCGACGCGTGAAGTGTCCCGCGTATCCGGGATGCGTCGTGATGCCGAGTTCCTGCTCCGTCGTCGTCATCGCCCTGTCCGGTCTCTCCAAGTTGCGCGAACGAGAGCTTTCATGCCTCGCTCCGGGTTCCGCCTGCTCGCAATCGCTCCGTGATGGCCTCGTTCCACAGGATAAGCCAGTTCCGCCAGACATCGCTGTAGAACTTCCACAAGTACCTGCTCGCCCGGCCTGGTATAGGTTCCTCGAACGTGATCCGAATGGCCCGATCGACCGCGAAGGTCCCCATGGAGATCGGCAGTGACCACGGCATCCTCGGCACCGCCCGGCATGAACGAGATCCTGGAGATGTCCGGCGAACTCGCCGAACGGATGCACGAGGATCAGACCGCGGGTCGGGGCGTCTCCGAGGACCGGGTTAGGGCTCTGATCAAGGCCGCGATGCTCCTGGAGGAGCACGGACTGCCGTGCCCCCCCAGGATGATGCAGGTGCTGCAGGACATCGACCGGCCGACATCCGAAGGCGTCGACGAACCCGGCCCCGACGAACGCATGGAGCTCGTCGACGAAGGTCGATCGTCGGATGGGGGCGGCATTCTCGGACGCCTCGTCTCGTTCGGCCGCCGCCGCGGCTAGACCTCTCCGCGGAGTCGGTGGACGGGTCTGCAGGCTCGCGGGTGCCCCCCGTGCGGGCAGCCGGCCGGGACGCACGATCGGAACCGGATCCGTTCCCGTTTCGGGAAATCCGGCCGGCATCCGCCTTGAGCGGCCGGTAACCCGCAGCGCGCATCGTCTCCGGCGAGCCAAGTTGCGTACCGGCTCGCCTGTGAGATGATCGACCCAACCCGCCAGCCCGTGATCGGATCGGGCGGCGGGGCTGGCCCCCGGTTCGGCGTCGATCCTCGCACCTACTCGTGCAGCCCCCAGTTCCGGTCCGGGTCG
>FSSH01000770.1_pt2 | contig 16963 bp, 28 predicted proteins | sample 1166101 | NCBI WGS metagenome assembly FSSH01 (sample SAMEA32972668, study PRJEB13176) | freshwater metagenome | biome: Drinking water system; feature: Biomass in drinking water that filtered by 0.45 um membrane; material: drinking water | place: USA | collected 2012-12-20 | depth 0 m | reverse complement strand
GGCCAGCATTACGCGGCCTCGCGATCGCCGGGGAAACCGTCGTCGGGTTCGCCCATGCCGTAATCGCCAGCGTCGCGCGCATCGGCCGCCTTCGCGATCTCGTCCAGCTCGGTGGCGATCTCCTCGACCACCTGGCGCGGTCGCTCCGGAAGTTCGGCCTTCCAAGCCGCGAGCGCGTGCGAGCCCTCCTCGGCCTTCAGCCGTGCGTCGGCGAACAGCGCGTCCTTGCCGCGTCGCGGGGCGGCCGGCTGCGGCGCCTTCATCTGAGGGCGCTCGCCGCGTGCCCAAGCTGCTAGGGCCTCGCCGTGGTCCTCGCTGATGAGGTCGCCGTGGCGGAAGATCTCCTGGTGCGCGCCCTCCATCTTCCATGACTTCGGGTCGGACAGGTCGATGTAGCCCTTGCGGTCGCTCTCCAGGCGGAAGGCGACCGTCACCTCGAAAGGGAATTGCTTGTTGGTGATCGACTTGAACACCTTCGTGTTCGGCGGGATGAACGTCTCCTCGCCGCGGATCGAGAAGATGATCGGGATGCGGCGCTGCAGGAGCGAGTAGACCATGGCCTTGTGGGCCATCTTCGGCTTGATCCAGGACGCACCCTTCGTCCGATCATTGCCGCCCATCGCCTTGTGCTCGGCCGCCTGCCAGTCGAGGACGCCGCCGAGACCGACCCACTCCATCGAGAAGCTGTCGATCACCAGGGCGTCGTAGCCCGTCTCCTCGGCCGCCTTCGCGGCCTGCTCGAACCGCTCGGGCCGGAAGGGCGGGTCCATGATGTTGGCGTCGAACTCGAACGCCTCTTTCAGGTGGAGGGTGCGCCCGCCCTCGGTATCGAGGACGGCCACCTTGCCCTTCGGTCCCGCGATGCCGCGGGCGAGGCGCAGGGCGGAGAAGGTCTTGCCGGAGTTCGTGCCGCCGGTGAGCGAGACGAACAGGCCGGCGCGCTCCTTGAAGCTGGTCGCGGGGGCGTAGCTGAAGCTCACGCTGCATCTCCATAGTCGAGAGGACGGAAGGGGCTGCTGGCGAGGTCGTAGGGGACGCCGGCGAGCTGGGGGTCGGACTGCTCGCGCTCGGTCCAGCGGTTGGCCGCCCATTCCGGGTATTCGACGCGGATGATCTCGGTCGGATAGCCGGGCCAGGAATCGGCCTTCAGACAGCGGTTCCAGAGATGGATCGCGGCATCGACCTTCCGGGCGCCGATACCCAAGCCGACGTTGTCGGCCTCGGCGACGGACAGACCGTGCGGCGCGTCGTTCTCGATGAAGATCCAGCGGAAGCGGATGCGGCCGGAGAGGCGCGGGAACAGGGTCCCCAGCGCACGGGCGTAGAAGGCGGCTTGTACCTCCATGCCCATCTGCTCGACGCGGCGGCCGAGACCCTGTGGGGCGGCCGAGACGTCGCCCGTCTTCACATCCCAGATGACCGCCCCGTGGTCGTCCATCTCCAGGCGGTCGATCATGATCCGGACCCACGCGCCGGACGGGTCTTGGACGACGGCAACGACCTCGGGCTCGGCGGTGGTGAAGCCTTCGCAGCCCGGAATTCGAGCGAGGCGGAGCGCGACCTGGTTGGCCAGCGCCTCGGCCTTCTCGATGTCCGGGCGCAGGATCGGAGCGTCGCCGGTGGCGTAGGCTGCGGCGCGCGCGGCCTTGGCGGCAGCGGTCCGATAATCGTCGTGGTCGATGATGACCAGGTCGGCGCCCTTCCCCAGAATCAGACTGTGGGCGGCGGTACCGATCTCCATCGTGCGGTTCGGGTCGCGCTCGTCGTCGGGGGCCTTGCCGAGGCGCGGGTGCTCGGCCCAGGCGTGCTCCGGGCTGTTGGTGATGAGGAGCTTGGCGATCGACGAGGACAGGCTCGGGATCGCGACCGGGTCGGCGTGGTAGGCCTTCGCCGGCATCCGGTAGAGGCCGGGCTCGGTGATGAGGCCGCCGGTGTGCTCGATGATCTCCATGGCGGTCACTCCGCCGCTTCGGCGGCGACGGCGATCGCGCCGCGCACCGCGCCATCCTCGATGACGATCGCGGCGGACCGGCCGGACTGCACGACCTCGATCCAGACCTGATAGTCGGCCTCGGCCGCCATCTCGGCGAGGATCCGCATCGCTTCCTCGTCGAGGAGCGAACCGTCCTGGACGCGGATGACCCTAAGCTTCGGGTTGGCAGCCATGGCGATCGCCACGGACGTCCGGAGCTGCTCGGCGCTCGACGCCTGGTCGAAGGGCACGCCGTCGAGCAGGATCTCGTCCTCGCCGAAACCGATGCCCGGTACCGGTAGCGCGGCCTTGGCGATCGCGTCCCGCTTCTGAGCCGCGCGCTCCTCCATCGCCTTCGTGAGGGCGGCCGCCTGTGCCTCGGCTTCGGCAGCCTCGGCCTCGATCCGCTGGCGCTGCTCGCGAAGGGCGACGGCAGCGTTGATCGTCCTCGCATCGTCGATGCGCTCGCGCAGGGCGGCCGTGTCGATCGGCTCCGGCAGGGGCTCGGCTGCCGCGATCTGGCGGCGCCTCTCGGCAGCCCTTTCATCGACATCCGCAGCCTCGTCGAGGAGTTCTTGGGCCTGCGCTCGAAGATCCGCAGCCCGTGCCTCGAGTCGCTGCGTATCGGCGAGGAACGTGTCGCGGTTCGCCTTGCGGCGTTCGACGAGGGCGTTGTGCTCGCCCGCCCGCTGCATCTCCTCGACGAGCGCCGCATCGTCGACGCGCTCGGCCGGCGCATCCTCCGGAACGGCGATGCCGATGGCCTGGGCGCGAAGGGTCCGTGCCTGCCTGTTCACGTCGGTGCGCCGGTCGAAATCAGCCTTGTTGGCTTTCTCGATCGCGTCGAAGTCGATGCCCGTGACAAAGCGCTTGAGCGTCTCCATCTGCGCCTTGCCGTCCATGCGGGTGAAGGCGAGCGGGTCGAACGACAGGGCGCCGAGAAGGCTGTCGAGCATGCGTTGGGGCGACGGGTACCGGGCGCCCTCGGTGTTCTCGACGACGATCGACGTCGTGAAGGTCTTGTCCTCGCGAGCCCGGAAGGTGCGGGTCACCTTGATCTCGCCGAGGTCGAGCCGGATCCGAGCTTCGTTCTCGCCCTTGCGGATCGGCACCGCCTGGATGTGCGTGGTGCCGGAGAGCGCCCACCAGATCGCATCGAGGACGGATGACTTCCCCTGCCCGTTGCGGCCGGTGATCTCGACGATGTTGCCGTCGGGCGTGATCGTGACCGCCTTGAGGCGCTTCACGTTCTCGGCTTGGAGCTGCACGATCTTCATGGGCCTCACTCGGCTGCGTCGGACACGGGACCGGGAGTGACCCGGCGGACGAAGGCGCGCGTCGTCTCCTGGACGGCGGCGAGATGTCGGGGGTCGAGCGGATCGGCCTCGGGCGATTCAGGCAGGCCCAGGCGGCGGTTGATCGCGCCGGCGAGCTCGCGGGCGAACCAGTCGCGGTCGTCGGGCTCGTCGAAGATCGGCAGGGCGAGCGCGAGGGATCGGCCGGCCGCGTCGGTGATCAGCCCGCGGGACTTGTGGTCGACGGCGACCGGCCCCGTGAAGCCGGCCTTCGCGAGGCGTTGGGCGAAGGGGTTGCGCTGCTGGCTCATGACCAAAAATCCTCGATGGCGGAAGCGATGCCGCAGCCGGTGGCCAAGCCGGTCAGGACGATCGTCGGCAGCAGGAAGAGGTGATCGCCGCGGGGCATGTCGCCGGCGGCCCAGATCAGGCATCCGAACGCGAAGGCGTTAAGGACGGCGCGGATCATGACAGGGCCAGCCACAGGGCGACGCCCGGGTATCCGGTCAGCATCCCGGCACCCATGAGCAGGATCGCCAGGGCGGTCAGGTCGGGGCCGTTGTCGTTGGCCGCGCCGCGCTCGACGGTGCGGCGCATATCGGCGGCGAGGATCGGGTAGAGGGCGATGCCCGCAACGGCGAGGATCAGGAACCCGATGCCAGCGGCGATGACGGAGGCCGACATCAGTACCAATCCTCATCGTCGGTGGGGCTGAAGTCGAAATTCTCCAGGATGTGCGTCTCGATCGCTTCGGCCTGATCGGTCGTGAGAAGCGAGAGGACGTTGGCGCCGGTGAAGTCGCGGGCGCTCGTGATTGAGATCTCGGCGGGCGCGCCCGGATCGCAGTCCTCCGGCAGACCGAAGGTGTTGGCGGGAGAGCCGTAGCTGTCGATCGTGAACTCGACTTCGAGCTCGCGCTCCTGATCGAGGTCACGCGGGTCGATGACGGTGAGAGTCGCCATCACGCGGCCTCGCGCTCGCAAGCGATCACGACCAGATCCGAAACGACATCGGCCCGACGCTCTTCGTCCGCCGCGAGGCTGTGGATGTGAAGCTCGGTGGCGCCGTCTGCGCGGGCCGCCGTGATCCAGGCCGACACGTCAGCAGGAGCGATGTCGGACGTAGCGCGACGGATCGATGCCTCTCCGTTGGCATCGCGTGCCACTGCCAGGGCGACGCATTCGAACTGTTCGGTGAGCGTGTTGGCATCCAGCTCGACGAGCCGGACGACGTAGCGCTTTCCGGAGGCTCCCCGCCAAGCGCTGAGACGCCCAGCGTCCTGGCCTCGAATGCCGATGGAGGACCGGAGGCGCTCCTCGCGAACGTCGAGAGGCCGAGCGCGGTCGGCGCGGAGTTCGGCGAGAGCGGCGGACCAGGAGATAGTGCGGCGGGACATCGAGGGCTCCATCACCGGGTGGCGATGAAGAGATACTACGCATCGTGCGTAACGCTTGTCAACGCAATTTGCGTAGCGTCGATCTTGAGAGCGCGAGGTGGCAGTTATCCACACGTTCCACAGGGCCGGCGGCGGCCTCAGATTATGTTCTTGTTCTGTTCTATTTTTGGAGTCAGCCTCACACGCAGGTAGCGGTGGTGAGGCATTTTATGACCCAGGTTCAAGTGCATGCAGTGCAGCCCTTCGTGAAGACATCGAAGGGGCGTGTGGGCGCCGCACAGATCCAGATGTGCACTGGACCTGAGCAGGCTAAACGACTCGCGGAACGGTTGGTTGAACAGAAGAAGGCGGTGGGCGCTCTCGCCTACACGCGGTCAGGCAACGATAGCGAAGCTGAATTTGGAGAACCTACATTCATCGCTCGCATTGGAGAGGTGCCGGAAAGCGATGAGTATTAGCGCGGCTTAATCCAAGTCACCTTAGCGGACCATTCGACTTCTTCATTGCGGATCGGCGCATATCCGCTTGAGATCAGATCGAATGAATTTGGGTCTTTGCCTCGGTAGACCTTCTTCACGTAGACGAGGCCGCTGGTGAGCCAAACGACGCACAGCTCGCCCAGATAGTCGTCGGGCACTCCAGCGACCCGCTCGTCGTAATAGATCAGCCATTGATCCTCTGCGATGCCGGGCATCGAATCGCCCCGCACTCGCGCCGCTACTGTGCTTGATGAGGAGCCAGGCGGCTTAGGCGCCCGATCCCCGCCGCCCTGCGATTCGCCGTCGAAATCGACTTTTCCACCGGCACCGACATCACCGACGATCGGCACAGTGTCGGTATCCACGGACGCAGCGTTGGCGCCTCCTTCGAGGATCCATTCCCATCGCTCGCGGAAGGCCGTGCCGTAGCGTTTCGCGCTCTCCCGGCTCGGGTTCCGATCGCCGTTCTCGTGTCCGAGATAGGTTGATACCGTCCAGCCATAGGCTCGGGCCGCATCGGTCGCGGTGGCGAAGCCGGCGCGCTTGCGGAGGAACTGAAGTCGTTCGGCTGGGCTATCCATGGCCGCAGCTACGCACAATGGGTTACGCAATGTGCGTTGACATTCGCTACGCATCAGGCGTAGCGTCCGTCCCGCCATGAACTCAGTTCGCGAAATCATCGAAGCGCTAGGTGGTCCGACCGAGTTCGGGCGCATCTGCGGCTTCTCCCGAAATCCCGGCGCTCGCGGCAGTGACATGCGGCAGCGTGGGTCGATCCCCGTCCTCTACTGGCCACGCATCGTGGCGGCGGCGAAGGACAAAGGCATCGCAATCGACAACGACGTGCTGGTGTATGTGCATCAGCGCAGTCCTTCCGACGAGGCCGCCGCGTGATGCGCCGCCTCCTCGCTCCGCTCTCCCGCTGGCTCGATCGACGCATCGACGCGCGGATCGCAGTCGCGAAAGCCGAGGCTGACCGGCGCGTTCCGATCTGGCTCGAAGCGCAACCTTGTCACTCGAACGACGAGTTCGACCGTCGCGAGGCGCCGCGCGCCTCCTGGATGGGGGCTTAGGCGATGCCCCCAGCCTCTCTCACCTCCCGGACGAGCGCCTCGAATTTCACGTCCACTTTGGCGGCCAGCGTCTCGCGATCGGCTGTCGACAGGGCCGGGCCGTCCAGCGTGCCGTCGGCGTATGTCTGTGCGAGCGCGCGGCGTTCGCGCTCTATGAACTTGAGCGTCTGTTCCGGTCGCAGCATCGCGGCCAGCTCCATGCCGATCCAGGCGACCCGCTCGGTCACCGCGAGCCGGGCTCGCAAGTCCAGGATCTCCGCTCGATCGGTGTGGGACTCCATCGTCAGCTCCTTGGTTGGTGTCGCAATCACCAAGGTAGCGGGCCGGACGGGACGCGCCATCGCGGCGTGCATCCCGTCCGCGTCTGCGCTCGCAGCTCTCTCGCTCCTCGCCGGCTGCACGGACCCCGACGGGTCGCGCGACGTCCTCGAGGCCGGTGGCTATTCCGAGGTCCGGATCGTCGATCGCCCGAACTGGTTCACCTCGAACTGCGGCGAGAAGGACTATTACGCGACCCACTTCCAGGCGAAGGGTCCGACCGGGATCGGCGTCGAGGGCGTCGTCTGCTCGCAGAGCGCCTACGGCAAGGGCGCGACCATCCGGATCACGAAGGTTCATCGGCCTGCCTCAGGACCTGGTGCTCCGCAGGCTGGAGCTGCTCGATGAGCGCCGCGCCCTGCCTCCACTGCACGCTCAGAGCGGCGGTCCAAGCGCATCAGCGCGAAGCTGCAAGGATCAGCGGCGGGAAGCCGCCGATGGAACCGCGTGAGATCGCCGCGAGCCTTGGTGTCGTGCTCGGCGAGATCGCCGCGAAAGCTCCCGACGGTCAGAGCCTCGCGGTGGTCTTGGAGGCGATGAACGTCGCATTCCGCATGGTCGGTATCGCGGCGATCGTCTCGATGCCGCCGGGCCGTGCCGCCGACGATGCTCCCTCTAAGGAGCTGCACTGACATGGCCGCGCTAGCCGCTCTCTTCGCCGCGCTCGCCATCGCCCAGATCGCGATGTGTTGTGTGACCGGCTCCGTCTCCTCGCTCGTGGTCGGACTGATAGAATTTGCGGCGAGCCTCGTCGCGTTCTGCCGCTGGGCGTGGACGCTATGAGCCACGCCCTCGAACACCCCCCCGCAGTTTTCTCGCGCGAGCCCAGCACGAAGGGCGCGTCGAAACCGGTTCGGCTGCATGACCGTGCGGGACGGGTTCTTCATGACGACGGTCAAGCCGAACCATTCGTGACGAAGCCGGTTGCGGGGGAAGTCCCCCATACCCAAGATCCTGCTCCGGCTTCGGACACCAATTCCCCATCGCGCCGGACTGAACCGGCCGATCGCCAGGGCCGCACCTTCTCTCACGCTTCTCCATGCGGTCCTGGCGTCCCTCATCTGCGTCGAGGACATCCTCGACGTTTCGACCACGACGAGGCGATCTCGCTTCTGGCGAGCGGCGAGTCGTGGGCCTCGGTGGCGAGAAAGTGCGGCGTCAACGAAGCGAGCATCCGTGGCCTCGCCGCCCGGCGCGGCTTCGTGCGCCAGCCGCCTGCAGGCCAGGGTGATCGCCTCCTCATCGAAGGCCCGGTTGCTATTCTTGATCTCGGGAAGGGTGTCTTCACCGTTCTGGATGTTGAGGACGTTCCGCTTCTTGGGTCGCTGCGTTGGTGCGCGAAGGCATCGCGGCCCGGAGAGGCTTTGTATGTCCAGCGTCGGACAGACAACGGAACGGTAAAACTTCACCGGCTTATCACGGGCGCCTCCAACGGAGAGCTCCCAGACCACATCGACGGCGATACGCTCAACAATCGTCGCTACAACCTTCGCATTTGCGACAGGTTTGGTAATGCCCAGAACAGAGGCATCAACCGCAACAACACTTCTGGATTTAAGGGCGTCTATAAGACCGGTTCGCGCTGGTACGCTTCGATCAAACACAAAGATCGCAAATATCGTCTCGGCGTCTTCGATGATCCGGCGGATGCGGCTCGCGCTTATGATGCCGCCGCATCCGAGATCTGGGGCGAGTATGCCCGCCTGAATTTTCCCACTCCGCGCGATCGGCTGCAGCTCCTCAGCCCGTCCGCTCGCGCTTGTGTGTCTGCGTATCCCCTCAACCTCCTCCATCTGCATCCCCGCGCCGCTGTGATCCCACCTGACCACAGCGGAGTCCCGAGATGTCGGAGAAGCTTCCCGAAGGCTCGGAAAAACCTTCCGAGGGCAGTCGCATGACGACCGTCGAACAAGCCGCCCTCCTCATGCACCAGATCGCCGAGCCACGGCCGGTCGGTGACACCGTGAAGGCTGCCATCACCCGTGTCGCACGCGCGGTGTCCGCCGTCTTACAGGAGCCGATGAGCTATGGCCGTGCCGAGGATATCTGGCGGCGGGAGGCCCGAAGGATCGAAGCGTCCGAGATGGATGCTATCCGAGCCGCCCATTCCCGACGCGCCAGCGAGCTTCGGTCCGAAGTTCAGAAGGCTCAAGCGCTGGCTCGATACCTCGAAGGCCTTGCTTCCTCGGCGCTGGATCCTCGCGATCTCGACCATCCTGATCAGTTCCGGGCGGCGGCAGTTGAGGCGCGGCAGGCGGCGCATACGCTTCGGCGCCTTGCTGCGGAAGCGAGCGGGGCCTGACCGTGCAAGCGCTCAGGCCGACCGACGTTAGCGAAGCGAGTGCCTGCATGGTGCCGTTGAGCGCGGGCTTTGTGGCGATCGTGGACGCGGCAGACTTCGACCGCGTGATGCACCATCGTTGGTTCGCCCTCAGGATTCGCGGCGGCCTCGTCTACGGAGCCCGCACGGTCGGTGCTCGGCCCGGCAAACGGCGCAGCCTGTTGATGCATCGCTTCATCCTCGGGTGCGATGGCAGCCCTCTGAAGGTGGATCATCGTAATGGTGATGGCCTCGACAATCGTCGCGATAATCTTCGCCCCGCAACCCCTCTGCAGAACAACTGCAATCGCGGGCCGCAGAAGAACAACAGCACAGGCTTCAAGGGTGTGCGTCCGACCCGTGACAAGCGCCGCTTTGGTGCAGTCATCAAGGTTGGGCCGCAGCACGTTCACCTTGGGGAATTCCGTACCGCGAAGGATGCCGCGCTAGCATACGACGCCGCGGCTCTCGCGCATTTTGGTGCCTTTGCTTGGCTCAACTTTCCGCAGCAGAGCGAGGCCCGTAGCTAATGCGCCCCTTTAAGCCCACGCATCAATCCTTCAAGCAGGTGGAGGCCTACCCGCTCGTCGAGCTGCAGAAGCGCGACGGCGACCTGCTCGTCGCGATCGTGTCCTACGGTGCCTATCCTGGCCCGATCGAGGTGCCGGCCGACATCATAGCGCGGGGCGAGCCGGAGCCGGGCTCGATGCTCGTCCGCTACGCGCCGGACGGTGCCAATCCGGACGGCTACCTCGCCTTCTCGCCGCGCGAGGCCTTCAACGCCGGATACCGGCCCATCGCCGCGACGCCCGAGGGAAGTCTCACCGCCCTCTTCGCCAGCCTCCGCGCGGCGATCGTCGCCGCCGGCACATCGCGCGAGCTCTCCGTAGCCGTCACCCACCTGGACGCCGCGCGGCTTTGGGCCGGCGAGCACAAGGGAGCCTGACCGATGGCGCTGTTCACGAAACGGGCGGTGACGATCGAGGCCTTCCGCTGGACGGGCGGTCCGGAACAGAGCGAGGATCCTGTTTGGATCTGCGACGCGCTACGCGACGAGCGCGCATGGTTGCAGGCTGCGTCGGTCGAAGGCCGCACCTCGGTACAGATGGTGGTGCGGACCAACCACGGCGAAGCATTCGTCGATCCCGGTGACTGGATCATTCGGCAGGTCGATGGCGAGATCTACCCCTGCAAGGACTCGGTCTTCCAGGCGACCTATGCGCCGGCGAAACCAGCCGAGCACCACAAGTCCTACGAGGGCGGCGGCCGGGGCCTGACCTTCGGGCAGGCGATCGAGCAGCTCAAGGCGGGCGCCAAGGTCCAGCGCGACGGCTGGAACGGCAAGGGCATGTGGCTCTCGCTCTCCGGGCCGCTTGAGGGGCGAGCCATCGAGGACACCGCGTTCTGGTCGGAGAACAACGCCACCTATGCCGCGGAGCAGGTCGACGGCTGCGCCTGGGTCCTCCCCTGCATCACCATGAAGACCGCCACCGGCGAGATCCTAATGGGCTGGCTCGCGTCCCAGACGGACATGCTCGCCGAAGACTGGTGCGTCGTCGCCTGACCCACGCCTACGGGCGGCGCGGTCGCGTCGCCCTTCATCCGGAGGAGACCCGACCATGTCGACAAACGAACAGGCTCTCGAGTCCGAGATCCAGGCCAAGGGGCTGACCGCGCCGCGGCTTACCCCTGCCGATATCGACGCGACGATCGTCGGTGAGGCCTACCACCGCTTCGAGGGCGCGACGCTGATCGTCTGCGCCCTCACGCTCCGCAACGGCTTCACCGTCACAGGAGAGAGCGCTGCCGCGAGCCCCGAGAACTTCGATCGGGCCATTGGCGAGCGCATCTCGCGCGAGAACGCCCGGAACAAGATCTGGGTGCTCGAAGGCTACCTGCTGCGCGAGCGCCTCGCCGAGCCCCTCGTGCCGCGCCGCGAGCTGCCGGCCGCCTGATCCCAGAAACCAAATCGCCCGGTCCCCAACGGCGAAGCGGGGAACCGGGCGGCAGTCATCGGGCGTGGTGCCCGTGAGGAGAGCGTGATGGAAGCCACAACAGAAACAACAGCGCAAGCGGCGAAGGAAAAGCGGCTCGCCGCCGAGACCCTCAGGGGCGACGTGCGCGACGCGATGCTGACCCTTCTGCGGGACATGCAGACGCCGTTCTCGAAGCTTTCCGAAAACGACCAATCCTGGCGTATCGAAGCCGTCTCACGGTTGGCGGAGAAGGTCGTTCGCGACTCCATCCGGATCGTCGCCAACCAGGGCTTCCCGCACGTCGAGGTCTTGGTCAGAAACAAGGGCAAGTTTGCCGGCGGCTCGATGGAGCTGTCGATGACCGCGCCCTTCTCGGTCGAGAACGCGACGAAGCTCTCGGATTACGGGGTTGGTACCGCGATCCTGGTGCTTGCCGAACCGGGTGAGTTCTTCGGCGAGCGGCGCACTGCACGGCCGCAGCCGGACCAGACAAGCTTCCTCGGCGATGAGGACGAGGAGCAAGGCGCGCCAGTCGCGGATGATGAGCGTGAGTTCGCCGGCCATGCATCGCCGGATGCCGGCACGAGGCCCAGCAAGCGCAACCGCCGCGTCATCCGCGAGACGGAGGCGGCCTGACCATGAACGCCCCGATGCGACACACGAAGGCCGGCCTCGGGGCGTCTGTCCAGGCGCTCGGCCGGCTCAAGACCGGCGCCATGAACAAAACCGAGGAGGCGTATGCCGCGCACCTCGAAGCGTTGAAGGCGGCTGGCCAGGTCGCCTGGTACCTGTTCGAGGCCGTGAAGCTCCGCCTTGGCGACAACTGTTTCTACTCGCCCGACTTCGCTGTCATGCGCGCCGACGGCGCCATGGAGATGCACGAGGTCAAAGGCTTCTGGGCCGACGACGCTCGCGTGAAGATCAAGGTCGCGGCGGAGCGCTTTCCGTTCCGATTCGTCGCCATCAGGGCGATCACCAAGACGAAGAAGCGCGAGGCGGGCTGGGAAGTCGAGGACTTCTCATGATCAGCTACACCCGCCCTTCCGACCTTCCTGAGCCTGCGCAGCGCGTCGTGGCCTGGTGCCTCGCGGGTTGGACGCTCGTCGCCGAGCCAGCCGCACGCGGCCGGCGGTACCGCCTGCAGGCGCCTCCTGGCGCGCCCCGCAACCGCGGGCCAGCGCCGGGCAAGGTCATCACCGCCGGCGCGGCCGAGACCGCGATCGCGAGCCGCTTCCTTGTCGGCCGTGGCGACGGGCTGTTCGGCGACGACACGGCGCAGTCATGGGTCGCTCGGGGGCAGGCATGAGCGTCCGCATCCATGTCGGTGACGTGCGTGAGCAGCTGCGGCTCATGCCCGACGCCTACTTCGACTGTGTCGTGACCTCGCCCCCTTATTGGGGGCTTCGGGACTATGGGGTCGCCGGCCAGATCGGGCTTGAGCCCACGCTCGGCGAGCACCTTGCCGTGATGGTCGACGTCTTCCGTGAGGTACGGCGCGTGCTCAAGCCGCGCGGCACGCTCTGGCTCAACTATGGCGACTGCTACGCCGCGGCCCCGAATGGCCGCGCCGCGGCAGATGTGGTCGGCGACGATCGGACCTTTCGCGACAAGCCGTTCTCGACGGTTGGTCCGGTGCACCCGTCGGCAGGTGAGCTGATCAATCGCGACAAGCGAGAAAGCAATCGCACGGGCATGACGGGTCGCTGGGGTGGCGGCAACAACCCGGCCACAGGATTCTTGAAGCCGAAGGATCTCTGCATGATCCCGAACCGGCTTGCGATCGCGCTGCAGGACGACGGCTGGTGGGTTCGCTCGGAAATCATCTGGCACAAGCCGAACCCCATGCCGGAATCGGTCTACGACCGGCCGACCTCGGCGCATGAAAAGGTCTGGCTGCTCACGAAGAGCGAGGACTATTTCTACAATCACGAGGCCATTCGCGAGCCCGTGACAGGCGGAGCCCACGTTCGCGCCGCTTCAAGCGGTACCGACACGGGCGTGGGCTGGGGACGCCTCGACAAGCTCGACCCCGACCAAGCGGACCGCGGGCGAAAGCGCATCAAGCGCCCTGGACCAAACAGTCGGCAGAACGTGGATCGGGTACCGCGCTCGAGGAAGCTTGCACAGCCGGGCTGCGGCACGAAGAACAACGCGAGCATGGACGCGGCGCTCGTCGAGCTCAGCCTATGGCCTCTCGAGACAAAGAACGCTCGCAACGTTTGGACTATCGTCCCTCGCGGTTATCGCGAGGCACACTTCGCCACCTTCCCGCCGGCGCTGGCCGAACGCTGCATTAAGGCCGGCGTGCCGGCGCAGGCCTGTGCGCTCTGCGGCCACGATCTGCCTCGGCCGAAGTGCGGTGGTCTCTGCGCCTTCACTCCGCCTGTGCCGGGACGGGTGCTCGACCCCTTCGGCGGTGCCGGCACCGTAGGCCTCGTTGCAGATGCACGCGGGCTCGACGCCACGCTGATCGAGCTCAATCCGGAATACGCCGAGATGTCGGCCCGCCGGATCGGTGAGGCCGCGGTGATCGTAGGCGCACCCGCACCTGTCCTCATGGCTGCGGAGTAGCGCCATGGGCCAGCCCTCCCCCGCCTGGATCTCCGAGCAGCGCCGCGCCGAACAGGCGCAGATCGACCGCTTCCACGACCTCGACGCCGTGATCCTGCGCGTCGAAGCCTATGCCGCGCGCGCCGCCGAGACCGCGGCCGTGCTGGCGCGCCTGCCGAACGGCGATGGGACGCTGCGCCTCCAGGAGGCGAACGACCTGGCGCAGCTCCTTGAGATCGCCAAGCACCATCTGGCGAACCTCGATCGCATTCACCTGATCGAGTGCCCGGCCCGAGTCGTGCGCTCGGCGATGTCCGGAGGCCGCCGATGATGTGGTCGCCGCAACAGGATGAGGCGCTGAAGGCCGTCGAGGCGTGGCGCATCTCGGACGACGATCGGCCGTTCTACCTCGGCGGCTATGCCGGCACCGGCAAGACGACGCTTGCGCGCCACCTCGCCGAAGGCGTCGACGGAAAGGTCCTGTTCGCCGCCTTCACTGGCAAGGCCGCCCTGGTGCTCCAGTCCAAGGGCTGCCCCGGGGCGACGACGATCCATTCGCTGATCTACCGCGTCCGGCCGAGCCGGAAGGGTGGACGCCCCCTCTTCGATCTCAACGAAAACAGCCCCGTCGCCAACGCCGATCTCGTCGTCATCGATGAGGTCTCCATGGTCGGGCCGGAGCTCGGCGCCGACCTGATGTCGTTCGGCGCGAAGGTCCTGGTGCTCGGCGATCCGGCGCAGCTCCCGCCGGTTGCCGGCGCCGGCTACTTCACCGGGCGGGCGCCCGATTTCATGCTGACCGAGATCCATCGGCAGGCGGCGGACAATCCCATCATCCGCATGTCGATGACGGTGCGCGACGGCAACCGGCTCCAGTACGGCGCCTATGGCGAGAGTCGGGTCATCCGGCGTGATAGCCTCGGCCGGTCAGCGGTGGTCGGCGCCGACCAGGTCCTCGTCGGCAAGAACGCGACGCGCCAATCGGTCAACGCGAAGATCCGCGCCATCCAAGGGCGCGACCCCGCCACGCCGGAGGCCGGCGATCGCCTCGTCTGCCTGAAGAACAACCGCGAGCAAGGCCTCCTCAACGGGGGCCTGTGGGAGGTCGACGAGATCGTTGATCGCGCGTCGGATGTCATCGAACTGACCGTGCGGCCCGACGCGGAGCCCGACGCGCTGCCGCTCGGCGTGGCGGTGCGGCCGGAGTTCTTCGCAGGCACCGAGGCCAGCCTCGAAGCTCACGAGCGGCAGGGGTTCGACGAGTTCACCTTCGGCTACGCCCTGACCGTTCACAAGGCGCAGGGCTCGCAATGGGATGACGTCGTCCTCTTCGATGAGGCGAGCGCCTTCCGGGAGCATTCTCGCCGCTGGCTCTATACGGGCCTGACGCGGGCGGCCGAGCGCGTGACGGTGGTCCAGGCATGAACCGCTTGCGCCAGGTCGACATCGATTGGTTCGCGGCCGGCGGAGTCTCTCCGTACGCCCTCGCCGGGTATCTCGCGGATCCGCGCGAGACACGCATCCCCTACTCGGCGCCGCTGGACATGCTGTTCACGGTCAACCGCGAGGCCGTCCGCTTCCTGCGCGGCCGGCGCTTTGTCCGGGCCGTGGATTGCCAGGGCGAGCCCGACGACCTGGTCGCAGCCTACCTGATCCCAGCCATCGAGGGCGGCCGGGTGGTCGACTGGATCGCGTGGCACCCGCGATCAGGTCGGCTCGCGACGCTCGACGGCCGCGCCGGGCTTCTCGGCGCCGACGCCCTCGGCCGTGCCAGCCGCGATGAACCGCTCGTCGTCGAGGCCGATCCGCGCGCCTGGCTCGCGGGCTGGCGGAGAGGCGTCTGCGTCGTCGACGAGGCGATCGCGCGCCCGCAGCTCCTCGAGGCGCCGGCGATCCAGGCGGCCGATATCGAACACGGGAAAAAGCTCAAGGCGATGCTGGAAGAGGTGAAGCTGCCCCGGATCGTGGTGCCGGTGGCGGCGATCGGCACGGTGGCCGCATGACAGAGGTTGTCACCCTCCACGATGCGCAGCGCCAGGCGAAGCGGCGGACCCGGCAGGAGGTCGATCGCAGGTCCGATCCTGTCGACGACCACGGCATGCCCGTGATCAAGGTCGTGGCGAGCGAGATGCCGCGCGTCGTCGACGAGGCCGAAGCGGCTCTGATGGCGGCGGCCGAGCCGATCTTCTCACGGGCGGGCAACCTGGTGCGCCCAATCACCGACGTGGTGCCGACTGGAAGCGGCCGGCTCACGCGCATCGCGAGGCTGCGTCCACTCGGTACGGCCGCCCTGACCGATGTCCTGGCGCAGACCGCGAAATTCCAGCGTTACGACGAGCGCCGGCGGGCATGGGTGAACATCGACCCGCCAGCGAAGGTGGCGGAGACGCTGATCGCGCGCGAGGGCAAGTGGCGCGTGCCGCCGGTGGCTGGCATCATCACCACGCCGACGCTGCGGCCCGACGGCACGCTGCTCGACAAGGCCGGATACGATCCGGCGACGCGCCTCTACCTGATGCTCGACGAGAGCCTTGAGCTTCCCGAGATCCTCGAAAAGCCGAGCCGTGAGGACGCTGTAGACGCCCTGACGCTGCTCATCGAGCCGCTGGCCGGCTTTCCCTTCGTGAAGCCTGTCGACCGGGCCGTCGCACTGTCTGGCATCCTCACGGCCGTGATCCGCCCTTCCCTGCCGGTGGCGCCGCTGCACGGCATCCGCGCCAGCACGGCCGGGAGCGGGAAGAGCTACCTCGTCGACGTCATCTCGACGATCGCCACCGGCCGACCCTGCTCCGTCATGGCGGTCGGAAAAACCGAGGAAGAGACCGAGAAGCGCCTCGGCGCGCTGCTCCTCGATGGCGCACCGATCATTTCGATCGACAATGTCAACGGCGAGCTGGGCGGCGACATGCTCTGCCAGATGACGGAGCGGCCGCTTGTGCGCGCCCGAATCCTCGGCAAGAGCGAGATGCCGGAGATCGAATGCCGCGCGACCGTGATGGCCACCGGCAACAACCTCACCATGCTTGGCGATATGACCCGGCGCGCGGTGATGTCGACCCTCGATCCGAGGCTGGAGCGGCCGGAGCTACGCGAGTTCGACTTCGATCCCATCTCGCGCATCCTCGAACACCGTGGCGCGTACATCGCCGCGGCGATCACCATCGCGCGCGCCTACCGCGCTGCCGGCTCACCGTCGCAATGCGGGCCCATCGGCAGCTACGGCGCCTGGTCAGATTCGGTCCGCTCGGCGCTGATCTGGCTCGGCGAGGCGGACCCCGTGTCGAGCATGGACACCATGCGCGACGAGGATCCGGAGCTCGTCGTGATCAGCGAGCTCTTCTCGGCCTGGAAGGTTGCGCTGGCCGTCGGCGTCTCCTACACCTCTATCCAGATCGAGGAAGAGGCCTCCCGGCGGTACCCGGACGGCATGTTTGAGCATCCCGAGTTCCGCGACGTCCTCATGCGGCAGGCGAACGCTGGGCCCGCGATCTCGACCAAGCGCCTCGGCCGATGGCTCACCCGGATCAAGGGGCGCGTCGTGGACGGCTGGCGGCTGGAGATGATCGCCGATGCCAAGCGCGGCA
>FSSH01000284.1_pt1 | contig 16991 bp, 14 predicted proteins | sample 1166101 | NCBI WGS metagenome assembly FSSH01 (sample SAMEA32972668, study PRJEB13176) | freshwater metagenome | biome: Drinking water system; feature: Biomass in drinking water that filtered by 0.45 um membrane; material: drinking water | place: USA | collected 2012-12-20 | depth 0 m | reverse complement strand
CCGATTCGCCTGCCTTCAGAATCGTAATGACTTTCCCCGGCTGAACACTCGTGTTCGCGGCTTCAGAAGAAGCCGGGGCCTGCTCTATGCTGAGCACCTCCGTGGGCTTTTCAATCGAGAGGATCGTCTCGCGATTGTCGCACCCGACCGGAATGACAGCACTACAGACCGCTAGCGCAACTACCGTGAAGCGACTTCGAAGTCGTCTGGCAACAGCGTTCAAGCACATACCCTCGCGCACCCCGCTTCCTGTTATAGATGAATTCACAGGTCACAATGTTCACGTTGGAGTCACCTTCACCGCCCTGCTCAATAGATGACGCCGCCGACTACCCAGTGGCGATCGTCGGGAATATCGATCAACAGTCGTGTGAGATTCATACGGGCGAGCTGCGTCGTCACCTCATCTTCGGTGAACGCGGCCAGCAGGGAATTATAAAAATCCCGGCGTAACATATCCGGCTCGCCTGCGGCATACCGATCGACGATGGCTTGCGCCTCCTCCGGCGAATCGGGCCGGAGCAAATCCATCACCAGCACCGGTGAACCGGGCTTCACCAACAGCCGCAGCTTGTTCCAAAACTGCAACGGATTCGGCAGATGATGCAGCAGGCTGTTGGACATCGCCGCATCGGCGATCCTGGCGCCGGGGACCGCATCGATCCGTTCGCAACTCAGCGTGATGCGGTCGGAGAGCCCGGCTTGCTTCACTGCCTGCTCACCCAGCCGGATCATCGGGGCCGAGGCATCGATGCCGACGACCTGACAGGCCGGATACAGCCTGGCGAACCGAATCGGGATGTCGGCCGGGCCGCACCCCAGGTCCAGCACGCGGCCTCCGGAGAAGTCCGGAAAGTACTCGCGAAACCGGTCGACGAATCCTTGATTCTCTTCCGCGAAGTCGGCGCGCGCGTAGACCTCCGCCTGCAGCGGATCGTCCATTAATTCCGGTTCAAGTATCCGGTCCATTGGTTAGCTCCAAGAGCATATGGCGAATGGCTGATGGCACGAACAAGAATCAGGACACTTCCTGCATCGCCTCTGCCATCTGCTATACGCCATACGCTATCAGCTCTTTATCTCAACGGCGTCACCCGGCCTGGCCACGCCTTCGCGCAGTACTTTTGCATAGACACGACTCCAGCCGGGATTCGTTTTCTGTGAAATCCGAGAAAAGTCTCCCTCTCGAAACCACAATGCGTTCTTGCTGCACGGCGAGGTGTAGCTGGTCACTTCAAGCTGAAGCTCAGGCCCAATGGACAACACGATGCCCGGTTTCACCAGATCCCAGTCCAGCCCCGCAATGGTCAGATTCTCGCCGGACAACCCCGCGTCGATTGAATGTCCTTCGTCCTGCAGTCGTTCGATCAATTCGAGCGAATAGAGACAGACCGCGCGGTCAGGTCCGCCATGAAACTTCAAATTCTCCTGCCGATCCCCCTCCACACCGTCCTTGCCGACTTTCACCTCGAACACAGGGCGTTTCGGCACGCCTCCGTCCGAGACGCTGATTTGATGCACATGCGGATACGGAGGCCGTCCGGCATTCATCCTTCTACTCCTTCACAAGACTGCGTACGCAGGAATTCCATCGCGAGCCAGCCATCCTGTTCCCGCTGCCGGCATGGATACAGACCCGCCGCTGCGAATGCGGCCACGATCTCCTCCCGCTGATTGAGCAACAGACCGGAGACCAGCAACCTGCTCCTGGTACAGCCTGTCAATCTGTCAGCCACGCTCAGCAGGGTTTGCCGATCCAAATTCGCGAGGACCAGGTCGAATGACGTCTCTCCCTGAAGTTCTTCCAGCCGGCCACAGTGCAACGACAGCTCTGAACCGAATCGATTGAGTCGGGCATACTCCTGTGCGCATTCAATGGCAACCGGATCGTAATCGATACCGACCGCCCGACCGGCACCCAATCGAAGCGCGGCCATTGCCAAAATCCCGCTGCCGGTCCCGATATCCAGTACTGACTCGCCCCCTTGCACCATCTCCTCCAGCCATTCGAGCAACATCCGGGTCGTCGCATGGTGGCCGGTGCCGAAGGCTTGCTTGGGATCGAGGATGATCTCGAATTGCCCGGACCCCAAGGTCACCCCCTCCCAACTGGGACGGATCACCATCCGTTTGCCGATCCACAAGGGTTTCACCGACTGCGCCCACAGCTGATTCCAGTCCTGATGAGGCAGTGCATGGACCTGAATCTCCGGTTCGTTGGCTCCGTCGAGTTGCCGGAGAATCTGTCTTAGTTTCACCAGATGATCGTGCGACCAGATCTCACTGGGCCAATAGAGATGCACGATCTCGCCTTCTTGCCAGCCCCCCTGTGCCGTTGGATCGTCAAGTAATCCCAGCACCTCCCCGGCATCAAGGCGCGACACAATCCGCACGTCGACCCAGTCGGAAATCGTTGACGGCATCACGCGGTTCCCAGTAAGGTCGATGACATCATGGCCAATCTATTACCTGCCGCGCGCGCGGCACAACTACAGCGGATGCTCATCCGAATCGACCGCCTCATCCAGCGGGGGACGAACACCAGCTCTCGTTTCACACTGTGTCGCCTGGCCATTTTCCTCGCCGGCCTCGGCTGCTCCATCGCACTCTATAAATCCGGCTGGTACATCACGGGCAACTCAGCGCTGGCCGGCTTTGCGGGCTTGTTCCTCGCCGTGGCCGCGTATCATAACAGGCTTGAGCACCGGATTCACCGGCTCCGTTTATGGAAGGGCATCAAAGCCGCGCACATTGCCAGGATCACATTGAACTGGCCCGATATTCCTCCGCGGCCATCCGAGGCGCCCGCAGCGCATGTCTATGCCAAAGATCTTGATCTGACCGGGCCCCACTCCCTGCTCCACCTCCTCGACACAACCGTCTCCGACCATGGCCGCGCGCGACTGGCTGCGTGGCTGCTCGATCAGCCGCCGGCTCATGAGGTCTGGTCCCGCCGGCGACGACTGGTGCAAGAATTGGCGACCCGCCCGCTCTTTCGCGACCGCCTCACCCTCCACGCACGACTGGCCGGCGAGGAAGAGATTAACGGCCGCCGCTTGGCCGCGGTTGTCCAACATCCGGTCGGATTCCCCCGGCTGAACGTGACCCTCATCGTCCAAATCATCCTGGCACTGTCCACGGCGTTGCTGGGCTTCGGCGCGCTGCTCGGAGCGCTCCCCGGTTATTGGATGTTCTCGTTCGGCGCGTACGCGGTAATCTATTTCATGACCGACCAGGGCGAACACCTGCTCGAACATGCGGTGGGACTCCATCATGAAATGGAACGGCTGGGAACCGTCTTGCGCCATCTGGAACGGCATGCCAACAACACCACGCCCGCCTTGGCCGACACCTGTGCGCCGCTGATGCACAGCACCGCCCGGCCTTCGCTTCACCTGGCGCAAGCGGCAAGAACTCTGCACGCCATCAGCGTGAAGGCCAATCCCCTGCTGCATCTGGGCCTCAATGCGCTCGGCCCCTGGGATCTGTGGTTCACCCGGCGCCTGATTCATGTACAGCAGTCCATCAAAGACCATCTGCCGCTCTGGCTCGACTGTTTGGCCGACATCGAAGCGGCGTCGGCCCTGGCGAACTTGGCCTATCTCCATCCACACTATGCCTGGCCCGAACCGCTTGAACGGTCCCCCCGACACAACGGGGCGAACGTCGCCATCCGTGCCAACCGGCTCGGACATCCGCTGCTGCCTGCCACCGCTCGCGTGGCCAACGATGTCCGTTTGGACAAACTCGGCTCGATCCATCTCATCACCGGCTCAAACATGTCCGGCAAGAGCACGTTCCTGCGTACGATCGGCATCAATCTGTGCCTCGCGCAGGCCGGCGGCCCGGTGTGCGCCACATCGTTCACATGGAGTTGGAGCCGTCTGACCTGTTGCATCCGCGTCGACGACTCGCTGGATGCGGGCCTGTCGTTTTTCTACGCCGAAGTCAAACGTCTCAAGACGATCCTCGACGCGACCCAGGACCGGACCGCGCCCCCTGTGCTGTTCCTGATCGACGAGATTTTCAAGGGAACAAACAATCGCGAGCGCCTGATCGGCAGCCGTACATTCATCATGGAACTGGCCAGAGGCAACGGGCTGGGCCTCGTCACGACCCATGACCTCGAACTCACGGACCTCGACAAGACGGTTCCACAGCTCACCAATGCGCACTTTCAGGAAACCGTCGCCGCCGGCGCGCTGCAATTCGATTACACGCTCCGGCCCGGCCCCTGCCCGACCACCAACGCGTTGCGGATTATGGAATTGGAAGGACTGCCGGTGCCGAAGCCGGATGACAACAGGCCATCGTAGGACGTTCTGAATTGGTTACGTGGCGTACCAGGGAATGTGCGTGAGGGAAGAACGCTATCGCGCCTTTACCACCGTGATGTCGTGCATGGGGTAATCTTTCACATTGCCGGTCGCCAAGGTCGCGCCTTCGACAAAGGCCGTCGCGGCGATCAGGCAATCCGCTAACTCGAGGCGCCGGGTTTTCGTTCTGCGTTTGAAACGCCCCGCGACCTCAGCCATGTCTTGCGTCACGGGAAGTATCACCAACCCGTCCAGCAGCGCACGCGTGGCCCGCTCCTCCTCCGGATACATCCCCACAAAAAGTTCCGCCACCGAAATGACGGAACAGCAGGGAACAAATCGATCAGCCGCATCTTCAAGAAAGGCCCTGACAGCTTCCCGCCCTCTGAGCACGTCTATGAGGACATCCGTATCCAACACAATCTTTGTCACTGAACACCCACACGCCTCAGGCGGGACGATTTCCGAAGTGAGCGCACAAACCTGCGGGCACCTTTCGCAAGATCCGCATGCTCGGCCTTCATCCACGCCCCAAAGCTGAGTTGCAAGGATTTTTTGAACTTGATCCGTTTCAACTCATGACGCAACGCGTCACCCACGACCTTGCTTTGTTCCCCTTTCGGAACCGCCCGTTTCAACTCATCAAGCAGATCCTCGGGTAACGTAAAATTCGCCTGTCTGGTTGTGCTTGCCATGCATCACCCCCGTCAGCATAGAGAACGGTCTATATAATAGCCTATATGATGTCCTAGGTCCAAGAAGCTGCCGAAATAAGTTCCTGCCCGACGGCCAACGCGTTGCGGATTATGGAATTGGAAGGACTGCCGGTGCCGAAGACCAACCCAGGCGACAATACTTGAAGGGTGCGAGGGGAAATATTGAGAAAGGGCAGAACGGACTTTGTCAGTAGCCTGCCATCCAGACGGTCGATCGTCTCTACCGATCCGTTTATATCGCCTTGCCGCGTGCTCCTCGTGCCTTCATGCCTTTGGAATACCTCGCCTGCCGGTGGATTCTGACGATCGCTTCGGCCCGGGTCTGCACCTCAAGATTCCGATAAATACGCTGCAGATGTTTTTGGACCGTCCGCGGACTGATACTGAGCGCCAGACCAATTTCCTTATTCGACAGGCCCTGCTTGAGCCAGCTCAACACAGCCTGTTCTCGCTCCGAGAGCCCATCACTCATCGTCGCCGCCCCTCCTGTCTCCCTGCCTGAACCCACGGCCGGCACAAAGATCCGGCCTTCCCGACCGCACATGATCAGGACAGTGAACCATGCACTCAATGAAGATTGGATTTCTGGGTGCCTCGGGCCGACACCATGAGTTCAACTGATCCGTGCCGGGCAGGCTCCTCAGCCTGTGCCCGGCACGGCCAATGACTGTTCCCTCAACTCATACACACTTCTACGGCAATTGCCGATCCGCTATTCTGACAAACCCTCGGCCCGATGGGCTCTACACGCCGATCTCACGACGCGGCCTCTCAATTTTACGACCGTCCGTCAGCAATAATGCAGACCAGGCTCGCCTCCTTCGTTAGTGGCTCATGGGCGGGGTGTAGGAATGCACCGGGCCCTCGGACCCGATGTACTCAATGACATCCACGCGCATCAACCCCTTCCCCCGCATGCTGTCCGGCTGCACCACGATCTCTTGAAGCGACTCGATCAGGTCCGCCCGGTGAAACGCCAGCGCGGCGCTGCTCGACAAAGCCGTTACCCCGAGTGCCACAGCCATCGACACCATGCCCATCGCAAATACTTTCTTCACGGTCACAACACCCTCCTTTTGATTAATGAATAATAAAACACACAGGCACTGGACCGCACAACAATAGCCCGCAGCTCCTGTACGAGCCCCTTCCAGGCCAGGCCGGTAAAGGGTTCTACCTTGCAGATCAGGGACCTGACAATGGGCCGGATGGCGTACAGTGTTTCACCTAAGTTGAGAGGCTCTTACAGTGTCAATCTTCGCTTCTCCGACTCACTCACTTGCCGTCACTTTCACACAATCTCTTCAGCCCTCGTCGGCCCCCTGATGTCGATTGATAGAGCATATTCGTTCTGCACAGCACGCCTGTTGATGCCGGACACCAACCCGATCCCTTCTTACGCTACAGATCGTGCCCTAACACCAAAAACACCCCACCTTGAATTGCACAGGATGCGCGGCTATTTCTCATTCCAGTAGCAACACTCATATATTTAGTTTGCAATGCTTCCTTGATGGGGTGTATCGTTTCGTGCGCAATCTGTATCCTTTTTGAATTGGTCGGGCGCGCGATATAGCGGCACGACGTACCTTTTCTCACGCACATCTCTTGCAGAAGGTTCACTGCGGAAGGCTGGCAGGTCACCGACCCGCAGATCATGCCAATCTCAAGGCAGAGTGATGCCGAAACACATTCTCGTGGTGGACGACGACCCGGATATCAGGCAGGTCCTTCAAGACCGCCTTCAATCCTATGGCTATGAGGTAGATACGGCAGCAGATGGGTGGGCTGCTATCCAGGCGTTGGAGCGCACCACCCCCAGCGGCATCTTCCTGGACCTTCGCATGCCGGGTATGGATGGCTTGGAGGTGTTGGGGCACATTCGGGATCTTCTCCCGTCTATTCCAGTTGTCATCATCACGGCAGCCAGCGCCCCGGAACAAGTCCTTCGAGCCATCAGTGCCGGGGCACAGACATGCATCCTGAAACCGTTTGATACATCCCAGATCAAACAGATTGCGGAACGCTGGTTCGCAACGCCTTGAGCATCGCGCCATCATGGACACCGGCTGCTCTTCCTGTCATCCCACTGTCGATACCCAGCCAGGCGGCCCCATCGCATCCTGCATACTCGGTTTGATGCTGGTGTTCTGCTCAATGCCTGCCGCTGCCGCTCCGGAACCGGCCCGGGAGTCAAAGGATGCACCCCATGTGTTTTCATTGATCGAGGAAGAAACCGTCAGCACGGCAATCCGCCGGGAACAACCCATTTCCCAAGCGCCTTCCAATGTCTATGTCATTACCGCCGAGGATATCCGTCAATCGGGCGCCCCCGATGTCCCGACCATCTTGCGCCGCATCCCCGGCCTTGAAGTCATGCAGGTGACCGCAGCGGACTTCAACGTCAGTGTGCGCGGCAACAATCAGCTGTTCGCCAACAAGATGCTCGTGTTAGTCGACGGCCGCTCCGTCTATATCGATGTCCAAGGGTTCATCTTCTGGAAAGGCCTGCCGGTGACCCTGCCTGAGATCAAGCAGATCGAGGTGATCAAGGGACCTGTGGCTGCGCTGTACGGCTTTAATGCGTTCGACGGGGTCGTGAACATCATCACCAAGTCCCCGAAAGAGATGGAAGGGACCACGTTGCAAGTGGGCGGCGGGGAGGTCGGCACCATCTCAACCGCGGCCGTGCATGCCGGGGCAGAAGGGAATTTCAAGTACCGCGTCTCGGGAGGCTATGAACAGAGTCATCAATGGCGAGCGCGCGATGCCGCGGCCTTTCGCTCCTATAAATTCAACAGCCAAACCGAATATGCGCTATCAGGCCAATCGAAGGCATCTGTTTCAGGCGGTCTCGTCTATATGGATCCCCACGACGGACCGCTGGTCGGCTCCGGCAGTTCCCTCCTGACCTCCGGTGTCAAACTGCCATATGCAAACCTCTCGTATGAAAATCAGGGGTTCTTCCTCCGCACCTACTGGAACGGCTTTTTCGCGGATGTGGACGCCTCCGCCCATCCTCTCTTGCAACGGTTCGTCACGGTCACGGATCCAGCAGGACGGTCAGATCTGAACTTCTCAGGCAATACCTACAATATCGAAGGCCAACACTCCATCAAGGTCAGCGAATCGGGGCAATTGACCTATGGCCTCAACTACCGTCACAACACGTTTTCGTGCAACTGCATTTCCAGCTTTGGAAAAGAAAACCGGCTGGGCATGTACGTCCAAGGCGAGTGGTCTATTCTTCCTTCGGTCAACGTGGTCGGGGGATTGCGATACGATCTTCATACCCAAATCAATCCCACCTACAGTCCGCGTCTTGCCGTCCTGTACACCCCGATTCCCGGACACACGCTGCGCGCGCAAGCCTCTGTTGCCTATCGTCCTCCAACCTTGTTTGAGACATATGAAGATGTCCGTTTGACCCCGACTGTCGCAAATCCGCTCTTTCCCACATCCAATCCAATCACCGGATCACGCAATCTTCATCCCGAGAAAATTGTGTCCTACGAACTCGGCTATCAGGGGTGGTTCTATCGTCACCGGATTCGGGTCAGAGCCGACCTCTTTTTTAATCGCATCTCAAACCTGATCAGCCTTGAGTCGACCAGGATCATGACGACCACTGTGAACAGCGACAAGACGGAAATCTACGGAGGAGAAGCCGGCGTTGAGTTTCAAGCCGCCTCCTGGCTGACCGGGTTTGCCAATTACTCCTTCCAGGAGATTGGAAGCAATATCACGGGACTCGGCCGGCGCGGCGCGCCTCAATCGAAAGTCAACGCCGGATTGCGGGGGGAATGGGACAACGGCATCAACGGCGAGGTCGTGCTGCATTACGTCGGATCGGCAACCTACCCCCTGGCCCAGTCATTCGAAATCTTCGGAGTGTCGCCGGGAACGCGGGTCAGCGACTACACACTACTCAACTTCCGCGCCGGCTATCGCTTTTGGGAACAAGACACAGCTGCCGGCGCCAGACGATCGGCCGAAGCCGCCGTATCGGTCTTCAATGCGCTGGACGACGGCCATAAGGAACACCCGCTCGGCGACCTGATAGAAAGACGCGTGATGGCCTGGCTGACGCTCAAGCTGTAAGGGATCTCCCATGCAGGAAATCCCCTATCCACTCAGCCAACCCCGCGTCCCTGCCCCACTCATTGCACTCCTTCGGTCCGCTGCCGCATGCCTGCTTGCCCTGCTCCATTCGGCCTGGTCGCCTCTCCCCGTCCAAGCCCATGAAGTCGCCATTCTCAAATCGGCCAATATCGCCCCCTACAATCAGGCGATCAGCGGCTTCAAATCTTCCATGCCGCGCGAGACCACCTTCATTGAATACGATCTCAAGGGCGATGCAGAGGTCGGGCGGAAATATGCCGCAAAAATACGCGCGTCCGGCGCGGATATCGTGCTGGCGGTGGGATCGAAGGCCGCGATCGCGGCGCGGCTCGAACTGTTCGACATCCCCATCATCCACAGTATGGTCCTGTATCCGGCGAAATATGACCTCAAAGCCCCTAATATCGCCGGCGTAGCCTCCACTCTTCCGATCGGCCAGCAACTCACCCACCTACGAGCCGTCCTGCCGAATCTCAAACGGATCGGTTACCTGTACGATCCCGACAAAACCCCTCCATTCTCCAGCGACGCGGCGCACCAGGCGCGGCAACTCGGGATCACACTTATCGACCGGCAGGTAAGAACCGAGGAGCAAGTCCCTATGGCCTTGCGGGAACTCCTCTCCGAAGTGGACGCGCTCTGGCTGACCGCAGACAGCACGGTCTTGACCGAAGAGTCCTTCTCTTTTCTGTTGTCCGCCGCGTTTGAACGGCATGTGCCTGTCATCGGGTTCGATCCTGAATTCGTGCGCAAAGGCGCGTTGATGAGTTTCTGGATCGATTCAGCCGATGTCGGACGAGGGGCGGCCCATCTGGCACAGTCGATCCTCGCCGGGTCGCCGGTCCCCTCCTCCAAAACATTTCTACCAAAGCACCGGATGGCGCTGAATCAGGGAACCGCCGACTATCTTGGAATCACAATCCCGCCGGGCATCCTGAGTCTGGCGGATGAAGTGCGATGACTGTGGCAAACATGACAACCCGCAACCAATCTGTTCGTCTCACCGCATTTATCAGTCTGAGAACGAAATTCGTCCTCTTCGTCAGCCTGGTCATTATCGCGGTCTGTTCCGGCCTGAGCTGGTACTTCATCACGCAACAGTCCGACTCCATGACCCGTTCGCTGATCGGCACCGGCAGCATTCTGGTCAAAAACCTGGCCTACAACGCCCGGTATGGCCTCGTCGCCAAAGACCGGGTGCTCCTTGAACAACTGATCAACGGGGTCATGGAAGTGGAAGAAAGCGTCTACGTCGTATTCACCGGACCCGACGGCAAACCATTGGCCGCCAAGAGCAAGCGCGGGATCTATCCGGATCAGGCACTCACCACATCACTCTCTGAAACAGGCTCGCCCGAGCCCACCATCACGCCATTCATCGCCGAAGCCGGTGGAAGGCGCGAGCCGGTTTACGACTTTGCCGTACCGGTTGGACGCGGAAGCGAGAACAAGGCTCCGTTTCCCCTGCTTTCCTTGGAAATGGAAGATCCGCAGCCCGAATCATCCGCCCGGCTCTACGGCGTCGTCCGGATCGGCTTGACCGGGGAAAAGATGAATCAATCCCTGAGCCGGACCGTCGGCAACGTCGTCCTCATCACGATCGTTGTCATCTTCAGCGGCATCCTGGCAGCCGTGCTGCTGACACGTCGGATCACGACTCCGCTGAAAAGCCTGGTCGGAGTCGCCGAGCAGGTGGCAGGCGGCGATCTGACGGCATCGGTCTCGCCGACGACACATGACGAGGTGGGCCAATTGACGATGGTCTTCAGCCAGATGACCGAATCGCTCAAAGATCGGGATCACGCGGTAACACAGGCGTACCGGGAGCTCGAACAACTCAACCGGACACTGGAACAGCGGGTCCAGCAGCGAACCAGCGAACTACAAACCGCCAACGACAAATTGAAAGAGTTGGATCGTCTCAAGTCGGCGTTCGTTTCCGTCGTGTCGCACGAGTTGCGGACGCCCATGACTTCGATCAAAGGGTATGTGGAAAACCTGTTGGACGGCCTCGCCGGCGCGCTGACCGAAAAGCAGTCGCGCTCGCTGGAGCGGGTCAAGCACAACATCGATCGGTTGACCCGGATGATCAATGAGCTCTTGGATCTCTCGAAAATAGAAGCAGGCCGGATGGAATTGAATCTCGCCCCGGTTCCGCTGCTTGAGCTGGCCGAAGAAATAGCAGAGAGTTATCACGCAGCGGCTCGCCAGAAATCCATTACCCTTCGCACAAGCCCTCATCCCGCACTGCCGATGGTCCAAGGAGACGCCGACAAGCTCAGCCGGATCTTGATCAATCTGATCCATAACGCGATCAAGTTTACCCCCCACGGAGGAACCATTCGAATCGAAGGCCAGTTGCGTGGTAACGCTGTCGAACTGTGCGTCATCGATAGCGGGAGTGGAATTCCTCCCCATGAATTGGACAAGATCTTCGATAAATTCTATTGGAGCGAGTCCGCTCCCGTAGAAGCGCGGGGGGCAGGGCTGGGTCTGGCTATCGCCAAGAATCTGGTTGAGTTGCACGGCGGGACGATCCGGGTCGAAAGCGTCCTCGGCGAAGGCAGCCGTTTTTCGTTTACCATCCCCATCGCGCAACCCTAACCCTTCCGGCGCTGTCAGCAAACAAGGTCTATCTGGTTTGTCTGGTTGATCTGGTCTATTTGGTTGGTCGGAATAAATTCTTTTGAACGAGTACACCAAAGAAACAAGACAAACAAAATAAACCAAATAAACAAGGAATTAATTCACGCTATGCGAGCAACTGCAAGAAGCATTTGCCTGACACCGCAAAGACTGGCACACTGCACCAGACCGTTTTAGAGGAGGCCGTATTCCACTCACCGAAACCCAGTCCGCATCGTCGGCTCACCCGCTCCGCGGCCTGTTGGTCGCGCAGTTTTGCGGCGCATTCAACGACAACGCCTGGAAACTGATGGTCGCCCTGCTGGCCATCCGGCAAGCGACTGCCGGAATGACGCCCGGCCCGGAACTCGAAACCGCGGCACAGACGCAAACATCTATCGCCTTCATGATTTTCACCTTGCCGCTGGTCCTGCTGTCGCTCGTCGGCGGCACGCTGGCCGATCGCCTCAGCAAACGCACCGTCATCATCTCGATCAAAGTTGTGGAGGTGCTGCTCATGCTGGCCGGCACTGTGGCCCTTTGGTTAACTCCCTCGGGTGGTGTGCTGCCCCTGATCGTGCTCTTCGGAATGGGCGTGCATAGTGCGCTGTTCAGTCCATCGAAATACGGCATCCTTCCTGAATTGATTCCCCATGAACGTCTTGCCGCCGGCAACGGCCTGTTGGAAATGTGGACCTTCGCCGCGATCTTGTTAGGCACGGCTGCCGGAGGGTTTCTTTTGCAAACCGCCGGAGACCAAACCTGGCTTGCCCCGCTCGTTTTGACTGCGCTCTCAGTCCTTGGCCTTGTCACCGCCTTCACCATTCCCCAAGTTCCACCTGCCCGTTCGACCGGCGGCGTGCCCGCTACAGTCCGCTGCGCGTGGGAAGCCATTCGTAGCGAACGACTCTTGCGCATGGCCATTCCCATGGAAATCTTCTTTTGGACGATCGCCAGTCTCTTTGGGCAGAACGTCGTCGTCTACGCCAAGGCCGTCTTGCATCTGTCTGATGCCGCATCGGGCCTCCCGCTCACTGTCTTGTCGGTCGGGATCGCGATCGGTGCGATGCTGGTCGGTCGTATTTCGCGAAACCGAGTCGAGTACGGACTAATCCCGCTGGGCGCGATCGGTGTCTTCCTCTCTCTGCTCTTCCTTGGCATCCTGACACCTCCCTTGACGGGTACATTCCTGATAATGGGGACGCTCGGCATTTCCAGTGCCTTCATCTTTGTCTCATTGAATGCGATCTTACAATGGAAGTCACCGCCGGACCGGCGCGGCGCTGTCATCTCCTTTTCCAATACCTGTGTTTTTACCGGTATTCTGTTCGGCTCGCTCGCCGGTGGATCACTGGCGAATGTCGGACTCTCAACGTCCGGGATTTTCGTGGCCACCGCGGCCATGACCATGACCGGAATGATGTGGGTGATTTGGTTGTTGCCGGACACACTCGTCCGCTTGGCGCTGGTGATCCTCACCAGTACCATCTATCGCCTCCGTCTGGTCGGCCAGCACCATGTCCCGCACACCGGAGGCGCGCTGCTGGTGCCGAACCACATGTCGTTTGTCGATGGATTCTTGCTCATGGCTGCCGTGGATCGCCCCGTCCGATTCATTGTCGATACCGCCTATGCCACACACCCCCTGTTCAAGTGGCTCATGACGACGATGCGCGTCATTCCGATTTCATCGGGCGGCAGCCTGCGCGACATTCTTCGCGCGCTACGCAATGCAGGACAAGCACTCGATGAGGGTGAGATCGTCTGCATTTTCCCCGAAGGTCAGATCTCCAGAACCGGAACACTCCTGCCTTTCCGGCGCGGCTTTGAACGGATCGTCAAGGGACGTCCGGTGCCCGTGATCCCTGTCCACCTCGATCGTGTATGGGGCAGCATCTTCAGCTTCGAGCGAGGACGGTTCCTCACAAAATGGCCTGCGCATATTCCCTATCCGCTGACCATATCGTTTGGCGCACCGCTCCCGTCCGACACATCGGCATACGCACTCCGCCACGCCATTCGCCTGCTCGGCGAAGAAGCCTGGCGCCTGCGGAAACCAGAACGCCGGACACTCCACCGTGAATTCATCCATGCGGCGAGACGGCACCCCTTCCGCTTTGCCATGGCGGACCAGACCCGACCACACGTGTCATCACTCCAGGCCCTGATCGGCTCCATCGTCCTCGCGAGAACGCTTCGACGGCATTGGAACGATCAACGACACGTCGGCATCCTCCTCCCGCCAACTGTGGCCGGCGCCCTGCTCAACGTGGCGGCGCCGCTCTGCGGAAAGACCAGCGTGAATTTGAACTATACCGTGGGCAAATCGGGGCTCGAGGCCGCCGTGAGGCTTGCCGGCCTTCGCACCATCGTCACCAGCCGGGCGTTCGTCGAGAAGGCCAAGCTGGAGTTGCCGGACGGGCCATCGATCCTCTGGCTGGAAGACATCGCCCGCACCATCAGCAGAGGGCAGAAACTCACCGCCGCGCTGCTGGCCCTCTGCGCCCCGGCCAGGCTGATTGAGCGGGCCTGCGGCCAGACGCAGCCGCTGACCATGGACGATCTCGCCACTATTATTTTCAGCAGCGGGAGCACCGGGGACCCTAAGGGCGTGATGCTCTCCCATTTCAATGTGGATGCCAATGTGCAGGGCGCCAGCCAGGTCCTCCACCTCTACCAGGACGAGCGGGTGCTCGGCATCCTGCCGTTTTTCCATTCGTTCGGCTATCTCGTCTTCTGGCTGGTGACGTTGAACGGACAGAGCATCGTATTTCATCCCTCGCCCCTGGATGTGACGGCGATCGGCGATCTGGTGCAGCGCTATCGCCTCACCTTTCTGGTCACGACACCGACGTTTCTCCAGCTCTACCAACGCCGTTGCACCCCGGAACAATTCAGCTCCCTGCGCGTGGTAGTCACCGGGGCTGAAAAGCTTCAGGCCCGGCTCGCACAGGCCTTTGAAGATCATTTCGGCATCGCACCGGTCGAAGGATACGGCGTCACCGAATGCGCCCCCGTCATCGCCGTCAACTGTCCGGACTTCCGGGCTGCCGGATTCTTCCAACCGGCTTCGCGGAGAGGGACGGTGGGCCAACCGCTGCCGGGCGTGTCCGTGCAGATCGTCGATCCCGACAGCTTCGCCCCGTTGCCCGCCGACACCCCCGGCATGCTGCTGGTCAAAGGCCCCAACGTGATGCAGGGGTACCTGGGACGTGAAGACCTGACAGCCAGCGCTATCCGCGATGGCTGGTACATTACGGGCGACATTGCCAAGCTGGATGAAGACGGGTTCCTGACCATCACCGACCGGCTGTCACGCTTCTCCAAAATCGGCGGCGAAATGGTCCCTCACGGCAAGGTCGAGGAGGCGCTACAACAGGCGGCCGGCGCCGACATGCAAGTCTTCGCTGTGACCGGCATTCCGGACGAGAAAAAAGGCGAACGCCTTGCGGTCTTGCACACGCTCGACGAATCCCGCCTCCCGGATATTCTGAACAAGCTTACAGAACAGGGATTGCCGAACCTCTTCATCCCCGGACGAAACCAATTCGTCAAAGTCGAAGCCCTGCCGGTCCTCGGCACCGGGAAACTCGACCTGCGCAGCGTCAAACGCATTGCGATGGAACGGCTCGCTTCGCGTGAAGCGTGAAACAATTCCTTGTTCACTTGGTTTATTTTGTTTGTCTTGTTTCTTTGGTGTACTCGTTCAAAAGGATTGGTTCCAACCAACCAAATAAACCAGACAAACCGGATAAACCGAGAAACTAGTAGCTCACGGTCGGCCAAGGACGATCGACCAATGACCATTGACGCATGACAGAAAACTCCCTGATCGACTGCCACGTTCACCGGGCCGCCTTGTCGGACGGCTCGCAGAGTCCATAGAAGCGCGATTTAGCTTGGTATTACGAAGCAACCTGCTAGGCTTGCACCGTCAAGCAGGGATACTCGTTTCATCATGCCCAGCATCTACGATCTGAAACCGGCCTTTCAGAACCTCCTCCGGCCGCTCACGCACGGATTGGCCTCAGCGCGTATCACGGCCAACCAAGTGACCCTGGCTGCGCTCGCCCTTTCATCCTTCGTCGGCAGCATCATTATCTGGAAACCCCACGAGCCGTCCATCCTTCTGCTGGTCCCGCTGGCCTTGTTTGTACGCATGGCCCTCAACGCGATTGATGGCATGCTGGCGCGCGAGCACCACATGAAGAGTCGCCTTGGCGCGGTACTGAACGAACTGGGCGATGTGGTTTCGGATGCCGCGCTCTACTTGCCGCTGGCGCTGGTATCGGGACTTGACGCCCTGCTCGTGGTGAGTTTCACGACGCTCGGCATCATCGTGGAAATGGCCGGTATCGTCGCCGTCCAGATCGGCGCAGCCCGCAACTACGCCGGCCCGATGGGAAAGAGCGACCGGGCGTTTCTCTTCGGACTTATCACGTTGCTGCTGGGATTGGGCGTGCCACCCGGCTTCTGGTGCACAGCCCTGTTAAGCATGGGAATAGTATTGTCTGCGCTCACAATTCTGAACCGGTCCCGCCTGGCCCTCGCGGAGGCCTCCTGATGTTCTCGCACCTGCATCCTCCCGTGCTGTACGGGTTCGGCGGCATCGTCGGCGTGTTAGTTTTCGCCTCTACTATCGTTCTCATCCTCAAGCGGCAGCACCCGGAAAAGTCCTACGTCGAGCTGTCCCAGCGCATCAATTCCTGGTGGATCATGGTCGGGGTTTTTTCCATCGCGATCCTCCTGAGCCGCACGACCTCAATCATCTTTTTTGCCTTCGTCAGCTTTCTGGCCTTGAAAGAGTACTTCTCGCTGATTCCGACAAGACGCGCCGATCGCCGCGTGCTGTTCTGGGCCTATGCCGCCATTCCGATCCAGTATTACTGGGTCCATCTCGAATGGTATGGCATGTTCATCATCTTCATTCCTGTCTTTCTATTTCTCTTCCTGCCGATGCGGATGGTCATCATCGGCGAAACGAAGGACTTTCTGCGTGCCGCAGGCACGCTGCATTGGGGCCTCATGGTCATGGTGTTCAGCATCAGCCATGCCGCGTTCTTCCTCGTGCTGTCCGAGGAGCAGAACCCCGTGGCCGGCGGCGCGGGGCTGGTCCTGTATCTCATATTTCTGACGCAATTCAATGATGTCGCTCAATACGTATGGGGCAAACTCACCGGACGTCTCAAGATTATTCCGAAGGTCAGCCCGA
>FSSH01006330.1_pt1 | contig 17008 bp, 14 predicted proteins | sample 1166101 | NCBI WGS metagenome assembly FSSH01 (sample SAMEA32972668, study PRJEB13176) | freshwater metagenome | biome: Drinking water system; feature: Biomass in drinking water that filtered by 0.45 um membrane; material: drinking water | place: USA | collected 2012-12-20 | depth 0 m | reverse complement strand
ACTGAGGGACCACGTGAGGAACCTTGCGAGTTTCCTTGTTAGGTGCCTTGTTGAAGGGACTGGCGAGTCGGCTGAGCGACCTGTCCCACAGGTCGCGCTCAAGGCCGTCGCTGTCCATCCGTGCTGCCGCAATGGAGAAACGAGGTCTATATGAACGATATCAGAGCAAAAGGGTTTTGTTTTGCCGACCTGGACGGCTCTCTCTTCGACTCCGGCGGCAAAGCCTGGGGAGAAGACAGAGAGCCGGTGGCGCTCAACGTGCGAGGTGAGGCGTCTTCCTTCATGAACGCCCAGCAGCGCGCGCTGCTTCGACTCCTCAGCGGAGACCGAGGTCTTCTGGTGGTGCCCAACACGGCCCGGGACCTGGCTTCCTTTCGGCGGGTGGCTTTGCCCTTCAGCGGCTACGCCATCCTCTCCTTCGGTGCAGTCATTCTGACGCCTCCCTTGCCTGGTCAGGAAGGGGGATGTGGACTGCCCGAGCCGCGCTGGCATGCGCTGGTCAGTCGCTCCAGCCGTGAGGCGGAACCGCAGCTTGAGGCGGTGCTTGCCCTCATGGAGAGCGCCATCACCGCTCTGGGGCTGAAGCAGGCGGTGCGCCTGGAAGAGATGGGCGATCTGGAAGAGTTGGGGGAGATGAGGCTGCGCCTCTACGCCAACGCCAAAGAGACCGAGGCCGGTGCCCTCGACAAGCTGGAGGCGGCTTGCGGTCCCCTCCTGCCTCAGGGCTGGTGGGTGCATCGCAATGGTCACAATCTGGCCTTTCTGCCGCCCTATCTGGGCAAGGAAAAGGCTCAGACCTGGTTCCTGGAGAACCTGGACGATCGCTCCCTTGCCGGCGACAACTCGCTTACCGTGGGGCTAGGCGACAGCGGTTCGGACCTGCCCTTTATGTCTGCCTGTGACTATGTGCTCATGCCGAGCCGGTCCGGAATTTTTCAGGAGCTGCTGGACAAGCGTTCGGGCGCTTCCTGAGTCAACCTCTATTTGCAAAGGAAAAACTATATGGGTAAACCCATCGGTGCCATCACAATCTGGTTCAACAAGAGCGGTCTCAGTAACTTCGCGGTGATCGAGAGCATCAAGGCCAGCGCACAGCCGGGCGAAGAGTTCTACTTCATCGGCAGCCACAACCGCTCCGACTTTGCTTTGAGCGCCATCTGCGACAAGTTCGTGGTGGAGCCGGAAGGACTCAAGGGCGCGGACTACGTGGATTGGTGCCTGGCCTTCGCCGTGGAAAACGGGGTGCAGGTCTTCTTCCCGGATCGCGGCGTGGAGGACCTGGCCCTGGTGCGGGACAAGTTCCTTGCCGCCGGCGTGCACCTGATGGTGCCCACGGACGGTGAGACGCTTGCCGCCATCGACCACAAGGGTCGGCAGTACGAGCTGATCGGCAAGGCCGTGGCCGACATTCCCGACTACCGCATCGTCACCAATCTGGAGCAATTCGATGCCGCCTGCGCCGAGCTCGCCGCCGTGCATGAGCGCATCTGCTTCAAGCCGGCGGTCTCCATCTTCGGGGCGGGCTTTCGCTATATCACCGGCGAAGGCAGTGCCGTGAGCCGTCTTCTGAACGGCAACGTGACGGCTATTTCGATGGCGGAGGCACGCTTCATCCTCGGTCAGGAAGAGCGTTTCCGGGACCTGATGGTGATGGAGTACCTGCCCGGTCCCGAATACAGCGTGGACTGCCTGGCGGTGGGCGGCGAAGTGGTGCAGGCGGTCTGTCGGGTCAAGGTGGCCGACCGTGTGCAGGAGTTGCCGGCCAGGCCCGAGGCTCTGGCTGCCGCCGCCAGGCTGGCGCGCCATCTGAAGATGGACGGCATCTTCAACGCTCAGTTCCGCAACAAGGACGGCATCCTCTACCTGATGGAGGTGAATGCGCGCATGTCCGGCGGGCTTTACGTCACCTTCCACTCCGGGCTCTCCCTGCCCTACTGGGCGGTGCGCCTGGCACTTGGTACCGCGCGTCCGGAAGACGTACCGGCACCGGCCACCGGCGTGCGAGTGGGGCAGTTGCACCGCTCCATCATCATGTGAGGCTGCCTATGTCCGCTGGTGATTCTCTTAAGACACCGACGGTCTGGTTCGTGGGCGGCATCTTCAGCGCACCGCTGGTGATAGCAGCCATACGCCGGGCCGAGTCGGAAGCCGGTGCTTCGGCCCAGGGTCAGGGGCTTGCACCCATGCGCATCATGATCAGCCATCGCCTGGACGAGAAGCGCGGCATGGCCCAGTGCGACATCTTCGAGCCCGAACCGGCAGGACGGGAAGAGGCTGGCTTCATGGAGTGGAGCCTGGAGATGGCACGGCGGCACGCTGTGGACCTGATCATTCCCCGGCGCAACGGCTCCTGGTTCGCCCGGGCGCGACAACGGTTCGCCGCTGTAGGGGCGCAGGTGCTGGTGCCGGCCGATGCTGAGACCCTGGATACCATCGAAAACAAGGCGGCGCTCTACCGGGCGCTGCCATCGCAGATGGTGAACGTACCGCGCTTCCACGTGGTGCATGATCTGTCTGCGTTTGACCAGGCTCTAGAAGACCTGTCGAGGCTGGGTACCGTCTGCATCAAGCCCACGGTGGGTATCGCCGCGCGCGGTTTTCGGGTCTTGAACGAGGCTCTGGGAGCTGGGCGCGCCGACGGCGATGTCTACATGAGCGCGGAGCAAGCCCGGGCTGAACTGGCCGCCATGAAGTGCTTTCCGGAACTGATGGTGATGCCATATCTGGCGGGACCGGAGCGCTCGCTGGATTGTCTTGGCCTGAACGGCGCTCTGGTTTGTGCCGTGGTCAGGCGTAAGTCACAAAACGGCCGGCAGCTTCTGGAGGACAACCAGGAGCTTCTGGAAGTAGCAAGGAAGCTGACCGAAGAACTGAACCTGACTGGGCTGTACAACATACAGTTCATGGAGGGTGAGGACGGCAGACAATACTTGCTGGAAATCAACCCCCGCATGGCCGGAGGCGTGCACCTGGGTGCCGCCTCGGGGGTGTGTCTGCCCTACTGGGCGGTGCGCCTGGCCACAGGCAGCGCCTGCCTGGAAGATGTACCCGAGCCATGCACCGGAGGTATGGCTCGCCAAGCTTGATTACTGCTCCGGCAGTTTCCTATCAACCCGCCGATGCGTAGGTCCCGAAGACAAAGATTACGGTCGGCAAAAACGAGCACTGGCAACAGAGCATTCTGACCAGCTGCTCATCAAGGAGTTCAGCATGTTTCTTCACAGCCCCACGCTTTCCCTCATTCTCTTCGCCATCGTCTTGATCGGCGCCAAGAAGGTCTTCGACATGCTCGTCAAGGTCTTCGGAAGCCCCTTCAAGAGCGTGCCGGTGCAGCGCGTGCGCCGCTCGGCCTTCATCGTGGTCGGCATGAGCATCGGCATCATGGCCGCTCCTCTGCTCATTCCCTTCGGCGGCCCCTTCCGGGCCATGGTGGCTCTCGTCTACATGATCTACATCGGCTGCGGCCTGTGGCAGGTGTGGGCGTGGTTCTACGGCAGCGACAAGTCGGCCGGCAAGTAGTCAACGCGGCTCAGTCCGCATCCTTCAAGGAATCTTTCCCATGATCGCCTCCAGTGCTTTCCTCTCCCTGCTTCTCTTCGGCATCGTTCTTCTCGGCGCCAGGAAGGTCTTCGACGCTCTCGTCAAGGTCTTCTCGAGCCCCTTCAAGCAGGTGCCCATCGCCCGTGTTCGTCGCTCGGCCTTCATCGTGGTCGGCATGAGCATCGGCGTCATGGCTGCGCCGCTGCTCATCCCCTTCGGTGGACCGATGCGGCTTCTGGTCATGGTCGTCTACATGATCTACGTCGGCTCCGGCCTGATGCAGGTCTGGTCGTGGTTCAGCGGTAGCAAGTCGGACAGCAAGTAGCTTGCCACTGCAGGCAGGGTGAAGGCATTGAAAAATGTCTTCATCCTGCCCTCTTGCTTGCCCGGCAAAGCTAAAGCCTCTCGCTTCATCTCGTAAAAAAAACAACGAGCTATACTAAAGAAAATAGTGGATGCGGGCATTCCGGAATGTGATCCCAGAAGGCGCTGCTTCTCTTAACTAAAAGACGACGCCGGTGAATTACTTGGTCTTGGTAGCGCAGAAGCATATTGCGGTGGATGGACCGGGAGACTGTTCCCACAAAGTTCACGAAAAAGTTGGGTTTGACTATTTGGGACTCGACTGGAAAGATACTCTTGATCTGCTGAGGTTTTTCGATGGCTGGAGCCAGTTTCGCATTATGAATAGTGCCGCTTCGCCTCCTCCAGGGCGTATTTATTTCGCCGCCATTGCCAATGGCATGGGCGACTTGATTGTCTGCCTGCCCGCTCTCCAGTGGCTCATTTCCACCTCGGTGCCTGTGGTGTTGGTGCTTCGTTCCCCGGAGCAAGCCGGTCTGGCCGGTCGAATCGAGGGGTTGGCCGGCACCATCGAGGAAGTTGACTTCGATGAAGGCTCTCTCGGCGACGATGAAGTCTACATCAACATGCGTGCTCACCCGCTCCAGGCTGATCATATCTGGGGCTCCGCCGAGTTTGAAAGCAAATACCCGGGCTATAAGATAATTGATGTGCTCAAGGGCATCGGCGCAGACTGGCGCATTGGTGCTGATTATGACGAACTAGTGCCGCTTCCGCATAAAACAGTGGCGGCCTGCTGCGACAAGATCTTGCTCATACCCGGGTCGGCCGGACGAGTGAAGTGTTGGCCGACCCAGCACTGGTTTTCGCTGGCGAAAGAGCTGGAAAAGGACGGTCTCGATTGTCTGGTTCTGGGTCAGCCTGAGAAGTGCGACATTGTGGCGGAGTTAACCGGCGTAGCCGCTTCGGGCGGGGCTACGCCGGTGTTGCCTCACTTCCCCACTCCCACTCTTGCCGATGCCCTCGATGCCATAAGCAGCGCCCGTCTGGTGGTGGCTGTTGACACCGGTCTGATGCACATGGCGCTGCACCAGGGTATTGCCACCGTGGCCCTGTTTCGCAGCAATACCATGTTCTTGCGTCCCGGCTTTCATTGTCGAAATCTGGTGGCGCCTCAGTGCGATCCTGCTTGCCTTAAGCAGGAATTCTCGGCTGTACCCAACCGGATGCTCAATTACAAGAAGGGTAATGAGTCTTACGCCTATTGGAAGACCTGGGACTGCGCCTTGCCCAATCCGGCTGAGCGTTGCATGAGTCGCATCCATGTGGCTGAAGTTTATGGAGCCGTGCGGGAGCTCCTGTTTTGATGAAAAATCGAACTCTGTTGCATTAACGTGCCGTGCCCCGGAAGTAGGATGAGACACAGGCGCGTAGATCTTCATCGCTGACGCAGCCCGGTTGCAGCACTGGTTTTGCCTGCAGTTCGGCGCTGTTGATCAAGGTGTGATACCACTTGGGCAAGTGCACGCGCTTGTCTTGCAGGGTGAGGAAAAGAGGCGCCACATGAACGTTGCGAAAGATTCGCTTGAGTCTGTGGTATTCGGTTTCCAACGACTCAAGTTCGTCTACGATGGCATCGTTTTCACAGTGGTGAGCGACGAACTTGGTGGCCGCTTCCTGGCTCCAACCCTGGTCTGTGAGCGCCCTGGTCAACTCCGGTCGGTTGTTGCGCACCTTGGCCATGCCGCAGTCATCGTGGGCGATAAGCAGGATATTGCGCACGCCCCTGGTGAGGGCGTAGGCTACGGCAAACTCCTGCCCTACCAGGCGGCCTCCGGCGGTGCGGATCACATAAGCGAATTTGGCGGGAATGGGCAGGGCATAGCGAAACTCAATGCATGTGGAAATGAGAATCTGCGGGGTTTCCGATGGATGGAGCGGGTAGCCAAGATTTTGCGCCTGGATATAATGTTCGATGGGAGTGCCGCGCCAGCGCGCCGGAATTTCATGGGTGGAGTTCATCTCCACCAGCCGATCTCTCATGGCTGCTTCTATGTTGGAATAACCTCTGTACATCTTTCTGCTCCGTTTGCGCTGCTTTTGTGCTAGACCTGAAACGGTAGAATAGAGTGATTTTCAATTTCTCAAAAAACGTCTTGTGCGCCCGCAGGAGATTGCGCTTTTGATAATGGCTATTCAGTCTTGAATTCTACGATTTACTTTGAAATCAGCTTGCTGTTCTACTAACGGCTTATCTATTTTGTTTCTGCTTGTGAGCTTCTGATTTCAATCTTCCGACTCTGTGACTTAGTTCACTATGGTTTTGACTTCGTGCTTTCGTCTTGCTTTCTTTTAACTCTGTATTTCGATGGTAGCAGTCTCTAGTATGCCCGGAACTTTCCATAATTATTTCTTCGTCTGATAAAGCCGCTATGTTCGGGGTGTCTCACTCCCTCAGACCAGGTTAGTGTGGGGTTGTCATCCTGCAGGTACTAAGGCATATACTAGAGCCTGCCAAAAGAGGAAAAAGACGGGGAGGGCAGAAGAGATCGCTTCGATCCTTGCTGCACGCTCCCACGCCCGTTCCAGTTGCTTTGGCTGCATATGCGGCAGCGAGTCTTTTCTTGTATCATCAGGGATTTTCAAAACGGTGCCTCCGAATCAGGCGCAGCCGAGTTTCTGCTGTTTGAATCAAGTTCCAGAGCAGTCCCTGATTGTGAGCTTCTCTGGTACTTTCATGGCTTAGAAGTTCAGCCACCTTTTCCAGATTGGCTTCCTGGGCTGGAGGCAGTCTACCGCTCAAGCCGGTTATTTCACGGCGCATTTGCCAGACGCGAAACCAACCTGAAGTCTGCAGGTGGAAGAAAAGAAAGACGAGGGCGATGGCGAAGGTGAAGATCGCCGTGCCCTCCATGGAGCCATCCATGGGTATAGGTGTTGTGTTCATTTAGCTTCTCCCAAAAGGGGGCGTCGGCGCCGCGGCTCTGGAAGCCGAGGTGCCGAGGCCTGTTGATGGATGGTTGGGGAACTGATGGCAAACCAGTTCCCGCAACCGTTAGAGCCTGGGCATTAACAAACAAGCACAAGCGGGCGCTTGCGATTATTTGGTTCGGCCGCTTCGATGATTTTGCGCACCAGAACACCGGTTTCACCTGAGCCGAAGATGGCGAAGGTGATTGAACCGCGTAGTGGTCCCTGGGTCGTCCAGCCTATGTGGGCAGCGCATTGCACCTGGTATTCCTTGCGGATGTACAGGAGTATGGCGGCGATGGCGTGTGCTACGGAGAGGCACTGGCAGCGCAGGATGCGGTGGGTGGCATGTGGTCCTTCATGTGCCGTGGCGGTGATGTAGATCGATTCCTCTTCAAAGTCTGAGGCATCATCCACTTCGATTTCCAGAAAGAGCAGATGCTCGCCTTCCGGAACCCCGTGCCTTTCGCGCACTTCTTCCTCTCGCACGGTGTAGGGAGTACCTCCGTACTTGTGGGCGACAAGGTGAACCATGCCATTCTGGCTGGCCAGAATGGCGTCATTGACGAAGATTGTCGCCTCCGGCGAAAGTTCAACCTTCTTGATTCGAAGCTCAAGCAGTCTGGCGATGCGTGAGAGCACCGATGTGACAAGCACGAGCAGGATGAAGAAGAAGGCAATTTTAGGACCGTCGGGATGCCCGATGACATTGACGGCTGTGGTGTAGAGAAAAACCACCGCCACGCTTCCGTAGAAGGCGCAGTACCACTTGCTTTTGCCATAGGAGCACCAGGCTGCGGCGATGGCTGCCGAGGTGATCAGCACCAATACGCCGGTGGCATAGGCTCCGCCCTGGGCCATGACGTCGGCTTTGAAGATGACCGTGACGACGATGGCGATTGTGGTGAAGACAATGATCATGGGGCGATCGGCGTGGGCCCATTGCGGAACCATGCCGTAGCGAGGCAGATAACGCACCAGATTGAGCAACCCGGTCAAGGCCGATGCTCCGGCAAACCAGAGAATGGCAATGGTCAGTGAGTCAAAGACCGTGCCGAACTGATGTCCGAGGAAGCGGTGCGCCAGAACGCTCAGAGCCCGACCATCGGCATTTCCACCCGGCTGCATGTCCCTGGGGTCGATTAGCAAGGTAGTCGCCAGACTGCTCAGGATAAGCATGACGCTCATGAGCATCGCTGCTGCCAGAAGCAGTTTCTTGGTGTTGGCGATTCGTCCGACCGGGTGGTGTTCACTGTCGTGTTCACCGCCTTTGATGAGCGGCATGACCTGCACGCCGGTTTCAAAGCCGGAGAGACCAAGGGCCAGCAAGGGGAAAATAATCACGCACTGATAGACCATGGTGCTTATGGAAAACTCGTTTGCCACAAGCAGTTTCTGCCACCAGCCGCTTACCAGTTCCGGATGCATGTAGACATGGTGGAGGCTGACTCCCACTACAATGGCGCTCAAGGACATAAAGCCTACCACCAAGAGAACCGCCACCCCCAGCACTTCCCGCAAACCTTTGAGGAAGAGCAAGCCCAGGGCTACCACCATCACCAGTGCCACGCCCAGACGACTTTCGGCAAAGTAGTCCAAGAGGGCGTAGGCTGCCACTGCTACCGCCATGAGCAGAATCTGCTTGCGGTATTCTTCCACCAGACCATAAGCAGCCAGCAGGACAAAGGCGATGATCATGTAGGAACGCGGGCTTAAGGCGTCATGCATGATGTGGTTTTCGACGAAGTGGGCGGCACCGTCGGAAGCCGAGAGCGTCACCGTGATGATGAAGGCGCAGGCGGCAAAACCAAGCAGTACCAAGACGCATAGTTTGGCGTACCAGCCTGTGAGGCGACCTTCCAGCATTGAAATGCTGCCCTTGCCGTGGGGGCTTTCATTTGCCACCTTGCAGTAGACGGGCAGGGCGGCAAAGAGGGTGACCAGGGCCAGAATAATCGTCGCCAGTGGCGCCAGGCTGCCGGCGGCAGCAAAGGCGATTGTGGGTTGATAGCAAAGCGTTGAAAAATAGTCGACGCCGGTGAGGCAGACTACTCGCCACCAGGGCGCCGTATGTACTGCCGCACCGCCGTTCTGTTCGGAGCCGGCTTGCAGCCAGCGTATTACACGTTTTTGTCTGGTCATGGTCGATTTGTCTCTTATCAAAAGTGGCGGCTTCCACGGTTGCCCGGGGAAGCCGCGTTTAAAGATATTCCGGCTAAGGCCAGAGTCGACCGGTTATTCGTCGACTTCGGGCTGACCGGCTTTTCGTGCGGCAAGCACGGCTGCTTCCCGCGCATCGTGCTCAGCTTTGGCGGCTTTCGCCATCTCGGCCTTGCGGGCCTGCACATCGGCGCCCTTAGCTTTCGCCAGGGCCTCACTGCCAAGGGCAAGAATTTCTTCCGCCTTGACCATGACTGTGTCCGCATTCTCGACGGGGTTGTCCAGGAAGGGCAGATCGGAAGTGGCTTCGAAGTCAGGTAATACCGCCACGCCCAGGTCAAAGCCGCCAGGCAGGAAGCGGAAGGTGGTTACTTTCAACCCGGCACCGAAGTCCAGCGGGTTGATTGATTGACCTACTTCCTTGCCGAAGCTGGGTGTGCCTACAACTGTTGCCAATCCTAGCTTTTGCAAGCCGGCAGCCATGATTTCGGAGGCACTGGCACTGCCTTCGTTCACGATTACAACGATGGGCATTTGTTCCGGAGTGACGCGCATCATGCGCGGATGAGTAACCAGTTTTACCGATTTGCCGTCGGCGAGTTTTTCACGGCGGAAGTCACCGGCTGTCACCGACTCTTTTACTTCGATGATCTGATCACCTTCGCGGCGGAGCGTGGTTACGATGGTGCCTTCTTTGACGATGGCTTGCATCATTTCCACGACCTGATCCAGGCGACCGCCCGGGTTGTTGCGCAGGTCTATAACCAGGCCTTTCATGGAGGCGCAATCTTTCTCGGGATTGTAAGCATTCACCATTTGCGCCAGGGCGCTGGGGCTTGTCGGCCAGGCTTTACCAGTACAAGCCTGGTAGAGAGCCTGGGTGAACTCTTTGGAAACGTGGTCCCCAAACATGTCCACCTTGACGGCGACACGTCCGCTTCCGTCAGTCAGGTTCCACCAGTTAACTTCACGGTTTTGCACTTTGCCGCGCACGATGGACAATGAAAGAGTTTCGCTGTCGCCGGTTGCTGCTTTTCGTATTACCTGCAAGGTTACGGTCGTACCGGCCGGACCGCGGATGTCCGCCACCACTTCGTTGATGGTTTTGCCGACTGTCGTTTTTCCGTCTATGGCGATGATGCGATCACCGCGTTTCAAACCAGCTTTTTCCGCCGGACTGCCTTCTACCGGTTTTGGATAGACGACTATGGGCGTGTCTTCGCTTACCTTGCTCAGAGCTACAAGAGCTTCCTGGGAAGGATTCTTACCCAGAGCTTCTGCTTTACTGGCTAGATTGAGGCGGGTAACGGGTGCTCCGATGCCGGTGAGGCTGGCATCCAGGCTCTGTACCAGGTCTGCGAATTGCTTATTGGTGAAGAACGCGGTGTGCATTTCGTTCAGGTCGGCAAGCATGGCGCGAATGGCTTTCTCAGTGCCCTTTTCGGTACTCAGCTCGCTGCCGGCGTCAAACTTGTGCTCCCACTTTTGTTCGAAGGCACTGCGTTTATCAGGATTCAACAGGGCCAGGTCGGTGTTTACGACCAGGTCGTAGACACAGGTGTAGAGCACCTTGCCGTTGAAGGCATCCGGATTTTCGGGGTTGCACAACTTGCTGACATAGCTGGCCTGGGTGTCGTCACCGTCCTCGGGAGACTCACCGTAGGTACGGAAGTTGAGCTCGATGAATTTCTTCAGATCGGCTTCACTGGTGGTACCGGCCGGCGCCACCTGCATGGAGTCGTTGGTGTAGATGTGCACGGGGTAGGTAAGCTCAGCACTGACCATCGGCGCCGGGATAGCCACGGTTTCGTTGCCTTGGGTTGTTGCTGGAGCGGCCTCTTTGCCCTTTTCAGTAGCTTGCTTGGCGGCTTCGGCGGCAGCTTTCTTGCCGGCTTCAGCCATAGCGGTTTGCTGCGCCTGCAACTTGCCTACAAGCAGTTTGTTCTTGGAGGCATCGGCCTGCACGAACTCGACATCCGGGTAGGCTTTTGCCAGCTTTTCCAGATCGGCAAATTGGGCGGCACAGTCAGCGGGCAGGCAGACCTGAATGAAGGTATTGCCGCTGGCGGCAAAGTCGGCCCGAATCACGGTTTCATCGTCAGCCTGGGTTACCAGAGCTTTAACGACTTTTCCTTGATCCGGTTTGATGGCTTCGTGTACTCCCGGTACGCGAATGCCGATGCTGCTGTGACCAACTGCTGCTGCCTGATTGGCATCAATAGCAGGACCGGAGGCCGGTTGGCTACCGGTGTTGGTAGTGTTTGTGGTGGCAGCTTGCGCCGGGGCGGCAGGCTGTACCGGGGTGGATGTGGCGCTGTAGTTATAGCCGGCGTCGCCGAAGACTCCGGTGAGGATAACTAGCAGGAAGACTGCTTTACTCAAGATGTTCAGCATGACTGGTGCCCATATGGTACGGGTTTGCAGATAGACAATACCGGCCAGAAGCGCGAAGAAGAAGGCGCTCATGGGGTTGACCGGATTGACGGCGGCGTAGAGTGCAGCGGCGATCAGGACTGCGGTGTAAGCTGCACTGGCTTCCACAACCATGCCGACGGCACGGGCGAAAGCGCTTTCAGAGCTTCTCAGGGACCTGGCCAGAGTGTCAAAGGCAGCATGCCAGAGGTTCTGGACGATACCGCGAAATACAAACTCTTGTACCACTGCCACCACAACGATGGAGACCAGCATGGTGACAATAAAGTTTGTCCCGCTGAGACCAGCCAGCGCTGCCATGGCACTCTGTGATTGAGCGAAGGCTTCGGAGCCGGAGACGGCGGTTTGGCTGAGCGTGTTGAGGGTGCCGGTGGCGTAGTCGAAGATCGACAGCACCACGGCAGCGCCCAGGGCCCAGATAGAAACCTCCTTGAACGGCACACCGACGCGGCGGTAATTCATGCCCAGTCTTGCGGGGAATTCAGGCATGTGGCTGTCCAGGTGGAAGAACGGGTGCAGGCGCCCGGTCCATGTAGTGAAGACCTCCGCCCGGCCGGTGAAGTAGAGATAACCCAGAAGGAGCATTACTCCACTGCTACCCAGGGCGAACATGGTGGCGGCGATAACCGGCATGTATGGTGCCAGAGAGCCGGCAAAAGACAAGATTTTGACGCCGCCCCAGGCCAGTCCGTAGCCGAAAGCGCCCGCCAATCCTAGAGCGAAGGTGGCAATGAAAGCCCACCTCAGCGCTGATAACCCGCTTCTTGTGGAAGCGGGGCTTTTGGATTCGTCGAACATAATGGTACCTCGATTGAAGTATGGTGGTGTTTCGCTCGAGCAGGCGGATGCTTGCCGGGCGAGATAGGTTGCCTGCTTGGACTTCGAGCTGGTGCAGACCTCACCAGGTGAGACCGCGACCAAGCCAAAGCTTCTGGATTCGTTCTCTTCCGACTGAGTCGATCATTGACCAAGAGCGAGTTCCACCGGCACAATCAGGTTGCGCGGGGGAGAGGCTCTTAGACCGGCTCTGTCGATGTTGGTGTTACAGAAGTCCTTGCAGGCGAAAAATGAAAAGGGAATCAAAAGCTTATATCTGCTTGTATCAAAGACAGTCTTTTCTAGACAAGAGAAAATACTTGCGTCGCCTTGGAGCCGGGGCTGCTTCAGTTTGCGCAGGCGGCTGCCTACCGGCTCTGCGCTAATCAGCGCGAGGAAGCGGCGATGAATTTCTTGCTTTCACTACTTTGAGCACGGCTCAAATTGTCTCAGCCGAATCGTCATAAGCGGTCTATCAGTGGCGGATATTTGGCTTGTGGTAAAGCCATGGCGGTGAGCATAGCATGGGTGGGCAGAACTGAGTGTGGTTACGAGAAGATCGTGATTTTGTGGTTTTTCTCAGTCCCACCAGAAGGTCCAGAACTTGGCGTTGCATATGTCTGCCGCCAGTTGACTGAGATTTCCTGCTCCTTGCTTCACTGTGTCAGGGCAGTAAATAAATTGTTCACGGGCCAGTTTGAGCGCCTCCTGGTCCGTTCTTGGCGGGTTTTTTACGTAAAATTCCATGCTGTCATCGGTGATGGAGACTAGCTCGGCACCGTATTTTCTCTGCCACCATTTGGCCGCCGCTACATGCACCGCCGGCTTGGGACAAGCGTTGACGTCGCCGAAATCTAAATAGGCGGGAGCCAGGTATGATTTTTTAGCCGGAATCAGGAGAATAATCGCGTTTGGTAGAGGAAAGTATTTGTGCTTCATGAAGTCGTACTGGAAGGCCGCCCGGCTCTCTTGTTGCGGTGTTGACACTTCATCTGCGGTGCCTGTTTCGACCTTGTAGTAAGCGTCGGAGTGTTCCGTCATTGTTAACCATTGGGGAAAATCCTTCTCTTCACCTCTATGGCAGATTTTCGCTATTTGTTCGGCGCGAATGGACGGAATTGGGCCGGCAGAGGCTTTGCTTTGATGGGCTAGATTTCGTCCTTTTGGCTGGGGCTTGCTCATGACCAGCATCATGACGGTCAGATACTTGCGGTTGATATCGCCGTATGTGGTGATTTGCTGCATGCTGGTGGGCATAACACCCGGTGCTACACCGTTTCGCTTTAACTCATGCATGTGAAGATCTTGCAGTTGTAGTAGGATATCCGCACGAATTGCTTCTTCCTGGTTCGTGACTTTGCCTGTAGGAAAGGGATAAGCAGGAAATTTGGGGCGAGAGGCCAGGCGCGCATTCACTTCTTTTATGTCTACCGATGATCTGGGTTTTACGCCCAATTTCTTCAGGGAGAGGGCGATGGGCGCCGACAAGCTTTCCCGATGAGCCGCTTCGGTTTCAGCTCGGTTTTTATCAAGCCAGATCAGGGGATAGTAGCCTGTCTCGGCTGCCCTGGCATGAAGCTTTTGCCAGGCAGGAAAGGCTTGTATGCCTGGCGTAGTTAGATAGTAATAGTCTGGAAAGCGACTTAAGCCGATGTTGACTCTGGAATTTACTCCAACTGTGGCAAGCTTTTTTGTCACGGAGTCTTTTGCTTCCAGTGTCCTGGCTTGGTTCTCTGCCATTGCGGGCAGGGCTGGTTCAACTGCAAGCAAGATGGCTATGGCAATACCGGCGGCTATTTTTTTGGACCCGTTTTGGGCACCCTGGAACTCAGAGTTTCTGCTGAAGAGTCTTGAAATAAGCATTTTAAGGTCCCAAGTGTATCTTATTGTGGCGCCGTGACTAGCAGGCGGATTTAAATTTTCTGCTTGCTTCGAAGTTCGGCACTGCTTGCATCCTATTTTGTCATGACTTGATTTACTCCCCTTAACAGATGCTCCGTGCTGCTTCCTGCTGCTTCTTGGCTTCGGGCCTTTGATTGCGAGTGCCTGCTTTGGCTCGGGGGGGCGCTGCCGTCCGCCGGTTTCCTGAAGAAGGCACTCATTTGTGGTCCTTTGTGGTCTTTCCGCTCTGGATTGGAGTAAAATGGGTAACCTCGTGTTTCGGTTCGGCTGGGGGCGTCCCCGGCAGCCATAGAAAGGAAATAACCGTGAATTCGTCCGCACCAGCTCCGGCAAAAGCATCTGATTTCATTAGAGATATCATCAACGAAGATTTGCAAGCTGAGCGGCATCAGAAGGTTATCACCCGCTTCCCTCCAGAACCTAACGGCTTTTTGCATATCGGTCATGCTAAGTCGATATGTTTGAACTTCGGTCTGGCCTATGAATATCGAGAAAAGCTGCCTCAGTCGGGCTCGCGCTGTCATTTGCGTTTCGATGACACCGACCCCGTGAAGGAAGACACCCTCTTTGAAGAGGGCATTCAGGAAGATGTGCGCTGGCTTGGATTTGAGTGGGATGGTTTGTATCATGCCAGCGATTATTTCGAGAAGATGTACGAGTACGCCGAGCATCTCATCAGCGCCGGAAAAGCCTACGTGTGCAGCCTGTCCGATGCCGAGACCAAAGAGTACCGGGGCACTGTCACTAGCGCCGGCAAAAATAGCCCTTACCGGGAACGTACTGTAGAAGAGAGTCTTGATCTCTTTCGACGTATGCGCGCCGGGGAGTTCAAAGATGGCGAGCATGTGTTGCGCGCCAAAATCGACATGGCTAATGCCAACATGAAGATGCGTGATCCCATGCTCTATCGTATTCGCCATACCTCGCACCACATGACAGGCGATAAGTGGTGCATTTATCCCATGTACGACTATGCCCATCCCATTTCCGATGCCATAGAGGGAATCACTCACAGCATCTGCACTCTTGAGTTTGAGAACAATCGAGAGTTGTATGACTGGGTGATCGACAATCTGATGGATTACGCCAAGTTCCCCAGCCGTCCTCATCAATATGAGTTTGCCCGTCTGAACTTGAACTACACGGTGATGAGCAAACGCCGCTTGCTGGAATTGGTAGAGGGCAAACACGTGAGCGGTTGGGATGATCCGAGATTGCCTACCATTGCCGGAATGCGAAGACGTGGTTACACCCCCGAGAGCATTCGCGCCTTCTGTGCCAGTGTCGGCGTCGCCAAGGCCAACAGCACAGTGGATATGGCCCAGCTCGAGTTTTGCATTCGCGACGATCTAAACCAGAAAGCACCGCGTGTTCTGGCGGTATTGAAGCCTATCAAAATTGTCATCGAGAATTATCCCGACGACAAAGTGGAAGAGTTGGAAGCTTCCTACTGGCCTCATGATGTGCCGAAAGAAGGCACACGCATGGTTCCCTTCAGCAAGGAAATTTACATCGAACAAGATGACTTCATGCTGGAGCCGCCCAAAGACTATTTCCGCCTTGCTCCCGGTAAGGAAGTGCGTTTGCGCTACGCTTATTGCATAACCTGCAAGGAAGTGATTCTGGATGCTCAGGGCAACGTGCAGGAAGTGCGTTGTACTTATGATCCCGAGACCCTGGGTGCCAATCCTGTGGGTCGTAAGGTGAAGGGCACCATACACTGGGTGAGTGCTCGCCATGCACAAGATGCGGAAGTGCGCCTCTATGACCGCCTGCTCTCCCTGGAAGCACCGCCTGCCGGGAAGGACAGCGAGTTCCTTAATGCTATCAATCCTGAGGCTTTGCAAACTTTGACGGGCTGCAAGCTGGAGCGTAGCCTGGCTGAAGCTAAGCCCGGAGAGCGTTTCCAATTTGAGCGCCAGGGCTACTTCGTGGCAGACGTTAAGGACAGTAAGCCAGGAAAGCCTGTTTTCAACCGTATTGTCACCTTGAAAGATTCCTGGGCCCGGGCTCAGAAGAAATAGCAGCGGTCCGGCAAGGGTTCTCAGGCATCGCCAAAGAAATAGAGACTGGCGCGGAACCAGTCTCTAGTGCGTGTGACGCAGTAAAAATCTGGGGTGCAAGGATTCGAACCTCGGAATACCTGGACCAGAACCAGGCGCCTTACCACTTGGCGACACCCCAATGTAGTTTGATATTAGAAGTCTAGGAAGCATTTGTTCCGGTGTCAATGAATTATGAATGACCTCATGGGGAGGCTTCGGATTCCTGCAGTTCCGATGAGTTCTTGTAAAGGACTGTAACCGGTGTTCGCGCCATTGGGAGAGTCCTTGACTACCTCCCCCTTTCTGAATCTTAAAAAACAACTGGATTTGGCGGTGACGGCCGGCACGGAGTCAATGCCTTTCCGTAAAGCCAACCCAGTTAAGGCGTCCGGGGTGCCCTGAAAATAAGTCAAGGATAGCTGTCTTCCTTGAATGTATATCATGACAATTGATAGGTTCTAAGGGTACTTCTTTTTCCCTTTCCCGAGTTACCAGAGCCCAGCTTCCGTAGACGCCACCACCGTGACTTCACTTCATTTCTCTGCCGACAATGGCCGTGAAGTTTAGTTCGACCGGTGGATTGAGTGCTGGTGGTTCCATGTTTGAGCCGGGCTTGCCTGTTCCATTCTGGTTAATCCAGGTGGCAGCTCTGCGCGAACGCGAAATGGATTCCATGGCGTGGTCGCTTCTGGTGGGAGAGGCATTGAAGTGCGGCTGTTCTCACCGCTGGTGAGGCAGACAAATGCAACCAAACCCAATCAAATTCAACCGCTTAGAAAGCAGGACAAACCCATGACGAAGACCAACACTCCCGTTAGCGCCGCCGCTTCCACCACTTC
>FSSH01000902.1_pt1 | contig 17041 bp, 11 predicted proteins | sample 1166101 | NCBI WGS metagenome assembly FSSH01 (sample SAMEA32972668, study PRJEB13176) | freshwater metagenome | biome: Drinking water system; feature: Biomass in drinking water that filtered by 0.45 um membrane; material: drinking water | place: USA | collected 2012-12-20 | depth 0 m | reverse complement strand
ACCTGGGCGACAAAGTAACCATCAAAGCGGGTTACGGTAGAAACTATCTGATTCCGCAAGGCAAGGCAGTCCCTGCTACGCCTAAAAAAATCAGAGAGTTTGAAGAGCGTCGCGCCGAGCTGGAAAAACAAGCGGCTGAAAAATTGGCTGCTGCCACCGCTCGCGGCGAAGCGATCAGCAAATTGAACGTGTCTATTGCTCACAAAACCGGTGATGAAGGCCGTTTGTTCGGTTCAGTCGGTACGCAAAACATTGCCGATGCCATTACTGCTGCCGGTATTAAAGTCGAGAAACACGAAATACGTTTGCCTAACGGCGTCATCCGTAACATCGGCGAATACGATATTGCTATCAATCTGCATACCGACGTCGTTATCACGCTGCCGGTAAAAGTGGTAGCCGAGTAAAGTCCGTGATCATCGTAACCGGTGGCGCCGGCTTCATCGGCAGCAATCTGGTATTGGGCCTGAATGCCCGCGGTTATGATGATATTTTAGTAGTCGACCATTTAAGCAACGGTATCAAATACCGGAACTTGGTCGAATGCAAGATAGCGGATTATCTGGACAGAAGCACCTTTTTGGAACGACTGCAACAAGGTGCTTTCCAAGCAGAAGCGATAGAAGCCGTATTTCACCAGGGCGCCTGCTCCAGCACTACCGAGTGGGACGGCCGTTACATGATGGACAACAATTATGAATACAGCAAAACGCTGTTTCATTATTGCCAAAGCCACAAAATCCCTTTTATTTATGCATCCAGCGCCGCTACCTACGGTGCCGATTTAACCTTTAAGGAAGAGTTGGCTTACGAAGGTCCGCTGAATGTCTACGGTTATTCCAAGTTTCAGTTCGACCAATATTTGCGCAGACAGCAAAATTTGACCGCGCAAGTGGTGGGTTTACGCTATTTCAATGTCTACGGTCCGCGCGAAGCCCACAAAGGCAGCATGGCCAGTGTGGCCTTTCATTTGAACAATCAGATCAAAGATTCCGACGAATTACGCTTATTCGAAGGTTGTGACGGTTATGGCGACGGCGAACAGCGCCGCGATTTTGTTTATGTCGGCGATGTGGTGGATATTAACCTTTGGTTTCTTGATAACCCCAAAGCATCCGGTATCTATAACTGCGGTACCGGACGTAGCCAAACCTTTAATGACGTGGCAAATGCGGTGATTAAATTCCACCAGCGCGGCCATATCAAATATATTCCCTTCCCGGAGCACCTGAAAGGCTGCTACCAAAGCTTCACCGAAGCCAATCTGGACAAACTGCGCGCAGTTGGTTGCAGCCATGACTTCAAAACCGTCGAGCAAGGCGTGCAACTCTATATGGAATGGTTGAACGGCTAGTAACGTCAATTTCTGTCATCACTTAAGATGAGAGTTGTAAGTATATCCGCATAGTTTTCGATTTTTTCTACAGCACAGTCGCTAGCCCGGTTGTAAAATATCTGTGCATCCACAACTGCAACTGCCGAGATAGCAGATGAGTCGCCGAACGGCAATTCGCATTGCCCATTCTTGTTTATCGGACCCCCAGCGGGCGGTTGAAGAGCTTGCTTTAGGTTTGCTGCAAGCCGATACGGCCCTGGTTATATTCTTTTGCTCGACCAGTTACGACCGGACTTTGCTGGCTTCGGAAATAAGACGCCGATTTCAGGGTATGCAAGTCATTGGTTGTACGACCTCTGGCGAAATCGGTGATGCTGGGCTCACTCAACAATGCCTGGTAGCTGTCGGCTTTTCCGCGCAGGATTTTATTGCGACCAGCGGGCTAATCCCTAACTTGCAACAGTTTCGAATCGCCGAAGGTTATGCGCTTGCCAACGAATTATTGTATGGCTTGCAAGATAGAGTCACGCACCTTAACGCCGAAAATTGTTTTGGTTTTTTGTTGATTGACGGCTTATCGGTGCGCGAAGAGCAGGTCACGCATGCGATACAAGATGCATTAGGCAATATCGCCATGATTGGCGGCTCGGCGGCGGACGACTTGCAGTTCCGTAAAACATACGTTTATTGCGATGGTGACTTTCATACCGACAGTGCCGCGTTATTGCTGATGCATACGTCGTTACCTTTTAAAATCTTCAAAGCGCAACATTTTGTACCGACGGCGGAAAGATTGGTTGTCACGCTTGCCGATGCCAGACGGCGCGTTGTACATGAAATCAACGGCCTACCGGCGGCGCCGGAATACGCCAGACTCATCGGGGTTATGGTTGAGCAATTAAGCCCCGCGCATTTTGCCGCAGCACCGGTCGTGGTCGCTATCGATGGTAGCTATTATGTGCGGGCTATTCGCAGTGCCAACGAAGATCAAAGTCTGACTTTTTACTGCGCTATCGAGGAAGGCTTGGTGTTGAGAGTCGCGCGTGGGGTGGATCCTATCGAAAGTCTACAACAGGCGTTTGCCGACGTTCGGGCCGAGATCGGTCAACCTCAGGTCACGCTAGCTTGCGATTGCATACTTAGAAAGCTTGAGCTGGTACAGCGCGGGTTGACGGCGCAAGCGGAACAAATACTGAAAGATAACAAGGTGGTAGGTTTCAATACGTATGGCGAGCAGTTTCGCGGCGTGCACGTCAATCAGACGTTTGCTGCTGTTGCCATTGGTGCAGTTGACAGGTGTGGCGAGGATGATTGAGCCGGAGTCGCGGGAGTTAGAGAGCGAATTAAGGGCGGAAATCGTTCGTCTGAATAAGGTCGTGGAAGCGCTGATGAATCGAGTGGAGCATAGTTCCAATCAACACTGTTCGGATTTTGATCAATTTCAAACCACGATTATGCTGGAGAATTTGGTACGGGCTCGGACAAAGGAGTTGGAAGCGGCGTTGCGGGAGAACGAGAAAATCAATCGGGCGTTGCAAGAGGCCGAGGAAAAGTTTCACCGGGTTCTGGATCAATCCTTGGTTGGCATAACGATGATTATCGAAGACCGTTTCCATTATGTGAATCCTAAGTTTGCGGAAATCTTCGATTACGAGGTCGATCAGCTCTTGACTATGGGTATGATGGAATTAATCAGCGATGCCGATCAGCCCGCTCTGCGCGAAGTGATGCAGAAAGCCTTAAACAAGGATCTTTCGAAAGTTAGTCTCATCGCCAATGCCGTTCGCAGGAATGGTGAGCTGATCACGGTTGAGGTATCCGGTAGTCCCGCAATTGATATAGGCGGCAAACCTGCTTTGATCGCGGTGTTGGCAGATATCAGCGAGCGCTTGCAGTCCGAGCGGCAAGTCAAAGCCCTGCATGAACAGCTTCAATACCAGGCGATTCACGATCCCTTGACCGGGCTGTATAACCGGCTGTTCCTAAACGAAAACTTGGAACGTGAATTGCTGTTGGCCGAGCGGCAAGGCTATGAGGTGAGTGTGGTGATGAGCGATCTGGATCATTTTAAAATGATCAATGATTGTTACGGGCACCAGGCCGGTGATGCAGTTCTGAAAGCTTTTGCCGACATCATGAGACGTCATGCCCGCGCCAGCGATTTGGATTGCCGGTATGGCGGCGAAGAGTTTTTTCTGGTGTTGCCGGACACCTCGCAACAAACAGCCAGTGAGCGTGCCGAATTGTTACGTTCGGCGCTGGTTGCCCAGCCTGTTGTAGTTGCCGACAGAACTATTGCCGTAACTGCGTCGTTTGGCGTGGCCACATATCCGGCAAATGGCCTCTCTTCGGCGGCATTGATCGGGGCGGCGGATAAAGCGCTTTATGCTGCCAAGGACGCCGGGCGTAATCGCGTCATGTCATCTCCCCTGCAAGCGTAGTCGGCTTTTTGTAGTCCACGTTTCGGATAGCCCGACTCGGTTTGTTTCCGCTGCGAAGCTCTTGCCGATTGCTCTCAACGGCGTATGCTTATGGTTATAAGCATAACAACAGCCAAGGAGCGCATCATGTCCAAGCAAAATCAATACATCCGCTGGTTTTCTGAACTCACCATCAACGACATCCCTTTGGTTGGCGGTAAAAATGCCTCGCTCGGCGAGATGTATCGCGAGTTGGCCTCGGAAGGGGTGATTGTGCCGAACGGTTTCGCGATTACCGCCGAAGCCTACCGTTATATGCTGGACCAGGCCGGTGCTTGGCCGCATTTACACGAGCTACTGGATAATGTCGATGCCGACGATGTTGCAGACTTGGCGCACCGTGCGCAACAGGCGCGAGATTTGGTGTATGCGGCTCCCTTGCCGGCCGATTTGCAGCAGCAAATTCTGGATGCTTTCGCGCAATTACAACAGCAATATCAAGACGATTTAACCGTTGCGGTGCGCAGTTCCGCGACTGCCGAGGATTTGCCTACCGCCAGCTTTGCCGGTCAGCAAGATACCTATTTAAATATTCGCGGCGGTCAAGCCTTGCTGGATGCCTGCAAACGTTGTTTCGCCAGTTTGTTTACCGACCGGGCGATTCATTACCGGCTGGATCAGGGTTTCGATCATTTCAAGATCGGCTTGTCGATTGGCGTGATGAAAATGGTGCGTTCCGACTTGGCGGCCAGCGGCGTGATGTTTTCCCTGGATACCGAGTCGGGCTTCAACGATGCGGTATTCATCACCGGCGCTTATGGTCTCGGTGAGAACGTGGTGCAGGGCGCGGTCGATCCCGACGAATTTTATGTGCATAAACCCACTTTCGCCCAAGGCTATCGCGCCGTATTGCGGCGTACGCTAGGCGCGAAAAAAATCAAGATGATTTATAGCGACGGCCGCACTCGCGAACCGATTCGTAATGTTGCCACCTCAAACCACGAGCGCCGGCAGTTTTGTATCAATGACGCCGAAGTGCTGCAATTGGCTGACTACGCTCTAAAAATCGAACGCCATTATGGCCGGCCTATGGATATGGAATGGGCCAAAGACGGGCTGGACGGCAAGCTTTATATCGTGCAGGCCCGCCCGGAAACCGTGGCTTCGCAAAAAGTGGGTAATGTGTTGGAGCAATACCAGCTCAAGCAAGCAGGCGAAGCCATCGTCAAGGGCCATGCGGTCGGCAGCAAGATCGCGGTGGGTCAGGCGCGGGTGATAGACAACGTGGCCAAACTCGGTAGTTTCAAACCAGGCGAAGTGCTGGTAGCCGACATGACTACTCCGGACTGGGAGCCGGTGATGAAAACTGCCGCTGCTATTGTCACCAATCGCGGCGGTAGAACCTGTCATGCGGCGATCATAGCCCGCGAATTGGGCGTGCCGGCCGTAATAGGTTGCGAGAACGCTACGACGGCGATAACAACTGGTAGTGTGGTCACGGTATCTTGCGCAGAAGGCGATGTCGGCAAAGTCTATGCCGGCCGGCTGGATTTTGATGTCAAGCACACCGACCTTTCCCAGTTGCAGCGGCCGAAAACCAAGATCATGCTCAATCTTGGCAATCCCGAACTGGCGTTTAAACTCAGTTTTCTGCCCAATGACGGTGTCGGTTTGGCGCGGATGGAGTTCATCATCACCGAATACATCAAGGCACATCCGATGGCTTTGATTCATCCGGAAAAAGTCGAAGATTCCGGCGAACTGGAACAACTTAAGCAGTTGACCGAAGGCTATGCCAAACCGGGAGAGTTCTTCATTCAACGTCTGGCGGAAGGCGTCGGCACCATAGCGGCGGCGTTTTATCCCAAGCCGGTGGTGGTGCGGATGTCGGATTTTAAAACCAACGAGTACGCGACCTTGTTGGGCGGGCGTTGGTTCGAGCGCGACGAGGCTAATCCGATGATCGGTTTTCGCGGCGCCTCCCGCTATGTGCATCCGGCTTATGCCGAAGGGTTTGCCTTGGAATGTGCGGCAATGAAACGGGTCCGCGAGCAGATGGGCCTCAAGAATGTGGTGTTGATGATCCCTTTTTGTCGGCGGATAGAGGAGGCCGAACGGGTATTGGCTTACATGGCGGAACTGGGTTTAAAACGCGGCGATGACGGCCTGGAAATTTACGTGATGTGCGAGATACCGAATAACGTCATTCTGATCGACGAATTCGCCAAATTGTTCGATGGTTTTTCGATCGGTTCCAACGACTTGACGCAATTGACCTTGGGGGTGGACCGCGATTCGGAAATCGTCGCCAACGATTTCGACGAGCGGGACGCCGGCGTGAAGACCATGATCAAGTGGGCCGTGGAAGGCGCTCGCCGCAACGGTAGACATTCGGGTTTGTGCGGTCAAGCGCCGTCAGATTATCCGGAAATGGCCGAATATTTGGTCGAAATCGGCATCGATTCGATGAGTTTGAATCCGGATACGGTGTTGCAGACTACCCGGAGTGTGTTGGATTTGGAACGTAGATTGGGGCGCTAGCTATGATTTGCTTTTGATTGCCTTGGCCGCCCTGTTACTCATCGCTGGGTTAAATGCCAGGGATGGCTCTGTCGCCGATCAGTCAGGGTGACGACCATACAAAAACGCTCACAGATATTGCGGCTGATTTTTAAATGGAGCGTTATGCCTAAATCAGTCTTGTTCCCGAACACAGGCTGGAAAAATTTACTTGAGTAAGCGGAAAAATCTGAATTATGTTATTTCACCTGTTTTTTGTGAGCTAAATCACGGATTTTGCTTGAGCGCTGAGAATAAGTAAATTCTAATTGTTTGTAATTAATACGTTTTATAGATGGCATAGGGATTGCGTTATGGAGGCAGGCGCCTGTCAGTCATGGCTTACAAGATTGTTGATCAGTCTTGGGGCCTAAGGTGCTTTCTCCCCTAACTTGAGATTTAAGGTAAAAACGTATGATCAAAACAAAATTGGCTAAGGCTGTTTCCATGGCCGTTGCTGGTGTGGCTCTATCAGCCGGCGCGACAACTGCTTCTGCCCACGTCATGTACAACACTTTCACCACCACTTCGGCCAGTTCTACGGATGGCTGGACACGGGTCAACGATATCGGTTCCACGAATTCAACAACAGGTGTGTATACCCCGCCTGATGGAATCTTTACCGGTCCGGAAAGTAAGGGAAACAGTGGTAATCTGGTACCTTGGGTCGGTACCGCTGGCGGAGCGTTGCCTTTCGGTTACGCCGGTTCTTCTCATTTGAACTGGGCGGCCCACTTGCATTCAGCGGGTTCATCACTGACAGTTTCGGCAGCGGATGCCTTGGCGGATTACGGTGTAGCTGCCGAAATTGATACCGGTGCTGGCGCCTGGCTGGATGCTGGTGGTGTTAGCTCGACTGGCGCGCCAATCGCCCCAACAGGTTGGAGACATCAAACTGATATTGGTTTGATCAAGTCAGATGTCACACAAAAAGTGACTATTAACCTGTCAACCTTAGGATCCTTCAACAATAATTTCGGTGTTACCGTATTTACGGGTATGGATACCAATACCGGTAACTATTCTCATCACGGTAGCTGGAATTGCCCAACTTGTTCGACTCCAAAACCTTTAACCGCCAGCAACCCTTTTGGTACCTCGGGTTTGGCTTATTTGACCCACGATGAGTCAGTCGATGCGCTAAATGGCCTGACCTTTACCGCAGTTGCCGGTCAGATCTACTCGATTTACCTGGGTGGTAACGGCGTAGGACGATGGAGCCAAAATGTTGCGGGTTATTCAATGGACATTACTACCTCGGCAGTACCTGTTCCCGGCGCAGTTTGGTTGTTCGGCAGCGCGATGGCCGGCCTGATCGGTTTTGGCGGTCGTCGTAAAGCAGCGGTAGCAGCTTAAGTTTGGAAATATCGCTGCAAATCTCAAGGTTTGTGGCGTTAGGATTTGTTTTTAGGATAGTTCAGGATGATTGCCACGGATGGCGCAGCTACCGCCGGTCTGCTTCGAACATCGCAGACCGGTTCAATTCATGGGCCAAGGCTACTCGGTCCTGTCTACCAGTTGCTGAATTGTTGGGCCAAATATTCTGTTTAGTCTAGGATGTTATTGCTACCCCCAACTGAATCGATACACGCACCCTGGTATTCCGTCAACTTATCGCATCACTGTCACTATCCCACTGTGTAGATCAACACCGTAGTGTCCAATCGCAGTTTAGGTCAATTATCGGGAATCAACAGCTTCCTTGCTTTGTTAGATTTCCTGTACTTAATTTTATTTTTGGTGCAAAAAGTTAAGGGTTGATCTGCCTGGTCTTAGTCAATACTAAATCACTAAAATCGTTCGAAATGGTTTATGTCGAATCCCTCAGAATTGTCTGCGTGATTAACATGTAGTGCCGGCGGTATTGCCTTTGGCGATTTAGGCGGCGTTCTCGTTGCGTTGCGGGAAGGCGTTAGTTGCAAATTTTTGATTTTGAAAAAGCTCATCAGATTCTGCAATTGCGCGGCTTGGCTGGTCATTTCTTCTGCTGTTGCCGCCAATTCCTCGCTCGCAGAAGCATTTTGCTGCGTAATTTGATTCATCTGATTCATGGCAATATTAACCTGCCTGACACCCGCCGATTGTTCCTGGGAGGCGGCGGCAATTTCTTGCACCAGATCCGAGGTTTTAGCAATGCTGGGGACGATGGCGTCCAGCAATTGACCTGCACTTTCAGCAGTTTTAACGCTGTTCTCCGCCAGCTGACCGATTTCTTGTGCTGCTACCTGACTACGTTCCGCCAATTTTCTGACCTCCGCAGCCACTACCGCAAAGCCTTTGCCGTGATCGCCCGCTCGAGCCGCTTCGATGGCGGCGTTGAGAGCCAACATATTGGTTTGGTAGGCAATGTCGTCGATGATGCCAATTCGATTGGCGATATCTTTCATTGCAGTGACGGTTTGTTTAACGGCTGATCCGCCTTCGCTGGCTTCCTGAGTGGCTTTACCGGCCATGCCATCGGTCACTTTGGCGTTTTCCGCATTTTGGTTAATGCTTGCCGCCATTTGTTCGATACTGGCCGTGGTTTCTTCGACGCCGGCTGCCTGTTCGCTGGATGCTTGCGATAAAGATTGTGAGGTGGCGCTGATTTGCGCTGAGGCATTGCCTAACTGGTCGGCAGCACTGATGACTTCGGCGATGGTTTGTGAAAGTTTGACTATGGTATTGTTAACAGTATCTTTAAAGTCATTAAGCTGACCTTTGTAATCCCCCCTGATTTTACGGGTCAAATCCCCTTGTTCGACCAATGTCAGTACTTCGACAGCCTCATTGAGAGGCAGAATGACCCCGTCCAGGGTATTGTTGAAACCTTCAACTATCTTACGAAAGTCGCCCTGATGTTTACTGGTGTCGGCGCGGGTTTGTAAGCGGCCTTCCACTGCCGCTATCGAAAGTTTGTCGGCATCGGCTACCAAAGCCTGAACATTGCCTTTTAGCAGCATTAACCATTCATGGATCTGGTCGTCGTTTGAGGCCTTGCCCATTTCCGCCGTCATGTCGCCATTGGCTAGTTTGGTAACGTAAGCGATTAAATCCGAGAGCCAACTATGAACGCCGTTAACGGCTTGTTTCATCTGGTCGTGGTCGCCTTTACAAGCGATTTCCACGCGTTGGCGTAAATCGCCGCCCCGGATCATACGCAAAATGCGGTTGCCTTCGCCTATGGGAATCAGGATTGCATCCAGCATATCGTTGACACCACCAATAATCTCGGCGTAGGCGCCTTTAAACTGCTCGGTTTTACCCCTTTCCGAGAGTTGACCATCCCCAGAAGCGCTAGTTAAGCGGCGCAACTCTTTCTGCAGGCCTTGCAAGGTGATTGCCATATTGTTGACCGCTAATTTCATTTTTTCGTGATCGCCCCGGTAAGTTTGCTCGATCAATTCGTCGATTTTGCCGCCGGAAATCTGCGCCAGGATGCGATTGCCTTCCCCGATGGGCAGCAGAATGGCGTCCAGCATCTCATTGACGCCGCCGATGACTTCGGCGTAGGCGCCTTTAAATTGCTCAGCGTTGCCGCGTTTGGATAATTGTCCTTCTCTGGAAGCTTCTTGGAGTCTTTGTAACTCTTTTTGCAGGCCCTGTAACGAGATGGCGACGTTGTTGACAGCCAGTTTCATTTTCTCGTGATCGCCTTGGTAGGTTTGTTCGATCAATTCATCGATTTTGCCGCCGGAAATTTGCGCCAGAATGCGATTGCCCTCGCCAATCGGTAGCAGAATGGCATCCAGCATTTCATTGACGCCGCCGATCACTTCCGCATAGGCGCCTTTAAACTGTTCGACTTTACCCCGCTCGGTAAGCTGTCCCTGTCTGGAAGCGATGGTGAGACGTTGCAATTCATGTTGCAGGCCTTGCAAGGTGGTGGCGACATTGTTAACGGCCTGCTTCATTTTCTCGTGATCGCCCCGGTAAGTGTCGCTGATCAATTCATCGATTTTGCCGCTAGAAATCTGCGCCAGAATGCGATTACCCTCGCCAATCGGCAGCAGAATGGCGTCCAACATTTGGTTGACCCCATGAATGACTTCGGCGTAAGCGCCTTTGAATTGTGCCGGGTTACCCCTTTCGGTTAGTTGGCCGTCTTTTGACGCCCCGGTCAGACGCTGGAGTTCGGTTTTCAAGTTCTGCTGCACATCAACGACTTTGACCAAGCTCTTCGCCAGAGCATCGTGTTCGGAGCGAACATTGATATGAATAGTGAAATTCCCGTCGGCAATCGCCTGGGCGGCGGTTGATTGCTGGGTGATAGCCTCTATAAGCTGATTGAGGTGGTTTTTCAGTGTGTTGAAATCGCCACGGTAATGATCGCTGATTTTAGCCGGAACGGCGCCGCTGGCGATTTGTTCGATGCAATCGGCAACTGCATTGTACGGTTGGGTAACGGCATCCAATATCTGATTAATCGCATGACCGAATTGCATGCTGTTCTCGGCAAATCCTGCGGTATTGACGCGTACATCCAATTGCCCGGCGACGATGGCCTGCGCGACCCTTTCTATTTCGAGGGTGGTCTGTTTTTCCGCTGCTTGCTTATGGCTTGAAAACAAATGAGTTAACTTCATAAATCGATCTCCTCGGTTGGTTTTGTTCAGATTTAAAATCATGGTTGCAAGACGCCGAATTACTCCTCTTGCTAGATGTAACGCACTTTCAAAAGCAAATTGGATCTGACTTGTTGTTTGGTCTCCGGGTATAAGGGGAAGAGCGAAGGCTATTTGGAAACCGCTGTGCTGCGATCTCGATTCAATGCCAAAACCAGAATTGAACATGAGCGTAAAAATTACTTTGCTGTCAGTTGAATCCAAAAGCCGTCTTTCGGGTATATAACCCTATCGCTCCAGTTAGGTTGACTGATGCGTGAGTCTCTGAGTGACGAAATAAATTTACCTTGATGGGGCTGGTCCGACGATCAGTATAGACGGGAATAGCTTATATGCAGCGACTAAACAACTGTGTTAGCAATGTGGCTGCGCGACGTAGTTTCGATCCTGACTATGCTTTTAATTATCCGCGGAGCACTAGAGGCTGTCATGCTTGGCGGATGCTTCCGCAAATGAAGGATTGGATGCCGGGTCGTCGTTTTATCAGCACGCTTAGACGATTTCGATGTGGCTATTAAAGGTAGCTTACGGGCGAAATTGGCCGGTTAATAGTTTAAGATTGCATGGGTTTAACCCAATAATTTGCGAGAACGGATGTAATGCGTAACCTATACACGCTGCTTTATGGATTGTTGTTGCCTGCTGTTTTATTGCGATTGTATTGGCGGGGCTTCAAGGCGCCGCAATACCGGCAACGCTGGTTAGAGCGCTTGGGCTTTTACCAAAGGCCGTCCAGGCAGGGGGTAATCTGGATACATGCTGTTTCAGTGGGGGAGGCGGAAGCTGCTTTCCCGTTAATCGCACATTTGCGTCACTGCCATCCGCAGTTGCCGGTGCTCGTTACCACCACTACCCCAACCGGTTCTGCCAGGGTGCAGGCGGCATTGGCCGGTCAAGTAGAGCATGTCTATCTACCGTATGATCTGCCGTTTGTGATTGAGCGTTTTTTGAAATGTTTTCGGCCCCGGCTGGCGGTCATGATGGAAAAGGAAATCTGGCCCAATTTGTTTGTTGCCTGCGCAGCGCAGAATATCCCGTTGTTTATCGTAAATGCCAGATTGTCGGCTCGTTCCGCGCGGTCTTATCGGAAAATTCCCGGACTGGTAAAGCCGGCGTTGGCTTGCGTCACCACTGTTGCTGTGCAAACAGAGGAGGACCTCTTACGATTTATCGAAATCGGCGCCGCACCTCAGCAAGTTCAGGTGTTGGGTAATATTAAGTTTGATGTGACGATAGACGCCGCCGTTATCGCGGAGGGGCGAGCGCTCAAGCAGCAGTTATTCGCAAAACGCTGGGTTTGGATTGTCGCCAGCACCCATCAGGGTGAAGAAGAGACGTTTTTAGCGCTTTACCCTGTTCTTAAAGTGACGATACCCGAGTTGCTGTTATTAATTGTGCCGCGTCATCCGGAGCGTTTTCAAACGGTTAAAAAGCTCTGCGAACAGCAGGGTTTGGCGGTGGTGATGCGTAGCGAACAAAGGCAGAATCATGAGCAAACCGATGTTTATATCGCCGACAGCATGGGCGAGCTGAAAATGTTATATGCCGCTGCCGATCTGGCTTTTGTCGGCGGTAGTCTGGTGCCGGTGGGCGGGCACAACGTGCTGGAACCGGCCGTCATTGGCGTACCGGTGTTATTTGGCCCGGAAATGTTTAATTTTCAGGAAATTGCCGAGCGGATTTTAGCCTTGGAAGGGGCGATACAGTGTCGAGATCGCCAAGCCATAATGGATGCCGTGTTGCGTCTCTATCGAGACATAGCGTTTAGAGACAGATTGATCGATAACGGCAGGTTGTTTGTAGAAAATAACCAGGGCGCTACAAAACGGGTGGCGGGATTGTTGGCGGAGTACCTGTAAGTTTTACGCTTGGGTTAGGGTGGTTAGCGGGCAATTCATTGAGGTTTTCCGTTATAATTCGCCAGTTTTTTAATTTGTAAAAGGTGTGAAGCGCATTATGTCGGATATTAAAAAAGTGGTATTGGCCTATTCCGGTGGTTTGGATACCTCGGTTATTTTGAAGTGGCTACAAGATGTGTACGACTGTGAAGTGGTGACATTTACCGCCGACATCGGTCAGGGCGAAGAGTTGGATCCGGCTCGCGCCAAAGCCACGGCGGCCGGCATCAAGGAAATTTATATCGACGATTTGCGCGAAGAATTTGCTCGCGATTTCGTATTTCCGATGTTCCGCGCCAATACCATTTACGAAGGCGAATACCTGCTTGGGACCTCGATTGCCCGGCCGCTGATTGCCAAGCGTTTGATCGAAATCGCCAACGAAACCGGCGCGGATGCGATCTCCCATGGCGCCACTGGCAAAGGCAACGACCAGGTGCGTTTCGAACTAGGTGCCTACGCCTTGCGCCCGGACATCAAAGTGATTGCGCCATGGCGGGAATGGGATTTGAATTCCCGGCAAAAACTGCTGGACTACGCCGAGCAACACGGCATTTCAGTGGAAATGAAAAAAGGTAAAACCTCGCCTTATTCCATGGATGCCAACTCGCTGCATATTTCGTACGAAGGCCGTATCTTGGAAAATCCCTGGACGGAACCGGAGGAAGATATGTGGCGCTGGACCGTATCGCCGGAAAATGCGCCTGATCAAGCGACCTACGTTGAGCTCACCTATCAGAATGGCGACATCGTCGCCATCGACGATGTGCCTCACACGCCGCATCAAGTGATGGAAAAATTGAACAAAATCGCCGGTGCTAACGGGGTTGGTCGTTTGGACATCGTCGAGAATCGTTATGTCGGTATGAAGTCCAGAGGCTGTTATGAAACGCCAGCCGGCACCGTGATGCTGAAAGCACACAGGGCCATCGAATCGTTGACCCTGGACCGCGAGGTGGCGCATTTAAAAGACGAATTGATGCCGCGTTATGCGTCCTTGATTTATAACGGTTACTGGTGGAGCCCGGAGCGGGCGCTGTTGCAAACCATGATCGATGCCTCGCAGGTCAATGTTAACGGCAAGGTCCGGGTAAAATTGTATAAAGGCAATGTGGTCGTGGTCGGTCGGGCCTCGGAAACCAATAGTCTGTTCGATGAAAATATCGCGACTTTTGAAGAAGACGGCGGCGCTTACAACCAAAAAGATGCTGAAGGCTTTATCAAATTGAACGCCTTGAGAATGCGGATTGCCGCAAAGAAAGGCCGTTGATTGCGGTTTGTATAAAACAGGACATTTTTGATTTAGCTTGTATAATGCGCCGATGTATTTCCGTTGGGCATGGGGTGCCGTTTAGGCGCCGCGTGCTCACGGTGATATCTATAGAGCTTCCCGATTAGCAACACTAAAAGAATAATGAGCGATATGCCTGAGATTAATCTGGATGATGTCAAGACCGATAAGCATGAGATAGTCTATCTGCGTGCCCATCAGCATCAGGCGCTGATGAAGGCCAATCGCTTTTTGTTAATGCTGGTTCTGGCCTTGATGGCCGCGGTCTTTTTGTTGGGTTTTGTATTACTACCTAAACAAAATCTGTTGACCGAAATCCAAAAGCACCAGGCTATCTCGACAGCCTACGCTACCCAAAATCCGGTGCTATCCGCCGAAATTAGCGCCTTGAAAGGCCAGTTGTTCGGCTTGTTAAGCGGTTCTATCGACAGCAAATTAAGAGCACTGGAAGAGAATATCAAAAAGGGTAGCGTTGCGGATTCCCTGGAGACCATTCAGGATTTGAAAGGCGATGTGAAGATACTGACGACTTATTCTGTCGATTCGCCGGCCAAGGTCGAAGGCGCGGCTGTCAACCAGGTTCTGATCAAAGAACTGAATGACATCAAGGATTTGGTCTATTTGACCTTTGTGTCTTGTGGGCTAATGATAGCGGCGATTGCCGGAGTTTGGCTGCGCAACCGTTACCGGTTAACCCATCAACGTAGCCAGCAGGCGTATCTCAGTAAACAAGATTAATCGGCATATTCTTTATGACATAAAAAAGCCGCTATCCGAAAGGGTAGCGGCTTTTTGTTTGCCCGGAAGGCTACGATTATTTTTTCAGATATTCGTAAACTGCATCGATAGCTTGGTCTTCGGTGTAACCTGCTTTTTTCACAGGACCGACTTCCATGATAGCTGCAACAGCTTTAGGCATACCGTTTTTGCCTTCTTTCAACACTTTGGCGAACTGGTCTTTAGGCAGTTTGCCGGCGCTGATCAAAGCCGATAATTGTGGGTTGGAAGCGATGTCATGGCAAGCGCCGCAGCCACGACCGAAAGCACGCTCATAAATTTTCGCGCCGATTTCTTCCGCTTCGTTAGCTGCAACTTGTCCGCTGATAGCGATCAAAGCTGCGCCTACTAATAAACCGAATGATTTTTTCATGTGATTCTCTCGTTGTGTTTAAAAAAAGAACTGCATATTGTTATTTGCATAGGCAGTTCATTGGGAAATTAAGCGGATAAAGGATAGGGAACTTTAGCGAAAAATTCAATCGATTTTCTCTGTGGTTCGCGCCGTTACCGAGTTTGCGGGCTGATTTTTCCAGCTAAAACTTAACATCGTCTGAAATAGGGAAAAATTCATATACGCTTAGTTTTGATTGGGTTGAAACCATTCCAACTGTTTGCGCAGGCGCACTACCGTGCCGACTATGATCAAGGTGGGTGGTTTTATATCAGCGTTTTCGACGCGTTTAGACATATCGCCCAGGGTACCGGTAATCACCCGTTGATGACGGGTAGTGCCTTGCTGGATCAGTGCAATCGGTTGATCGACGGGGCAGCCGTGTTCGATCAACGATTGGCAGATAGTCTCCAATCCAACCAGGCCCATGTAAATCACGATGGTCTGATTGGGCGAGGCCAGCTGGCTCCAGTTCAAATTGATATTGCCGTCTTTCAAATGCCCGGTCACGAAGGTGCACGACTGCGCATGATCGCGATGCGTCAGCGGTATGCCGGCATAGCTGGCGCAACCGGCCGCAGCGGTAATGCCGGGCACCACCTGAAATTGAATGCCTTGTTGCATCAGCGTTTCGATTTCCTCACCGCCACGGCCGAATATGAAGGGATCTCCGCCTTTAAGGCGCGCGACGCGTTTGCCTGATAAGGCCAGTTTTGCCAGCAGCTCGTTGATCGATTCTTGCGGCAGGCTGTGATTGCTGCGTTGTTTGCCGACGTAGATTTTCTCCGCGTCGCGGCGCGCCATCTCCAATATCTCCTGCGAAACCAGTCGATCGTAGACAATCACATCCGCTTGCTGCATTAATCGTAGGGCTCGGAAAGTCAATAAATCCGGATCGCCGGGGCCGGCGCCGATCAAATACACCTCGCCCCGATTTTGCGTCTGCTCCGCCGCATCGAGTTTGGCTTGTAATTCTGTTGCAGCTTGCTCGCGGCGGCCGGAAAACACCAATTCGGCGATATGTCCCTGCAAGGCGTCTTCCCAGAATACCCGGCGGCGGTTGGGTTCTTTCAGTCGTTCCTTAACCAATGCCCGAAAATCCTCGGCAAACTGCGCTAGCAGGCCGAACGCGCCGGGAATGGCGCTTTCCACCTTGGAGCGCAGCAAACGCGCCAGTACCGGTGAGACGCCGCCTGAAGACACGGCTACGATTAATGGCGAGCGATCAACAATCGCTGGAAAGATAAAACTGCACAAATCGGGATTGTCGACCACGTTTACCGGAATATTCTGAGCCATGGCGGCCTGAGCGACCGCTTCGTTGACCGTTCGGTTATTGGTTGCGGATATGACCACGCGCATGCCTTTCACATCATCCGCGGCAAAGGCTTTTTCTTGGATAAGCACTCGCTTGTCTCTGCCCATCTCCGCGACGCTGGCGCCAATTTCCAGTGCCACCACCGTAATCCGTGCCCCGGTTTTCGCTAAGAGCTCGATTTTACGCGAGGCGATTTCGCCGGCGCCCACAACCAGACATGGCTGGTCTTTTAGTTTTAAGAAAAGCGGAAAGTAATCCATGGTGCTTGATTTTCGTGGTCTGGGGTTGGTGTTATTATAAGTGTTGTCTAAAGAACAGTTGAGTGAGCACTACTATGATCGAGTTTGATTTGGAAGTCGATGCCAGCGGATTGCAATGTCCGTTACCGTTGCTGCGTTTAAAGAAGGCGATTATGGAAGTGGAAAGCGGCAGGGTAGTCAAAGT
>FSSH01001055.1_pt1 | contig 17073 bp, 18 predicted proteins | sample 1166101 | NCBI WGS metagenome assembly FSSH01 (sample SAMEA32972668, study PRJEB13176) | freshwater metagenome | biome: Drinking water system; feature: Biomass in drinking water that filtered by 0.45 um membrane; material: drinking water | place: USA | collected 2012-12-20 | depth 0 m | reverse complement strand
AATTTCGACGATCTCGATCCGCTCAAGCTGGAACCCGGCATCGAGCTGCGCATGATCCCGCCGGGTCAACCGATCCCGGCGGAGGCGGCGTTGATCATCCTGGCAGGATCGAAGGCGACGATCGCCGATCTCCACGCGCTGCGCCGCGAAGGCTGGGACATCGATATCCGCGCGCATCATCGCCGGGGTGGCCGGGTGCTGGGGCTGTGCGGGGGATATCAGATGCTCGGGCGCAGCGTCGCCGATCCGCATGGGATCGAAGGACCGCCAGCCAGTGCCGACGGGCTGGATCTGCTCGACGTCGAGACCGTTCTCAGCCCAAGCAAGACGCTCGAGCAGGTCACCGGCATGGCGCTTGGGGCGCCATTCGCCGGCTATGAAATGCACATGGGCCAAACCGACGGGCCCGATACATGCCGGCCCGTCGGCCATTTTCCGGACGGGCGAACCGAGGGCGCGACCAGCCCCGACGGCCGCGTTTCAGGAACCTATATCCACGGGCTGTTCGCTCTGGCCGAGCAGCGCAGCGCCTGGCTGGCGCAACTCGGCGTCGCAGGTCGCGGTGTCGACCATCACACATCGATTGATACGGCACTCGACGACATCGCGGGAGAGTTGGAACGGCATCTCGACGTGGACGGGCTGATCGCAGTCGCTCGGGCCACCCCATGACAGACGGCAACGGCGATGGTTGCATCCCGCCCGCGACGGGCGAGGTCAACCATTATGCCGCCCTCGACAGCCTCGACATGGCCGCATGACTCAAATGAAACCACCTCCTGAAGACTCGGGGCGCTCCAGAATCAAGGATCAGGCCATGCGTCAAGCTAACCTGCTGATACCAGTCAACTTAATTTCGGATCAGACTCTGAGATCCAGCAATCAGCGACCCTCAAGCCGTACTACCGCTTCCAGCCAGGTTCTGAACGCCTTGATCTTGCGCTCTCCTCCTTCGCCGCGGCGCGTCATGAGCCAATAGGTTGGTCCAGGTACCGCAGCTAACGATCGGAGCATGACGAGCGACTTGGTTGCAAGCTGATTGCGAACCAATTGTCGCGGGACCAAGCCGAATCCCACGCCTTCTTCGGCACGGCGAACAATCGTCTCCAGTGAATCAAACCACAGGAAGGGGGTGCACTTCGGTAGGTCAATGCTCCATGCCGCCGCTGCCGCCGGCCAAGCTTGCGGCATGTGGGTTATTGCCAGCAACGGGCCGCGCGTCAGGTGATCGCCATCCATGCCTCCGGAGATTCGGTGTGGGGCGGCCACTGCAATCGCGTCCACGGTCAACAGAGCCGTGCAATCAAATGCAGGATCGGGCTGTTCTGCAAGCCGGATGGCAACGTCGCACTCCCCGGCGCCGAGACGCGATGGCGTGTGAGACGATTCGATCTGTAATACAATGTTTGGATAAGCGGTCTCGAAGCTTGCCATTTGCTTGAAGATAAACTCGACTGCAAATAGCGGGGCGCATGAAATGCGTAGGCTCCTCTTCGAGACGTCGACTTGAAGCTCGGCCCACACCAGAGCGATCGAGTCCATCGCTTGTCCGAGCACAACCACTAACCGGTCACCCTCCGTGGTCAATGAAATCGAGGGGCCGTAACGGACGAATAGCCGATGCCCCAGCGCCGCTTCAAGAGCGCGAATGCGATGGCTGATCGCAGAAGGCGTGAGGTTGAGTTCAAGCGCAGCGGCGCGAAAACTCCCCAATCGTGCAGCGGCCTCAAAAGCCCTAAGCCGTTCGAGCGGAGGCAAAACCCTGTCCATTCAAGGTGAATACAGATCATCATGGGCCTGCGCTATTCGTTTTTCGCATGCGTGGCCGTGCGGCAATGGTGACGCCATGACCACGGGCGCCGCTCTCACAATCGATCACATATTGTATGTCGCTGCTGATCTCGACACGGCATCAGACCATCTGTGGCGAACCTACGGCCTCGAAGCGATCGATGGGGGAAGGCATGCAGCCTGGGGCACTGGCAACAGGCTGGTGCCGATCGGTGACCATTATATCGAACTGTTCAGCGTGATCGATCGCGGCATCGCCGAAGGCAATGCAGTTGGTCAATGGCTTCTGTCCGCATCTACCAAGGGTGACGGCCCACGAGCTGTATGTTTGCGTAGCACTGAATTCGAGATGCAGGCCGCGCGACTAAATCTTTCGATTCAAGACGGTGAGCGGATCTACCCAGATGGGCGCCGGGTCGTTTGGCGACAGGCGGGAGTCGCGGAGGCGATGTTAACGGGGCGACCCTATTTTCTGTTCGACTGGCCACAGCAGAGTTTGGCGTTGCGCCTTGGGCAGCGTGCGCCACGCCATGCAACCGAATTGGCGGGCATCGCGTCAGTGAAACTTCGAGGTCCGATCGAGGATTTCCCCGATTTGGGACCAGCCATCGACATCCAAAGCGCCGCTGAAATGGCGCTAGACCATGTCGTAATTGCACGGAATGATGGCTCGGTCTTCGAGATTCCGGGCGGCGTACAGTGACCGGCGCAACGCCGCCCGCGATCTTCGAGGCCATCGACGACGCGACATTTATCGCGCGGCCCGAAGCATCCGGACCGTTCACAGGTGTCCAGGGCGGAGCCGTTGCAGGCCTGATGGCGTGCATCATCGAAAGAAACGCCACGCCGGATCATAGACCCCTTTCGTTTCGCGCCGAATTCCTCCGGCCTACGCCGATCAGCACGCCTTTAGTTGTCGAGATCGAAGTCATTCAGTCGGGCCGACGTATCTCGGTTCTGGATGCCCGCATCGTTGCAGAAGGCAAGGTTACGGCAAGAGCTGCCTGCACGCTCGCGGCGACTGTGCCGCTGATGGCGTTGGACGAAGATTTTGCGACCGAGGCGGCCCCCGCTATGCCGGATCTCGCAACAGTTCGCCCAGCAATGACACGAGCCCCACATGGCGGCCCCTGGCTGATGGACGTTCTGGACGGCCGGACAGTGTCGGACGGCAGCCATTGGTTTCGCTGGCTCGCACCGCTCTTGCCCGACAACGGCTGCACGCCATTTGCCCGAATGCTCGGGCCGGTCGATTTCGCGCATGGGATGGCTCGCCCCGGGTTGCCCGGTCGCCCCCCCGTGACCGGTTGGCCCAATACGGACCTGTCGGCCCACGTTGATCGCGCGATGGTGGGAGAGTGGATCGGCATGCGTCCAGTCGGGCAGTGGTCGAAAGCAAATGGCCTCGGGATCGGAACCAGCGCACTCTACGACGCGGCCGGCCAGTTCGGCCGGGTCACGATGGGCGTCGTCATCATTCCTTGAATTGGAGAAATCGCATGCCTCGCCTTTGCTACTCCGCACTCAGTCCATTCTGCCGCAAAGTACGGATGGTCATGGACTGGAAGAACATGACGTACGATCTCTTCGATGGCTGCGCGGTCGAAACCACGCCGCTTTACAATCCCCGCGCCGAGATACCAGTGCTCGTCGATGGCGACCTGACGGTGTCAAACTCCGCCGACATTCTCGGCTATCTCGACCGCTTGCACCCGAGCTTGCAGATTTATCCAACCGATCCCGTTGCCTATGCGCAAACACGGGAATGGGAGCGCACCGCCGATACGCTGGTCGATGCGATCGTTACTGACGTCGCGATCTACAGCTGGGCAGAGATACCGCCACCCCCCGGCGGACTGATCGAGGCCGCACGGGGCGATCTGAATGACATTTATGATGACTTGCAGGAGACCCTTGCGGACCGGATGTTCGTCGCCGGCGAGATTGGGGTCGGTGACTTTGCGCTATACCCGCACCTGCTGGCTGCGCGGGCGCTTAGCCTGGGCGCAGACCCGGAACGGCACGACAGTGTCATCGCCTGGCTGAAACGGATTCGCGAAACGCCCGAAGGTCAGATTGATCTCGGCCATGTGCGCGCCTGGTGGGCGGACCGCGCCAACCAATCGCTCGACACCAAACGCGTGAACTGGGGAACACACCGGCTCGAATGGTTCCTGGCGCACGGTTTTCTCGACCGTTTCGTTGAAGAAGTCCGCGCGGATCGCGTGCTCTGGTCGGTCGGACCCAACAGCAATGCGCGGCACAGTCCTCTTGCACCGCGACGGGCAACATGAACCAGGACGCTTCGATCCGCATAGAGGACGACGGAGCCGTTCGCCATCTCATCTTGTGTCGCACCGCATCCTACAACACGATAAACGTCGCATTGCGCGATGCACTATCAGCGGCAATTGATGCGGCCGATCAAGATGACACGGTCAAGGTGCTACTGTTGCGCGCTGAGGGCAAAGCCTTTTGTGCCGGGTTCGGGCTCGATTGGTCGACGCTGAATCAGGCTCGCGAGGCAACCGCAGGCGGATGGGACTCGATGCATGATCTGCAGCGCATCGGTTCCTATGCTGCGGTGTTTTCAAAACTCCACAGCTGTTCGAAGCCCACAATCGCGGCGGTCCAGGGGTGGTGCGTTGCCGGAGGCACCGATCTGGCGCTCAACTGCGACATTATTATCTGCGCGGACAACGCAAAGTTTGGTTATCCGCCAGCACGCATCTGGGGCGTGCCCGAACAACCATGGTTGTGGGTCGCACGAATCGGGTTACAGGCCGCGCGCCGTTACCTGTTTACAGGCGATGAAATAGACGCTGCGGAAGCCGAGCGCCTTGGCTTGGTCTGGCAGCGGGTGCCCGATGCGGCGCTATTGGAAGCGGCATCGAGCCTCGCGCACCGTATGGCGATGCTGCCGTTAAACCAGCTTCAGATGCACAAGCTCGTCCTCAACGATGTCGCACACCGCAGTTTCGATCCACCGACATCGCGAATGCTGGGTTGCCTCTTCGACGGCGTCGCCCGCCATACCCGGGAAGGAGTCAACTTTGTCGAGCGCGCCAATATCATCGGGTGGCGAGCCGCTATTGATGAGCGAGACGGACCCTTCGCTGACTACAGCCACCGCATGCCGCAGCCAGACAAGAACTGAACACGGACACTGCTTCAATTTTGCATTGTCACAAGCAAGCGAGAAGGTTGTGACCCTGTCCTGCAAGAGTCCTATTCAAACCTATTTTAAACCTTTTGAATGTCTTGCGATGCGCCGGGTGAAGAGATGGACGGATGCGACGAACAGCCGGGCAGTGGCGGACGCGATGGTTTGTTCAAAGTCCTTGGCGAGACGGCGGTTGCGGCTGAGCCATGCCAACGTTCGTTCGACGACCCAGCGGCGCGGGAGAACCACGGAGCCCTTTGCGGCATCGGGCCGCTTGATGATCTCGACGGTCCATTTGCCGATGCGGCGGAGGGCTTCGCGCAGCTTGTCGCCGGCATAGCCGCCATCGGCGAACAGGTGTCGCAGCCAGGGAAACCGGTGGATGATCTCGGCGAGCAGCAGCGGCACCCCGTCACGGTCCTGGATATCGGCAGTGTGGATGACGGCATGGACCAGATTGCCCCCGGTATCGGTGAGGATAGCTTGCCCGCCTCGATCGGATTGAGGTCGTCAACCAGGAACAGGAACACGTTTCGGTCGCTGGCATAGAGCGTGGTGGTATCGGCGCTGATGTCGACCATCGGATTGTAGATGCCCGTCGGCCAGTCGAGCACGCCAGGCACCTTCCAGCGCGTGTCACCCGTGCCGTTGCCCGCGATACGCTGCACGACAGCGACCAGCTCATGGTCGTAGATGCGGCCGTAATCTGGACCGGTGACCGCGCGCAGCTCCATTCGGCCGTCGTCAGTCTCAAGCGTCTTGACCTGCTCAGCCCGGTGGTTGGTGAGGCCATATTGCAGGTTGATACCTGCCAGCGGCGCAGGCAGCTGGCGCAGATAGGCAGCGGGCGCACTGACGAGCGCCGCCAGTTGCCCGAAACTCCAGTGGGTCGGCGTGACCGGCTGCTCGGCACCGGGCAGGATCAGGTCGAGCCGCTCGGGATTGTTGCGACTCGCTTCGACCCGGACCGCCGCACTTTCGACCGTGCGTGTGCGGCTGCGCTCGGCGCGGCCTTTGACCGATGCCATCAGCGCATCGAGCGACAGATAACGCTCGTCGGCGGGACGACTGAACCATTCAGACGATACCCGACCGACCCGCTGGCCGCGACCGACATCGACCTTGTAGCCGCCGCTCCGGTCGGGGCTCGCGTCGAGAATTTGAACTTGTGTCATGATATGTCTCCGCGACGGTCCGGTCAGGAGCCTCTCTCCCGACACTCGAACCGTCACGGCGACAGCCGCCGCCCTCTTCCTTTCGAAAATCTACACGTTGCGCACAGGCCCTCGATCCCAAAGCGTAACGCTATAACCCGATTCGGGAGCGACCAACGTAAGTCGAGGAGCTCGTCTAAACCCCAAACGCCGTCGAAAACCGACGCCAACGCGATTTCTGGTGGGCACGAATTGGATACGAGCCCCCACCGGCGGGTCTCGTACCCACCGGCTTAGGATATTCTGTCAACTAAGTTGTTGTAAAATATGGGGAAACTGGTGCTGCCGGTGAGGATTGAACTCACGACCTCAGCCTTACCAAGGATGCGCTCTACCACTGAGCTACGGCAGCATGTTTCGCCGCCTGTCGGGCGGGAGCGCGCCTATGGTCAGAGGGAGGCGGTCTTGTCAAGGCATCGCGGGGCGGCCTAGGCAACGGCAATGGCCGACAAGCAAACCACAGCGCAGCAGGAACGGGCGGAACGCCTTGCCGCCGCGCTGCGCGACAACCTCAAGAAGCGCAAGGCGCGCACGCGGGCGGCGACACCCGAGGGCGCCACCGACCGCACGCGCGATGATGCCTAACCGCCCATCACGAAAGCGTTGAGCTTGTTGCCGTCGGGATCGCGGAAGTACCCCGCGTAGAAACCACCGCCACGCTCGCCAACCGGGCCTTCGCAAGTCCCGCCTTGCTCGAGGGCAATCGCATAGAGCCGGTCGACCTGCGCGCGGTCCTTCGCCTCCAGCGCGACCATCACGCCATTGCCGACGGTGGCGGGATTGCCGTCGAACGGCTTGGTCAGGCCGATGCCCGCCGCGCCACCGGGCGCGCCCCAGGCAATGAAATTGTCGAATTCCATCATCCGACCGACACCCAGTTCGGCCGCGAGCGCGTCATAGAAAGCAGCACCCCGTGCGAGATCATTGGTGCCGAGCGTGACATAGCCGATCATTGCATTTCTCCCCGAATCGATATCAGAACATATATAGAACAAATGCGCAAATGTCAAGCGCTCAGCGCGGACGATGCTCGGTACCCATGCCGGCAGTGATGAACAGCGTCGCCGCTTCGCCATCGACATCGGCGGTGTGCCAGACCCCCGACGGGTTGATCGCATAATCGCCCGCATTCAGCGTGATTGCGCGGGTGCTGCCATCGGGGAATTGCTGATGCAGCGTGATCGACCCGCCCGTGCAGATCACCACTTCGTCACCCGCCGGGTGCATTTCCCACGAATCCCAGCTCTCGGTGAAGCGGTAACAGGAAACCAGCCGCCCCTCGGCGCCATCGGCGGCGTTGCGCGCGCCATAATCGGCATACCATTCCATGCCGGTGAAATCGGGCTGCACTTCGGCCTTGGCGCCAAGGCCGAGGTGGATCGGGGTCGTGAACAACGACGGCATGGAGTGTCTCCTCAGCTCAGATCGGCGCGCATTTCGCTTCGAGCCACGCCAGCTCGTCGCCCTCCATCTGCGGGCCAAGCACGGCGAGCACCCGCGCATGATAGGCATTGAGCCAATCGCGCTCGGCGATAGTCAGCAGCGCGGGGTCGATCAGGCTGCGCTCGATCGGGCAAAAGGTGAGCGTGTCGAACCCCAGCATCGTGCCGCCCTCGCAAACGCGCTCTTCCACCAGGATCAGATTTTCGATGCGGATGCCGTACTCGCCCGCCTTGTAATAGCCGGGCTCGTTCGAAATGATCATCCCCGGCTTGAGCGGTTCGGAGGGGCCGCCGCCCGGATAATTGGGCTGCGCGATCCGCTGCGGCCCTTCATGCACCGCGAGATAAGCCCCGACGCCGTGCCCGGTGCCATGCGCATAATCGAGCCCGACTTCCCACAAGGGCCGCCGCGCAAACGCATCGAGCTGCCCGCCATTGGTCCCCGCCGGGAACACCGCCGTGGTGAGCGCGATATGCCCCTTCAGCACGCGGGTGAAGCGGTCGCGCATTTCGTGGGTGGGCTCGCCGATCGGCAGCACGCGCGTGACATCGGTGGTGCCGTCGCGATACTGACCGCCTGAATCGACCAGATAGAGCTGGCCGGGCAGCAGCGGCGCGTTCGAGCTTTCGTCGACCCGGTAATGCGGGGCCGCCCCGTTCGCGCCGGCGGCGGAAATCGTGTCGAACGACGTATCGAGCAGCAGGCCGGTTTCGGCGCGAAAGTCATGGAGGCGGGCCGCGCAATCAAGCTCGGTCAAGCCGCCCTTGGGCGCCTCGGCCTCAACCCAGCGCAGGAAGCGCGCAAGCGCGGCGCCGTCGCGGATCGACGCAGCCCGGTGGCCGGCGATCTCGACCGGGTTCTTGCACGCCTTGGCAAGCACCACCGGATCGCGCAGCGGCACCACTTGCGCGCCGCCGGCGGCGAGCGCATCGAAGATCGCTGCAACCGCGCGCTCGGGATCGGCCGCCACGCGCTTGCCGGCATAGCCCGCGAGCGCCGGGGCAAAGGCTTCGCGCGGATGGCAGCGCACGGCATTGCCGAAATGCCGGCGCACCGCGTCGTCGAGCTTGGTCTCGGCGACGAACAGGTCGACCGTGCCGGCGGTGTCGACAATCGCATAGGCAAGCGCGACCGGGGTGTGCGCGACATCGCGACCGCGCACGTTGAGCGCCCAGGCGATCGAATCGAGCGCGGTGAGCACCACGGCATCGGCACGCTGCTCGGCGAGCCAGGCGGCGATCCGCGCGCGCTTGGCGGCGGCGCTTTCACCGGCAACCGCGTCGTCATGCACGTTCAGCGGCGCGTCGGACGGCGCCGGGCGATCGGGCCATATCGCATCGACCGGATTGGTATCGACCGCGACAAGCTCGGCGCCGCTCTGCGCGAGTGCCGCGCGCGCCTCGGCCACCCAGGCGCTGGTGTGGAGCCACGGATCATAGCCGATTCGCCCGCCCTGGGGCGCGTGCCGGGCGAGCCAGGCCGCGACGCTCGTGGCGGGCACGCCGACAAACTGCCAGTCATCGGCCGAAACCTGCTGGCGCACCTGCAGCGTGTAGCGCCCGTCGGTAAAGATTGCGGCTTCGGCCGGCAGCACCACGGCGGTGCCGGCCGATCCCTGAAAGCCGGTGAGCCAGGCGAGGCGCTGGGCATAATCGCCGACATATTCGCTCATATGCTCGTCGGTGAGCGGGACGACGAACCCGTCGAGGCGATCGCTGGCGAGTTGCGCGCGCAGCGCGGCAAGGCGGGCGGCGTGGGTGGACATGGATCAGGCTCCGAAACAGCGGGGTCAAAGCTCGGTTATGGCAAATCCCGCACGGCGAGGCGAGCGGGCTAAACAGCGTAAACGCCCCATAAACCACTTTGTGCGAGAGATGCGCCAATGAACCACTCGCGCTGCGACGTCTGCAACCGGGATATCAGCAAGCCTTCACTGGTGCGCTGCCAATCCTCGGCGTGCCCGCTCAAGGAGCGTCACGTGACCGCTTCGCGCGATCTGCTGGGCGGGTTGTTCGCGCTGGCGATTGCCTTGGTGGTGGTGATCCTGGTGGCGAAATGGATGGTCGATCAGCCCAAAAGCGCGGTCGCCGGCATCGGCAGCAGCAGCAGCAGCGGCAGCACCACTGGCGGGCTGAGCGCGTGGCTGGAGACGCTGCTGGGCAAGCGCAAGCCTGTCGCGGACAGCGGGGCGCCCAAGTTCGACTTGCCCGACTGGCAGGCGGCGACGCGGGTGAGCAGCTTTTCGTGCGATGGCGCGCTTTCGGACGCGCGACGCCTGGTCTGCTCCAATTGGGAGCTGGCGACCACGGATTATAATCTCGCGCTGGTCTATCGCAACGCGCTCGCCAAGGCGAACAACGCCGCCGCGCTGCGCCGCTCGCAGGCCGCCTGGCTCGCCCGGCTCGACCGGCAGGCGCGCGACAAGGATGCGCTGATGCAACATTATGGCGATCGCATCGCCGAGCTGCAGCAACGCTGATCGGCTCGACTTGCGCCGCCCTGCCGGGCTATCGAGCCGCCATGACCGATTTTCCCGCGCCGCCCGTGGCGGCCCGCCGCCCCCACGCCTTCACCGCCCATGGCATCACCCTCGATGATCCCTATGCGTGGCTGAAAGACCCGGCTTATCCCGAGGTGACGGATCCCGAAATCCTCGCCTATCTGGAAGCCGAGAACGCCTATTTCGAGGCGGCGATGGCGCCGCACCGGCCGCTCGTCGACCGGCTCTATGCCGAGATGAAGGCGCGCATCAAGGAAGACGACAGCACCGTGCCGCAGCGCGACGGCGACTGGGTCTACTGGACCTCGTTCGAGACCGGCGGCGAATATCGCAAATGGTGGCGCCGGCCGGCGGCGGGCGGCGAGCCCGTGCTGATTCTCGACGAGCCTGCGCTGGCCGAGGGGCACGACTATTTCCGGCTGGGCGCGATTGCGGTGAGCAATAATGGCCGCTTCCTCGCCTATGCGATCGACGATAACGGCTCCGAACGTTTCGAGCTGCGTGTGAAAGACCTCGAAACTGGCGCGCAGCTGCCCGAGGTGATTCCGGGGATGCTCTCCGAAATCGTCTGGACGGCGGATGACAGCGGCTTTCTCTATGGCCTCGCCAATGATCAGTGGCGGACCGACAATGCCCGGCTGCACCGGCTGGGCACCGATCCCGCCGATGATGTCGAGCTTTACCGCGAGGCGGACGAGGGGTTTCGCGTCGGCGTGTCCGAGACGAGCGACCGGCGCTGGCTGATCATCGCCACCGGCGATCATGTGACGAGCGAGGTCTATCTGCTGCCCGCGGCCGATCCGCTCGCGCCGCCGCTGCTGGTGAGCGCGCGCCAGCCGGGGCGCGAATATGATGTCGACACCCATGGCGACACGCTGTTCGTCCACACCAACGACACCCACCCCAATTTCCGGCTGTGCACCGCGTCGCTCACGGCGCCCGGCGACTGGGCCGAGCGGATCGCGCCGTCCGACCATTTCTACCTGACCGGCATCACCTGCTTCCGCGATTTCCTGGTGGTCGAAGGGCGCGAGGACGGGCTCGATCAGATCGAAATCCACCGCTACGAGGGCGGCGAGCCGCGCCGCATCGCCTTCCCCGAGGCGAGCTATGACGCGGGGCTGGGCGACAATCCCGAATATGACCAGCAGGTGCTGCGGCTGGGCTATGAATCGATGGTGACGCCCGGCACCGTCCAGGATTATGACGTGGCGAGCGGCACGCTCACCACGCTCAAGACGCTCGAAATCCCCAGCGGCTATGATCGCGCCCGCTACGCCACCGAACGGCTCAAAATCCGCGCGCGCGACGGCACCGAGGTGCCCGTTTCGATCGTCTATCCGCACGATTTCCCGAAGGACGGCAGCCGACCGCTGTTCCTCTATGCTTACGGCGCCTATGGCTATGCGATCCCGCCGGGCTTTTCGACCGGGCGGCTGAGCCTGCTCGACCGGGGCTTTGCCTATGCCATCGCCCATATCCGCGGCGGCGACGATCTGGGCCAGCAATGGTATCTCGACGGCAAGCTCGAGAAGCGCACAAATACCTTCAACGATTTCGTCGATGTCGCGCGCGCGCTGGTGGCCGATGGCTGGACGCAGGCCGGGCGGATCGCGATAGCCGGGCGCTCGGCGGGCGGCGAGCTGATGGGCGCGGTGGTCAATTCCGATCCCGATCTGTGGGGGGCGGTGATCGCCGACGTGCCCTTTGTCGACGTGCTCAACACGATGATGGACGCCTCGCTCCCGCTCACGCCGGGCGAATGGCCCGAATGGGGCAACCCGATTGAGGACCAGGCGGCGTTCGAGCTGATCCGCAGCTATTCGCCCTATGACAATGTCCGCGCCCAGGCCTATCCGCCGCTGTTCATTTCGGGTGGCTTGAACGATCCGCGCGTGACCTATTGGGAGCCGGCCAAATGGGCGGCGAAGCTGCGCGCGACCAAGACCGACGCCAATATTTTGCTGCTGAAGACGAACATGGGCGCCGGCCATGGCGGCAAATCGGGGCGGTTCGAATCGCTGCGCGAGGCGGCCGAGGAGCACGCCTTCGTGCTGTGGCAGTTGGGGGTGGAGGGCTGAACCGCGTGGCCTTCACCCGCCCCTTCACCGCGATGCCCGCCGACATTGACGAGCTCGGCCATGTCAACAATGCGGTGTGGGTGCGGTGGGTGCAGGAACTGGCGGTCGCGCATTGGCAGGCGCTCGCCACGCCCGAGGAGCAGGCGGGCCTGGTGTGGGTCGTCACCCGCCACGAGATTGATTATCGCGGCAATGTCCGCCTGGGCGAGACGGTGCGGGGCGAAACCTGGGTGCCGGGCGCCCCCTATGGCGCGCGGTTCGACCGGCATTTCCGCTTTGTGGGCGCGGACGGCAAAGCGACGGTGGAGGGCATCAGCACCTGGGCGATGCTCGACCGGGCGAGTGGGCGGCTGCTGCGCGTGCGCGCCGAACTGGCCGATCGCTTCCGTGAAGATCAGGCTTCGAGCTCGACGTCCCAATAGAGCCAGTCGTGCCAGGTCTGGTGCAGATAATTGGGCGGGAAACGCCGGCCATGTTCCTGCAGCTGCCAGCTGGTCGGGCGGATCGGCGGATAGGGCAGCGGCATCCCGGCCTGTTTGGGCGTGCGCCCGCCCTTCTTGAGGTTGCACGGCGCGCAGGCGGTGACGACATTTTCCCAGGTGGTGCGGCCCTTTTGCGCGCGGGGGACAACGTGATCGAAGGTGAGGTCGCGCCCGGAGCCGCAATATTGGCACTCGAAACGGTCGCGAAGGAAGAGATTGAAGCGCGTGAAGGCGGGGAATTGCGAAGGTTTGACGAATTGTTTGAGCGCGATGACGGAGGGAAGTTTGAGCCGGTGGCTGGGACTTCGAACCTCGCGTTCATAATAGGCGACAATGTCCACCCGGTCGAGGAACACGGCCTTGATCGCGGTCTGCCAGGGCCACACGCTCAGCGGATAATAGCTCAGCGGCGTGTAATCGGCATTCAGCACCAGCGCCGGGCAACTGTCCGGATGCCGGATCAGATCGGGATGATACATTTTCCCTCCCAGACTTCTTGCGGCCGCCTTTCGCCGACTAGGATGACGGCATGATGACAGAAGCCGCGACTCGTGGTCAATGGCCGCTGGCAAGTGCGACGGAGCGAGTCGGGCGTGCGGCAATCGTCACCCGCTTCGCGCCCAGCCCCACCGGCGCGCTGCACATCGGCCACGCCGCATCGGCGATATTGGCGCACGACCGGGCCCGCGCAAGCGGCGGGCGCTTCCTGCTGCGGATCGAGGATACCGATCGCGCACGATCGACCGAGGCCGCCATCGCCGCGATCATCGATGGCATGGCATGGCTGGGGCTCGACTGGGACGGCGACACGATCTTCCAGTTCGCGCGTGCTGGCCGCCATGCCGAGGTGGCCAACCAGATGCTCGCGAGCGGCCACGCCTATCGCTGCTTTGCCACGCCCGAGGAACTCGCCGAGATGCGCGCCGCCCAGCAGGCCGCCAGACAGCCGCTCCGCTATGACGGCCGCTGGCGCGATCGCGATCCGGCCGAGGGCGGCGACCGCCCGTTCGTGGTGCGGCTGAAGGCGCCGCGCGAAGGCGCAGTGACGATCGATGACAAGGTTCAGGGTCCGGTCACCGTCAATAATGCCGAACTCGACGATTTCGTGCTGCTCCGCTCGGACGGCACCCCCACTTACATGCTCGCGGTGGTTGTGGACGATCACGATATGGGCGTAACCCACGTCATTCGCGGTGATGATCACCTCAACAACGCTTTCCGCCAGTTGCCGATCATCCGCGCGATGGACGCGATTGAGGGCGGCTGGGCCGATCCGGTCTATGCCCATGTGCCGATGATCCACGGCGCAGATGGTGGCAAGATGTCGAAACGCCACGGCGCGGTGGGGGTTGATGCCTATCGCGACGAACTCGGCATCCTGCCCGAGGCGCTGTTCAACTATCTGCTCCGGCTCGGCTGGGGGCATGGCGATGCCGAGATCATCAGCCGCGAGCAGGCAACCGCGTGGTTCACGCTCGCCGGCGTCGGCCGATCTCCGGCGCGTTTCGACTTGAAAAAGCTTGAAAATCTGAACGGGCATTATCTCCGGGAGGCCGATGATGCGCGGCTGGCGGCGCTGGTCGCCAAGCGTCTGGGGCTGAGCGACGATGATGCGGCCACCGCATTGCTGCGCCGCGCGATGCCCGCGCTCAAGCCGCGGGCGGCGAGCATCGTCGAGCTTGCGGACGCGGCCGGCTTCCTATTTGCCACTCGCGCGCTGGCGATCGATGCTGCCGCCGCGCCGCATCTGGAGGCGACCGCACCGGCGCTACTCGCCACGCTGCACGCCGCGCTTGACGCGGTTGATGACTGGGATACGGAGAAGCTCGAAGCGGCGGTCCGCGCGGTTGCCGAAGGCGCGGGCGTGAAGCTCGGCGCGGTGGCCCAGCCGCTGCGCGCGGCGCTGACCGGACGGACCACTTCGCCGGGCATTTTCGATGTGCTCGCGCTGCTGGGGCGGGCCGAAAGCCTCGCCCGCATTGCCGACCGGATGCCCCGGCCGGTGGACGATAATTGAGGAGCAGGACGCATGACCGACCCCGCCAAGCTGACCGTCGCCGGTGCCGATCACGAATACAAGGTCGTCCCCGGCACGATCGGGCCGCAGGTGATCGACATCCGCAAGCTCTATGCGCAAACGGGCATGTTCACCTTCGATCCCGGCTTCACCTCCACCGCGAGCTGTGAATCGGGCCTCACCTATATCGACGGCGACGAAGGGGTGCTGCTCCACCGGGGCTACCCGATCGGTCAGCTCGCCGAACAGTCAAGCTTCATGGAAGTCTGCTATCTGCTGTTGAACGGCGAACTGCCCGATCAGGCGCAGCTCGACGATTTCAGCTACACCATCACCCGCCACACGATGCTGCACGAGCAGCTGATGACCTTCTACCGGGGCTTCCGCCGCGATGCGCACCCGATGGCGGTGATGTGCGGCGTAGTCGGCGCGCTTTCGGCCTTTTATCACGATTCGACCGACATCACCGATCCGCGCCAGCGGATGATCGCCAGCCACCGGCTGATCGCCAAGATGCCGACGATCGCGGCGATGGCGTATAAATATTCGCTCGGCCAGCCGTTCATGTATCCCAAGAACTCCTTGAGCTATACCGGCAATTTCCTGCGGATGACGTTCGGTGTGCCGGCCGAGGATTATGAGGTGAACCCGGTGGTCGAGCGCGCGCTCGACCGCATCTTCATCCTCCATGCCGATCACGAGCAGAACGCCTCGACCTCGACCGTGCGGCTGGCCGGCTCGTCGGGCGCCAATCCGTTCGCGTGCATCGCCGCCGGCATCGCCTGTCTGTGGGGCCCGGCGCATGGCGGCGCCAACGAAGCTGCGCTCAACATGCTGCGCGAAATCGGCACGCCCGACAAAATCCCGCATTATATCGAGCGCGCCAAGGACAAGAACGATCCGTTCCGTCTGATGGGCTTTGGCCACCGCGTGTACAAGAATTACGATCCGCGCGCGACGGTGATGCAGCAGACCGTGCGCGAAGTGTTCAAGGCGATGAACGTCACCGATCCGATTTTCGACGTGGCCCTGCAGCTCGAGGAACTGGCGCTGAAGGACAGCTATTTCATCGAAAAGAAGCTGTTCCCCAATGTCGATTTCTATTCGGGTGTCATCCTGTCGGCGATCGGTTTCCCGACGACGATGTTCACGGCGCTGTTCGCGCTCGCCCGCACCGTCGGCTGGGTGGCGCAGTGGAACGAGATGATCGCCGATCCCGAGCAGAAGATCGGCCGCCCGCGCCAGCTCTACACCGGCCCTGCGCCCCGCGATTACGTGCCGCTGAGCGCTCGCTGAGATGCGCGCCGCCCTCGCCATCATCGGCTTGCTGATGGTGGCGATGGGGCTGCTCTGGGTGGGCCAGGGGCTGGGCTATGTCCACTGGCCGCCTTCGAGCATCATGATCGACCAGCGCCCCTGGGCCGTGCGCGGCGGCGTGCTCGCGCTTGCAGGGTTCGCGGTGCTGGCGCTTGCGCAGCGCCGGCGGATCTGAAGTCAGGCCCCCGCCGGCAGCCAGAAGGTGAAGCGCGCGCCCTGCCCCGGCGCGCTTTCCACGCTGATATCGCCACCCATCGCGCGGGCGAGCCGGCGGGCGATATAGAGCCCCAGCCCGCTGCCGCCGGGCTCGAGCGCGTCCACCCGCTCGAACTTTTCGAAGATGCGCGCCTGATCGTCCGCCGCAATGCCCTTGCCCTGATCGGCGACGATCACGACCGCGCGGCCGCCCTCCTGCTCGGCGCGGATCCACACCATCGCCCCATCGGGCGAATAGCGCACGGCATTGCCGATCAGGTTGACGAGCACTTGCAGCGCGCGGCGGAAATCGCCGGTGGCGGGCAATGTCTCGTCAGCGGCGGGCCTGTCGATCCGCACCCGCCGCTCGCTCGCGCGGACCTGCAGCAGCCCCGCTGCCCGGCGCGCGACATCGGCGAGATCAATGGCCTCGGGCGTCACCGCGAAATCGGGACGTTCGATCGCCTGGAGATCGACGAGATCGTCGACCAGCCCGAGCAGATGGCGGCCGGCGCTGGCGATATCGGCGGCATATTCGGCATAGTCGCGGCGCAGCGGACCTTCGGCCTGGGCGCGGATGCTGTCGGCATGGGCGATGATCCGGCCGAGCGGGGCACGCAGCGCACGATCGAGCTGCGCGCCGAATGCGGGCGGCAGGCCGGGCGCCGCCGGCGGCGTGGCGAGCACTGGCGCATCGTCCGCCGCTACGCTGCCCACCAGCCCGGCAAAGCGCGCCGACGGATCGAGCCGAGGTGCAACCGACAGCCGCACGCCCAGGCCATTGGTCCGCAGCGTCGCCGGTTGATCGCTCACACCGCTGCGCCGGGCAAGTGCGGCGAGCAGCGGCACCGCGCCCTCGTCATCCTCGCC
>FSSH01002409.1_pt2 | contig 17109 bp, 13 predicted proteins | sample 1166101 | NCBI WGS metagenome assembly FSSH01 (sample SAMEA32972668, study PRJEB13176) | freshwater metagenome | biome: Drinking water system; feature: Biomass in drinking water that filtered by 0.45 um membrane; material: drinking water | place: USA | collected 2012-12-20 | depth 0 m | reverse complement strand
AAGGCTGCATATCCTTCCCCCATCAAGGGGGAAGGGATTATCGCCCCCAATATCCATTTGCCCCGCGCCCGCACCCCGCTATGCACGCCGCATGACCCAAGCCGCCTTTCCCGACCTCCGCCTCCGCCGCACCCGCCGCACGACATGGAGCCGCGCGATGGTGCGCGAGGCGACCTTGTCGCCGTCGAACCTGATCTGGCCGCTGTTCGTCTGCGACGGGTCGGGGACCGAAGAACCGATCGTCAGCCTGCCCGGCGTGTCGCGTTGGTCGGTCGATCGGCTGGTCGATCGCGCCCGCGACGCCGTGGCCGCCGGCATCCCATGCCTTGCGCTGTTTCCTTATACCCAGCCCGACCGGCGCAGCGCCGACGGCGCCGAGGCGCTCAACCCCGACAATCTGATGTGCCGCGCGACCGCCGCGATCAAGCAGGCACTCGGCGACGACAGCCTGATGGCGGACGTCGCACTTGATCCTTACACAGATCATGGCCATGACGGGTTCCTTGAAGACGGCGAGATCGTCAATGACCGCACGGTTGAGGCGCTCGTCCGGCAGGCGATCGTCGAGGCGCTCGCGGGCTTCGACATCATCGCGCCGTCCGACATGATGGACGGGCGCGTCGGCGCGATCCGCAAGGGGCTCGACGCCGAAGGGCTCCACCATGTGCAGATCATGTCTTACGCGGCGAAGTACGCCTCGTGTTTTTATGGCCCCTATCGCGACGCCATCGGATCGTCCGGCGTTTTAAAGGGCGACAAGCGCACCTATCAGATGGACCCGGCGAACACCGACGAAGCGCTGCGCGAGGTTGCGATGGACATCGCCGAGGGCGCCGACAGCGTGATGGTGAAGCCCGCCGGCGCCTATCTCGACATCATCCACCGGGTGAAGGCCGCCTTCGCCATGCCGACCTTTGCGTTTCAGGTTTCAGGCGAATACGCGATGATCATGGCGGCGGCGCAGAACGGCTGGATCGACGGGGATCGCGCCGTTCTCGAAAGCCTTTTGTCAATCCGCCGCGCCGGCGCCGACGGCGTCATCACCTATTTCGCCCCCAGGGCCGCGCGGCTCCTGGGGGCGTGAGGCGCCCGGCTGGCGAGCGGCGATGCGGTGCGCTAAAGGGGCCGAAACTGCGAGGGTTTCCATGCGCGCGCTCGTCAAAGCCAAACGCGAAGAAGGCATCTGGATGGAGGACGTCGCCGCGCCCGAGATCGGGCCGAATGATGTTCTGATCAAGGTGAAGAAAACCGCGATCTGCGGCACGGACGTTCACATCTATAACTGGGACAGCTGGGCCCAGAAGACGATCCCCGTGCCGATGACGGTCGGGCATGAATTCATGGGCGAGATCGTCGAGATCGGCTCGGAGGTTCACCCCGAACATTCGAAGATGAAGATCGGCGACCGCGTCTCGGTCGAGGGGCACGTCACCTGCGGTTATTGCCGCAACTGCCGCGCGGGCCAGCGCCATCTCTGCCGCAATACGCAAGGGATCGGCGTCAACCGCGCCGGCGCTTTCGCTGAGTATATCGCGGCGCCCGCGTTCAATATCTATCGCCTGCCTGACGACATTCCGGACGAAATGGGCGCCATCTTCGATCCGTTCGGCAACGCCGTGCACACCGCGCTCGCCTATGATCTCGTCGGCGAGGACGTGCTCATCACCGGCGCCGGGCCGATCGGCATCATGGCCGCCGCCGTCGCGCGCTTCGTCGGCGCGCGCCATGTCGTCATCACCGATGTCAACGACTATCGGCTCGGCCTTGCAAGGACGATGGGCGCCTCGCGCGTGGTCAATGTTTCGAAAGAAAACCTGCGCGACGTGATGAGCGATCTCGGCATGACCGAGGGGTTCGACATCGGCCTTGAAATGTCGGGCGTTCCCGCCGCCTTCGCCTCGATGCTCGACACCATCAACCACGGCGGCAAGATCGCGATGCTCGGCATCATGCCGTCCGGCGCCGGCGCGGACTGGGACAAGGTCATCTTCAAGGGCCTTGAGATCAAAGGCATCTACGGCCGGCGGATGTTCGAGACGTGGTACAAGATGGGCGCGCTGTTGCAGGCGGGGTTGAACCTCCAGCCCATTCTCACGCACCGTTTCGCCGCCAATGATTACCAGAAGGGCTTTGACGCCATGCGCTCGGGCCAGTCGGGCAAGGTCGTTCTGGACTGGTGAGGGCGCCTATTTGGCGGCCGCCCGCAGAAAAGCCGGCCTTGCCGAAATCTTCTCCCACCAGCGCGCGACGTTCGGCGTCATCGCTTCATCGACCTTCAGCGTCCGCGCGAAGAAGAGCGCATAGCCGACGCAGATGTCGGCCATCGTAAAACGCTCCGCGCAAAGATAATCGCGGCCGCCGAGCCCGGCCTCGACGCAGGACCAGCGCGCGAGGAACCATTTCCGGTAGTCTTCGGCGACCTGCGCGCTGCGCCGCTCTTCGGGCTCCAGCGCCGTGTAGCGGAAGTGAATCGTCAACGGGAAGGTGAGCGTCGCGTCGGAGCGATACATCCAGTTGAGATAGCGCCCGTAATCGGCCTCGTCCTTCGACACGGCGAGCGGCGTCGGCCCGTATTTCTCGGCGAGGTAATGGCAAATGCCGCTCGATTCCGTCAGCGTCACGCCGCCATCGACGAACGCTGGAACGGTGCCGAGCGGGTTCACTTCCTTGTACTGTTTGGCGAACACCCGCGGCGGAAAGGGCAGCGTCTCCAGCTCGTAAGAAAGGCCCATTTCCTCAAGCGCCCAAAGGCAACGCAGCGAACGGGCGCCCTGGCAGTGGTAGAGTTTCATGGCGCAGGATCCTCTGACGGGTCGGCCGTCACCCCGGGACGACGCGAAGCGGCGGACCCGGGGTCCATCTCCCGAAATTCCGGTGCGCGCAATGGTCGACGTCAGGAGATGGATCCCGGGTTCTCGCGCTCTCGCGCGAGCCCTGGGATGACAATGGAAGCGCCTATGCACGGCTCCGTTGACCCAGCGCCCGCGCGCGCGCCATCCTTGCACCCATGAAACCTTTTTCCTTTGACGCGACGCGCCTTCCCTCCCCGCACCTGAACGCCTCGCATGAGGCGTGGCGCGCAACCGTGCGCGCCTTTGTCGACAAGGAGCTCGCGCCCCATGTGAACGCCTGGGACGAGGAAGGGAAATTCCCGCGCGAGCTATACCGGCGCGCCGCGGCGGTCGGCCTCCTCTCGCTCGGCTATCCGGAGGAGTATGGCGGCGTCCGCGAGGGCGTTGACGTGTTTCACTCGCTCGTCGCGTCGGAGGAACTGGCGCGCGCCGGTTCGGGCGGTTTGATCGCGGGCCTCATGACGCACTCGATCGGCCTGCCCCCGGTTCTGGCGCTTGGCTCGGATGAATTGAAAGCGCGCATCGCGCCTGATGTGCTGAAAGGTCTGAAGCTCATCGCGCTCTGCGTGACGGAGCCGTCGGGCGGGTCCGATGTCGCCAACATCAAGACGCGCGCGGTCAGGGACGGCGATCACTATGTCGTCAACGGCGAAAAGACCTACATCACGACCGGCTATCGCGCCGACTATCTCACCGTCGCCGTGCGCACCGGCGGGGCTGGCGCGGGCGGATTGTCGTTCCTGCTGATCGAAGCGGACAGCCCCGGCGTCACGCGCGTGAAACTCCCGAAAATGGGCTGGTGGATGTCTGACACCGCCTCGATCAGTTTCAACGACGTGCGCGCGCCGGCCGAAAACCTCATTGGCGCCGAAAATTCAGGCTTTGCCGGCATCGTCACCAATTTCAACCATGAGCGCCTCGGCATGGCGGCGCAGGCGATCGCCTTTTCGCGCGTCTGCATCGAGGACGCCGCCGACTGGGCGATGAACCGCGAGACCTTCGGCAAGCCCCTCATCAAGCACCAGGTCATCCGCCACAAGCTCAGCGAAATGGTGCGCCATGTCCACGCCTCCTCCGCGCTCCTCGACAATTGCGCCTGGCGCGTGACGCAAGGGCACGCGCCGATCGCGGAATTGTCGCTGTTAAAGGTTCAGGCGACGCGCACGATGGAATTCTGCGCGCGCGAGGCGATGCAGATCCTGGGCGGCGCCGGTTTCATCCGCGGCCAGAGGATCGAGCGCATCTATCGCGAGGTCCGCGTCATGGCGATCGGCGGTGGGTCGGAGGAGATCATGCTCGATCTCGCCGCGCGGCAGATGGGGGCGTGAGACAGGTCGTAGGTTATTTGGCGTTGCCGCTGGCTACAACCGCTTCGCCCAAGTCCCATGAAATCCCGCCGGCACGCGCTGCGGCAGCTGCACCCGCGCGAGCGGCGCGGCTGAAAAACTCTTCGCGTCCAGAACGCGCGCTTCCGAGCGACCCTCGCTATCGGTCGTAAAGGTGACGACATAGCCGTCATCTTCCGCTGATGATCCGTCGCGCGGGGCGAAGGCCGGTTCTGAACCGTAGACGCCCTGTTCGAAATCGTGCTGCTCGTAGCGGCCCGTCGACAGGTCGTATTTGCGCAAGGCCGAATAGCGTTGCAACACATGGTCGTCCATGACGACATGATAGCTCCAGCGCGACTTGCGGCCCGTATAGCCCAGATTGACGACCGGAAATTCCGACAGCGCGTCGTCAAGCTGCGTCTCGGTCCCCTTTCCCGTCTCCATGTTCATGCGCCACAAAAACGGCTGCGCCCTGAGCGCCAGCACCGTCACCATCGGCGCATAGGGACCGTAGGCGGCGGGGTCCGGCGCAAAGCCGTTGGGGACCATCTTGCAGGCCGCCATCACGACCTCGTCGCCTTCCTCCCACGCATTGATGACGTGATAGATGTAAGCGGTCGGGAACGCGAACCATGTCGGCGCGCCGCCTTTCCGCGGAACGACGCCGAAGCGCGTCGGCTGGTCGGCGACATGGATCTGCCAGAGCCGGTTGCGGACCGCGCTGTCGGAGAAGATCACGGGCAGGTCATGCAGGATGACGTAATTCTGCGTCAGCCCCATATCGTGCGGCAGGCGGGGGCCCGGTAGTTCGACCTCCTGAAAATGCGTCAGCGCGCCCGCCGCCGACACCGCGCCGAAGGACATTTTCGGCTCGTAAAGCGCATAGTCGAAAAACACGAACTCGCCCGTCGCGGGATCGACCTTTGAATGCGCCGAGACGTTCTTCGGCAATTTGCCGCCGAAGGTCTCGGTACGGACGGTCTCCAGCGTCTCAAGGTCGAGGGCGACCGGCTGGCCGGAAATGTACCACAGCGCGAGCAGGCGCCCGTTGTGAACGACGATGTCGGTGTTGGCGGTGTCCTTGTAGACGGTCGAACGGCCCGCGACTTCCCGCGCGCGCTCGAAAATGCCGGGCATCGCGCCCTCGCCCCTGGCCTCGGCGAGGAAATCGCCGGTCCTGACATAGCGGTTGGCGTAGCGGGCGCGCCCGTCCTCGAACCAGACGCCATGCACCATCCCCTCGCCGTCGAACCAGTGGTGCATCCCCTCCGGCGGCGCCTTGGGGTTCGGCCCGTTGCGGAAACAGGCGCCGTTAAGATCGCGCGGGATCTCGCCGATCACGGGGAGATCGCGCGCCGTCACCTCATCCGCGACTGGAGCGAAGAGGCCGTGGAGATAGGGGTTCAACTGGTTGGGCGCCGGCTGGGTCATGGACCGGACCTTAACGGCTGCGCGGTCGTCGGCGCAATCTGGCGGCGCATTTCATCCACTTTCATCGGAGCGAAAGCGCGCACCCCGGGGCGACGGCGAAAGGTCCAGTCTCGAGTCAAACGCTCGGGATGAAGTTTCCTTTATTTTGAAGAAGAAACTCTTCATCCTGAGGAGCAGCCTTTGTCAGGCCGCGTCACGAAGGATGCTTCTGCTTGCCCCGCACCACTGACACTTTCATCTGCCAGTCCTGCGGCGCCGTTTATGGCAAATGGCAGGGGCGCTGCGATGACTGCGGGGAGTGGAACACGATCGCGGCCGAAGTGGTTGAGGCCGGGCCGCCAGGATCGCTTGGCGCCGGCAAAGCGGCCAAGGGAAAGCCGATCGAGCTTGCCTCGCTGAAGGGCGGGGCTGAGTTTGAGTCGCGGCTTCTGACCGGCAACGCCGAGTTCGATCGCGCCTGCGGCGGCGGTCTCGTGCCGGGCTCCGCCCTTCTCATCGGCGGCGATCCGGGCGTCGGCAAGTCAACGCTTCTGTTGCAGATCGCGGCGGGGCTCGCGAGCGGCGGCGCGAAAGTCGCCTATATCTCCGGCGAGGAAGCGACCGCGCAGATCCGCCTGCGCGCGCAGCGCCTTGATCTGGCCGAGGCGCCGGTTGGCCTCGCCGCCGCGACGGCGCTGCGCGACATTCTGGCGACGCTGAAGGCGGAACGCCCTGACGTCGTCATCATCGATTCCATCCAGACCTTGTGGTCGGACGCGCTGCCCGCCGCGCCCGGCACGGTGACGCAGGTGCGCGCCTGCGTGCAGGAGCTGATCCGCCTCGCCAAGGGCTCGGGGTCCGTCATGCTGCTCGTCGGTCATGTGACGAAGGACGGCCAGATCGCCGGCCCGCGCGTCGTTGAGCACATGGTCGACGCTGTCCTCTATTTTGAAAGCGAACAGGGCCGCGCGTTCCGGCTGCTGCGCGCTGTCAAGAACCGCTTCGGCGCCGCGCATGAGATCGGCGTTTTCGAGATGACCGGCGCAGGGCTGCGCGAAGTGTCGAACCCGTCAGAGCTTTTCCTGTCGGAGGCGGGCGAGCCCGCGCCCGGCGCTGCGGTCTTCGCCGGCGTTGAGGGCACGCGGCCAGTTCTCGTGGAGATCCAGGCGCTCGTCTCGCCGACGACCTTCGCCGCGCCGCGCCGCGCCGTTGTCGGCTGGGACAGCGCGCGGCTGTCGATGCTGCTTGCGGTGCTTGATGCGCGCTGCGGGCTCGATTTCGGGCGGCACGATGTCTTCCTGAACGTCGCGGGGGGGCTGCGAATCATCGAGCCGGCGGCGGACCTTGCAGCGGCGGCCGCCCTCCTCTCCTCGCTGTTCGACCGGGCGCTCCCAAAAAGCTTTGTGTTCTTCGGCGAGGCGGCGCTGTCGGGCGCGGTAAGGCCGGTGACGCAGGCCGAAGCCCGCCTCAAAGAGGCCCGAAAGCTGGGCTTTAAGGGCGCCGTTGCCCCCGGCGGGGCCGATGACGGGTCGCTTCAGATCGTTAACGCCGAGACGCTTGGCGACCTTCTCGACTGGGTGCGGCGGCTCGAGCCCTGAAGGGGCTGTTGAGCGGCCCCCGCTTCGCGGCTATCAGAAGCCCCGCGAGAGAAGGCGCCGGGCCATTGGCGGTGTTGATTTGGGCAAGGCATGACGGTCTTTGACGCGCTGATTTTGAGCATTCTCGGCGTTTCCATCGCCTTCGCCGCGGTGCGCGGCGCCATCCGTGAACTCGCGACGCTTGGTGTTCTGGGGCTTGCCGTGCTCGCAGCTTGGCTTGGCGCGAAACCGGCGCTGGCTTTTTTCGGATCGAACGGCGTGTTCCAGACGATCGCCGCCGCGGGCGTCATCGGGCTTTTCGCCTTTGCCGGTTTTTACTTCATCGCGCACAAGGCGCTCTTGCGGTTGAAGCTGACCCGGAAACAGAAACGGGCCGACCGCGTCGGCGGCGGCGCTTTCGGGCTCATCCGCGCGCTGGCCCTCATCGGTCTCGGCTTTCTCGGCTATGGCTATTACCTCGACGAGGCGAACCAGCCGGACGCGGTGAAGAAGGCGATGCTGCGCCCGCTCGCCGCCGCATCCGCCTCTTTCTTCGAACAGTTCGCACCCTCGCAGCGCGATCTCGCCGACGCGAAGGCCGCCGCCGCGCCGGCGCCGGCGAACGCGGCCAAGGACGGCTACGCCAACGCCGACCGCACGGGCCTGAAGGAAATTGTCGCCACCGTGACGACGAACGACACGGCGAATGCATCGCCTGCGGACGATTCGATCGCCGCTATCCTGAACGAGGAAACCGCCCCCGATGGCGACGCCGACCGAGACTGACTTTACGGCGGCGGCTTGTCGCCGCCTCAAAAGACTGGGGCGCCGCTATCGGGGGCGCCTGGCGAGAGCGATCGTTCCGCGGGAACTTAACGAGGAGTGCGGCGTCTTCGGCGTCATCGGCACGCCGGACGCGGCGGCGCTGACCGCGCTTGGCCTTCACGCCTTGCAGCATCGCGGCCAGGAAGCGGCCGGCATCGCCAGCTTTGACGGCGCCGCCTTCCGCACCGAACGCCATCTCGGCCTTGTCTCCGACAATTTCTCCGACGCCGGCGTGCTCGCGCGTCTCGCGGGGAAGGCCGCCATCGGCCACACGCGCTATTCGACGCAAGGCGAAACCGTCCTCAAGAACGTGCAGCCGCTCTACGCCGACCTCGACCGCGACGGCATCGCCGTCGCCCATAACGGCAATCTGACGAACGCGCGCAAGCTGCGCACGGAATTGAAACAACGCGGCTGCATTTTCCAGTCGACGTCGGATTCGGAACTCTTCCTCCACCTCACCGCGCGCTCGCACCATCTCCTGATGGTCGACAAGCTGATCGACGCGCTGAAGCAGGTCGAGGGCGCCTACGCCCTCACCATTCTGACCAAGGAAGGGCTGATCGGCGCGCGCGATCCGGTCGGCATCCGCCCGCTCATTCTCGGCGATCTCAACGGCGCGCCGATCCTGGCGTCGGAATCCTGCGCGCTTGATCTCATCGGCGCGAAGTTCGTCCGCGACATCCGCCCCGGCGAGGTTGTCATCTGCCGGCCCGGCGGCGAGGTCGAAAGCCGGCAGGCATTCCCCCAGACGACGCCGGCGCGGCCGTGCATCTTCGAGCTGATTTATTTCGCGCGGCCGAATTCGATCGTCGACGGCAAGAGCGTCTATCAGCTGCGCAAAAGCCTCGGCGCGCGACTCGCGGTTGAAGCGCCCGCCGACGCCGACATGGCGGCGCCGATCCCTGATTCCGGCGTGCCGGCCGCCATCGGCTACGCGCAGGCCTCAGGGCTTCCCTACGAAATGGCGCTCATCCGCAGCCATTTCGTCGGGCGCACCTTCATCGAGCCCGAACAGCGCATCCGCGAGGCGGGCGTTGCGCGCAAGCACTCGCCCAATCGCGGCGCGATCGAGGGAAAGCGCATCGTCCTCATCGACGATTCCATCGTGCGCGGCACCACCTCGCGCAAGATCGTCCAGATGTTGCGGAACGCCGGCGCGCGGGAAGTGCATATGCGCGTCGCCTGCCCGCCCATTCTGCACCCTGACTTCTACGGCATCGACACGCCCTCGCGCGACGAACTGATCGCCGCGCAGATGTCGGTCGATGAAATCCGCGCCGAAATCGGCGTCGACAGCCTTGCCTTCCTGTCGCTCGACGGCCTTTACGAAGCGTTCGGCAAGGGCCCGCGCGACAAGGCCGCGCCCGCTTTCACCGACCATTGCTTCACGGGCGATTACCCGACGCGCCTCACCGACCTCGGCGAAACGCAGCGCAGCGCGATGATCGAACAATTATCGCTGCTCGCCGAGACGAGTTAGGCGATCGCGGTTCAGATATTGAACTCGGACAGATCCTCCCCGGTCATCTGCCGGTAGATGTCAACGAAATCTGCTTTGGCGCGCGCGAATTTTTCGCGATCAAGCGATTCGATCCTTGCATAGGCCGAATGGTGGTCGGCGGCGGTTGCGGCGTCGAACCCAAGCGTGACGGCGCAGCGCGCGATCGGCGCTTTGATCTTGTAGGCGGCGGTGGCGTGCCAGCCGGTCCAGAAAAACGCGGCGGCGACGACGTCCCCGCTGTCGTCCAGCTGGCGGGAGAACGCGCGGCGCGCCGCGGCGAACAGCGTCAGGATCGTCCTTTCATCCTTCGGCGAGACGGTGATCGCGGCGCTCATCCTTCTGCCTCGCCGAGTTGCTCCCCAACCGCTCGCAGGGCAGCGTCAAACGCGCCGTTCACATAGGCGTAAGCGCTAGCGTCCGAGTTGGCGATGGAGATGCGCCCGATCCGTTCGCGCGCCTTAAGGTGCGGCCCATTCTCCGGCGACCAGGACGCATCGTCGAACAGCTCATTGTATTCATAGGCGTAGCCGTGCGGCCAGCGGCTGACGGTGATCCCGGCGATATCGCGCTCGGCGTCAAAGCCATGGGGGCCGAACGCGGCCGTCAGCTGATCGACAATCCGCGTTTCAAAATCATCATAGCTGAGCGCGAGCAGCGACCGGCGCCCGGCGCGGTGCTGGTCTTTCTCGTTAAGGCCCTCGCCCGGCGCGATCGGGATGTGCTGGAGGTGCAGGATGATCGGATCGTCCGGCGTCTGCGCGAATTGATAGGCGCCGATGCTGACGGGAAAATCGAGCGCCATCTGCTCGAAAAAGGCGCCGGGCGCATAGACGCGGCTCGCTTTGGCCGCCGCGAAGGCGCGCCAGTTGCGCAGCGCGACATTGACATAGACGAGCGGGATTTTCGTGAAGAAGCGCACCGCCTCGCTTTGCGCCTCGGTCATCTCCGGAATGAGATGGGGCGCCATGGCGAGATAGCCCGCCATGATCGCGTGACGCGCGCGCACGCGCTCGGTTGCGCCGCGGCGCACATAGACAACATCGACCGCGGCGCGGTCGGGCGTATTTCTGATTTCGACTGCAGTCGCGTTGAGGCGCAGCCGGACGGGCGACGGCGATCTGTCTAGCGCGTCGTAATCCGTCCGGGCAAGGATGATATCCTCCGCCGTTCCGCCCTCGATCGCGCCGGGGATGAGCGCGCGGACTAAAAGCCGCGCCAGCGTCGCATTGCCGTCCGGGAAGTGGAAAATATAGGGCTCGTCCTTGGCGCCTTCGCCGGCCAGCGCGTCGCCAAGGCCAAGCCCGGCGGTTCCCGGCATCTCCCAGCGCGCCGCTTCCAGCGCGGACAGTACGTCCCAGCCGCACCCCCAAAGGCCGATGATCGTTTTCCTCAGCATCAGGACGACCGTTTCCGTCGCGCCCGCATGCGCCGTCAAAAACCGCTCGAAGCTGATCGAGCGAAGATAGGCGATCTTGTCCTCGACGCTCCTCCCCGCGAGATAATCGCGTTTCTCAAGCAGCAGCGCGCGCAAGGCGGCTTTCGACGCATCATCGATCGGCAAGGCGTCAACGGCGCCCGCCGAAGCGGCGGCGCCCGCCTCCTCCTCGCCGGCGAAGGGCGAGGGCGCCAGCGCATCAACGCCGAAAGTCGCCCTGTCGAGGAACAGCGCCTGCCCCATCCCGCGCCGCGCGTAAAAGTCCTGATCGAACCAGGTGTAGAATTTCTTCGTCTCGACGCCGAGCGCTTTCAAAAGCCGCCTTGCGCCTTTTGAATAGCCGTGCGGCGCGTCGATCGACTGGCTGCCGCCATAGCCGATCAGCAATTTCCCATCGACGAGGAATTCGTTGCGCCGCGCATGGCCCCCGAAATCATCATGATTGTCGAGGAGGAGAATGCGCGCGCCATCCCCGGCGCGGCGGCGGAACTCATAGGCCGCCGCCAGTCCCGACAGTCCCGCGCCGACGACGACGAGATCATACATATCGTCCGTCTGCGTCTCCGGCGCCGGCCAGCGCTTGCCTTCCCAGGCGAGCTGGTGCGCGGTCTCGAAGGCGCCGGCGTGAACGCCGCGCAATCCCAACGCTCCCGGCGGGTAACTGTGACCTGGCGCCATTTGCGCCCACGCCGCCGGCGGCAAGGCTCCCGCCGCGACCGAGAGCGCAACGCCGTTCAGAAAGTCGCGGCGTGAGATGTCTGCTGTCAAACGTCCCATGGGGCACCGAGCCTATCAGACAATGTCCGGCGCGCTAGCCCGCCGGAATTGAGTACGTGCCGGTCGCCTGCGCGACGGGTTCTTCCTCGCCGTCGGAGAAAATGGTCACATCGCCGACGGCGAGACGCTTGCCGAGTTTCAAGAGCCGGCAGTCGGCGATGAGGTCGCGCGGCGCCGGCTTCCTGAGGAAGTTGATCGACATGTTCGTCGTGACCGCCAGCGCCTTGGGGCCGACGCTCGCCAGCACGGCGGCATAGAGCGCGGTATCGGCGAGCATGAACATCGTCGGGCCGGAGACCGTGCCGCCGGGGCGCAGCGAGCGCTCCCCGGTCGCCATCCGAAGGCGCACCGACCGGTGCGCGGCCTGTTCAATGGTGATCCCGGTCCGTTCCCAGCGCGGGAAAGCCGCCGCCAGGAAGGCGTTCAAGTCGTCGGCGGTCATGGCGGGCTCGGTCATCCCGGCGGCATAGCCCGCGTCTGGCGCGGGAGAAAGCCGTCCGGACAGCGCACGGCCCTTGGCAACGCCCTGCCGATACGCGAAATCCCTGCCCATGACGCCCAAGGAACGAGCCCGGGAAGATTTCAAGCGCGCCCTCGTGCAGACGACGCGCGCGCTTTCCGCGACGCCGGAGGTCGAGGTCAGCTTCGGCGGCGAGCATGCGAGCGTTTCGGGGCGCAGCGCCAAGATTCCCCTGCCCGCCCGCATCATCGACCGCGAGGCGGCGATGGTCGCGCGCGGCGAGGCTGACGGTGCGGCGCTAAGGCTCGCCCATCACGACGCAGCCGCCTCAGCGCGCGCGCTGCCCAAGGGAGCCGAGGCGCAAGCGGTGTTCCGCGCGCTTGAAACCGCCCGCATCGAGGCGATCGGCGCGACGGCGCTGAAAGGCGTCGGCGACAACCTCGCCGCCGCGCTCGACAAATCATTCGCCGACCGCCAGTTCGACTCGCAAGCCATGGCGCCGATCGCCGATGTCGCCGCGCTGTTGTTGCGCCAGCGCCTCACCGGCCGCGCGCATCCCCCGTCCGCCGCCGCGATGATGGCGGCGCATGGCGGCAGCGTCGAGGCGCTCGCCGGCGCGTCGCTGACAAAGCTCGCTGGTGCGAGCGATCTCCACGATCAGGCGGCGTTCGCGCGTCTCGCGCGGCAGGTCATCCGCGATCTTAATCTCGACGACGAGGGCGGCGAGGAAAAAGGCGACGACCAGACGCAAGGCGACGACGAGAACGAGGCCGAAGACAACAAGTCGTCGGAGAACGACGAAGAAGGCGCCGCCGATCCTTCCGATGAGCAGTCGGGCGATGAAGGCGAGAGCCCCGACAGCGACCAGGAGATGAACGAACAGGATTTCGAGCAGGGCGAGGATGACGCCGACGGCGCCGTCGAAAACGCCCGCATCTCCTCGATCCGCGCGAAGTTCGACGGCGACAGCGGCATGCGCTATCGCGCCTTCACGACGGAATTCGACGAGACCGCCGACGCGGCGGCGTTATGCGACACGGAGGAATTGTCGCGCCTCAGGCGCACGCTCGACCGCCAGCTTGAAAATTTGCACTCGGTCGTCTCGCGCCTCGCCAACAAATTGCAGCGCCGCCTGATGGCGCAGCAGAACCGCAGCTGGGTCTTCGATCTCGATGAAGGCGTTCTCGACGCCGCGCGGCTTGCGCGCATCGTCGCCGACCCGATGCAGCCCTTGTCGTTCAAGCGCGAGCGCGAGCTTGAATTCCGCGATACGGTCGTCACGCTCCTCATCGACAATTCCGGCTCCATGCGCGGGCGGCCGATTTCGATCGCGGCGATCTGCGCCGACATTCTGGCGCGGACGCTGGAACGGTGCAGCGTCAAGGTCGAGATCCTCGGCTTCACGACGCGCGCCTGGAAGGGCGGACAGGCGCGCGAGAAATGGGTCGCGGCGGGGCGCCCGCCCAATCCGGGGCGCCTCAACGATCTGCGCCACATCATCTACAAGGCGGCGGACACGCCCTGGCGGCGCGCGCGCAATTCGCTCGGGCTGATGATGAAGGAAGGGCTCCTGAAGGAAAACATCGACGGCGAGGCGCTTTTATGGGCGCATGGCCGCCTCATCGGGCGCCCTGAATCGCGGCGCATCCTGATGGTGATCTCAGACGGCGCGCCGGTTGACGATACGACCTCCTCGGCGAACGGGGGCGCTTATCTCGAACGGCATCTGCGCGAAGTGATCGGGGAAATCGAGAGCCGATCGCCGGTTGAACTCATCGCCATCGGCATCGGCCACGATGTCACGCGCTATTATCGCCGCGCGGTGACGATCGTCGATGTCGAACAGCTCGCCGGCGTGATGGTCGACAAGCTCGCGGAGCTGTTTGAAGAGACTGGCGATGAAGCGCGCGCCGAGCGGCGGCGCGCGTAAACGTCTTCGCCGCGCCTTCACCTCTTACGCGCGAAATCGCCTCAGCATTTTCCCCCGCTGCGCGAATTCCGTTAACCACGAATATTTCCTCCGTATGCGACGGAAAGCGGCTCCGCCCCCGTTTAAGGGGAATGCACCATCGCTTGCACAGCGCCGCGCCCGCCCCTTCGACCGGCGCCGCCGCGGGGCGATTCCAAAATCCGGATTTTCGCCTTCAACCCCGCATGGAAGGCCGGTTTTTCAGCCCGATGCCTGGCGCGAAAACCGCCGCCGCGCGCGCTCAATCGGCAAGGCCAGGCCCGCCCGTCCTATTCCGCCGCGACGGCGCCTTCATGGGCGATGAAGCCGCCGGACTGGCGCGCCCACAACTCGGCGTAAAGCCCGCCCGTGGCGATGAGGCGCGCATGCGGCCCCTCCTCGACGATGCGGCCCTTGTCGATGACGACAAGCCGGTCAAGCTGCGCGATGGTCGACAGCCGGTGCGCAATCGCGATCACGGTCTTGCCGCGCATCAGCGCGAAGAGGTTTTCCTGAATCGCGGCCTCGACTTCGCTGTCGAGCGCGGACGTCGCTTCATCGAGGACGAGGATCGGCGCGTCTTTCAGGAACACGCGCGCGATGGCGATGCGCTGGCGCTGGCCGCCCGAAAGCTTGACGCCGCGTTCGCCGACATGGGCGTCGAACCCTTTGCGGCCCTCGCCGTCTTCAAGCGTTTCGATGAAGTCGAGCGCATTGGCCCGCCGCGCCGCCTCGCGCACCGCGTCATCGCCGGCGCCCGGGCGGCCATAGGCGATGTTCTCACGGATCGAGCGATGGAGCAAAGACGTGTCCTGCGTGACGACGCCGATATTGGCGCGCAGCGAGGACTGGCGAACGCCGGCGATATCGGCGCCGTCGATCAGAATGCGCCCACGCTCGGTATCGTAAAAGCGCAGCAGCAGATTGACGAGCGTCGTTTTGCCGGCGCCCGACCGGCCGACAAGCCCGATTTTTTCGCCGGCGGCGATTTCAAGCGTGAAATCGTCGATGACGCCGCCGTCCTTGCCGTAATGGAAGGCGACATTCTGATAGGAGATATCGCCGCGCGGGCGCGCCATCTCTGCGGCGCCCGGCCGGTCCTCGACGGCCGCCGACTTCGCCAGCATTCCCATGCCGTCATAGACCGTGCCGATATTCTCAAAGAGGCCAGACACCTCCCACATGACCCATTGCGACATGCCGTTCAGGCGCAGCGCGAGCGCGATCGAGGCGGCGATAGCGCCGACGGAGATGACGCTGTTGAGCCACAGCCCGATCGACAGGCTGGCGATGACGAAAACCGCGACGCAGTTATTGAAATAGACGAGATTGTTGAACAGCGTGACGAGGCGCATTTGAGGATGCACCGTGGCGAGGAATTCCTCCATGCTGTTGCGCGCGAAGGCTTCCTCGCGGCCGGCGTGCGCGAAGACCTTCACGGTCGCGATATTGGTGTAGCTGTCGACGACGCGCCCCGTCATCACCGAGCGCGCGTCGGCCTGTTTCTCCGCGACGTTCTTAAGGCGCGGAATGAAGTGCCAGATGAGTGCGACATAGGCGCCCAGCCAGACGATCAATGGCAGGGCCAGGCGCCAGTCCGCCGCGGCGACCATGGCGATCATCGTTACGAAATAGACCGCGACGTAAACGAAAACGTCGAGCAGCTTCATCACCGTCTCGCGCACCGCAAGCGAGGTCTGCATCACCTTGGTGGCGACGCGGCCGGCGAACTCATTGGCGAAGAACGCCATCGACTGGCCAAGGAGATGGCGGTGCATGCGCCAGCGCGCGCTCATCGGCAGATTGCCGATCAGCGCCTGGAACTGCACCAGCGACTGGGCGAGCGCCAGCGCGGGGAGACCGGCGAGAAGGAGCGCGCCCATCGCCAAAAGCCTGCCCGCCTCGCGCGTCAGGAAGCCTTCGCGCTCAGCGTTCGCCAGCCAGTCAACGATGCTGCCGAGAAAGGCGAAGAGAAAAACCTCGCCGACCGCGATCGCCGCAGTGAGGAGCGACAGGGCGAGCAGCCACCAGCGCGCGTCCCGAACATAGTGCCAGCAGAACGCAACCAGCCTTGCCGGCGGCGCGCCAAGGCGCGTCTCCGGAAAGGGCTGCAGGCGCGATTCGAAAAAGCGGAACATGGCGCGACGCTCATGCCCGAACTGCGGCCGGACGGCAAACCCGGCGGCGCGGACGCCGGCCGAAAAGTCTTGAATCCGGTTTCAGGAAGCCTGAAGCCGCGCTGGCGCACAGGCGCTGATATGCTAGCCTCGGCGCCGTGGGACATGTCGGGGGCGTCATCGTGAAAATCGTTCGGAACCGCGCGCCGATCGCGCTTTTCCTCCCTGGCGCGGCCCTGATGCTCGCGGCCTGCGCCAGCGCGCCGCCCGCCGATGCGCTTGCGGGGCCGATCGTCTGGCCGCGGCTTGAAAAGTTCTCCGGCGACGCTGAGTTTGAACGCTATCTGAAAAATGTGCAGGCGGCGCGGCGCGTCACGCGCGTTTATGGCGCGGCGGACGGGCGCGTGCGCCTTGCGCAGGCGGACACAGGGGTCGCACCGGCCGAAGAGTGCCTCGACATCGACTGTGTTGACGCGGAATACGGGGAAATCGTCGTCACCGGCGCGCGCGTTTCGGCGCCGGCGAGCCCGTCAATCACCAATAATCAGAAGGCCGGCGTAGACGAAGGCGACATCGTCAAGCTTATCGGCGGCTATCTCGTCATCCTGCAGGACGGGCGCTTGTTCTCCGTTGATCCCGGAGAGGCGACGGGCGCCATGCGCCTCGCCGGACGCACCAATGTCTATGCAAATGCAGACGATGACGCCTGGTATGACGAGGTTGTCGCCCATGGCGATCTCGTCGCCGTGCTCGGTTACAGCTATGGGCGCGATGCGTCGGAGGTCACTGTCTTCCGCCTGCGCAGGAACGGCGGCTTCGAACTGATCGACAAGTTTTTCATCAACTCGGGAGACTATTACGACGCCGACAATTACG
>FSSH01000770.1_pt1 | contig 17117 bp, 23 predicted proteins | sample 1166101 | NCBI WGS metagenome assembly FSSH01 (sample SAMEA32972668, study PRJEB13176) | freshwater metagenome | biome: Drinking water system; feature: Biomass in drinking water that filtered by 0.45 um membrane; material: drinking water | place: USA | collected 2012-12-20 | depth 0 m | reverse complement strand
GCTGTGAGCTATCGACCAGGCTCCGGAGCGTGGGGTTTCCGGGGTTTTTGGGGTTGTTTTCACGCGCACGCGCGAAAGATGCTGCATCTTTTTCCTCTACGACTGAAAAGTACCCCAAAAACCCCAGAAACCCCCAACCATAGGGAAATGGGAAGACAGGGGAGGACACCGGGTCGGGTGGGGAGCTACACCGCCGGATGAGCCACCGCCCTAGCGACCCCGATCCTCCACGACCCTCCCCGCGTTGGACCTGCGCCGATATCGAACTCTGGCTCGTGGCGGCCTTCCGCGCGATGCCGACCACCGCGATCTACGCCCCGCGCGGCAACACCTTGGCCTCCATCGCTGGCGACGTGCCGAGCGCGACCTTCGACATCGTAGCGCTCACCGGTACCGTGCTCGGCGATAGGTCCGACGAGCGCCTCGCGGTCCTGGTCTGGGCCCGGACGAAAGCGACGCGGGGCGAGGTCGGCGGATCGATTGCACAGTTCTGCGCCGAGAAGGGCTGGAGCCGGTCGACCTTCGAGGATCGCCGGCGACGAGCCTGCGAGCGGATCGCGGAAACCAAGAACGCCGCCGACGGCATGTAATGCTTCGAAACATTCGCTTGACAGCCGTAAAGCCGGCGCACGACCCAATCGTCACGGACGCGTTACTAGGCGTCGCGCAGGAGACACCACCGTGACCGCGTCGGCAGCATCGTCGTCCAGCACCGCCCGTACCGAAACCCTGCCCAAGTCGCCCGACGTCGCGCGCCGGCACTACGTAGGCCAATTCTTTCGCCGCTGCGCCGAGCTGCGGCAGGCGCGGGCCGATGGAGCTGATGAAGCCCTCCAGGCCGAATTGGCGGAAGCGCTGGCCGACGCCCGTACCATGGCTCGCCGGGCAAGGTCCTGGGGCCAGCGTTCGGCGCTTCGCTCGCGTCTACAGCCCGCCCAGCCGCAGGGCGCTGCAGCTCGAAAGCGGGCACGTCTTGCTCGGACAGCCCCGATCATCGGTCGTGATGTCGAAGTCCAAGAAGGCACCCGCCTTTTCCACGATCCGGACAAGCCGGGCTCTTACTTCTCGGCTCCGGTCAATCGCCGGGTCGATATCCTTGCGGCCGAGCGTGCAGCCAACCGCATCACGGAATCGCAGCTCCTCGTCGGCCGAATGATTCAGGTCGTCTACGAGCGCGGCTCTGGGGCACGCCTCGGATCAGTCGCCTGGGGTGAAGGCGGGTCGAAGGATCAGACCGTTGCCCACGAACTGGCGATCATCTTCTCGATCGAGGACGCAGAGAAGGTGAAGAAGTTCACTGCGAGGGTCGAACGGGCGATCGGCACCGTCGGCGCCCGGTTCCTGCGCCAGGTCCTCACCGAACGGGTGACTTTCGCCCAGTACGCCGCCCAGCGCGGCAAGTCGGGCGAGAAGGCCGTGGCGCAGGTCGCAGCGCACTTCCGGTTCCTCCTGGAGGGGCTGACCGAGGCGCAGCACACGGCGCAGGGCACCAGTCGCGTGACTCCAGACGATCAATACGCCGCCGCTGCAAGGTCGCTCGTAAGCAGAACCCCAGAGTCATCGACCGGGGAGACGAAGTAGCGACGCCGTGTCAGAATAGGGTTCCTGAAATTCGTTGGAGCCCATAATGGCTTGGATTCGTCTCACCGAACAACGCTCGACAAAAGACGGCGAAACCATCGTGAACACGAACCATATTCTGCCCCTTGCCCCAAATCAACATGGGGGATGTTCAGTATATATGGCGGCGGAAAATGGTACGTCTGTGTATAGTTTTACCGCTCGGGAAAGTATGAGCGAGGTCTACGATAAAATTCTTGCCAAAGAGAGTTCCGATAGCTGACGCCTTGACCCGTCGGACGAACCCTGGCACATCCCCATCGTCCCGAGACGCACGCCCGCAGCCGCAAGGCCCGCGGGCGTTCTTGTTTCCGGACCTTCCCCAGAGGCTGCCGTCCCTGCCATCCCGGCAAGTGCAGGACGAACACGGCGGCCGCCCCCTCAGAGCCATGTGGATGCTGCGCCGGGAAGGTGTCCACGAACCGTTCCTGACTTCGAGCATTCAGGGGGACGGGACGGCATCCGAAATGCTCCGCCCGGCGCGCCGCTAATCGTTTGCCGCCGCCGGGACCGTTTCCCAGCTCCATCGCGAACCGGCCCAACAGCTTAGGCGTTGAGGCGGCAGACGCGCGCGGGCTTTTCTGCTTAGATCGGACCCGAGATGACGGATCGCGAGCGAGCCGAACAGGTCCATGACCTGCTCCGCCAGGCCGACCGGCTCCGGGTTCCGGGCCATCGGCACACCGTCGAGACGTTCCTCGGCGACATCGGCGAGATCCGCGTCGGCCTCCGCCGCCTCTACCGCGAGCTCGCAGGCACCGAAGTCCCGCGCGAGCCGGCCCCGCGCCGCTCGGTCGTCACCTCGTTCCAGCCCAGATCGATACCTGGAACACGTGCGACCGTCGCGTTTCGTGGTCGGCCGAAGCGGGCCGCCGCGAGCGCCTGATCCTCACTCGAAACCGAGTCTCAACGCGGTTTCAGAGTGACCCTCGAATTTCGGGCCTGATTGGCTCCCGGCCACGATGAGCCGGGGCGCACGATAATCGCCCTTCCCGTGCATCCAAACCGAGGTTTCAGGCATGTCGGAGGGCGCCCTTATCGTGCGTCCGGCGACGGACGTCTCGACCTCGCTTGATGCGCTTGATGCCGCCGCGGCCGGGTTTGCCGCCGCCTCGAAATCAGCCGCGACCCGCCGGGCCTACGCCGCCGACTGGCGCGACTTCATCGGCTGGGGTGTCGAGCATGGCGTCGACACCCTCCCCGCCTCCGGACGCACGGTCGGCCGGTACCTGACCCATCTCGCCGGGCTCGGCCGCTCGGTCTCGACGATCGATCGCCGGGCCGCCGCAATCGCCGCCGTGCACCGGGCCGCCGGCCACACCGCGCCGACGGCGCTCGAGGAAGTCCGGTCGATCCTGACCGGCATCCGCAACACCCTTGGCCGCCGACCCGTCAAGAAACAGGCCCTCACCTCCGACCTGGTCGCGAGGGTCATCAAGCGGATTCGCGGTACCGACCTCGCCAGCGTCCGCGATCGCGCGCTGATCCTGGTGTGCTTCGGAGCTGCTCTTCGTCGCTCCGAGCTCGTCGCGCTCGACGTCGTTGACCTCGAACCGCACCGTCGCGGCCTCCTCGTCCGGATCGGCCGCTCGAAGACGGATCAGCAAGGCGTCGGCCGCTCGGTCGCGATTCCCGACGGCAAGCTGAAGATCCCCGCCGCGGTCGTCGCCTGGTTCGATGCGGCCGGCATTACGGACGGTCCCGCGTTCCGAGGCGCCGATCGCGGCCGTCTCTCGCCTGACCGCCTCACGGCCGGTCAGTTCGCCCGCATTCTCAAGGCGCGCTGCGCCGCCGCCGGCCTCGATCCCGACGCCTTCAGCGGCCACTCGCCCCGGCGCGGTTTCGCGACGACGGCCGGTGATGACGGCGCCGACCTTCGCTTGACGGCCAAGCACATGCGGCACGCCAAGCTGGAGACGACGCTCGGCTACATGGAAGATGGCGACCTCTTTCGTGAGAACGCCGGCCGGAGCTTCCTGTGACGGGCCGCGAACACACCGCGGCCGACGCCGCCCGCGCCCTGCGCGACATCCAGTTCTGTCCGGCCGCTTCGGCTTACGGCGATTGGCTCCGGCGCCGGAAGGCCGCCGCGCCGGCAACCCCCAAATCTCCTCGGCCCACGCGATGACGCCACGCGCTTTCATGGTCTGGCTCGACGGCTTCGCCCTTCAGGTTCGCGACGGCCGCCCAACCGCTGCGCAGTGGGTCCAGGTCCTCGCCACGCTCGCCAGCGTCCAACGCAACACCGCCGACCCGCGCGAGCTGCAGATCACCTTCCTCCCCGGCGGTGCGGTGCGCACCGACGAGCGCCGCCTCAGGACCTCCGCATGACCCGACCCGCCGACCTCGTCGACCAGGCTGTTGAGCTGCTCGCGCCAATCGCCGGCGAGACCAGCGCCAGCCTGCGGGCCGCGGCCGATTTTTTCGACGCCTACGCCGCCAAGGCGCCGACCGCGATGCACGAACGGATCGCCGGCGTCATCGCCGACGAGTGCCGTAACGCCGCCGATTCCACGCAGGTGCGGCGCGCCTTCCTTCAGGGGTTCCGCTTATGAGCAAGTCGCCCGTCGCCGCGCTCAAGGATCGCGTCGAAATCATAGACGGTGCCGTCTTCGAGGAAGGCCGTCTTCCCACCATCGCCGAGTGGAGCGAGGTGGCCGAGCTGGTTGCTCGCCTGGTCGACGAGGACGAGATGCCCGCCGCGCAATCTGCTCCGCCGCCCTCGACGTCGAGCAATGTGATCGCGTTTCCGGGGCGTCGGCACTGATGTCCAACACCGCCGATCCCCAGCCGCCGCTTATCGAACTGTGGCGCGTCGCGCTCCTGGTCGCCGCGATCGGCGCGATCGTCTGGTGGGCGCACTGCTTGGTGACGCCGGCCCGCGCCGATGGTCCCGGGTTCCTTGCGGTCGCGCTCGTCTGCCCCGTCGGTACAGCCGGGTCTGACTGCTCACGCGACAACGCCCTCGACATGGCCGTCCAGCCGGTCGCGATGGTGACCGACTGCCAGGCCGTCGGCCAGGTCCTGGCGACGCACCTCTCCCTGGCGCCCGGCGAGTTCCACAAGGTTGCCTGCGAGCGGCGGAAGGGCTGATTCGGTGGACGCTTTTACGCGGGTTCAACTCGAAGCCATGATGCGCCAAGCGGGGATCAACCAATCCTCGCGGTTCTTTCACGACCTGGGCCGCGAGCGCGATCAATCGACCACGTTCCACTTCACCCAGCCTCCGCCTCCGCCCACGCCACGCAAGCCCTCAAAATTTGATGGGCCCGATGTCATCGACCTGGTTCGCGGCGCCGACGGAGCTTGGCACGTGCCGGCGGCGCTTGAGCCGAAGGTGCGGAAGCTCTGATGCTGGTCCGGCCGCGCCCTCCAGAGGACCTCCTTGGCGTCGAAGGCACCCTGACCCTCCAGCCGGTTCGGCCGGATCACGATCTGCTCGCCTGGATTCGCGCGACCTTCATCGACGAGGACGCGACGCTCGAAAACGAGGACCACGTCCACCTCCGGCACGCCCTCCTCGGCGCGGTCTGGTGCGCGGTGCCGAACGCGCGCCAGGGCAACACCGTCGTCGGCATTTGCGAGACCACGGCCTTCATGGGCAACCGCTGGGCCAAGGCACGTTTCGAGCAGCAGATCATGGGGTGGTTCGGCTACATGCCGGATTTCCTGCTGACCTTCGATGCCGGGTACGCCGACCAGTGCGACGACGCTTCGTTCTGCTCGCTCGTCGAGCATGAGCTCTATCACGCGGGCCAAGCCAAGGACGCGTTCGGCGCGCCTCGCTTCTCGAAGTCCACGGGCCGGCCGATCTTCGAGATCCGCGGGCATGACGTCGAGGAGTTCGTCGGCGTCGTCGCCCGGTACGGCGTCGGTGCGGCGGCGGGCAAGACCCGAGCCCTCGTCGAGGCCGCGAACCGCGCCCCGCTGATCTGCGAGGCGGAGATCGCCGGCGCCTGCGGGACCTGCGGGCGGTCTTTGATCCTGGTTTGACGGGAATGCATTCGTGAGCGCGCTCTCAGACGAGGTGAAAACCTTCATCGTCCAACAGCTTGCGTGCTTCGACCCGCCCTCGGTCGTGGTGAAAGCGGTCAAGGCCGAGTTCGGCGAGATCGTCACGCCGCAGCAAGTCGAGGCCTACAATCCGGAGCGCCGGGCCGGCCAAGGCCTGTCGGAGGGATACCGCGAGATCTTCCGCGTCAGTCGCGAAGCCTTCCTCGAAGACACGGCCGCGATCGCGATCTCACACCGGACCTCGCGCCTTCGGTCGCTCCAACGCCTCGCGGAACGCGCCGAGAGCATGGGCAACCTGGCTCTGGCGGCGCAGCTCCTCGCCCAGGCCGCGAAGGAAGTCGGCGACGTCTTCACGAACCGCCAGCGGATCGATGCAAACCACACTGTCCGCAGCCATGAGGATGCCCTCGCCGAGCTTGGGTGAGCGCGAGCTCGCGATCCGCCGGCGGCTGCGGGACGATTTCGAGCACTACGCGTCCCGCTGCCTGCGCATCCGGACGAAGTCGGGCAAGGTCGTGCCCTTCGCGCTCAACCGGGCGCAGCTCTACATCCACGGTCGCCTCGAGGAGCAGCTTCGCTCGTCGGGGAGCGTCCGGGCGCTGATCCTGAAGGGCCGCCAGCAAGGCGCCTCGACCTATATCGGCGGCCGGTTCTTCTGGCGCACCACGCACAAGCGCGGCGTCCGGACCTTCATCCTGACGCACCAGGACGATTCGACGGCTGCGCTCTTCGAGATGGTGTCTCGGTACCACGAGCACTGCCCCTCGCTGGTGAAGCCCTCGACGGGCGCAGCCAACGCCAAGGAACTGCTCTTCGACCGCCTGGACAGCGGCTACAAGGTCGGCACGGCGGGCTCGAAGGCGGTCGGCCGCGGTAACACCCTGCAGCTCTTCCACGGCTCCGAGGTCGGGTTCTGGCCCCACGCGCACAGCCACGCGTCGGGCATCCTCCAAGCGATCGCCGACGAGGCCGGGACCGAAGTCATCCTGGAGAGCACGGCCAACGGGGTCGGAAACTACTTCCACCAGCAATGGCGGAAGGCCGAGCGCGGCGAGAGCGAATTCCAGGCGATCTTCGTTCCCTGGTTCTGGCAGGACGAATACCGCAAGCCCGCCCCGTCCGACTTCTCCCTCTCGCCGGATCCTGACGAGCAGGGCGAATCCGAGATCGACTACGCCGAGGCCCACGGCCTCGATGCGGATCAGATGTTCTGGCGACGCCGCAAGATCGCGGACCTCGGCGAGAGCCTGTTCCGACAGGAATACCCTGCGACGGCGGCCGAGGCTTTCCAGATGGCGAACACCAACGGCCTGATCAGCGCCAAGCTGGTCATGGCCGCCCGCAAGCGCACGGTGGAGCCCTCGGGCCCGCTGGTGTTCGGCTACGACCCTGCGCACCAGGGCGGCGATCGTCACGCGCTGGCCAAGCGCCGCGGCCGCAAAGTGCTGTGGGCCGGCGGCAAGCCAGGTCTCTCCATCCCGGAGAGCGCCAATTACCTCGCCGGCGAGATCGATCGCGACAACCCGGTGAAGGCCTTCATCGACGTCACGGGCGGCTACGGAGCCGGCGTCTACGACATCCTCGTCGAGCGCGGCTACGGCACGCCCGGCCGGGGCATCGTCGTCCCGGTCAACTTCGGCGGCTCCCCGATCCAGCCGAAGCGCTACTCGCCGACAACGGGCGAGGAATTGCCCGGCCCGCTCAACCGGCGCGCCGAGATCTGGATGAACTCCCTCGAATGGCTCGAGGACGTCGCTGGCGTCGACCTGCCCGACGAGGACGAGATCCAGGCCGACGCCTGCTCGACCGGCTACGGCCACAACGGCCGCGGCCAGGTCCAGCTCTGGTCGAAGGAGAAGATGCGCTCGATGGGCATCCCCTCTCCTGACCTCTGGGACGCGATCGCGCTCACCTTCGCTGAGCCTGTGATCGAGGCCGCCCCTCTCAAGCTCAAGATCGCCGGGCGCAGCCGCGGCGGATGGATGGGTGCCTGATGGCCGCCAAGCAACCACGCCGCCCGGCGAAAGCCACTGCCTCGAAACCTGCGAAGGCGGAGACCGCCCTCGACAAGGTGCACGAGCTCGCGATCAAGCGGTGGCGCCGTGCCGACGATGCCGACCGCACGAACCGCGATATGGCCTACGAGGACCTCGAATTTATCGAGGTGCCCGGGGCGCAGTGGACGGAAGAGGCGAAGAACGCGCGGACCGGCCGGCCATGCCTGGAGTTCGACCGTCTCGGCACCACGATCGTCCAGATCACCGGCGACATCCGGCAGATGCGGCCCGCCATCAAGGTCGTGCCCGTCGACAGCCGCGGCGACGTGAAGACGGCCGACACGATCGCCGGCATGGTCCGTTACATCGAAAACCGCTCGGACGCGCCGGCCGCCTACTTCTCCGGCGCCGATCAACAGGTCGCCTGCGGCATCGGTCATTGGAAGGTGATGACGGAGTACGGCTCCGATTCCACCTTCGAACAGGAGATCCGCATCGCGCCCGTGCCCGACGGCGTCGGCGTGCGCTGGGATCCGGATGCGATCCTGCCGACGCGCGAGGACGGCAAGTTCTGTTTCGTGCCCGTCGACATGAGCCGGGACGTCTATGAGGAGACCTATCCCGACAAGCCGGCGGCGGAGATGGGCGACTCGGACCTCGCCGACCGCGGCCTGGCCGAGTGGGCGACGGCCGACATGGTCCGCACCGTCGAGTATTTCACCAAGACGCCGGTGGAGAAGACGCTCGCGCTGATGCCGGACGGCGAGATCCTCGACCTGACCGACAAGGCCGACCAGGACTATGCGGAAAACCTCGAGCGGGCCCAGCTCGCCGGCGCGCGCATCGAGAAGCGGCCGGGCCACAAGGTCGAACGCTACATCATCAGCGCGACCGAGATCCTCGAAGGTCCTGATCTGATCCCGGGCCGCTTCATCCCCGTCGTCCCGGTCCTCGGGATCGAGATGACGATCGGGAAGAAGCGCACCCGCCGCGGTGTGGTGCGCAAGGCCAAGGATGCCCAGCGCGCCTACAACTATTCGCGCTCGACCCAGACCGAAGTCGTCGCCCTCCAGCCCAAGGCGCCCTTCGTCGGCTCCGAGAAGATGTTCAAGGGCTATGAGCACATCTGGGAGACGGCCAACACCGTCAACCATCCCTTCCTGCCCTACAACGTCGACCCGCAATCACCCCTCGCCGCGCCGCAGCGCGTGCCGCCGCCGGTCGCCTCGTCGGGTCTCGCCGAGCTGACGGGCCAAGCCGCCGAGGACATCAAGGCGATCACCGGCGTCTATGACGCCTCGCTCGGCGCGCGCTCGAACGAGACCTCGGGCAAGGCGATCCGCGCGCGCCAGCAAGAGGGCGACGTCGGCTCCTACGTCTACATCGTCAATTTCAGCCGCTCGATCCGGCACACCGGCGCGATCGTCACCGGCATGATCCCGCACATCTACGACACGGCGCGCACGCTCCGGATCGTGGGTGAGGACGGCAAGGTCGACCTCGTCGACATCAACAAGGCTCAGGGTGTCGCGGTCGATGGCGAGCCGGAAGCCGTCGAGAACGACGTCACCGTTGGCGCCTACGATGTCGCGATGGAGATGGGCGCCTCCTACACCACGCGCCGGGAGGCCGCCCTCGACGGGATGATCTCCCTCGTCCAGGCCGCGCCCGACGTCGCCCCGCTCGTCCTCGACCTCCTCGCCAAGGCGCAGGATTGGCCGATGGCGGACAAGATTGCCAAGCGCATCCGCACGATGCTGCCGCCTCAGATCCAAGCGGAGGAGGCGCAGGAGAGCGGCGAGCCGATGCCCGCGCAACAGCCGAATCCGGCGCAGCAAGCCGAGATGCAGGCGCAGCAGCGTCAGCAGCAGCTCGAGGAGCAGCGTCACCAGCTCGACAGCGAAAAGATCGCGGTGGAGCGGGAGAAGCTGCAGGCCGAGATAGCGAAGATCCAGGGCGAGATCCAGAAGGCCGTTCTCGACCACCAGGTGCGCATGGCGGAGGCCGCACGGCCGCCCGAAGGGGCGATGACCGGTCCGCCGGCCGAAGATCCCCGCGTCGACGCGATCGCCGACGCGCTCCAGCACCTCTCCGACGTCGTCTCGATGCTGATGGACGAGATGACGCCTCAGCCCGACGCGCCGATGCCCGATCCGTTTGGCCAGGGCGGGCCGCTAGAGCCCAACGCTCTCCCACCGGGCCTGATGCCCGCCGAACCGACCGGGGCGCCTCAGGGCGCCCTTTCTTTTGACCCGAGCATGCTGGGCGAACCCGCTGCTCTGATGCCGGTGGCCTGATGTCCTGCAATCCTCCCTTCCGCGCCGACGGCCTCTCCACCGTTCGCATTACGGCCGCCGTCGGCGGAGTTACCGCCGTCGTGCTTCCCCTGCCCACCGGCAGCGGGGCGCAGGTCCGGATCCGCAACCGCGGCGCCGTCGACGTCGCGATCGAATTCGGTGAGGGCGGCGTACAGGCCCTCGTTCCAGCCGCCGGCGTGACGGGGAGTCAGGGCTTCGCGCCGGGCGCCGTCGAGGTTCAGACCCTCCAGCAGAACCAGCGCCGGGTCTCGGTCGCGGTTGCCTCGGGCACGCCGGACGTGGAAATCACCGTTGGCCGCGGGGACTGAACCGTGACGGTCTTGTCGCCTGGCCTCGGACCCGCAGCGCTGCTCCCTGGCACCTTCACGGTCGACACGCTTCCGGATGCGGTCGAGTCGCTCGACATGTATGCCCGGGTGACGGATCTGTTCGGGGTGAAGCGCGACCTGGTGCTGGCCTCCCGGGTGGGCGACGTCGCGTTCTGGCAACCGGTGCGCCCCGTCTTCGCGGCGAAGATGGCGGCGGCAGCCGACATGACCCTGGTGCCGCTCAAGCGCGCCTCCGTGCTCCTGCTCGAGGGCAACGTGCCGATCGGGACCAATCGCAAGATCACGCTGTCGAACAACCGAGCCTTCCCGGGCGCCTCGTTCCGGATGCGTCAGCGCAGCGCGCTCGGTAGCATCCTTGGCACGCTGCAGGTCCTCAACGTGAACCTGGGCACTCCGGTCGCTCTGCTCACCGGCGGCGTTCAAGAGTTCGTCTACGACGCGGCCGACGGCTGGGTTCAAGTCACCTGAGGCCTTGACCCGACGGGCATTCCTCGCGCAAGAGCTACGCGTCGCGAGACGTGTGGGCGAGGCCCCGTCGGCGACGATTCCTGATCCTGAGAGACGCGCCCGCATCCCACGCGGCCGAAGACGCGCGTCCGCTCCCCTTCACGCAGGCCAGTGCATGACGCGCAGGCCGCGATGATGCCCGCACCCGCTCCTCTCCTGAGGGCGGGTTTTTTCATGGACGAACCACATGGACGAGGACCTGATCGTGCTGGGCGCGCCGGCGGAAACGCCAGCGGCAGGTGGCGAGGTCTCGGACGCGACCGAAGCTCCGGAAGGCCGTGAGGCCGAAGGCGCCGAGGCCGCAACGCCAGGGACAGAGCAGGCCGAACCGGCCGCCACGACTCCGAAGCCTGAGGGCGAGGACGATGGCGAGGCGGAGAGGCCCAAGAAGCGTTCGGGCATCGCCCGTATGCAGGACAAGATCGCCAGGCTCGAAGCCGAGCTCGCGACGACCCGCAGTCAGCCCGCAGGCGACAGTGGCGACCGAGCGAAGGCTATCGAGAAGGAGATCGGTGCGCCTCCGAAGGAGGACGACTTCGACGACTACGTCGCATTCGAGGATGCCAAGGCGGAGTATCGCATCCGCAAGGCTCTCGCCGAGCAGCGCGTAGCCGATCGCGAGGCCAGCACCTCCAAGAGCCAGGCTTCGGCCCGGCAGGAGGCGATCGAGCTCTTCCAGGACCGCATGGACGAGGCTCGGGACCGTATCCCGGACTTCGACAAGGTCGTGAAAGGCGCGGCGGACCGTGAGATCAAGGCTCACGTCCAGGACCTCGTGGTCGATAGCGAGAAGGGTGGGCTGCTCGCCTACTACCTCGCCAAGAACCCTGCGGAGCTGACGAAGCTCAACGGGATGAGCCCGATCCAGGCGGCCAAGGCCGTCGGCGCGCTCGAGCATCGCCTGACCCTGGCGAAACCCAAAGCCGCAACCACTGCCCCCGCCCCTGCCAAGCCGGTTTCCGGCGCGACCGCCACCGGACCCGACCCGTCGAAGATGTCGATGGCCGAGTACGAGAAGTGGCGTGCGGCGGGTGGTCAGCGCTGATCAGCAACCCCCAGACCTGAAGGTCCTCCCCCATGCCCAACACCATTCTCAATCCCGCTGTCATCGCCAAAGAGGCGCTGATGCAGCTCAAGAACGCGCTCACCTTCGGTAAGCTGGCCCATCGCCAGTACAAGAAGGAGTTCGCGAAGGTCGGTGACACCGTCACCATCCGCAAGCCGGTCAAGTTCGTGACCGCCGACGGCGCGACCCGCTCGAACCAGGACGTCGAGGAGGGCAGCACCTCCATCAAGATCGACCAGCGCAAGCACGTCTCCTGGAACTTCAACACCCAGGACCTGACGCTGACGATCGACGAATACTCCGAGCGCTACGTGAAGCCGGCGATGATCACGCTGGCCCAGACTGTCGACGCGATCGGCGCCTCGCTGTACCGCAAGGTCTGGAACCAGGTCGGCACGCCCGGCACCACCCCGGCGAACTATGCCGCGGCCGGAGCGGTCGCCCAGCGCATGACCGAGATGGCCGTGCCCCGGCAGGACCGTAAGGGCGTGATGACCCCGGAGGCCTTCCACAAGATCGCTGGCACCCTCACCACGCTCAACATGCCCAAGCAGGCTGCCGATGCCTGGGCTTCGGGCGAGATCGGAAACCTCGCGGGCTTCAACACCTTCGAGTCGGTCAACCTGAAGAACCACCTCGTTGGCACGAAGGCCGGCACTCCGCTGGTCAACGGCGCCGGCCAGGTCTCGCTCTATGCGGCCGTGAAGAACACCGGCACCCAGACGCTCGCCATGAAGGGCTTCACCGCCTCTTCGAACGGCGTCCTGCGTGAGGGTGACGTCTTCACGATCGGCGGCGTGTTCGCCGTCAATCCGGTTCCCGGCGAGGGCAACACCGGCAAGACCGTGATGCCCTACCTGCAGCAGTTCGTCGTCCGCCAGGCGACGGTGAACTCGGACGGCACCGGCAACGCGAGCGTGACCATCTCGCCTGCGATCATCGTGTCCGGCCCCTACCAGACCGTCTCGGCCGCCCCGGCCGACAGCGCGCCGATCACGATCGTCGGCACGGCCAACACGGCCAACCCGATGAACCTGTTCTTCCACAAAAACGCGTTCGCGCTGGTCACCATCCCGCTTGAGATGCCCGACGGCGTCGCCTGGAAGGCGCAGGAGAACCACGAAGGCCTCAGCGTTCGCCTGCTGAAGGACTACGACATCAACAACGACGTCGAGATCGTCCGCGCCGACATCCTGTTCGGCTGGGAAGCGATCTACCCGGACCTCGCCTGCCGCCTCGTCGGCTGACGCTGATCCACCACTGCTAAGACGAAAGGGCGCCCTCGTGGCGCCCTTCGTCGTTCTGGGGCCTCGCGTCCCGCATCCGCAACGACACGGGGCCACCGATGGACACCACCATTCCGACCTGGGGCTACAAGCCCGACGGGTCCGCCGAGATCTTCGACCTCGCCCGCGGCGAGGGCCTGCCCGAGGGCTGGCACGCCTCCCCCGATTGCATCGCGGACCCCGTGTTCGCCAGCGCCGAGGCGCTGACCGCGCGCGCCGAGGGCCGCTTCTACGTTCCGCCGGTGGCCGACGAGACCGCGGCCGATGCCGTGGCCGAGAGCCTCAACCCCGAGCTGCTCGCCGAGGTGGAGCGCCTGAAGGCGATCATCGCCACCGGCTCGGCCGAGAACGAGAAGCTCGCGGCCGACGTCGAGACGGTGATGACCGAGAACGAGGCGCTGGAGCTGCGGGCCACCGCTGCACAGACCGACCTCGATCGCGTCGTCGCCGAGATGACCGACCTGAAGGCGCTCCTCGTGAAGGCGCAGGAGGATGGCGGGTTCGCCGCGTCCGAACGCGACCAGGCGCTCGCCTCCATCGAAGCGCTGCAGGCCGAGCTCGCCCAGACCAAGGCCGACCTCGACGCCGCCACCGCGCCGGCCGCCCCCGCGGCTGTGAAGAAGGCGGCCCGCTGACATGCGCACCCGCGAGGACCTCATCAAGCGCGTCCTCAAGGACCTTGGGGTGCTCGCGGCTGGCCAGTCGCCGAGCGACGAGGACCGGGCTGAGATCGACGACCTGATCGAGCCGGTCTGCGCCAAGCTCCTCGATGACACCGTCGCCAAGCTCAACGGCGACGAGATCGACGACGCGGCCTATCTGCCGCTGGCCGCCATCGTGTGCGAAGCCGCGATGGTGCCATTCGGCATCGGCGGTACCAGGGCGGCCGAGATCAGGGCCGGCGCGGAGCGCGCCCGCATGGATCTGCGCCTCGCCTATCGCGTCTACGACGCTCGGCCGCCAATGCGGACTGACGCCTTCTGGGGCCGTCGCGGCGGCTCTCCGCTGATTGAGAGCCGACGCGGGCCGATCACGCCGCCGGCGCCACAGGAAGAAATTGATATCGACGTGACGGTCGATGGCGGACGTCGGGGCTGACCGATGGTGCGCCTGATCTCGGAGCAGGTCCGCAAGGCTCAGATCGCCGGCTCGTTCACGCCTGGCTATCGCCCTCCCGCCACGGGGCCGGATGCGCTCCTGGAGCGCGAGCAGCTCTTCGTCTTTCCGGACAAGGTTCTCCTGATCGGCACGGGGGGCGGCGCGTACATCGAGTTGGACCTAGACCAGTCAGGCCCCGGAACCCCTGGCCCGGCACCACAACGCTACGTGCACCTGCAGAGCGCGGAAGCGACCCAATGGTTCATCAATCATAACCTTGGGTACCGGCCGGTAATATCAGTCATCACGCTTGGTGGTGCCCTACTGATCGCTGCAGTCGAGCATCTCTCCAACAATCTTGCCCGCGTCGATCTCGATGACCCCATGACGGGTCAGGCGATCTGTGTCTGAGGGGATCGAGCCATGAGCGTCGCCGTCGCCACCACCCTCGATTTCGGGGGATCGCGTCGCATCACGGGTCTGCCTGCCGCCATCGCGGCCGGCCAACCGGTCATCCTCGAACAGCTCAACGCTGCGATCGAAGGGCTTGGGTGGAAGGACAACGCTCGCGTCGATGCGACGGTGAATGTCAACTTGGCCTCGCCGGGCGCGACGATCAACGGCGTCACGATGGATCCAGGCGACCGGTTCGTGACGCGCGCCCAAACGGCTGGCTCAGAAAACGGCATCTATATTTGGAACGCCGCCGCCACCCCCGCGACCCGCTCGCTCGATGCCAGCACCTTCGACGAGCTTGAGAATGCCGTCGTCGCGATCGACGAGGGCCCGAACGCAGGAAGCCTTTTCCGTCAGACTGCCGTTAATGGCACGCTCGGTACGACGGCTGTCACCTGGGCGAGCTTCCTTTCCTCGGCGCCGGGTGCCAGCGAGACCACGGCCGGTGTGGCGGAGATCGCGACACAGGCCGAGACCGATGCGGGCGCGGATGATCTGCGGATCGTTACGCCTGCGAAGCTCGCGAACTGGTCGGGCCGCTACCGCAGGAACTCTGCCAATATTGGCGATGGCACCGCGACCCTGTTCACAGTGACGCACAACTTCAACTCGCGCGACGTCCAAGCCACCGTCTATGAGAATGCTGGCCTGTACCGCGGAGTCATCGTCGAGATCCGCCGCACCGGCGTGAACTTCATCGACATCGTCTTCGACCAGCCGCCGACCGCGAACGCCTACCGCGTTGTCATCGGCCTCTGAGCGTGGGCATCCCGGTCCTGACCAGCATCGACGCGCTCACGGCGCTGTCCGGAGGCACGATGCCCGCGGTGTACCCGCCCCGCCGCGGGCAATTCTTCAAGGCACTGGAAGCCTCAGGCGCAGGCCGGGTGTCGACGATCGTGGCCGCCATTCCGGTCGATCCGGGCGACGCTACGAACATCGCCTTCAACCATACGACGTTCGTCCTTCAGGCCGGCACGCTCGCTCAGTTCGTGAAGACGACGCTCTCCCTGACCGACGCACAGCTCTCGGCCGTCATCACCAGCGCGCGCGGGCTCACGGAGTAGGGCCATGGCGACGATCGAATGGCCCCTGTCCTCTCGCCCCGGTCTCTCTGCTGCGGAAGGTGCCGGCCGCCTCATCAACGCGTTCGTTGAGAAGCTCGGCGACGGTGCACGCGCACCGGTCTCGCGCCGGCGCGTGCCGGGTTTGGCTCGTTTCGCGGACACCGGCGTTAACGGGCCCCGAGGTATGCGCCTCGTCGGTGCCAACGTGCTGGCCGGGTACCGTGACACGCTGGTGCGCGTGAGCGAGGACGGCACGTCGACGCCGCTCGGAGCCCTACCCGGCTCAAAGCGCATCACCATTGCCCGCAACAACCGGGCGCCGACGCCCGATGCGGTCGCGGTGACGGAATATGGCGCTTATAGACTGTTCCCCGATACGGCGCCCATGCCCCTTGCGATACCGGGCGGCCTGCCGGCACCGAACTCGGTGTGCGAGCTGTTCGGCATCCTGTTCTTCACGGCCGGCGACGGCACGTGCTTCGCAACCGGCATCAACGGCCTCACCTTCAACACGCTCGACAAGACGACGGAGCAGGCTCGGCCCGGCGGGCTGATGCGCGGTGTCGCCTTCCGCGACGAGCTTTTCCTGTTCGGTCCGTCCGGGATCGGCGTCTACGGCGGCCAGGCGCAGGCCAACGGGTTCCCGCTCGCTCGAATTACCGGCATCCCGCGTGGTCTGATCGGGCCTTGGGCGGTCGCGGGCCAGGAAGAGGGCTGGTCGAACGACATGATCTGGGTAGGCGACGATTCCGTCGTCTATCGGCTCAACGGCTACACGCCCGTCCGGCTCTCGAACCACGACGTCGAACGCGACCTCGCTGCGGCGGCGAAGGTCGACCGGACCGCGATCGAGGCTTCGGTCCACCTGGTGGCGGGACATGCCTGCTGGGTGGTCTCGATGCCGGACCGGACCTGGGTTCTCGATCTGACCACGGAGCAGTGGCACGAGCGCGCCAGTCATCAGGCGCCGCGCTGGCGCGGATCGCAGTCGGTGAAAGCCTTCGGACGATGGCTGATCGGCGATCGCGCCGGCACCGGACTCCTCGAGGTCCGCGAGGACGCCTTCGACGAGGACGGCTCGCCCCTGCGGCTCCGGATCGAAAGCCTGCCTGGCCAGGCCTTCCCGCAACGCCTCGTGATTCCCCGTGCCGATTTCGATTTCGTGCTCGGGACCGGCCGCCTTTCGGCCGACCCGACAGTTCGCGATCCGCGTGTCCTGATCTCCTGGAGCGACGACGGCGGTGTGACCTGGTCCAGCCCGTTGAGCCGAGCTCTCGGCCGACAGGGTGAGACCCGGACCCGCATCAACGTGCTGCGCACCGGCATGTCGGGCGCACAGGGCCGGATCTGGCGGATCGA
>FSSH01004160.1_pt2 | contig 17195 bp, 14 predicted proteins | sample 1166101 | NCBI WGS metagenome assembly FSSH01 (sample SAMEA32972668, study PRJEB13176) | freshwater metagenome | biome: Drinking water system; feature: Biomass in drinking water that filtered by 0.45 um membrane; material: drinking water | place: USA | collected 2012-12-20 | depth 0 m | reverse complement strand
GAGACCATCCCGGGCCTCATCGCCCAGCTCGCGGCCAAGCTCTAGGCCCGGTGAGGATGGCCGCGAGCCAGGTTCTACCGGCGAGCGAGCGCCGACCCGGACGTCACGAGACCGAGAACGCCCTCTCGCTCGCCGAGCGGATGCCGCGGCTCATCCTCGAGTCGCGCCGTGTCTCCACGACTCTCGCGCATGGCCTCCACGGACGTCGCCGGGCCGGGCCAGGCGAGAGCTTCTGGCAGTTCCGGCCCTTCGTCACCGGCGAGGCGGCGGCGCGGATCGACTGGCGCCGCTCGGCCCGCGACGACCGGCTCTATGTCCGCGAGCGTGAGTGGGAGGCGGTCCATAACATCTGGTTCTGGATCGACCGCTCCGCCTCCATGGGCTTCGCCTCCAAGCACGCCCAGGCCTCCAAGGTGGAGCGCGCCCTGGTGCTCGGCCTCGCGCTCGCCGACGTGCTGGTCGAGGGCGGCGAGCGCGCCGGCCTCCTCGGGCTGACCCGCGCCACCGCATCGCGAAAGATCGTCGAGACCATGGCCCATGCCCTCACGGAGGACCACGCCGGGCTCGACAAGGACGCGCCGCCCCGCGCCATACCAGGTCGCTTCGACGAGGTCGTGCTGATCAGTGACTTCCTGTCTCCGCTTTCCGAGGTAAAGTCCGTCATTAACCATATTTCCGGCGGGGGCACCCGCGGCCACCTCGTCGCGATCGTGGACCCGATCGAGGAGACCTTCCCGTTCACCGGCCAGGCCGTGCTCCAAGACCTCGAGAGCGACCTCAGCCTCAATATCGGCGATGCCGGCGCCTGGGGGGATGCCTATCGCGCCCGCATCGCCGAGCATCGCGCCGGCCTTGCCGAGATCGCCCGCCTCCAGGGCTGGACGGTGACCACCCACCGAACCGACCGGCCCGCAAGCGAAGCGGCCCTGCGCCTGCTGACCCTCGTCGCCGCCTCGCGCGGGGGCGGCTGAGGCCATGTTCGGATTGCCGCTGACCTTCGCAGCTCCCCTCGCGCTCGCCGCCCTCGTCGCGCTACCCGCCCTGTGGTTCCTGCTCCGGGTGACGCCGCCTCGGCCTCAGCGCATCGACTTTCCGCCGCTCCGGATCATGGCGGACCTCATGGGCAAGCGCGAGACGCCCGCCCGCACACCGCCCTGGCTCCTCATCCTGCGAATCCTGGCGGCGGCCTGCCTGATCCTCGCCGTATCCGGGCCTGTCTGGAACGCCGCCGGCATCGGTGCCGCCGCCGGCCGCACCCCGCTGCTCGTCATGATCGACAACGGCGCCACCGCCGCCCACGATTGGCGGGACCGCCTGAGGGCAGCCACCGACGAGATCGAGGCCGCCGCCCGCGATGGTCGCCCGGTCGGGGTCCTGGCCACCGCCGAGCCTGCCGCCGCCTTCGAGGCCAAGGCACCGGCTGCCGCCCTCGACCGCCTTCGTGCCATCGCGCCCCGGCCGCACATTGCGAGCCGCAGCATCCATCTGCCGGCCGTCGCCGGGTTCCTGGAGCGCAATCCCGGTTCGTCCGTCGTGTGGATCAGTGACGGTGTGGCAGGGTTCGAAACCGAGAGCTTCACCAAGGAGCTCAATGACTATCTCGGCCGTACAGGGGCGAGCCTGACGATCCGCGCCGCGGAGACGCCGCCTGCCCTCGCCCTGTCGGTCACCGAGGCGAGCGGCCGCCTCTCCGTCCATGTTCTCCGGGCTGCTGCCAACGGGCGCGACGCGGGTCTGCTGCGCGCCCTCGACCAGAAGGGCCTGCCGCTGGCCGAGCACGATTTCGCCTTCCGTTCCGGAGAGACCGATACGGAGGTCGTGTTCGACCTACCCGTGGAATTGCGCAACGCGATCGCCCGCATCGAGATCGCGGCGGAGCGCTCCGCAGCGGCCGTGCGTCTGATGGACGAGCGCGGCCGGCGGCGCCGGGTCGGGCTCGTCTTCGGCGGCACCAGCGATCAGGCGCAGCCGCTGCTCGCGCCGACCTACTACCTGTCGCGCGCCCTCGTTCCCTTCGCCGACGTGCAGGAGCCGCGCGGCGCCAAGGGCGTATCCGACCAGATCGCCCAGATGCTCGACGGGCAGGTGTCGGTGCTCGTGCTCGCCGATGTCGGCGCCCTCGATGCCGAGGCGGTGCAGAAGGTGACTCGCTTCATCGACGAGGGCGGGCTGCTCCTGCGCTTTGCCGGCCCCCGCCTCGCCTCGGGCAACGACACCCTTGTGCCGGTACGTCTGCGCCGTGGCGGCCGGACGCTCGGCGGTACCCTGTCCTGGGACAGCCCGAAGACGCTCGCGGCCTTCGCGCCCGAAAGCCCCTTCGCCGGGCTCAATCCACCCGCCGATATCGGCGTACGCCGCCAGATTCTGGCCGAGCCGGACGGCGACCTGCCGGGGCGGACCTGGGCGTCCCTCCAGGACGGCACGCCGATCGTCACCGCCGAGCGGCGGGGGCAGGGCATGATCGTGCTCTTCCACGTCACCGCCGACACGACCTGGTCGAACCTGCCGCTCTCGGGGCTGTTCATCGACATGCTCCGCCGCGTCGTCGGCCTCGCTGGGGCGGGCGCCGTACAGGCGCCCGGCAACGGTCCGCGGCCAGCCGCCGCGATCCTCGCCCCTCGGGTGACGCTTGATGGCTTCGGCGTGCCCGGCAGTCCGCCAGCCGGCGCCACGGCGGTCGCGGCAGACCAGACCGAGCGCGCCTCCTTCGAGCATCCTCCTGGCTTCTACGGCCCCGCCGATGCGGGGATTGCGGTCAATGCGCTTCTCCCCGACGACCGGCTCAAGCCCCTCGATCTTGGCGCGCTCACCGGAGCACGCATCAACGCCCTGGCGGGCGCCGAGACCCTCGATCTGAGAGCGTTCCTGTTCAGCATGGCCCTCGCGCTCCTCATCCTCGATACCCTTGCTGGGCTCTGGCTCGGCGGCTTTGCAGGGCGTCTCTTCGGGCGGGGTCTCACGCGCCGCGGCGCCGCTGCCGCGATGCTGGCGCTCGCCTTCGGCTTCGTGATCGCGCCGCGGCCCGCGGAAGCGCAGGAGGCGGCAAGACCGCCCGGCATCGAATCCGCCCTCGCCACTCGCCTCGCTTTCGTCGTCACCGGCGACGAGGCGGTGGATACCGCGAGCCGCGCCGGTCTGTCGGGCCTGACGCAGATGCTGGCCGCCCGCACTGCCCTGGAGCCGGGCGATCCAATCGGCATCGACCCCAGCCGCGACGAGCTCGCCTTCTACCCGATTATCTATTGGCCGATCGTCGCGAGCCGGCCGCAGCCGAGCGAGGCGGCGATCCGGCGGATCGACGCCTTCATGCGAAATGGCGGCACGGTTCTGTTCGACACCCGCGACGCGCTCACCGCCCGCCCCGGCGGTCCCGCGACGCCCGAAGCGCTCTACCTGCGCCGGATGCTCGCGACGCTCGAAGTACCCGAGCTCGAGCCGGTGCCGGCCGACCACGTGCTGACCAAGGCCTTCTATCTCGTCGACAGCTTTCCCGGCCGCTACGCCACCGGACAGACCTGGGTCGAGACCCTGCCGCCGGCGGGCGAGGGCGGCGAACGCCGTCCGGCACGAGCCGGCGACGGTGTCTCGCCGATCGTCATCACCGGCAACGACCTCGCCGCGGCATGGGCGGTGGGCAAGCGGGGCGAGCCGCTCTACCCGATCGTCGGCGGCGACCAGCGCCAGCGCGAGATGGCGTTCCGCGGCGGCATCAACTTCGTGATGTACACACTGACCGGCAACTACAAGGCGGACCAGGTCCACGTGCCCGCCTTGCTGGAAAGGCTCGGGCAGTGAGGGAAACGTCGGTTCCGGAAAGAGGCCGCATCACATGCTGAGCCTCGCCTTCACGCCCCTCGTGCCTTGGCCTGTCCTTGCCGGCTTCGGGATCGTCGTGGCCCTGTTCTGCATCCTGGCGATCGTCGCAAGGGGCAGGACCGCGCTGCTGCGCGCTGTGGCCCTCGCCCTGGTGCTGCTCGCCATCGCCAACCCGTCCCTGGTCCGCGAGGACCGCGAGCCGGTCAAGGACATCGCCGCCATCGTGGTCGACCGTTCCGGATCACAGGCGCTCGGTGACCGCGCGAGCATGACGGATGCGGTGCGCGCAGAGTTGCAGCGCCGGTTCGGTTCGCTCACCAATATCGAGCCTCGCTTCATCGACGTCCCCGATGCGGCCGACGGCGACGAAGGCACCAGGCTGTTCACAGCCCTGTCCCAGGCGCTCTCGGACGTTCCGCCCGAGCGCCTCGCCGGTGTGGTGATGCTCACCGACGGCGTCGTTCACGACATGCCGGCCTCGGTGGCGGCACTCGGCATCAAGGCGCCGCTTCACGTGCTCGTCACGGGCCATCCGGACGAGCGCGACCGCCAGATCAAACTCATCGAGGCGCCGCGCTTCGGCATCGTCGGGCGCGACCTCGCGATCAAGGCCGAGGTGATGGAGCGCGGCGGCACCGGCAATGCCGTGGTGACGGTGCGGCGCGACGGCGAAGAGATCGAACGGCGCTCGGTGCCGACGGGCCGGCCCTTCTCGCTGACGACGCGAATCGAGCATGGCGGCCCCAACGTCGTCGAGATCGAGGTCGAGGCGCTGCCCGGCGAACTCACCACCATCAACAACCGCGCTGTGCTCCCGATCGAGGGCATCCGCGAGAAGCTGCGCGTGCTCCTCGTCTCGGGCGAGCCGCATCAGGGCGAGCGGACCTGGCGCAACCTTCTGAAGTCCGACGCCAATGTCGACCTCGTCCATTTCACGATCCTTCGGCCTCCCGAGAAGCAGGACGGGACGCCCATCTCGGAATTGTCGCTGATCGCGTTCCCGACGCGCGAATTGTTCGTCCAGAAGATCAAGGATTTCGATCTCATCATCTTCGACCGCTACGCCAACCAGAGCGTGCTGCCCTCGGCCTATTTCGACAACATCGTCCGCTACGTCCGCGACGGCGGCGCGCTGCTCATCGCCGCCGGTCCGGAATTCGCCTCGCCGACGAGCCTGTCGCGCACCCGCCTCTCGGCGATCCTGCCGGGCGAGCCGAACGGCCGCGTCGTCGAGCGCGCCTACAAGGCCGCCCTCACCGGCACCGGCCAGCGCCATCCGGTCACCCGCGCCCTGCCGGGCTCTGAGTCTTCTCCGCCGGCCTGGGGCGACTGGCTCCGGGTCGTGGCGGCGCAGACCAAGCCCGGCATCCAGCCGATCCTGCAGGGCGCCGATTCCCTGCCGCTCCTCGCGTTGTCGCGCGAGGCGAAGGGCCGGGTCGCGCTGCTGCTCTCAGACCATGCCTGGCTCTGGGCGAGGGGCTATCAGGATGGCGGACCCTATCTCGACCTGCTGCGGCGCCTCGGCCATTGGCTGATGAAGGAGCCGGCCCTCGAAGAGGAGGCACTGCGCGCCCAGACCACCGGCCGCGGCCGCGAGGTCCGCGTCGAGCGCCAGACCATGGCCGACACCGCAGAGCCGGTTAGCGTCACCGGTCCGACCGGTACACAGACAAGCCTGACGCTGACGCAAAGCGAGCCCGGCCTCTTCGCCACAACCTTCGAGGCGGCTAGCCTAGGGCTACACACGTTGCGCTCGGGCAGCCTCGTCGCCTTCGTCAGCGTCGGGCCCCCGAACCCGCGCGAGCTTGCCGACGTCTTCAGCGATACAGAGCGGCTGCGACCCCTGGCCGAAGGCACGGGCGGCTCGATCCGGCGCCTCGACGAAGCCAATGGCGGCTTCACCGTCCCACGGCTGCAGAGCGTGCGCAGCGGGCGGCTGGCCGGTGCCGACTGGATCGGGTTCCGCCCGAGCGACAGCGCCAATATTCGGGGCGTCGAGGTCTATCCCCTGGCGCTCGGTCTCTGGGCCCTCGCGGCTCTGGCTGCGGCCGTGCTGGCCATGTGGCTCGTCGAGGGGCGGCGCGGACGCGTGGCTTGACGGGCGGCCAGAGGCGTTGATCTTCGCTGTCCGACGCTTGAGCAGACGCTTACCTGACGTTGCCGGTTCCCGGCACCTACCCGCCCGTCACCATCCCTCGCATCGCCTTCGCCCCGTCCTGCAGCGCCAGCCACAACACCCGCCCGGGATCGACCGGTCCCGGCAGCATCAGCGTACCGGCGGGCACCCGCTCGAAGCCGAAGCGGGCGTAGAAGGGCGCGTCTCCGACGAGGAGCACCAGCGCCTCGCCCCCCGCCCGTGCGGCGTCGAGGCTGCGGTTCATGAGGCCCGAGCCGATGCCGCGGTTCTCGAAGCTCGGATCGACGGCGAGCGGCCCGAGCATCAAGGCCGCCCGCCCTCCGATCAGGATCGGTCCCATCCGCACCGAGCCGACCAGGAAGGTCCCGACCAGGGCGGTGAAGGAGAGGTCGGGGCGATGCGGCACCCCCTCGCGCAGGCGATAGGGCGTGCGGGCGTAACGGCCGGGGCCGAAGGCGCGAGCATGGAGGCGCTCCACCGCTTGCGCGTCGTCGGGTAATTCCGGCCGGATCAGCAGCGGCAGCGTCGTCATCCGGGCCGCTCAGTTGGCGCGGCTCGAGAAGTCGATGCGCGGGTCGATCCAGGTATAGATCAGGTCGGAGAGGAGATTCACGGCGAGCCCGAGCAGCGAGAAGATGTACAGGGTCGCGAACACGATCGGGTAGTCGCGTCCGACGATGGCCGAGAAGGACAGGAGGCCGAGCCCGTCGAGGGTGAAGATCGTCTCGATCAGGAGAGAGCCGGTGAAGAAGGCCGCGATGAAGGCGCCGGGGAAGCCCGCCACCACGATCAGCATGGCGTTGCGGAAGACGTGGCCGTAGAGAACGCGCCGCTCGGTCAGGCCCTTCATTCGTGCCGTCAGGACGTATTGCTTGCGGATCTCGTCGAGAAACGAGTTCTTGGTGAGGAGCGTCGAGGTGGCGAAGGCGCCGAGCACCAGGGCGGTGAGCGGCAGCACCATGTGCCAGGCGTAGTCGACGGCCTTGCCCCAGAGGCTCAGGCTGTCGAAGTTCTCGCTCGTCAGGCCGCGGATCGGGAACCACTGGAAGAACGAGCCGCCGGCGAACAGGATGATGAGCAGGATGCCGAACAGGAAGCTCGGCACCGCGTAGCCGACGATGACGACGCCGGAAGTCCAGAGGTCGAAGCGCGAGCCCTCCTTCACCGCTTTTCGGATGCCGAGCGGGATCGAGATGGCGTAGGAGAGCAGCGTCATCCACAGGCCCAGGGAGATCGAGACCGGAAGGCGCTCGCGGATGAGTTGAAGCACCGACACGTCGCGAAAATAGCTGTTGCCGAAATCGAACCGGACGTAGTCCCACAGCATCTTGGCGAAGCGCTCGGGCGCCGGCTTGTCGAAGCCGAACTGCTTCTCCAGCTTGGCGATGAAGGCGGGGTCGAGCCCCTGCGCCCCGCGATAGCGCGAACTGCTCTCCCCGCCGCGAGAAGCCATCCCGCCGCCGAGGTCGCCTGCGCCGCCGGTCACCCGCGACAGGCCGGCATCGTTCTGGCCCTGAAGCTGGGCGAGCACGCGCTCGACCGGGCCGCCGGGGGCGAACTGCACGATAACGAAGGTGATCAGCATGATCCCGAAGATGGTCGGGACCATCAGGGCGATGCGGCGCAGGATGTAGGCGAGCACGCGGGGTTCCTCAGATCCGGCCGATGCGCCGGGCCTTGGCGGCATCGAACCACCACGTCGCCGGCACGCCGAGGCCGTAGGGCGGCGGCTCCGCCGGGCGGCTGAACACGTCCCAGACCGCGATCCTGTGGGCGGCACCGTACCACATCGGTACCCAGTACTGCCCGGCCCGCAGCACCCTGTCGAGGGCACGGCATGCGGTGACAAGAGCCGGCCGCGACACCGCGTCGGTGGCGGCGGTGATCAGTGCGTCCACGGCTGGGTCGGCGATGCCCGCGAGGTTGTTCGAACCGGGAGTTGAGGCCGCGCGCGACCCGTAGATCTCGCGCATTTCCGGCCCCGGCGTCATCCCGCTGGAATAGCGCCGGCTGGTGATGTCGAAGTCGAAATCCTTGAGTCGCGACTGGTACTGCGAGGCGTCGACGGTGCGAAAGCGCGCCTTGATGCCGATGAGACCGAGGTTGCGGATGAAGGGCAGCGTATGGGGTTCTAGGCTCGCCGTGACGTCGAGGAATTCGATCTCGATGGGCTTGCCGTCGGGCAGTCTCTGGACGCCTTCGCTGCGGACGCAGCCGGCTTCGCGCAGGAGCCCGGCCGCGCGGCCCAGCAGCGTGCGATCCTGGCCGGACCCATCGGATTCGGGCGGACTCCAGACCTCTCCGAAGACCTCAGGCAGAAGCGTCGCGCGCAAGGGCTCGAGGAGTGCCAGTTCCTCCGGCGAGGGCAAGCCTGTCGCCTTGAGATCCGAGTTCTCGAAGTAAGAGGCTGTGCGCTGATAGGCCTCGAACATCAGGTTCTTGTTGGTCCAGGTGAAGTCGAAGCACAGCCCGATCGCCTCGCGCACCCGGCGGTCCTTGAAGGCGGCGCGGCGGGTATTGATCCACCAGCCCTGCGTGCCGGACGGCGTTTTGTCGGGCAGGATCTCACGCCGGACCCGGCCCTCCTTCACCGCGGGAAAATCGTAGCCGGTGGCCCAGACCTTCGCAGTGAATTCTTCGCGGTAGGTGAAGGCGCCACCCTTGAAGGCCTCGAACGCCACCTGGCGATCACGGAAGCACTCGTAACGGATCGCGTCGAAATTGTTCTGGCCGACATTCACCGGCAGGTCTGCGCCCCAATAGTCGCGGACCCGCTCGAGTTCGATGAACCGGCCCGATTCGAGCCGGCCGACCTGGTAGGAACCGGAGCCCAGTGGCGGTTCGAGCGACGAGGCCTCGAAGTCGCGGCCGCGATAGTAATCGGCCGAGAACACCGGAAGGGTGGCGACGAAGAGGGGCAGGTCGCGGCTACGGCCTGGTGCGAAGCGGACCGTCACTGTCTCTGCCTCGGCGCTCGCCTCCACCATGTCGCGGATCACCTGCGAGATCGCCGGGTGACCCTTCTCCTTCAGGAGCATCAGCGAGAATGCGACATCCCGTGCAGTGAGAGGCGAACCATCGTGGAAGCGGGCCTGCGGCCTCAGGGCGAAGCGGTAGGCCAGCCTGTCATCGGAAATCTCCACCGAGCGGGCGAGGAGCCCGTAGAGGGCGTCGGGCTCGTCGAGGGCCCTGACCATCAGCGAGTCGAAGGTCAGGTTCATGCCCGGCGCGCCGTCGCCACGCAGGACATAGATGTTGAGGGTGTTGAAGGTCTCGGATGACTGGTTGCCGATCGTCGAAGTCAGTTGCGCCGAGAAGCGGCCGCCTTTCGGCGACATCGGGTCGACATAGTCGAAATTGCGGAAGTCGGGTTGGTATTTGAGGTCGCCGAAGCTCGACAGCCCGTGCGCGGTGCGGGCCTGCCCTATTCCCTCCCTCGATGATCCGCAGAGCGCGACAGCGGCCGCGCCGGCAACCACCGTCCGGCGCGTCGGACCCGCGCTCAACGCGGCGCCCCCGTCTTCGCGGCAAGCCCCTCGTCGTACCACCACGTCGTCGGGAAGCCCGAACCGCCGTAGCGCGGCAGCACGGCGGGACGGCTGAACCGGTTCCAACGCAGGGTCCGGGAGACGTTGGAAGCCCATTGTGGCACGACGTAATTGTGGGCGAGGAGCACCCGGTCGAGCGCCTTGGTGGCGGCGATGACGCCGGGACGGTCCTTGGCGAAAACCACCTTCTCGATCAGCGCATCGATGGCCGGGTCCTTGATCCCGATGAGGTTGCGCGAGCCGGGTTTGTCGGCGGCAGCCGAGTCCCAATATTCGCGCTGCTCGTTGCCCGGCGACAGCGATTCCGCCCATGAGCTCGTGGTGACGTCGAAGTCGAAGGACCGCATCCGGTTCTGGTACTGCGCCTGATCGATGACCCGGAGGTTCGAGTTGATGCCGATGAGCTTCAACTGCGCGGCGAACGGCAGGATCACCCGCTCGAACACGCTCTGGAATTCGAGGAACTCGACGGTGAGCGGCTCGCCCGTCTTCACGTTGGTCATCTGACCGTTCTTCAGCTCGTAACCAGCCTCCTTGAGGAGGCGAACGGCCTCGCGCAGGTTGGTGCGGACCGCCTCCGGGCTACCGTTGACCGGATTGGCGTAAGGCGTCGTGAAGACGGAGGCCGGGATCTTGTCCTTGAGCGGTTCGAGGAGGGCGAGTTCCTCGGGTCCCGGCAGGCCGGAAGAGGCAAGCTCGGAACCGAAATAGTAGGAATCGATCCGCCTATAGAGGCCGAAGAACAGAGCCCGGTTCATCTCCTCGTAGTTCATGGCGAGGTTGAAGGCGCGGCGTACGCGCTCGTCGGCGAATTTGGGCTTCCGCGTATTGAAGACGAAGGCCTGCATGTTGCCGTTGCCGCGATCGGGGAATTCCTCCTTGACGAGGCGGCCCTCCTTCACGGCGGGGAAGTCGTCGTAGGCGGTGGCCCAGTTGCGGGCGACGTTCTCAGTGCGAAAGTCGTAGAGATCGCCCTTCAGCGCCTCGATCAGTACGGTGGAATCGCGAAAATACTCGTTGCGGATGGTGCCGAAATTGTTGCGACCGACATTCACCGGCAGATCCTTGCCCCAGTAATCGGCCACCCGCTCGTAGGTGGCGCTGCGGCCGGGCTCGAACTTGGCGAGGCGATAGGGGCCGGAGCCCAGGGGGATCTCGAGGGTCGTCTGAGCTGCGTCGCGCTGGCGCCCCTGCGCGTCCTTGGCCGTCCACCAATGCTTGGGAAGGATGCGCAGCTGACCGAGCACCTGCGGGAGCTCGCGGTTGCCGGTTTCGCTGAAGCGGAAGGTGACCTCACGTGTCCCTGTGGCTTCTGCCTTCGTGACGGTTTGGTAGTAGGCCGAATAGAACGGACTGTTGGCCTTCAGCGTATCGAAGGACCAGATCACGTCCTCGACGCTGATCGGGGTGCCGTCATGCCAGCGAGCGTTTTCGCGCAGGCGATAGCTCACGGAAGAAAGGTCCGGTGCTACCCGCACGCCCTCGGCGACGAGGCCGTAGGAGGTGAACGGCTCGTCGGCGGATTCCGTCATCAGGGTATCGTAAATCAGGGTGACCGCGCCTTCGAGATCGCCCTTGAGGCCCGACACCACGTAATTGAAGTTGTCGAAACCGCCCTGTGCCCCGAGCCGCACCAGGCCGCCCTTCGGAGCTGCGGGGTCGGCATACTCGAAATGCTTGAAGCTTGGCGGATATTTCGGCTCCCCCATCAGCGTGATCGCATGGGAGAACGCGTTATCGGCCGGCGGAGGCGTCTGAGCGACCGCCTGAAATCCGAACCCGGAGACGACGAGTACCGCGGCGAGCAATCCGGCACGGCACGATTCGATCAGGCTCTGACGCATCACGATCCGGCTGTCTCCCTCGATGACGGCTTCACCCCGCCGATGCGGCAGGTTGCGCCGTTCTAGGACGGTCGCGGCTCGAACGCCAATTCGGCGCTTGCGCGCAGGGGCAGGGCCTCCGGGTAGCAGACATGAGAAAGGCCGGGTTTCCCCGGCCTGATGTCGTACGCGAACCGCGGCGGGTCATCCGCTCAGGGCTTGGCTTCCGCCGGCTTGGCCTCGGCGGTCGGCAGCGGCTTCGGGGTCTCCGAGAGCGTGCGCAGATAGGCGATGACGTTGGCGCGCTCCTGCGGCGAGGAAATGCCCGCATAGGCCATCTTCGTGCCCTTGATGTAACCCTTCGGGTTCTCGAGGAAACCATCGAGCTGGGCGTAATCCCAGGCGCCGCCCTTCTCCTTGAGCCCGGCCGAATACTCGAAGCCCGGATGGCTGCCGAGCTTGCGCTCGACCACGTCCCAGAGGCCGGGGCCGACCTTGTTGGTGTTCGACTTGTCGAAGACATGGCAGGCTTGGCACGCCTTGACCCCGGCCTGTCCCTTCTCGGCACTGGCGCTCGCGAGCCGCACGGCGATGGGCTCGACCTTCGCGGCCTCCGGTGCCGCACTCGCGGTCGGGGCAGGCTCGGGAAGCGCGTAGCCGGCATTTCCGGCCGGCTTCCCGTGATAGATCAGCTCGGCCAGGAACCCCGAACCCATCACGAAGAGCAGGGTGCCGAGCACCGCACCGGCGACCTTGTTCAGCTCGAACGAGTCCATTCTCGACAACTCCGGAGCGCTCAATGACGATGGCGCCGATGAAGGCGGCGCATGGGTAGGTGTCTGGTTGCGATACCTCCTTGGCGTCGGCGACGATGCGCATTGCTCGTTTGATGATGCTGGGACTGGGTGGCTTGTAGGTTGGATTGGCCAGCGTCGGATCGGCTTCGAGGCGCTGGCGCAGGACCATCTCGGGCGAGAGCCCGTTGAGCACACGTTGTCGCCGGCGGTTGTAGGCCGCGTTGAAGCCGCGCAGCACGATCTCCAGATCGCGGTGGCTGTAGAGCGTGATGCCCAGTACTTCTTGCTGCACACGGCCGTTGAAGCGCTCGACCATGCCGTTGGTCTTTGGCGTGTAGGGGCGCGTCTTGGGATGCTGCACACCGTGCCGCTCGCAGGCAGCCTCGAACGCATCGGCTGTGAAGCAGGAGCCGCGGTCGGTCAGCACATGCGTGACTTGGAACGGAAAAGCACCGAGCGCCTCTGTGAGGAAGGCCACGGCTGAGGCCGTGGTCTCGTCGTCTTTGACGGCGAGGTGCACGTAGCGTGAGGCGCGGTCGATGGCGACGTACAGGTAGCGTTTGCGCGAGACGCGGTCGCGATCCTGCAGCTTGGGCAAGTGCTTCACGTCGACATGCACGAAGCCGACCTCGTAGTCCTTGAAGGTGCCGTGCGGCTTGCGGGCCTGCTCGGATGGCGGCAGGCGGTTGAGCCCCTCCGCCTTGAGGATGCGATAGACGGCGTCCCGGTTCAGGTGTGGCAGGAAGTGGCTGACGACGAAGGTCAGCGCGTCGAGGGGGAAGCCGGTGGAGCGGCGGAGCGCGCACACGATGGCACGCTCCTCATCGCTGGCCCGCCAGGGCAGCTTGTGGGGCCGGGCGGAGCGATCCTGACAGGCATCGGGGCCGCGTTTGCGCCATTTGCGGATGGTCTCGGCAGAGACGCCGTAGCGCTTGGCCAGCACGCCGGAACTCTCAGGCGAGCAGGCGATCTCGGCGCGCACGGCTGGCGTAGTGCGGGCCTGGGGATGAATGGCGAGCATCAACGAGCCCTCCTGGCAGACCGGCGGTGCACACCCTCAAACCGCCACGCATAGGCCTTGATCGCCCAACGCGCCACATCCCAATGACGTTCCGCAACCAGACAGGTAGGGCCCGGCTCCACGTCGCACGCCGGACATTTAGAAAAGATTGAGGGTGCTTAGCCGCTCCGGGTCGATCTTGACAATGCCGGAATCGAATTCCTTGACGTCGCACGCCAAGTGTTGCGGGCTGGTTCGCATCGGCCGCGATGACAAGCCCGCGCGCCGCTGATAACCACCGCTTGCTGTTAGGCGTGGGCTGTACGGCGAGCGCTGCCGGACAGGCCATGGCCCCTCGAGAAAACCGGGATTTGCAAAGCCAGGGATAGATGTCGGATCCTCTCGTCCTCATTCCCGCCCGCATGGCGGCGACCCGCCTGCCGAACAAGCCGATGGCCGACATCGCCGGCCAGCCGATGATCGCCCATGTCTGGCGCCGCGCCGTCGAAGCCGGCATCGGCCCCGTGGTGGTGGCGACCGACGCGCACGAGATCATTGCGGCGATCGAAGCACTCGGCGGCGTCGCTGTGCTGACCCGCCCCGATCACCCCTCCGGCTCCGACCGCCTCGCCGAGGCCCTCGACATCATCGATCCTCAGGGCAACCACGACGTCGTAGTCAATGTTCAGGGCGACCTGCCGACCATCGATCCGCGCGTGATCGGCGCCTCGATCATGCCGCTCGCCGACCGGGCGGTCGACATCGCGACGTTATGCGCGGTGATCACCCATGAAGCGGAAGCCGACGATCCGAACGTGGTCAAGCTCGTCGGACACGAGGTCGGCCCGAACCGGCTGCGCGCGCTCTACTTCACCCGGGGACGGGCACCCTGGGGCAACGGGCCGTTCTTCCACCATATCGGCCTCTACGCCTATCGACGGAGAGCGCTGCGGCGCTTCATGGCCCTGCCGCCCGGCGAACTCGAACAGCGCGAGAAGCTGGAGCAGCTCCGCGCCCTGGAGGCGGGGATGCGCATCGACGCCATCGTCGTCGACGACCTGCCGCTCGGCGTCGATACGCCCGCCGACCTGGAGCGCGCCCGCGCCCTCATCGCCGCCCGCCGCCTGAACTGAGCGACATGACCGACACCACCATCTCCTACCAGGGCGAGCCCGGCGCCAACTCGCACATCATCTGCTCTCAGGCCTATCCGGACTGGACGCCGCTCCCCTGCGCTACCTTCGAGGACGCCTTCGCGGCGGTGACCGAGGGGCGGGCGGCGCGCGCGATGATACCGATCGAGAACTCGATCGCGGGGCGCGTCGCCGACATCCACCACCTGATCCCGACCTCGCCGCTCCACATCATCGCCGAGCACTTTCTGCCGATCCATTTTCAGTTGATGGTCCTGCCGGGAACACCGATCGATGCGCTGAGGAGCGTTCACAGCCACATCCACGCGCTCGGCCAGTGCCGCCGGCTCATCCGCAGGCTCGGGCTCAAGGCGGTGGTGGCAGGCGATACCGCCGGAGCCGCGCGTGAGGTGATGGAGGCACGCGATCAGAGCCGGGCAGCCCTTGCCCCGGCACTGGCGGCCGAGGTCTACGGCCTCGACATCCTGGAGCGCGACGTCGAGGACGAGAGCCACAACACAACCCGCTTCGTGGTGTTCTCGCCCGAGCCGATGGTGCCGGTGGATGACGGGCCTGCGGTGACGAGCTTCGTCTTCCGCGTGCGCAACATCCCCGCCGCACTCTACAAGGCGCTCGGGGGCTTTGCCACCAACGGCGTCAACATGTCGAAGCTCGAGAGCTACATGGTGGAGGGCCAGTTCTCGGCGACCCAGTTCTACGCCGAGGTCGACGGCCGTCCGGATGATCCGGGCCTCGCTCGCGCCCTCGACGAACTCGATTACTTCTCGCGCGAGCTCAGGATCATCGGCACCTATCCGGCCCATCCGTTCCGCGAGGCGTCGCGCGAGGCGGCGGAGTAGCGCCTATTCCCGCTTCAACACCCGGTCGACGAACAAGTCCGACCAGAAGCCGGCCCGAAACTCCCGGGTCAGGCGGCCGGCGTCGTACTCGGTCTCGACCCAGGTCAGGAAATCGAGGCCCTTCGCCTCGCCCTCGCGACGATACATGTCGAAGAAGGCGTCGAGAATGCCGGTCTTGGCGAAGCGAAAATGGCCGTATCGGGCCGAGAGCTGACGCGTCGACTCGGCGACAGTCAGTTCCTCGTGCAGGATGAGGTAGAGGGCCGAGGCGAGGCCGGCCCGGTCCGCGCCGGACTTGCAATGCATGACCGCCGGGTATTCGAGCCCCGCGAAGAAGTCCTTGGCCGCCAGGATCGTCTCGCGGGACGGTGCCTCGCGCGAGCGCAGGACGAACTCGACGAGCGTCAGTCCCTCGCGCTCGCAGGCCTCCCGCTGCAGCGGCCATGAGCCGTGCTCGCGCCCGCCGCGCAGGGAGATCACGGTGCGGACGCCCCGCCGGCGGAACCAGGCGAGCTGATGCGGACTCGGCTGGGCCGACCGCCAGATCTTGCCCTGGCCGATCCTGTGATGGTTGAGATAGGCGAGCCGAAAGATGCCGTGATCGACGAGCAGCATGTTGGCCCAGGCCTTCATGCGCGAGACCGGACCGGCGATGGGCTGCTCGAACCGGGCGATGCGGGCCATGCGCCTCGCATAGCGGGTCTCTGGCTTCAGGAAGCGTTTGAACACGGGGGAGGGGGCCAGGCGAGGTCCGAGGGGAGTAGCAATGCGGCTCTAACAGCGGACCCGATTGCGGGCAACGCGACGCGATCGAACCGGCATCGCGCTTGCGTGCGCGTTTCCGCCTTGCCTTCGCCCGTATCCTGTCCTTCGATGCGGTCTGGCTCTTCCACGATTGTCTTCCGGGGATCCGTCATGAGCACGAGCACCACCAGCATCCGCCGGGCCCGGACCGAGGACGCGGATCGGCTCTCGGAGGTGTTCGACGAGACGTGGCGCGAGGCCTATCGCGGCATCATCCCGGGCGTCTGCCTGGAGCAGATGATCGCTCGGCGCGGACCTGCCTGGTGGTACGCCGCCGCCCGGCGGGGGCGGCCCCTCGCGGTGGTCGAGACCGGAGACACCATCGTCGGCTATGCCTCCTACGGCCGGGCGCGGGGCGGTACCCTGCGGACTGCCGGCGAGGTCGACGAGATCTACATCGCTCCGACGTATCAGGGCCTCGGCCTCGGGAGGCGCCTCTTCAGGGCGATCCGCAACGATCTCGCCGATCGCGGAATGGCGAAGGTCGGGGTCTGGTCGCTCGCCGACAACGAGCGGGCGAGGGCCTTCTATGTCGGACAGGGCGGCGTGGTGGCCGGAAAGGCCATCGAACGGCTCGCCGGCATACCCCTGCCGAAGGTCGGCTTCCGCTTCGGGTGAACGCTACGCCGGCCTCGTCCGTTCTCTCACCGGTCCGCGAGGAAAAGGCGGCCGCCATGAAGGGAGTTCGGCGATGGACGTTACGGCTGCGGATTGGGATGCGCGCGTCGAGCGATTGAGCGGGAAACTTCCGGACCGCATCCACCGGGGAGTCGACTGGCTGCGAGAGCCATCGCGCTTCTGGCTCAGGCTCGCTGCTGCGATCCTTTTCATCCTCGGCGGGATCTTCTCGATTCTCCCCATCCTCGGCCTCTGGATGCTTCCGCTGGGTCTCGCTCTTCTCAGCGAAGACATCCCCGGCCTCAAGGTGCCCTTGGAGCGGGCGGCCCGCTGGATCGAGCGCACCTGGAACGACCTCGCATCGCGCTGGAGGCGCCGCGGTCGCTGAGGCGACGTCTATCGAAAATTCAGTATTGTCATGAGAATGCGTCGTGTCGAATTTGCTTGAGGGGGCAAGCCCCTTAAGAAGCGCACAACGCTGGCCAGGGCCGGCACCGCCCTGGGAGAGGACGAACAATGAGAATCGACGCCGTCTCGATCGGAGAGAACCCGCCCCACGACGTCAACGTGATCATCGAGGTGCCGATCGGTGGCGAGCCGATCAAGTACGAGATGGACAAGGAGGCCGGAGCCCTCGTGGTCGACCGCTTCCTCTATAC
>FSSH01002134.1_pt2 | contig 17208 bp, 15 predicted proteins | sample 1166101 | NCBI WGS metagenome assembly FSSH01 (sample SAMEA32972668, study PRJEB13176) | freshwater metagenome | biome: Drinking water system; feature: Biomass in drinking water that filtered by 0.45 um membrane; material: drinking water | place: USA | collected 2012-12-20 | depth 0 m | reverse complement strand
TGCCGCGCGATCTATCTGGCTGAATTCCGGACATGACCGTGCGACACCTCAAAGATTGAGGATGTCGCCATCGGTCCGTCGCTCTTCCCGGTCGATATTCCGATTGTTGACCAACGCCACATCGGCAGATGCCGAACTTCGTGGTTCGCTGGGCTCACGTTTCGTTTCGCGGCTCGGCCCTTCAGCGCTCGGTCAAGTTCATTACAAACCCCACTGCCGGGATGGCCCAGTGAAGCGCTGGCGTGGAAGTAATGTACTGTAAGTGTGGGGACTATTCAAGATCGGCGGATTTGCCGTGGTCCGATATGGCGGTCATCGTTAATTCGCTTCGGAGGCGTCCCTGTTATTCACGCACCGGTGCCTGATCTCACTGCAAAGCGCCCTGATACGACCGCAAAATTCCCTGTTATTTCCGCTACCTATTCGCACTGTAAGTCACTGATATTACGCATACAATGCGCCTATTTCGGCCAATTTCAAGCCCAGAAACCGCAAAAATACCCTGTTATCGAGACTCGTTCGCGCCAGACTGCCTCCACAGCCAGTCTGTCTGGCACGCCATAACGTCCGCTCCCTGCCAGCCTCGGCTTCGCACTTGAACGGCTGTGGATTGCTGGCACCAGGCCTCGAACAATGCGAACCACTTTGCTTTCAAAACAAAAACGGCCAGCCGTCGAGGGCTGGCCGTCATAATTGCAGTACGTCGATGGCGCGCTCCGATAAGCCGCGGCTGTCGCAGAGCGAAGCTTAAAGCCCGCCGTCCCATCCGTTGATTGGCTGCAGGCAAGCGTGTCTACGGTCAGCCGTTTTTATGCGGCGCCTGGACCGCCAAGAGTGTCGAGGCCAGCCCCCAGCCGTTCGCCTTATTTATGGCCCAACGGCAACTTCAGCTGCGCCATCAGCATATCGTGCATCTTACTCGCAGATGCCGTGTCGCCGGCCATGCAATAATCATAACTAGAAATTGCCAGGCGCATCATGGACGCACGCTGTTCGGTCGAAGCGTTAAGATGCCCGCTGATGACCTTGCTAATGTCATCGAAATTATTATTGCAGGCCGCTGAAGCCGTTCCTGCCAACAAGCCTAATGACAAACTGGCTATCAAAATCCGCATGATCATCACGATTCTCCTATGGGCGCGGATTGTTGCATTGTCGCTACATAATCGTCGCGCGGAGGAAGCGTATTCCCCACAGCGGGTCGCACGGAAATGAATTTAGGCTTTTAAGTCGATAGCCATTGAGCATCGGTCACGAAGCGCGGCCGGTCTGTTTTGCGGGGTGTGTGTTATCGCGGTGTGGCCCGCAAGCGCTGCTGTGTTTGGCTGATTTCGGTTCCGTAATCGTCAGCATTGAAGGCCGGGCTATCGCCGCGTATAGCGGACTCACAACGGTCCACCGTGGTGCGACAGTCACACCGGTTTTTTTGGGGTCGCTCAATGCGCCACACAAACGTCACATGAAGCCGGGGCAAGACGTGGAGTTTGCTCAACGATTGACGGCCAATCTGGGCGCCGTAGAGCAGCGGCTGGCCGTGCTGCTTCAGCAGTCGTCAGACGCAAGTACAACGGGCCGCTTAGCGGATGCCATGCGCTATTCGACACTGGGCGGCGGCAAACGCTTTCGCCCGTTTCTCGCGCTTGAGACGGCGGCGCTGTACCATGTGACGACAGATGCCGCCTTGAACACAGCTGCGGCGATCGAATGCGTGCATTGCTATTCGCTGGTCCATGATGACCTGCCCGCCATGGACGACGACGATCTCCGTCGCGGACGCCCGACCGTTCACAAAGCCTTCGATGAAGCGACCGCTATCCTTGCCGGCGACAGCATGCTGACGCTCGCATTCGAAATATTGGCACGACCCGAAACGAGCACCGATCCGGTCATTCGCAGCGATCTGGTCATTGGTCTGGCGCAAGCATCGGGTTGGCAGGGCATGGCCGGCGGACAGATGCTCGACCTGCTGGCTGAGCACGAAACATTGGACATCGAACAGGTCAAAAGAATCCATCGCCTCAAAACGGGCGCGCTCATTGAATTCTCGGTTGTTGCGGGTGCAATTCTGGGGCGCGCTCCGGTGTCCGAGCGCGCCGCATTGACAGCGTATGCCCAGGCTCTGGGGCTGGCGTTTCAGATCGCCGACGATTTGCTCGACGCCGAAGGCGACGCGGCCGACGTCGGGAAGGCGACCGGCAAAGATAGCGCCGGGGGAAAGTCAACGTTCGTGTCGGTGCTCGGAATCGAGGGCGCACGGGCGACGCTCGAAGAGGTCGCAGATGACGCCGTTGCGCATCTGGCTTGCTTTGGCGATCGCGCGGACGTGCTTCGCGAAGCCGCCCAGTTCGTACGAGTTCGCAACCGGTGAGCAAGGGTGGGTTGCAACCCGAGGAGTTCGACCTTGCTCGATCATGATTTGGCATTCGTCACCGGCGGTTCCGGTTTTGTCGGGTCTGCAGTGGCGCGTGAATTATTACGCGCCGGTTTTGCTGTTCGCGCACTCGTTCGCCGCGAAAGCCCGCGCGCTAACCTCGACGGCTTGGCGATCGACATCGTCGAAGGCGACATGCGTGACCGCGTGGCCGTTGATCGCGCCATGCAAGGTGCCCGCTACGTCTTTCATGTTGCCGCCGATTATCGCTTGTGGGCGCCGGACCGCATGGAGATTTTCCGCAGCAACACGATCGGCACCGAGGTCGTCATGGCGAGCGCACTTGCGGCAAAGGTCGAGCGCGTCGTTTACACGTCCAGCGTCGCTACGCTCAAAGTGAGCACGGACGGAAGTTCCGCCGATGAGACCATGCCGCTCGCGCAAACCGATGCGATCGGCGTTTATAAACAAAGCAAAATTGCAGCCGAGCGCATTGTCGAGCAAATGGTGGCGCAGCAGGGCTTGCCGGCCGTCATCGTCAATCCATCGACGCCGATTGGGCCGCGCGATATCCGGCCGACGCCGACGGGGCGGATCATCATCGAAGCGGCTTGCGGCCGGATGCCAGCTTATGTCGAAACGGGCCTCAATCTCGTTCATGTCGATGACGTGGCCCAAGGTCATGTGTCGGCCTTGCAGCATGGCCGCATCGGCGAGCGTTATATTCTCGGCGGAGAAAACATGACGCTCGGCGATATGCTGGCGCAGATTGCAGGTCTTGCAGGTCGAAAGCCGCCACGCATAAAGTTGGCTCGTGAAATGATCTTCCCGTTAGCCTATGCCGCCGAAGCTGCGGCTCGGTTCACGAGGCGCGAACCGTTCGTCACACTCGATGGCTTGCGTATGGCCAAGTACAAGATGTTTTTTTCGTCCGCAAAGGCCGGTCGTGACTTGAACTACGTGCCCCGGCCGGCGAGCGAAGCACTTCGCGATGCGCACAAGTGGTTTCGCGATGCAGGTTATCTGCGATGACCGCCTCCGTCGTCATAGCCGCCTGTTCGCTCGCGGCGTGGATTTACCTGTTAACATGGCGTGGTGGATTTTGGCTGTCGCGGCAACGCGACGATCGCGATCTGCCCCCACCGTCGAGCTCAGCTGGCGATTGGCCAGCCGTGACCGCCGTCATCCCGGCGCGCAATGAAGCGGAGCTGCTGCCGCGTTGCCTCGCCTCGCTGGCAGCGCAGGATTACCGTGGCGCCTTCAACATCATCGTCGTCGATGATCAGAGTACGGATGGGACTGGCGAAGCAGCGGCCCGCGTCGGCAATGTTGCGCCTCGATCAATCTCAGTCGTCACGGGTGTGCCATTGCCGACGGCGTGGACCGGAAAAGTCTGGGCCATGCATCAAGGCGTCGCGCGCGCGAATACGGCCGAAACACCGCCAAACTATCTGCTACTGGCCGACGCCGATATCGCTTTTGAGGCCGGCGCGCTGACCTCGCTCGTCGCGCGCGCTCGCGACGGAAATCTCGTACTGACTTCGGTGATGGCGAAACTGCGCTGCGAGAGTATCGCTGAGCGCGCGCTCATCCCGGCGTTCATCTTTTTCTTCCAGATGCTCTACCCCTTCGCATGGGTGAACAGCAAATCATCCGCGACAGCTGCTGCGGCTGGCGGCTGCATGCTGGTTGATAGGGCGGCGCTCGGTAGCGCAGGAGGCCTTGCGGCAATCCGCAATAATCTCATCGATGATTGTTCACTCGCCGCCGCGATGAAAGCTCAGGGCCCGATCTGGCTTGGCTTGACTGATCGCGTCACAAGCCTTCGTCCCTATCCCGTCTTTAATGACATCCGCCAGATGGTGGCACGTTCGGCCTACACGCAGTTGCGCCGCTCGCCGCTGCTGCTGATCGGCACGGTATTGGCCATGTCGATTGTCTATATCGCGCCGCCGACCCTAGCCGTTGCCGCAAATCAACCGGCCAATGTCATCGGCCTCGCGGCCTACGCGCTGATGTTCGTCGCGTTTCTACCGACCCTGCTTTTCTACCGGCGATCTCCACTTTGGGGATTGGCGTTGCCAGCCATAGCCGCCGCCTACTTGGCCTTCACACTGGATTCCGCCTATAAGCATTTTCGGGGTAAGGGTGGGCTGTGGAAGGGTCGTATACAGGCCGTCCCGGGGAAGTGATGGCGATCGACGGTCACTACAAATCAGGAAAGTCGGCGCACGACGAAAATTTTCCGGTGGCGTCGCGCGTCATCGCGCCAAAATTCCGCACACCGATCTTGGCATTTTATCGGTTCGCGCGCGCTGCCGACGATGCCGCCGACCATCCGCGCCTGCCGCAATCCGATAAACTCGAAATTCTGGCCGCTCTCGAAGACACATTGCTTGGCAAGTCAAATGCCGCGGCTGATGCTGTGCCACTCCGCGAGTCCCTGCGTACAGCAAAGCTATCGCCGCAGCATGCGCTCGATCTGTTGGTCGCGTTCCGGCAAGATGTCAGGCAGCAGCGGTATCAGTCTTGGAACGATCTGATAGGGTATTGCCGCTATTCGGCGATGCCGGTTGGCCGCTTTGTGCTCGATGTGCATGGCGAACCGCGCACGACTTGGGTTGCGTCCGACGCGTTGTGCGCCGCCTTGCAGATCATCAATCACTTGCAGGATTGCGGGAAGGATTACCGAGCCCTCGATCGCGTTTACATTCCGCTCGATGACCTCGCCCGCCACGGCACGACGCTCGAGGCGCTGAGCGCGCCTTCAGCGTCGCCGCAGTTGCGCGCTTGCCTTCGTGCTCTGGCCGTTAAAACTGAAGCGCTTATTCCGCAGGCTGCTCTGCTTCCGCGAACCGTGAACGATCTGCGATTGAGTGTAGAAACCGCCGTGATCGCTGACGTTGCGCGGCGGCTGCTAACCCTACTTAAGTCGCGCGATCCGCTCAGCGAGACTGTACATTTGACACGCTCGCAAGCCGCGGTCACGGCCATCGTCGCAACGGCCGGAGCACTTGCCGGCAGGCTGAAGGGTGGCCGCAGCGCGCTGATGTCATCGGCGAAGGATGACGCCGCATGAGCCTCGCCGAATACCCTGTCAAAACGCCAGACGCACCGAAAGCGGCAAAAAGTTCGTTCTATACGGCGATGCGCATTCTGCCGCGTGAACAGCGCCAGGCCATGTATGCCATCTATGCGTTCTGCCGGGCTGTCGACGACGTGGCCGACGAGGGCGGAACCCGCCGTGACCGGCTCGCCGAACTTGCAGCCTTCACTGCCGAGATCGATCTGCTCTACGCCCATGGCGACGTCACATTCCGGACCGCCGATCTCGCAAGGCCGATTGCCGAATTCGATCTCGTCAAAGACGACTTTCACGATGTCATCGATGGCATGCTGATGGATGTCGAGCGCGATGTGCAAGCGCCAGATTGGCGTGAGCTCGATCTCTATTGCGATCGCGTCGCGTCCGCCGTCGGGCGACTTTCAGTCCGCATCTTTGGGATCGAACCCGATCTTGGCATCGAGCTGTCTCATCACCTGGGCCGTGCTCTCCAGTTGACCAACATCCTGCGCGATCTCGACGAGGATGCGGCGATGAGCCGTCTCTATCTTCCGAAGGAGACGCTCGCTGAGTTCGGTGTCGCCGGTTCCGATGTCGATGCCATCCTGGCGCACCCGGCTCTAGACAGCGCCTGCCACGCGGTTGCTTCTAAGGCTCGCGACCACTTTAACAAAGCCGATCTGGTGATGGCGCGTTGTTCGCGCCGGTCGACGAAATCGCCCCGCCTGATGGCATCGGTGTATCGCGCCATCCTGGAGAAGCTGATCGTGCGGGGCTGGCACGCGCCACGGATGCCGGTTCGCCACTCGAAGCGCCAGGTCATTTGGGCCGTTGTTCGCGATGGCCTGTTTTGATGGCCGGCGGTACGACGCACGTAATCGGTGCCGGTCTCGCCGGATTGGCTGCTGCCGTAAAGCTCAGCCAAGCGGGTCGTCGCGTCATCGTGCATGAACTCGCTCGACATGCCGGCGGACGATGCCGGTCGTACTTCGAGCCCGCGCTTGAGCTGACAATCGATAATGGCAATCATTTGCTGTTATCGGGAAACCGGTCAGCGCTGAAATTTCTCGAGACCATTGGCGCGCGCCATCTCGTCACCGGGCCCGAGACGCCGCAGTTCGCATTTTGCGACTACCCGTCTGGCGAACGCTGGACGGTACGTCCCAACGCCGGAGTGCTGCCGTGGTGGATTTTTTCATCAGCAAGGCGCGTACCAGGATCGCGGGCCCGCGACTATGTTGATCTCGCCCGGCTGATGACGGCGACGCCGTCACAGAAGATTAGCGATGTCATGGACTGCACCGGCGATCTCTATCACCGTCTATGGCGGCCGGTTCTACTCGCGGCATTGAACAGCGAACCGGACGAAGCTTCTGCGTCATTGGCGGGCGCAGTCATCCGCGAAACGTTGGCCCGTGGTGGCAACGCCTCGCGACCCCTGATCGCGGCAAACGGACTGGGGCCGGCATTGGTCGACCCTGCCCTCCAATTCATCGAACGCCACGGTGGAGCCATACGCTTCGATTGTGCCTTGCGCGGCATTGAGTTCAGCCAAGGCCGCGCCGCGACTTTGGTATTCGCCGATGCTGCCACAGCCCTCGGCGCCGAAGATGACGTCATCGTCGCGGTTCCGGCCTGGGTCGCGCGAACGCTCATTCCCGGCTTGGAAGTTCCGACTGCCTACCGCGCCATTCTCAACGCCCATTTCAAAATCACACCGCCCGCTGGATCAGAAAAAATCCTCGGTGTGATCGGTGCCGTCACAGAATGGCTGTTCGCGTTTGATGATCGTCTCTCGGTCACCGTCAGTGCCGCCGATCGTTTCATCGAAGCCGACCGGGAAACCTTGGCTCGCGAAATTTGGGGCGAAGTCTCGAAGCTGACAGGTCTAACCTCGACGCTGCCCCCCTGGCAGATCGTCAAGGAACGCCGGGCGACGTTTGCTGCGCTTCCGGCGGAGGATGCAAAGCGTCCCGGCGCCCGAACGCAATGGCGCAACATGCATCTTGCAGGGGACTGGACTGCCACCGGACTTCCAGCAACCATTGAGGGCTCCATTCGCTCTGGCGAGACGGCTGCAAATCTGGTGAACAATCGCTTTTGATAGGCGCCTCGGTCTTTCGCACCGGGACGGGAAAGGACAGACCACGATGTCCATGGCGCACCAGAAGCGCAATGCCGCGTCGGCCGAAAGTGTGCGCGAAGGGCTCGATACAACGATCGCGTCGGCAGAAGCCGCGTTGCTGGCCGTGCAGCGCGATGACGGACATTTTCTGTTCGAGCTCGAAGCCGACACGACGATCCCTGCCGAATATATTCTGATGCGCCACTACTTGGCTGAGCCGGTCGATGCGGCATTGGAAGAAAAGATCGCAACCTATCTTCGTCGCATCCAATCATCGGACGGCGGCTGGCCGTTGTTTCATGACGGCGCTTCGCACGTCAGCTGCAGCGTCAAAGCCTATTTCGCCCTGAAGATGATTGGCGAAGACATCCAGGCGCCACACATGGCCCGGGCGCGGCGCTGGATCTTGTCGCAAGGCGGAGCGGCGCACAGCAATGTCTTCACGCGCAATTTGCTGGCGCTGTTCGGCGCGGTGCCATGGAGCGCAGTGCCGGTCATGCCGGTCGAAATTATGTTGCTGCCGCGCTGGTTTCCATTCCATCTCGATAAAATCTCCTATTGGGCGCGAACGGTGCTCGTGCCGCTGACGGTGCTCAACGCCATCAAGCCGCGCGCCCGCAATCCGAAGCGCGTGCTGATCGACGAGCTGTTTGATACGCCTCCAGATCGGGTGAAGCGTTGGCCGAAGGGTCCGCACCAAACATTTCCATGGTCGCAGGTGTTCGGCGGCATCGATCGCGTGCTGCGCTTTATCGAGCCGGCGATGCCAAAATCGCTGCGTGCCAAAGCTATTCGAAAGGCGGTTGCGTTCATAACAGAGCGTCTCAATGGCGAGGATGGGCTCGGCGCCATCTTTCCAGCGATGGTCAATGCTGTGCTGGTGTTCGATGCGCTGGGATACTCACCAGACAACGCCGATTACAAAATCGCCCGCGCATCGATCGACAAGTTGCTCGTCGTCAACCCGCATGAAGCGTACTGCCAGCCGTGTCTGTCGCCGGTGTGGGATACAGCGCTCGCGGCTCATGCGCTGCTCGAATCCGGTAGCGATGCCGCACGGCGCAGCGTATCGCAGGCGCTTGATTGGCTAAAGCCGCTGCAAATTCTCGACGTCAAAGGGGACTGGGCCTCGACGCGGCCGGATGTGCGGCCGGGCGGCTGGGCCTTCCAGTACGCCAACCCGCACTATCCCGACGCCGACGACACGGCGGTCGTCGTGATGGCCATGGATCGAGCCGCAGCCAAAAGTTCCAATGGCAGCGCCACCTACGATGCCGAAATTGTGCGCGGCCGCGAATGGGTCGTCGGCATGCAAAGCCGCAACGGCGGCTGGGGCGCCTTCGACGCCGACAACACTTACGAATATCTCAACCAGATTCCGTTCTCCGATCACGGCGCGCTGCTCGATCCGCCAACCGCCGACGTGACGGCGCGGTGCATTTCGATGATGGCGCAGCTCGGCGAAACGCGCGGTGGCAGCGGCGCACTCGACAAGGCGATCACGTATCTCGAACAGACCCAGGAATCAGATGGAAGCTGGTACGGCCGCTGGGGCATGAACTACATCTACGGCACGTGGTCGGCGCTTTCCGCCTTGAACGCTGCCGGCATCGAGCCGTCATCAGTGTCCGTCCGCCGTGCCGTCGACTGGCTGATCTCTATCCAAAATTCAGACGGCGGCTGGGGCGAAGGCGGCGAAAGCTACGCCATGGATTACAAAGCCTACGTCCCGGCGCCGAGCACACCCTCACAAACAGCGTGGGCGTTGATCGGTCTCATGGCTGCCGGCGAACACGCGCACCCAGCAGTAACTGCCGGCGTCGCATTCTTGAAATCGACCCAGGATGACGACGGGTTTTGGCGGGAGCAGCGCTTTACGGCAACCGGGTTTCCGCGCGTGTTCTATCTGCGATACCATGGCTACGCCAAGTATTTCCCACTGTGGGCGCTCGCTCGTTATCGCAATCTGGCGGCGTCGAACGACAAAATGGTGCGGGTCGGCATGTGATTGAAAAAAACCTGGGCGGCTTTGTCATCGCAGCGACCGGGCTTGCCGCCGAAGCGCGCATTGCGGAACGCGCTGCCGGCGTTCACGCGGTTGTCGGCGGCGGCGATGCTGAACGCCTCGCGAGTGAACTTCGCAAATCAATTGCCAAGGGCGGGCGGGCCATCATCAGCTTCGGCATCGCCGGCGGCTTGCAGTCGAGCTTGCGGCCCGGCGAATGTCTCGTTGGTCGACGTGTTTTTGCCGGCAACCAACTGTTCGACGCCGATGCCGCGTGGACGGCGCGCATTTGCGCGCTGGTCCCTGACATCACTGAAGCGGATGTCGCTGGCGTGACGGCCCCCGTCGCCAATCGTCAGCAGAAAGCCGCGCTGCATATTGAGACACGGGCAGCCGTCGCCGATATGGAGAGCGGCACCGTTGCCCGTATCGCCGTCGAGCACGGTTTGCCGTTTGCTGTGATTCGTGTCGTCGCCGACACAGCAGACCGCGACTTGCCGCCGGCGGCCTTAATCGAGTTGAACCGCGACGGCACACCGAATATTCGAGCCGTCCTCACCTCATTGCTGGCGCAGCCAACGCAATTGCCGGCATTGGCCGGTGTCGGCCTTGATGCCGGCCGTGCGATGAGACGTTTACTCCGCTGCCACAGGTCCCTTGGCGCGCGCCTCGGCTTCACTGATCTCGACCAGCTTGTTTTCGACGTGGCGTGAGAACACGAATTCGGCCGGCCGCTGTTTGTCGAGCCTGATCTCCGGTGCCATCGGGCCGTCCGTTCTGACGCCCTTCATGGTCACAGCGGCTATTTTCCAGGGACGTTTGACAGCATCCATGACGGCCGTTGCTTCGAAGCCGGAATGCACCATGCAATCGGCGCACTTCTCATAATTGCCGGTGCCGTACTTATCCCAGTCGGTCTCGTCCATCAGCTCTTTGAAAGTCTTCGCATAGCCTTCTCCGAGCAAATAGCAGGGCCGCTGCCAGCCGAAAACGGTGCGAGTCGGATTGCCCCACGGCGTGCATTGATAGGTCTGGTTGCCGGCCAGAAAATCGAGAAACAACGCCGATTGAAAAAATGGCCAAGCCCGGCCGCCGCGTCCACGTTTCAGAATGTCACGAAACAGCTGCTTGGTTTTGGTGCGATTGAGAAAGTGCTGCTGATCAGGCGCGCGCTCGTAGGCATAACCCGGAGAGATCGTAACACCCCCGACGCCCAAAGCCTTCACGTCGTCGAGAAACTTTGCGACGCGTTCCGGCTCGGCATCGCTGAAGAGCGTGCAATTGATGGTGACGCGAAAGCCTTTTTCCTTGGCGATCCGAAGCGCCTCGATCGCGCGATCATAGACGCCTTTCTGGCAAACCGACTTATCGTGCATCTCCCGGTCGCCATCCAAATGGATCGACCAGTTGAAGCGGCTGTGCGGTTTGTAAAGATCGATCTTCTTTTCGAGCAGCAGCGCATTGGTGCAGACGGTGATGAACTTGCCCTTCTTCAAACCGCCCTCGACGATTTCGGGAAGCTCTTTGTGCAATAGCGGTTCGCCGCCAGCCAACACGACGACGGGTGCGCCGCATTCGTCCATCGATCCAAGCGCGTCGGCGACCGAGATGCGCTGATTGAGAATTTTATCGGGATAGTCGATTTTCCCACAGCCGGCGCAGGCGAGATTGCAGCGAAACAGCGGCTCGAGCATCAGCACGAGCGGATAGCGTTTGCGGCCTCTGAGATGCTGGCCGATGACATAGGTGCCGATCGACAGCGCTTGATTGAGGGGAATGCCCACCGTGTGATCCTTTTTAGGCCGTTGAAGTCAAATTTGGCGTTACGAGGCTTCGGACAATTCGGCTGGAAGACGGAATTGTATTTTTTCTTCGATGCCCGGAAGCGTCGTGATTTCGATGCTGCCCAATTCCGCCAGCCGATTGATAACGTCATCGACCAGCACATCAGGGGCTGATGCACCGGCCGTCAATCCAATCGATTTGGCGCCTGCGACCCAGGCCGGATCGAGGTCGCTACCGTCGGCGACCAGATAGCTCGGCACGCCGCATTCAGCGCCGATTTCTCGCAACCGATTTGAATTCGAACTGTTTGAAGCACCAACGACGAGCAGCACATCGACATGTCTCACTAACTCTCGAACGGCCGTTTGCCGGTTTTGCGTTGCATAACAGATGTCGCGCGTTTCAGGTCCGACGACATCCCGAAAGCGCTGTTTGAGCGCGTGGATGGTGGCTCGCGTGTCGTCGACACTGAGCGTCGTCTGGGTGATGTAGGCGACGGGCTTGTCATCGGCGATATCCAGAGCCGCAACGTCGTCGCGATCTTGAACCAAATGCACCGGCCCGTCCAAGCGGCCGAGTGTACCCTCCACCTCCGCATGCTTCGCATGTCCGATCAGGATGACGGTTCTGCCATCTTGAGCGTACCGCGCCCCCTCGACATGCACTTTTGTAACCAGCGGACATGTTGCATCGAGCACGTGCAGGCCGCGGACTTGCGCATCTGCTTCGACGGCCCGTGAGACGCCATGCGCACTGAAGATCGTGATGGCCCCGCGCGGCACCTCGTCGAGTTCATCGACGAACCGGGCGCCCTTGGCCTTCAGGCTATCGACCACATGTTTGTTGTGGACGATTTCGTGGCGGACGTAGACCGGCGCGCCATATTTCGCAAGTGCACGTTCTACGATTTCGATTGCGCGTACGACTCCGGCACAAAAGCCACGCGGCTGCGCCAAAATTATCTTCATGCCGCCATCCCCGTTCTGCTACGTCTCAAGGCCGCACAACCCCACCGCGATCAACAGGTTCGATGATTCCGTCGGTATTTATTGGAACCCACGTCACCAAATGAACTCTCTCAGTGTTCCGGTAACAATGGCGATAATATCCGACGCGACGCCGCAGTGCACTCGGCACTTTGCCTACGTGTCCAAAAAGCAACTCGAGTCGTTCAGGATGATTGTCCCGACGACCAATGGTCGATGTGCGGTAGCCTCATGATCGAGCGATCTGTCTTGGCCGTGGTTAAGATCGCTACGTGCTTGCCATGGCTGACCCTAAGCGCCGGGCTTTTGCTGACGGGCTTGGCCGTGACGTACCTCGCCGGTCATTTCGCCATGACGACCGACACGAGCCAGCTCATTTCCTCGGATCTCGACTGGCGAAAGCGCGAAATTCGTCTCGCCGAAGCCTTTCCCCAGCATAACGACACTATTCAAGTGGTGATCGATGGCCGCACGCCTGAAATCACCGAGAAGGCGGCGCAGGATCTCTTCACTGCGCTGACGAAAAAAGGCGCAACACCGCTCGCGGATGTTCGGCGACGCGATGGCGGCCCGTTCTTCAACCAAAACGGCCTCCTCTATGTGCCGCTCGACGACGTGAAGCAAGTGACCGAGGGCCTCATCAAGGCTCAGCCCATTCTCGGCACGTTGACAGCCGACCCGTCGTTGAACGGCTTGGCGAAGGCTTTGAGCTTCGCGCCCGCCGGCATCCAAGCCGAGCGCGCGTCGTGGGCAGACTTCAACACCCCACTGACGACGCTTGCGACCGTCATCGATGACCTTTTGGACAATAAGCCGGCGGCATTTTCTTGGGGTGAACTGTTGTCTGGCGGGGCGCCGAAGGCCGCCGAATTGCGCCGCTTTATCGAGGTCAAGCCGGTCTTGGATTTCAATGATCTGCAACCTGGCGCGCAAGCGACCGATCTCATCCGTGCAACGGCGCGCGACTTAGAATTGACCGCTGATCATGGTGTACGCGTGCGCCTGACCGGCAGCGTTCCGATGGCCGATGAGGAATTCGCGACGCTGGCCGAAGGCGCGGAGATCAACGGGGTGCTCACCGCCGGCGCGGTGATCCTCATCCTCTGGATGGCGCTGCGCTCGGCGAAGATCATTTTCGCAGTGCTCGTCAGTCTGATTGTCGGACTGGCGCTGACGGCGGCTGCCGGTATCTGGCTCGTCGGCGCCTTCAATTTAATTTCGGTGGCGTTTGCCGTACTGTTCGTCGGCATCGGCGTCGATTTTGGTATCCAGTTCGCGGTCCGCTACCGGCAAGATCGCCATGAATGCAACGAACTTCGCCCGGCCATTACGGCCGCCGCCGCCAATGTCGGTTTGCCGCTCGTGCTTGCCGCAGCGTCGACGACCGCCGGCTTCTACGCCTTTCTTCCGACCGCTTATCGGGGCGTGTCCGAGCTCGGTCTCATTGCCGGTACCGGAATGATGATCGCATTTTTGACCAGTATTACGGTGCTTCCGGCACTATTGGTTCTCTTGAACGCGCCGGGAGAACCTCGCGATGTCGGGTATCGGTCGCTGGCCCCCGTCGACGTTTTCATGGCCCGCCACCGCCGTATCATTCTCGCGGTGACGGCGATTGCGGTTGCCGCCGGACTTCCGCTACTTCAGCGCGTCGAGTTCGATTTCAATCCGATCAATTTGCGCAGCGCCGACGCTGAATCCGTTTCGACCTACAGCGATTTGTTACGCGATCCGGTCACCGCTCCCAATACGATCGAAATTCTGGCGCCGTCCCTCGACGCGGCCAAATCGCAGGCAAAAAGTCTCGATTCGCTGCCGGAAGTGGATCACACCATTACGCTCGCGAGTTTTATTCCCGAGCAGCAGGCCGAGAAGCTTGCCGTGATTGCTGACGCGGTTGCGATCCTCGGACCAACGCTCGATCCCGCCGATCGTCGTCCGCCGCCGTCAGACGCTGAAACCGTGGCGACCTTAATCGAGAGTGCGCAAGCATTTGCCGATGTTCGAGATGCCGACGGCGGCTCTCCGCTGGCGTTGCGAATGGCCGCCACGCTCAGCCGACTGGCGAAGGCTGCGCCGGGCGATCGCCGTAAGGTTGAGAAAGCTCTTCTTGATGGCTTGACGCTGCGGCTGTCGCAAATGCGCACCGCGTTAAAGGCCGAACCCATCTCGCTCGACCGTTTGCCGTCTGATCTCGTCCGCGATTGGATGACAGGCGACGGGCAGGCGCGCGTTCAAGTTTCGCCTCGCGGTGACGGCAGTAATAACGCCAACATCAGGCGCTTTGCTGCAGCGGTGCTTGCCGTCGCGCCGGAAGCAACTGGCGTTCCAATCCTCATTCAGGAATCGGCGAATACAGTTGTCACCGCCTTCATTCAGGCTGGCGTTCTGGCGCTGGTCTCGATCACGGTGATCCTGTTTCTTGCGCTGCGGCGCGTCGCCGATGTTTTGATGACGCTGGTGCCGTTGCTGCTCGCAGGGGTTGTGACGCTGGAACTCACCGTGTTGCTCGGGTTGCCGCTGAATTTCGCCAACGTCATCGCCCTTCCGTTGCTGCTCGGCGTGGGTGTGGCCTTCAAAATCTACTATGTCCTCGCCTGGCGTGACGGCGAAACGAGCCTGCTAGCCTCTCCGTTGACCCGCGCCGTGATCTTCAGCGCCATGACAACCGCAACCGCGTTCGGAAGCTTGTGGTTTTCGAATCACCCAGGAACGTCCAGCATGGGCAAACTCTTGAGCCTGTCGCTGCTGGCAACTCTTGCGGCTGCCGTGCTTTTCCAGCCCATTCTGATGGGGCCGCCGCGCGACAGCGGTGGCTCGGGTGCCAAGTGACGCGTTGCCGTCAGGCGGGCCCGATCATCGGCGAGCCTGATGATCGGCGAGACTTCGACGATGCGCGTAATCTATAATCATTTTTATTTTCGGGCGGCTAACGCTTACTGCGTTGCGTGCGTAGTCCATCTGGGCTGGCATTTTTTTGACTGCGGGGAAGGCGTCGAAAATGAACATGAACGCTGCACCACTCGCAGTCAGGGCCGTGCCAATGAGCTCGCCGGTTCAATCGTATAATGAGTGGGATCCGCTCGAGGAAATCATCGTCGGGCGGCTTGAAGGCGCCACGATCCCGTCCGACCACATCACCGTCACCTTCAACCTGCCGCAGAAGGCCGCGCCGTTCTACAAGCTGGCCGCTGGCTGGAAATATCCAAACTGGATGAAGAAGCTCGCCCAACGCGAGCTCGACGGTTTTATCCGCGTGCTCGAAGTGGAAGGCGTTGTTGTCAAGCGCCCCGACATCATTGATTTTTCGCAGAAATTCTCCACACCGTGGTGGTCATCTCGGGGCTTCTGCGTCGCCTGCCCGCGCGATGGGTTCCTGGTCATCGGCGACGAAATCATCGAAACGCCGATGTGCTGGCGCTCGCGCTATTTCGAGGCCGAAGCCTACCGCTCATTGTTTAAAACCTATTCGAATTTGGGCGCCCGTTGGACCGCCGCGCCGCGTCCGACGCTGCAAGACGCGCTGTTTGATTATACCTATAGAATTCCGGCAGCCGGTGAGCCCCTGCGCTACACAGTCACTGAATTCGAGCCGGTTTTCGACGCAGCCGATTTCGTCAAATGCGGGCGAGATATTTTCTATACCCTCAGCAACGTCACGAACAAATCCGGCGTCGAGTGGTTGCGCCGGCATCTGGGTGATGATTATACGCTGCACGAAATCGAAAGCCGTTGCCGCCAGCCGATGCACATTGATTCGAGCCTGATGCCGCTCGCACCCGGAAAAATTCTCGTCAATCCAGCCTACATCGACGTCGAACGACTGCCGGCCATTTTGAAAAAATGGGATATCCTGATTTGCCCGACACCTGATCCGGGTGTTGGCATCATGAGCAAAATTTCGATGTGCAGTCCGTGGACCAGCATGAACGTGCTGATGCTCGACGAAAAAAAGGTGGTCGTGGATTCGTCGCAGCCGACCTTGATCAAAGCGTTCAAGGATTGGGGATTTACCCCAATCGATATTCCGTTCCTGAATTACGGCCCGTTCGGCGGCGCGTTCCATTGCGCGACGCTCGATACTCGGCGGCGCGGCACTCTAAAATCCTATTTCTAAACGCCGCTGCCAGCATTGTTCGACTTCCAGCCTTCTTTGGCTGCCAATCTTCGTTGGCAGCCTGTCGTCCGGCCCGACTGCGCTTTCGCGCCGCCGCAATCTCACGGCAGAAAAATCACGGCAACTGCTCACGCGACGTGACGGCGTTCGCGCAGAAAATGGAAAAACTCGACGCCTTCACGCAAACGGCGCTTCATCATATCCGGGCTCGTCACCATCTCGCCGACGATCGAGGCGATTTTTCCGGAGCGGAAATAGAACCGCTTGTAGAAATCCTCGACCGAATGAAAAATTTCTGAATGCGACAGGTGGGGGTAATGCAGTGGCGCGACCTGCACGCCGTGCTCATCGACCAATTCAGCATTGGCTTCATCAAGCCAGCCCTCTTTCACCGCCTGATTGAAGAGGAAAGTGCCCGGATAGGGAGCCGCGAGCGAAACTTGAATGGTGTGGGGATTGATTTCGGTGGCGAAGCGCACGGTTTCTTCAATCGTTTCCTTGCTCTCGCCGGGCAGCCCCATGATGAACGTGCCGTGGATTTTAATGCCGAGCTCGTGGCAATCCTTCGTAAACCGCCGCGCCACGTCGACCAGCATGCCTTTTTTGATGTTGTGCAAAATCTGCTGATTGCCGGATTCATATCCCACCAGCAGGAGCCGCAACCCGTTGTCGGCCAGAATTTTCAGCGTGTCGCGCGGCACATTGGCTTTGGCGTTGCACGACCAGGTGACGCCGAGCTTGCCGAGTTCTTTGGC
>FSSH01004372.1_pt1 | contig 17230 bp, 11 predicted proteins | sample 1166101 | NCBI WGS metagenome assembly FSSH01 (sample SAMEA32972668, study PRJEB13176) | freshwater metagenome | biome: Drinking water system; feature: Biomass in drinking water that filtered by 0.45 um membrane; material: drinking water | place: USA | collected 2012-12-20 | depth 0 m | reverse complement strand
CTGCTGAGCATGGTAGAGGCGGACACGTTGATGGGCGTGTTCGACGACGCCCCGGCGCGCATCCGCGAATCGGCCGAGCAGATTGCAACCGTCGGGCGCGCCACTGTTGCGCAGATGGCCGAGGGCGATGACAAAGAGCGCGCCGTGAAGGCCAAGGCGCTGGCCAAGGTCGAGAAGGCGCTGGCCAAGGCAGCAGAGGCCGAACGCCGTTATGCGCGAGCCGAAGCCTTCAAGATGGTCCTGGAGGGGAGCTTCGGTGACCCTGCGATGATCGCAACCGGTGCTATCGAGATTGCCGACCCGGCTCTGCGCGACGGGGCTATCGAGCCTTCGGCGCAAGCCAGCCTGCTGCCCTCGGCCCGTCCTGACGATCGTCGTCGATTGATGGCGGATGCTTTGGTGCGCGAGGCGCGCGCGTTGGCGGACGAGCACCGGTTCCTGAATTGGGAGATCGCCTTTCCCGGCGTCTGGCGCGACCTCGCGTCGCAGGGGCGCAGCGGCGGGTTCGATGCCGTGATCGGCAACCCGCCTTATGTGCGGCAGGAGATGATCAGCTCGATCAAGCCCTCGCTGGAACGCGCCTATGGCAGCTTCGCCGGCACGGCTGACCTCTATGTGTATTTCTATGAGCAGGGGCTGAAGCTGCTGCGGCCGGGCGGACGCATGGCCTATGTTGTCACCAACAAGTGGTTGAAGGCGGGCTATGCCGAAGGGCTGCGGCGGCTGTTCGCCGAGGACGCCTGGGTCGAGTTCATGGCCGATTTCGGCCACGCCAAGCGCTTCTTCCCTGACGCCGACGTGTTCCCGTGCATCATCGCCGTGCGCAAGCCCGACGCCGGACCCGTGCCTGAAATGTTCGACTTGGCCGTCATCCCGCGCGACGATGTGCCGCGTAGCGGGCTGGCCGAAGCCGTGCAGGCGGCGACCTATCTGTCGCGCCGCGATACGCTCACCGCCGATCCCTGGTCGCTCGAGCCGCCCGACGTTGCCGCGCTGCTGGCGAAGATCAGGGCGAACGGCGTGCCGCTGGTCGATTATGCGGGAGTGAAGCCGCTCTATGGCATCAAGACCGGCTTCAACGAAGCCTTCCTGATCGACACGGCAACCAAGGAACGCTTGATCGCCGAGGACGGCCGCGCGGCCGAGGTGATCAAGCCCTATTTGCGCGGGCAGGACATCGATCGTTGGCTGCCGGACTGGGCAGGCCTGTGGATGATCGTGATGAAGTCGAGCAGCGATTTTGCCTGGCCATGGGCGGGCGTGGCGACCGAACAGGCTGCTGAAGCGATCTTCGCCGATGCCTTTCCAAGCCTGCATCGACACTTCAAACTGTTCGAAAGTTTGCCGGACCCCAAGACCGGCAAGCGCAAGGGGTTACGCCATCGCGAGGACCACGGCCGCTTCTGGTGGGAGCTGCGACCGTGTGCTTATTATCACGCGTTTGCTGAGCCGCGCATTTTCTACAACGACATCACGTGGTCGTCCTCGTTCGGCATCGACGTTGCCGAGAGGCTCACCAACAATACCGGATATTTCATACCCTCCGGCGATCCCGTTCTCGCTGCGGTCCTCAATGCGCCTTTGGGCTGGTGGTATTCTTGGCGTCGCGCACAGCACGGCAAGGATGAAGCGCTGCGGTATTTCAGCTCGTTCGTCGAATCCTATCCGATTCCAGCCGCGATCGATAACGAGCGGTCTGCCGTTAGCGATACGGTCTCGCGCTTGGCGGCTGTGACGCGCACTATCCGCACGGCTGATCGTGCGCTCGCCGATTGGCTTCGACTGGAAATAGGCTTGGCAAAGCTGCCTGGATTGCTCGGTGAAGCCAGCCGCCTCGACAGCGACGGCTTCGTCGCGGCAGTGCGCGCCGCGTTGCCCAAGCGTCTGCCATTAACCGCATCGCGGCAGGCGCAATTGCGTGAGAACTTCGCCGAAACCGCAGAACCTGCCCGCACCGCCCGGGCCGCCGCTCTTGGCGACGAACGCACACTCTCCGATATCGTCAACCGCGCCTATGGCCTGACGCCGGAAGACATCGCCCTCATGTGGCGAACCGCCCCCCCACGCATGCCGCTGGCGTCACCAATGCCGACCGAGCCGAGCTCAACGGATGCGGCTGCGGACCTGATCTAGAAAGTTTTCCCAAAAGTATGTCGCCGCGCCATGGGCATCGAGCGGCCCGTCGGCATTGCGGCGTGACATCGTGTTGCTTGTGCCGAAGGCGAGACCCTGCTGCGTGTCCTCCAAGGGAAGCCAGTCGTTCATCGAATTCCGCGAGCTGGTCGCAGAATCATAGCTCAGGCAGAGTGCGTTCCGCCACATGTCGCTCCCGTGCCATATGCTGACTTGGCCGACACGCTTGCCGTCAAGATAGACGCTAGCCGCGAACGAGCGGCTGTCGATCCGTTCGAAGTCGGTATTGATGCGCGGGTCAGATGCGTTCAGCTCGGCAAGCTTTTGCTCGAACAACGCTGCAGTGGTGGCGAAACCACTGCGCAGAAAACGGTCACGATCCAGATCGGTCGGCTTCGCGACGATGCCAAGCGTATTAGTCGAACGGACCGAGCGAGATATCGGGTCGGCCGCGGGAGCCGTCGGGACACGACCACGGGCCGCGAAGGCCGGTGAGCTGTTTCCGCCATCGGCTTTTAGCATTTCGCGTATTGCACCGGCGGCATTGTCGAATGCGGTGTCGGCGTCAGACCAGTTGATGACTGCCTTGCCATCCTTGGGCAGCGCTAAGAATTCCGACAGCGTCTCATTGTTGCCGATGGGAACGCCCTTCCATTGACAGGGGCGCAAAATGATCGGGATTACGCGAGCCCTGCCGTCCCGCTGGCGCGCGAACGCCCGCAGCATCTCCTGCTCATAACAGTATTCCGAGGCGATGAAATCCGCCGACACCAGCAGGATCACGACGTTAGACGCCGCCAGGGCGGTCTGAACAGCCGGGTCGAGATGCTCGCCTGGCCGGAGCATTCCATCGTGCCACAAATCGATCAGGCCTTCGCGCCGCAGCGGGGCAAGATGCCGCACAAATTGCTCCTTCAGCGCGCTGTCGGCGTGGGTGTAGGAGATGAAACCGGTTGTCATGACGGCCGACTTTTCGAAACGGCCATGGGCAATGACACGACATTGTCCGGAAGTGGATGAAGGGGCTGACCGGTCAACTGGGTAAACAACTCAGGAGCCATGCCGAGGCCGGCAAGCAGGCGATGCAGATCGATCCCGTCCCTTTTTGAAAGCCAAGCGACAGCCGAGCTCAACAATTCGGGTTCCTCGATCGCGATTCGGTCGTCGTGTCGCTCTGCCTTCGCCTGTCCAGTCTTTACCAGCTGGATGTTGGCAGTCCGATATTGCGCGGCATCGATAAGCCCAAGATCGAACGCGCGTCGTGCAATAGCGCGCACCGAAACCTTCCAGCGCAGCTTCATCGCGAACAGGGCGTTCCAGTCGAGCATTCGTCTTGTCCGCGGGAATTCCCGTGCAAAGGCGACTCGCGGAATCAGAAAAGCTCCGGCGAAGCGGTGCGCCTCACCTTCCGTCACGCTATCGCCCGTGACAATGCCCTGATGCATGATTAGGTGAGCGGCCTCATGCGCGAGATCGAAGCGTAAACGAACACCCGCTGCCTTAGCGGTCGAACGGACGACGATCGGTCGGCGCCGTGCCATCGACAAAGCGTCAATGCGCTCGGTGAGATCGTCGAATTGAACAACCACTGCGCCCGCATTCTCCAAAACACGGGTCATGTTGGTGATCGGACCATCAAGGCCAAGCCCCCAATGTCGCCGAGCGTCCTCGGCAACACGCTCGATCGCATCGGAACCTTCCGGCCGTGCCGATTCCGGAAAGTCCACGTTCGGCAATCGCACTAGAGCTTCAAGCCCGTTCACCAGCGCTTCTAAGGCCGTCCCCCGCGCCACAGCCTGAGCAACTAATCCACGTGGAGCGCTGGCTAGCCGACGAAAATGGCAATCTTCCTCGCGCACGGGATTGATCGCTGGCGTCGAAAAGAACGCAGGCGTAACCTTCAGGACTGCGGCAAGAGCGTCCCGCATTTCGTCTGTCGGTTCCTTCGCGCCGGTTTCGAGTTGATGAACGAACTGACGGCTCGTCGCCACCGATCCCCCCAGTTCATCGAGCGAAAGACCACCGAGTAGCCTCGCCAGTCGCAGCTTATCGCCATGAAACGCCCGCGCACCATCGGCCAGACCGCGGTCCGGCGTGTTGCCCTTCGTTGGCACGATTAAGCTCCGTCAGGGCCGGACCCGGCCTCATCGTCGCGATAAATCTCGTCGTCCCCAAGGTCGCCGACAGACGGCGGAGGCAGATCGCGTCCTTCAGGCCGCTCATCGCCCAGCAACACTATCAGCGGCTCCGCTTCAGCGAGCGGCAATGGCCAAACCGTTTCCGGCTGATCGTTGCGCAGGGCAACGAAGCTCGCGCCCAAAAGAGCGCCGTCGATATCAGTTGTCACGCCGATGCGGAACAACATCCCTGCCGTCGGAACTCCGGGCTCCAGGTCGAGCAGCAATTGCTCGAACGGGGTAGCGACCACGATTTTGGCCGTCGGCTCTGCCGGATCCCCACGCCAGAACCGCATCGGAACCCCGCCGACGCTGAACTGGAAGTGCTTGCCAGCGTCAATGACGCCTAACCACTCAAAGCCAGGCGTCCCCGCAGCCTGATTGATCCGGAAGCAGCCATAGTTGTATGCACATACACCCAAGGTCCAGTTGTCGTCACCGATCGTGGGATCAAACCGGTCGACTGCGCTGCCACGCCCCACCGCAAGCAGCTGAGCAATTTTTACGAGTCGCTCTTCGGTGAGCTCCTGATGGTAATCCCAAGGCCGCATCAAAGTGTCTCCCGGCCCGTCGGATCGGGCGTATGGACATCTTTGTCAACTAAGAACTGATTTGTCAACCGCTAGCATGGTTCCTGGGAGCTATGGCTCGCAGAGCTGTGCTTTACCATCGTGATGGCACCATAGAGTCGACATAAGATTGCGGTGCGGCTTGTCATTACGCGCGTCCCCGCCGATCGTGCGACAATTTCGGACGGAGGGGCTGGCGATGACCGAAAGGATGGCGAAGCTCGATCGGTTGCTGGCGCTCGTCCACGCCCTTTCGGAAACAACCGAAGGGTTGACGCTCGACGAGATGGCCGAGCGGCTCGGCGTCAACCGCCGGACGGCCGAGCGGATGCGCGACATCATCGCTCGGCACTTCGATCTGGACGAGGTAGCCGACGATCGCCGCAAGCGCTTCCTGATCCGCGACAGCCTGCGGCGCGTCTACACGCGACCGACGCCGGCCGAAGTCGCCGCGCTGCAGGCCGAGGTCGATGGCCGACGGCTAGCTGGCCAGACCGCGCGCGCCGATCAGCTCGCCACGTTGCTCGCCAAGGTGAAGGGCGCGTTCGACGACCGCGAGAAGCGGCGGATGGACCCAGACCTTGATGCGCTTGCGCGGTTGCAGCGGACGATCGTGACGGCGGGACCGGTGGCGACCGTCGCCCCGGAGACGATGACCCTCGTGCAAGGCGCCATCCTCGCTGGATGTTGCCTCGAATTTCACTATTCGACCGACGAGCGGTCGGAGCCGAAATGGCGACGCGTCGTCCCCTATGGGCTGGTCCACGGTCCGCTTGCCTATCTGATCGGCAAGATGCCGGGTCGTGATGACCAGCCAGTCTATTATCGGCTCGACCGAATGATCGACGTTCGAGTCAGCGAAAAGCTGGGCTGCGCGCCGGACGATTGGGACATCGACGCTTGGCTCACCGAAAGCTTCGGCGTGTGGCGCGACGAGAAGCAGGACGTGGTCCTGCGTGTGACGCCTGCCTCCGCCGACCGGGCGCGGGGGTGGCGTTTCCACCGATCGCAGTCGGTTGAGGAACTTGACGATGGCGGACTGCGCATCCGTTTCACGACTGGCGGGATGCGTGAACTGGCTGAGCACCTGTTTATCTGGGGTGGGGAAATCGTCATTGAGGGGCCGGATGTGCTCGTCGAGGTCATGTTGGAACGGTTGGCAGCCGCCATGACCATCGTGCCTCCAGAAGCGCGACCGAATCTGACACATCCAAGGTTGATGGATAGGTCATGATGATTCGCACCTCAAAATTCCTGCCCGGCGTGCCGGAAGATCGCATTCTGTCCTTGCTCGCTTCGGCTGGTGGAAACGAGCTTGAGAGCGGCAAACTCGACAGCCCAGAAAGCAGCGCGGCACTTGCGGTCAATGCATTCGGTTGGTTTCTTGATCGCCCTGCCGATTTGCCGCCGTTTCCGCCGCTGGCCGATATCGACTGGCCCGCTCAACGTGTCGATATCGAGCGGCAAATGCGCTTTCCTTGGCGTGGTGGTCGCCACCCATGGCTCGACGCCGCCGTCGAGACTCCGACACATTTGATTGGCATCGAATCGAAGCGGTTTGAGCCGTTCCGTGATGCCAAGACCGTGAACCTCTCCGACGCTTACGATCGTGACGTCTGGGGCGACGGGATGGCACCGTTTACCTTCATGCGGGATGCGCTCCGCCGCAGGGATGCCGTCTTTGCCTACCTTGATTCCGCCCAGCTCGTGAAGCACGCCTTCGGCCTCGTTACCGAGGGCAATCGGATCGGCAAGGCACCGGTGCTGCTCTATCTCTACGCCGAGCCTGACAAGCGCGAGACCAGCGCCATTAGCCCGGAGACGCTTGCGCGGCACCGCGCCGAGATCGCCAGCTTCGCTATCGACGTCGCAGGTGCGGCGGTGCGATTCGCCTCTTGTTCCTACCGCGAATGGTTCGACGGGTGGACAGGTGACGCGTGCCTTCATGCCGGTGCTATCATCGATCGATTCCATCCCTGACTCGGACAAAACCCATGACATACCAACCTCGCCGCTACGGCCTGTCCAAGTCGAAGATCACCGCCTTTGAGCAATGCCCAAAGCGCCTGTGGCTGTCGGTTCATCGCCGCGACCTGGCCGAGCAGGACGAAGGCGCCGAGACACGCTTCGCTACGGGGCATGAAGTCGGCGCCATCGCCTGCGCGTTGCTGCCGGATGGCGTGATGGTCGAGGCCGAGCCGGATTTGGCGGCAGCGCTCGCGACGACGCGCGCGCTTCTCGACGGCGGGCACGACCGGCCGATCTTCGAAGCGACGCTGGAACATGACGGCGTGCTAGTGCGCATCGATGTGCTGGAGCCAGACGGCGCTGGAGGTTGGCACATGGCTGAGGTGAAATCCTCGACTAAGGCGAAAGACCATCACGTAGGCGACCTGGCGACCCAGTTGTGGGTTGCGCGCAACGCCGGTTTGCCTGTTACCAGCGCGGCCATCCGACACATTGACAATAGCTTCGTCCTCGAGCGCGAGGGTGACTGGAGCGGTCTGTTCGCCGACACCGATCTGGTGGCGTTCGCGGAGCCGATTATCGCGACGCGTGCCGATGTGGTCGCCGCAGCCCGCGCTACGCTAGAGGGTGCCGAGCCGGACACCGCGCCCGGCGGCCATTGCGAAACACCGTTCCCGTGCGAATTCGCCGGCTATTGTCATGCAGCACTGCCTGCCGGACCTGACTGGCCTGTGACGGTGTTACCCAACGGCGGCGGCAAGCGGTGGATCGAGCGCAACGTCCTCGATCTGCTTGCGGTTGATCCATCCGAACTGACGAGCGCCGTGCACAAGCGGGTTCATCATGCAACCGTCACCGGCGAGATCTATCACGACATTGTCGGTGCCAGGGCGGTTATGGGCGGCTGGGCGTTCCCGCGCACGTGGCTGGACTTCGAGACGATTGCGTTCGCGGTCCCGCGCTGGATCGGAACGAAGCCATATGGCCAAGTGCCGTTCCAGTTCTCGGCGCATATCGAGGATGCGGACGGCACGATCGATCACCGCGAGTTCCTCAGCCTTGACGGGACAGATCCGCGACGCGGCTGTGCCGAAGCACTCGTGACGATGATCCCGGTCGATGGCGCGGTCATCGGCTACAACGCCAGCTTCGAGAAATCACGGATCGTTGAATTGGCTGCGGTCTTCCCGGACCTCGCACCTGCGCTCTTAGGCGTTGCCGAGCGCGTCGTCGATCTGCTGCCGGTGACCCGCGCCAACTGGTATCACCGCGATCAGCGCGGCAGCTGGTCGATTAAGGCGGTGTTGCCGACGATTGCCGTAGAGATGGATTATGCCGGGCTCGAAGTAAAGGACGGCGGCAGCGCGCAGGAAGCCTATATCGAAGCGATCGCTTCGAACACCTCCGACGCTCGACGGATGGCGCTCGATGCTGCCCTGCGAGCTTACTGTGGACGCGATACCGAGGCGATGATCGTCCTCGCGCGCCGACTATCCGAAGGGTTGCAGTTGTGAAGGGCGAAATACTGACGCTAAGTCATGCGACGGAGCGTGATATCGATCTGCTGCTGGTCGAAGAGCTGCGCTGCTCGCACGTGTTTCGCGATCGCTTCATCGGCGAGTTATCGTTGATCAGCGGCGCCAATCTAAGCCACATCAACGGCAAGGTCTCCCATAGTCGACGTCGCATGCATAGCCGGCGCGAGATTGACATCTTACTCGAAGTCGAAGCTCTCGAAGGAAAATATGCCGTCCTGATCGAGAACAAGCTCGACACAGCCGAACAGCCGCAGCAGGCAGAGTCTTACCGACTAGAAGCGAGCGCCCTCGCGACCGAGGGCTTCGACTTCGCGCTGACAGTGCTCGTCTGTCCTGAGGCGTATGTTGCAAAAGCCCCTATATTCGCGGGAAAGTTCGACGCGGTGTTCACCTATGAGCAAATCCTTGCCTTGTTAAGGGAAAGGGCTGACGCCGAGACGGGCGAATTGATGTCAAGGCTACGATACCGAGCAGACTTAGTGTCGCAAGCGATCGAAAAAGGGCGACGTGGTTACAAGGCAGTTCCGCTCGCTGCTGTCAGTAACTTTGCTCGTGCCTATGTGAGCATGCTTGATGAGCTTGGGATCGCGCTCCCCGCTGGACCGAGCATGCTCAAGGACGCGCCCGGCGAGAGTAAGACGATGATTTTCGCACCATCGGCATTGCCGAGCTGGGAATTTCTACCACAAACCCGGTTGGTCCATCAGCTTCGTGAGGGCAACGCCAACATCTGTCTTTATGGCTGGGGTGACTATTTCTCTCACCTCGCAGGCGAGATCGCGCCCGCGCTTGCGGGAACGGCCTATCGCCTTGTGCCGACCGTCAACAAAAGATCCAACGGCCGCGCCGGCCTTATGATTGTGGCGGACACGCCAATAATCGACAATCTGGCCGACTTCGATGGGCAGCGCCAGAAGATCGAAATTGGGATGCGCGTGACCAAGGCGCTCGCCGACTGGTTCGTAACCCAGCGAGCTGGATGCCGAGCGTGGTCCGACCGGGTTGCCGCGCTAAGCTCGAAATAATGAGGGGGATACATGAAAGAAGCAGAATTCAAGGCGTGGATGGAAGCGGAGGGTTATTCCAAAGCCACCATCAACACACAGATGACCGACGTGCGGCGTCTTGATAAGGCGTATGGCGATCTTGATGCTCTGCCGGATGGACAGACTATCGCTGATCTTCGAGATTTGCTCGCCTATTCAAAATCTGACCAGCGCGACGGTCGACCCAGCCCTGCCAAATTCGAAATTGACGGCGACCTCTACAGCAACTTGGCTCATTTCCGAGCCGCGCTCAATTTCTATCGGCGGTTCCTTGATGCTCAAAAGGGAATGCAGAGTGGCGCAACTTACGGCTTGACCCCGCAGAACATCCTCGACGCAATCGGGCGGTGCGATGCTGCGGGGTCTGTCGAGGCGTTCATTGCCAACCTGGATGGCTTAGGCACCCCTGCCAAGTTCTGGTTGCTCCATCGGGGCAAGCGGTATCCCAGCAAGGCGATCGTCCGCGATGCGCTTGCGCATGTCGGTAACGATGCGCTCCCAGGCGGGGCGCAGGCGAAGACAGCTCTCGATACGCTTGGCTTCGTCGTGATCGACTGGCAGGCATTCAAGCCATTGCGCGACAAATTTCTGTCGCGGATGTCGGACTTCCGTGACTTTCGGCAGCAGGACGGTGATTACTGGACGGTCGAGCGTCGCTACAAGGACAAGGCGATCGAAAAGGTCCGCGCGATCGCAGCATCGTCCGCCGACGACCGGATAGCCGGCGAGCAGATTTACCGCGCGCTGAGCGTCGAGGTGCAGGGATTGCCGCTCAGCTGGCGGACGCTTGATGAGGTCAGCAAGGCCGAGGGTCCCTTACGAGACCGCTTCTTCGAGATCGTCGCGTGGCTGGCGCGGAGTGACGATGATCCTATCAACACGATCACCAACGGCGCGCTGGCGCTGGAGACCTTGAAGGCCGAGGGCGTCGCCGGGTTGCGTCGTGGCGAGGTGCTGGCCATTGCCATCAGCGTCGTCGGCACCATGCATCCGGAGGCTGCCAGCTGGTTCAAAATCACCCGCGTCGAGGCGATGGGGAAGCAGATGTTCGGGCGAAAGCTGTTCGGCACTGCCCAATATGACCCGGACGACCTGGACGAATTTCTCCAATTGATGCGAGCGCTGTTTGCGCTGTTTGCCACCGAGTTCGAATGGAACCCAACCGACCTCTTCGACGTGCAGGGCTTCGTCTGGGTAGCGCTTGAGGATAAGTGGGACGGCGAAGAGGAGGCTCCGCCTTTGGAATTGCCAGCGGCCGACTCGCAAGCCGAAATTCTTCAGGAGGGCCCCTACTGGTTCGTTGGCGCATCTTTCGGGCGGACAAGTGACCAGTTCGATCGTTTCATCACAGAGGGCATCTGGGAAATTGATACGCCAAGCGACCGGCATCGCGAGCAGGTGCGGCGAATGCAGCCGGGCGAGCGGATCGCGATTAAGGCGACTTACGTCCGCAAGAATAGTCTGCCGTTCGATAATCGCGGTCGTCCAGCATCGGTGATGTCAATCAAGGCGATCGGCACGATCACAGTCAACGGGGGCGATGGCGAACGTGTTTCGGTCGCATGGGAATCGACGTCTGCGCCCCGCGAATGGTATCATTACACCTACCAGCCCACCATTTGGGAAGTTTATCCAACCAACGAAATGGCGGAACGCCTGATCCGCTTCGCCTTCCACGGCGAAGCCCAAGATTACGAGTGGTTCCTGCAGAAATGGGGCCGCCTAGCAACGGAAGAGGATACGCCGGTAGATCCGGTCAAGCGCTCGCCGCTCAACCTGATCCTCTATGGCCCGCCTGGCACCGGAAAGACTTATCGGACGATGGCTGAGGCAGTGCGGTTGTGTCGCGGTCTTGCGGACGACGATTCGCTTTTGAACGATGCTGGACGGCGGCAGGAGCTGCGTCAGGCTTACGAGGAATTGAAGGGCCAAGGACAGGTCGGCTTTGTCACCTTCCACCAGAACTATGCTTATGAGGATTTCGTCGAAGGGTTGCGCCCACAGCCGCTCGCCGATGGCGTCGGCTTCACCCTGAAGGCGCAACCGGGCATCCTGCGACAGATGGCGGAGGCAGCCGAGCTCAGTGCCGAGGAGCATGTTCTCGTGATCGATGAGATCAACCGCGCCAATATCTCCAAGGTTTTCGGTGAACTCATCACCCTGATCGAGCCGGACAAGCGGCTCGGGATGGATGAAGGCATGCGGCTGACCTTACCATACAGCGGTGCCCGGTTCGGCGTGCCCGCTAACCTGCACATCGTTGGGACAATGAATACGGCCGACCGTTCGATCGCTCTGCTCGACACCGCGCTCCGCCGCCGGTTCGAATTTCGCGAGCTTATGCCAGACGTGTCTCTTCTAAAGCCGGTTGATGGCATCAATCTTGCCGCGCTGCTCGCAACTATAAACGAACGGATCGAATATCTCTTCGATCGCGAGCATCAGATCGGCCACGCCTATTTCATTCGCTGCGCAACCCGTGGTGACGTTGACGAGGTCATGCGGCACAAGGTGATCCCGTTGCTCGCGGAATATTTCTACGAGGACTGGGCGAAGGTCGCCGCAGTGCTTGGCGATGGCGACGACGGTGAAAGTGATCGTGAAGGGCGGTTCATCGACCGTCGCCGATTGAAGGCGCCCAAGGGCTTGGGCGGCGACGAGGATGCCGCCCCACGGTATCGCTGGAGCGTTCGTGACACCTTCTCCTTTGACGGCTTCGCCTCGGCGTGATCCGCCGGACCATCTTGGAATGGGAGGCGATCCGCTATGGGGACGCTGCGGACGAAATTCCGGCCAATGCTGCGGATCGGATCGCGGCGGTTGCAGCGGCCTCACCACTGGCGGGGCGGGGCGGTGGCGGCGTGCTGGAACATGGACGCAAAGCGCTTCGCGCGCGCGGTGTGGTTGGCGTCATCGCCGCCGACGGCACCGTGCTCGAGATCCTGCCCAAAATCGATATTCCGGGTGTGGAGGGCGACCATGCTACCGGCAGCATCCGTCGCCGGCTGGTCCACATGCTCGCCGTCGCGCTCGACCTGAAAATCGACGCGGGGCAGGTAACCGCGCTCGACTGGCAGCGCGAGACACTGCTGGAGATCCTGATCCGTCTTTTCTCAGAGAAGCTGGTCGATGCTGTGCGGCAGGGAATGCCCCGCCGCTATGTCGAGCATGCCGACGACCTTCCCGCCCTGCGTGGGCGGCTGAATGTGACACGCCAGTTCACGACGTTGGCCGTTGAGCCATCGCGGCTTGCGTGTCGCTATGATGCGCTGACCCCGGACATCGCGCTCAATCGGATCATGAAGGCGGCGGTCATGCGGCTCTCCCGCGTTGCCCGCACCACCGACAACCTGCGTCGCTTGCGCGAGTTGGCCTTCGCTTATGCCGATATCGCAGACGTGCCGGTCCCGGCGTTACGGTGGGACGATGTAGTTTTGGATCGCACCAATGGGCGCTGGCGTGAACTGCTGAATCTCGCTCGCCTACTGCTGGGTGAACGGTTCCAGACGACCTCCGCCGGCGGCGGCGACGGCTTCTCGCTGCTGTTCGAAATGAACGTGCTTTTCGAGGAATACGTCGCGCGCGTGCTGAAGCGCGCGCTGGCCGACACCGACCTCCGGGTCGTCAGCCAGGGCGGGCGGCTCTATTGCCTCGAGACCGAGGACCGGCGGCAGGTGTTCCAGACCCGGCCGGATATCCTCATCAAGCGCGGTGGCGCAGTCCTGCAAGTGATAGATACGAAGTGGAAGCGGATCGTCGCGCGTATTGACGACCCCAAGCGCGGCGTGTCGCAGGCCGATGTGTATCAGATGATGGCCTATGGTCGGCTTTACCAGTGCGGCAAGCTGACCTTGCTCTATCCGCACCATCGCGAAGCTGGATGCGACGAAGGACTGATCGGCGAATATGCCGTCAATTCCAGCGACGATTGCCTTGAGCTGTTCTCGGTCGATGTCGCTCGCGGTGACGATATCGGAGCGAGGCTGGCTCGCGCATGTCTCATGGACGCGAAGGTGTAGAGCCTGTGATCGTGGATCGCACCAATCCAGCGTCTCCTCCTCCAACGCGCCGTCCATGTGCCGCAGCAATCCTAAGGCCGCAGCCAACTGGCCAAGCATATCTCAAAGTGCCCTTCGCTCGCTGCGGTGACGGCGTTGCGCGGCATGTTTCCTCTGTCGCGGATCCTCGGCAGGGGCCGTTCCGCTGCCTTGATTGCGAGGAGGTGCTCACGCTCAGGCAACCCCGCAACAAGCGCCAGCATTTCGCGCACCGACCGGATTCCCAGTGCACGGGAGAAACCGCGCTTCATCGCTACGCAAAAGAAATCCTCGCGACCAGCAAGACGCTGACACTGCCGAGCCTCATCCTTCACGATGAAGGCATCGAAGAAATGGTCTTTGTCGCTGGCATCTATCAGTTCGACGAAGTGCTCCCCGAGCACAAGGTCGATACGTTCCAGCCTGACGCACTCGTCCGGATTAATGGCAACGAACTTGCAGTTGAGTTCCTCGTCTCTCATGCGGTTGGGGATGAAAAGCGCACCAAGGTCCAAGGCCGTGACATTTCGATGGTCGAAATCGACTTGTCGGGCTTGAAGCCTGGAATAATGGATACCGCTGAGCTGGACGCGGCGATCCTACACCGCTCGCCGCGAAGCTGGATCCATCATCGCAAGGCCGCAGCCGCGAAGCGCAAGCTCGACGCTGCGGTTGCCAAGAAAAGGTCAGAGCGGGGCGAAAAGCTCAAGGGACATATTTTACGTGCGCGGCGCGGCAAGCCGCCGGCAGGTTGGATAGACGCGGCCACAGCTGCTGTCCGTCGGATCGGACTAGAAGCGCTTATCGACGTCCAGACCGATGGTGGACACTGGTTCACCGTGTCCGATCGTCTTTGGCAGGCGCAAGCGTTATATACCTATGTAATCAAGCCTAGTGAGACTTACTCGCCTGGCGGCAGAGATCTTGAGATTAAGGGCGAATTTCCAAACGAGCGAGACCTGTCATCGCGGCTCCCTAGATGGATGATCCGCACCGACCTTTCCAACTATCCGCTCAAGCGGCTGAACGAGGCCGGGTTTAGTAGCGAATCCTACGGAAGCCCGCACAGTTCGGTATGGGGCTATTTCGCCACGCTTTCCAGCATGGGGCGGGCCGTATTCTGGAGCCGGGAAGATCAGAAATTCTTCGTAGAAAAAAACCTTCAACATTTGCTCCATCGGCGTTTGGAGCTGCGTGGAATTGTTATGCAACTTCTGCGCGACGCAGAAGTCGAGGAGCACAAGGCTGCGTATCCCAGCTGGGCGAACAGCTATCGCATCGATGGCGTGACGGCGGCGCAGCTGGTCGAGACCGGCGGCGATGCCTATCAGTTACTGGCGTCGCGCTTGTCCAAGCTCCAATCGATGGTGTCGGGCTATCTGCCCAAGGTGGTCGATGATCTATGCGGCCTACCGCTTGAAGCGATCCGTCAGCGTAATATCGACCTGATCGCGGTCGCGGACGCGAAAAAGGCAGCCGCGCTGGAGAAGGCCAAAGCCGAGCGCATCGACTGGATACGGTCGCAGGCACGCGAAATCCTTCAGGATGAAGCTCCCGCCTGGTTGGAGCAGCGCGTCAAAGATACCGACATCAGCCTTCTCGACTTCGCGGGTGAGAGTGACGAGGGTATGCGACACTTCCAGAATCGGCTTGATCAAGATGGGAAGGCGCGTCGTCGCAGGATCACAGAGGAGCGTGATCTGGCGGAGGTGCGCAGTCGGCTTGAGGCCGCCGCGAAGGCGTCGTTCTCAAGCGAAGCGCTGGCAGACTTATTCTTGAGATCCGGTCATCCTCGGCTCGGGGGTGCCCGGCCGATGGAATACTGCCGAAGCCAACGCGACCTCTCGCTGATCGTAAGCCTGTTGCCGAAAAATCGGTAGCTTGTGGGCTTGCATTGAGTGCTTCAGCCGCATCGAACCAAAATTCTCAAATGATCGGTTATCGCTCAGTCGCCTGAATCTTGGGCCCGCTATTGTCGGACGCAAATCCGATACTGAGACGTCAGTTGTCGGCCCAATTTCAGCCGCATGATCCGGAAATTATCCAATAAACTGAGCGCCCATCTTTGTCCTCTGCGGGGCACCACCTCATGTCGCACGAATATCGACCATGATAGCGAATTCGGTGTCGGTCGTTACGCTTGCAGTTCCATCATGGGCCGCTGCAATTGCAGACACCATTGTCAGCCCCAGCCCGTGTCCGGTTGTAGAGCGGCTGCTGTCTGCCCTCGTGAAACGCTGAAATAAGATCGCTGCGGCTTCGGGTGACACGCCGGGACCGTCATCGGCGACCCTTAACCGCACGCTGGCGCCGGTCCGTTCGAGCGCGACCGTCACTTTGGTGCCGACGGGTGTGTGCGCAATCGCGTTGTCGAGCAAATTGCTGAGCAGCCGCTGGAGCAATCGGCGGTCGCCTTGGACGACGATGCCCGGGGCAATGGCGGATTCCAATCGATGCCCGCTGGCTTCCATGGCCGGTCGATAGACTTCGATCAGGTCGGTTACGAGCGCGCTCAGCGACACGTCGGTGAAATGGGCGCGGGCGCTCATGCCCTCGACCTCGGCGATCCGCAGCAGCGCGGCGAAGATCTCCAGCAAGTCGCGTGCTTCGGCTGCCGCTGCCTCGATAGCCACAAGTTGAATAGCACGGTCGTCGCTCGCCAGCGCTTCGTCGAGGCGGTTATGCAGGCGCGTGAGCGGCGTGCGAAGGTCATGGGCGACGTCGCTCGATACCTGCCGCAGGTTGTCCATCAGCCCGCCGATCCGGTCGAGCATGCGGTTAAGCGTGGCGGCCACCCCGTCGAACTCATCGCCGCTGCCGGTGACCGGCACCCGCCGTGCGAGGTCGCCATCGATGATCGCCAAGGCGGTCCGGTCGATCCGGGCCAGCCGCGCGCGCGTGACCGCGCCGACGATCCAGGCGGCAGCGATTCCCAGCAGCAGCATCGCCCCGAACGCACCGGCGAACAGCCGCAGCAACGTGACATCTATCTCATCGATCACCGCGCGGTCGGCGGCAACGAGCAGTCGGTGCCCACTTGGCAAGATCGTGGTCAGCGACTGTGCAATACGGCGCTCGCCAGCCTCGGTGTAGGGCAGCAGTTCGACGTAGCCCGGCTTGGTCGGCACGGGCGCGTCGAGCCGCCCAGCGACCCGGCGACCGGCGGCATCGACCAGCACATAGGCAAGGCTCGCTGTGCTGCGCGCGGCCTCGCGGCGACGGATCGCCGCAGCGATGCCGGTCGGCCCGTCATCGCCCTCGTCGATCAATGCCTGCGTCTCGGCGGCGATGCGGTGGTCGAGCTGCTGTTCGAGCGCTTCATGCGTCGTCTCGAACGCGACCACGCCGATCGCCAAGGTCGCCAGGGCAAAACCAAAGGCAACTATTGCAACGAGCCCAAATGTGCCGCGCCACCAGCGCTTCATCACTCGCCCCGGATCATATAGCCAGCACCGCGCACCGTCTCGATCGGATCGGTATCGAACCCGGCGTTGAGCTTTGACCGCAACCGGCTCAAATGCGTTTCGACGATATTGGTCTTCGGATCGAAATCGAAATCCCAGACGCGCTCCAGCAGCATGGTGCGCGTCATCACCCGGCCAGGATTGCGCATCAGTTCGGCGAGCAGCACGAATTCGCGTGGCTGAAGCGCGACGCGCCGACCCGCGCGTGTCGCTGTGCGACGATCCAGGTCGAGGACGATATCGCCGACCTCAAGGCGTGCCGGCTGCACTGACGTCACCGGGCGACGACCCAGCGCCA
>FSSH01004307.1_pt1 | contig 17240 bp, 31 predicted proteins | sample 1166101 | NCBI WGS metagenome assembly FSSH01 (sample SAMEA32972668, study PRJEB13176) | freshwater metagenome | biome: Drinking water system; feature: Biomass in drinking water that filtered by 0.45 um membrane; material: drinking water | place: USA | collected 2012-12-20 | depth 0 m | reverse complement strand
TCTCTGCTAGTCTAGAGCCAAAATAATTCTATTAATTTGAGGAACTAATCGAGTCGATAAGGTCTCTTAGCAAAGGACATTTTGATCGTCCCCCTGTCTTTCCTCCCTGAGACAGGGCCTTAGTGTGATATTAAGGCGATTCCCCCCGGTTTTACTCCCCTTTAGCCGGGGGCTTTTTTTACAGTATGAATCGCTCAGCACTAAATTCTAATCAGCATTTAGCCAAGAATTGATGACGGAAGTAGCATCCTCAATCCCGCTACGAGTTAAGCTAGAAAATAATTGCACGCTACAGCCCGGGTAGGACTCATGTAGGTATTGCGTAGCATGCTGTAATGTCATATTTGCTTGCTGTTTACTCAATTTATCAGCTTTCGTCAATAAGATATGGACTGTCTTTCCTGTCGGTATAAACCAATCCAGCATCTGAATATCCAGCGCTTTGAATGGATGCCGGATATCCATAATCAATACTAGTCCTTTAAGTGACTCGCGCGTCTGTAAATATCGACTTAGTAACTCTTCCCAATGCTTGCGGATGTTATCCGGAACTTTCGCATAGCCATACCCGGGTAAATCAACGAGAAACTGATTCTCATCCAGTTGAAAAAAATTAATATGCTGAGTGCGCCCTGGTGTTTTACTCACAAAAGCCAGCCGGTTTTTGTTAGCCAAAGTATTTATAGCACTTGATTTACCGGCATTTGATCTTCCCGCAAAGGCAATCTCAACTCCAGTATGCTGTGGTAATGCATGCATATCATTGATGGAAGTATAAAAGGTCGCTTTCTGGAATAAGTGCATGATATTTTAGGAACTAGATAGTTCTCTTCTTTTCAATTCATCCTTAGCAATCACTACTAATCCTTCCAAAACTAAATTGCCAATTATCTTAGTCGGATACTTAATGAAAGGGCTTAGCAAAAATGCGTTTCCACCACTGATGATACAGCTTATAGTTGAATGCGTGAGTTGAGTAGATAAAATATCATACATACGATCAATAGCACCTACCAAGCTTTGTATTATTCCACTATGAATCGCATTTTGCGTATTAACGGGAAAATTTTGGTAGACACCTGATTTATCAGGTTTCAATTGCGTACCAGAATAAAGGCTATTAAGCATCAAATCAAAACCGGGTAAAATAATGCCGCCAAGGAATTTTCCGCTATCAGACAGTGTATCGATAGTTAACGCAGTACCAGCGTTAATAACTAAACAGGCCTTATGTTCTACATTCCAAGCAGCAATTAAAGCTGCCCAACGATCACTACCCAGTTGCTTTGGATCTGAATAGCAATTTAAAACACCACATTGATAGGATTGCGAATGGTGCCATATTGGTTGTATGGACCAGCGTGAAATGGACTTACAAATTTCATTTTTTGTTTCATCTCGTGCCACGTGCGAAATAATAATTAAATTCGGTTCAGATAAAACACTAAATTCTTTTTTTAACTCAAAAATATCATCATACGAAACAGTATTCTGAGATAACCAAATATTTTTATTAAACAATCCCCATTTTACACAGGAGTTGCCGGAATCAATGATTAGTAAAGTGGGATTCATTGGTCGCTTAATTATTTTTTAAGCGCATAGAGATATTACCGGTATTGTAAGACTGTTTGCCATTAGGTGTTATTAAGCAAATAGAACCGTCATCATTTACATCATCTACAACCCCAACAACTAATTTATTATCCGGAAAAAGCAGTGTCACATTTTTTCCTTGATATGCATGATAACTCATCCATTCATTTTTGAAATATGAGAAGCCATATTTCTCAAAATCAGATAAAACAATATATAGCTGAACAAGAAGTGCACTAAGTATTTCGTTACGATCATGTACTTTGCCAGTGCATTGCAATAAATCTGTTACTTTTTGTTGAATGTGCGATTTAATCGAGGATGGCAAATGAAAATTTATACCAATTCCAATAACAGCAAATGCTGGCCCATCTATTTTTCCACGAAGTTCTACTAATATCCCTGCCAATTTACTATTATCATGCAGAATATCATTAGGCCATTTAAGGTAAATATCACTATTTGAAAAAGATCTTAAGACACGTACGAGAACAATGCCAATTACTAAGCTCAAGCCGGATAAAATAGAAACACCCTTCTCGAAATGCCATAAAATTGAGAAGGTAAGAGTATTACCTAATGTTCCACCATACCATTTACGATTTTCACGACCGCGTCCGTTAAATTGGATCTCTGAAGCTGCAACAACTATTAAATTATTATTGTATTCAGATTTATCAAACTTATTCAATAAATAATTATTCGTAGAATCAATTATATTGAATAATTTTACATCAAATTTTTTTGAGTAACATGGAATAAACTCAAGAATTTTATTTCTATTTAATAAGTTAATTTTAGTTACATTAAAACTATCAAATTTTTCCAAGCATGAAATATATAAAAGTTTATTTTAGTAGTAATTTAGAGATAAAAATGTTAAATACATATTACGAAACAGTAACAGTTTTATTCCGCACTGATTTCATTCTTGTCATCTACTTCGTCAACTGGACGATCAAGTAATTCAACAAGGGCCATTGGAGCGTTGTCACCTTTTCTATATCCAAATTTAAGAATTCTGACATAACCACCAGGTCGAGTAATATAACGTGGTCCAAGTTCATCAAACAATTTTGTTACGATTTCGCGATCGCGAAGTTTATTAAAAGCTGCCCTACGATTAGATAAAGACGGTTTTTTACCTAATGTAATAACAGGTTCAACATAACTTCTAAGCTCTTTTGCTTTTGGAAGTGTCGTAGTAATCACTTCATGACGTAACAAAGAGTTACTCATATTACGAAACATTGCCAATCTATGACTACTAGTTCTATTTAATTTCCTAAATGCATTATTATGACGCATGATTCTGATCCTTCGATATATTTTCTAAATTAGCAGGCGGCCAATTATCTAACTTCATGCCTAAAGTAAGTTCTCTCGACGCCAATACCTCTTTGATTTCATTGAGAGACTTTCTTCCTAAATTTGGAGTTCTCAGTAGCTCAGCTTCTGTACGTTGTATCAAGTCTCCAATGTAATAAATATTTTCGACTTTTAAACAATTTGCAGATCTGGCAGTTAGTTCTAAATCATCGACAGGACGCAGCAAAATTGGATCAATTTGAGGCATCTGAGGCTTTTCTTTTGGAATAGGAGTACTCTCCAAATCAGCAAAAACAGATAGCTGTTGCACTAAAACACGGGCTGCGTATCGTATCGCTTCTTCTGGTTCAACAACCCCATTTGTTTCTAGATCTATAATCAGTTTATCCAGATCCGTACGTTGTTCTACACGAGCACTCTCAACAATGTAACTGACACGTCTAACGGGGCTAAAAGAGGCATCCAAAAAAATTGTTCCTATGTCTTTATCAATATTCTTATTTTTTCTAATTGTCGCCGGAACAAATCCTCTACCTTTCTCAACTCTCAATTCAATGTTAATTTTACTATCTGCAGTCAAATGAGCAATTATGTGTTCTGGGTTAATTATTTCAACATCGTGACCAGCTTCGATGTCGCCAGCGGTAACAACACCCTTTCCATTTTTCCTCAAGTATAAAGTAGCTTCATCATTATTATGAAGTTTCAGCACTATACCTTTAATATTCAATAAAATATCAACAATATCTTCTTGAACTCCATCCAAAGCAGAATATTCATGAACGATTCCTGCAATTTTTACTTCTGTTGGAGCAAAACCTGACATTGAAGATAATAGAATTCTTCGAAGTGCATTACCTAATGTATGGCCATAACCTCTTTCAAAGGGTTCCATCACAACTTTGGCATGCAAAGGAGAAATATTCTGAACATCAATAATTCGTGGTGTAAGCAGCTCCGTACCGAGCATAAAAAATCCTTATGTTTAAAAATCTAATGACTATTTTGAATATAATTCAATTATCAATGATTCATTAATAGAAGCAGGTAAATCAGAACGTTCAGGTTTCATTTTATAGATACCTTTCATTTCGCTAACATTTACATCTATCCAGGAAGGAAAATTTCGATTGCTGGCTATCTCAATAGAAGATTTAATACGTAATTGATTTTTTGCATTCTTATCAATTTCGATCGTATCTCCAACATTAACTAAATAAGCAGGTATATTAACTCTATGACCATTAACCAAAATACAGTTGTGTCTAACAATTTGACGTGCTTCTGATCTAGAAGATCCAAATCCCATATGATAAACGACATTATCAAGGCGGCTTTCTAACAATTGTAGTAAATTATCGCCTGTGATACCTCGCTCCTTGTCGGCTGCTTTATAAATATTACGAAATTGCTTTTCTAAAATTCCATAAATTTTCTTTACCTTCTGTTTTTCACGCAGTTGGCCGCCATAATCAGACAATCGACCTTTTTTTTGGCCATGTTGTCCAGGAGGGTAATTCCTACGTTCTATAGCGCATTTGTCAGTAAAACATTTTTCACCTTTTAAGAATAATTTTTCACCTTCTCTTCGGCATTGTTTACATTTTGGTGCAAGATTTCGAGCCAAGATATCTCCTTAAATACGGCGTTTTTTTGGTGGACGACATCCATTATGAGGTACGGGTGTCACATCTGAAATACTAGTAATTTTAAAACCGGCAGCATTTAAAGCTCTTACTGCAGAGTCACGGCCTGGGCCTGGGCCTTTTACTTTAACTTCAAGATTTTTAACACCACAGTCAATTGCTATTTTACTTGCTGTTTCAGCAGCTACTTGTGCAGCAAATGGTGTGCTTTTTCTTGATCCTTTAAATCCAGCCCCACCTGAAGTTGCCCATGACAGAGCATTACCTTGCCTGTCAGTTATAGTAACTATTGTATTATTAAAAGAGGCATGTATATGAGCGATACCTTCAGATACATTTTTCTTGATTTTTTTCTTAACACGTGAATTTGTTTTATTCATTATGACACCAAAATTACAACTATTTATCTAACAAAGTTAACGAGCTCGTATTGCTTTGCGAGGGCCTTTTCTAGTTCTTGCATTTGTTCTTGTGCGTTGTCCACGAACAGGAAGACCACGTCTATGTCGTAATCCACGATAGCATCCTAAATCCATTAATCTTTTAATATTCATCGAAATTTCACGACGAAGATCACCTTCAATTGTCATTCGAGTTACATATTCACGCAATTGATCAATTTGCTCTTCTGTAAGATCTTTTAATTTTTTATCAGTTTCAATACCCACTGCTTGACAAATATTCTTAGAACTAGATCTACCAATACCATAAATTGCAGTGAGAGCAATGCCAACATGTTGATGATTAGGTATGTTTACGCCAGCAATACGTGCCATTTATATTTTCCTATATAATCTTACTTTCACTTTCTATGTTTAACCTTGTCTCTGTTTGTGTCTTGGATCTATGCAAATAACTCGAACAACTCTATTACGTCTTATTATTTTGCAATTTCTACAATATTTTTTGACTGAAGCGTTTACTTTCATAAGATTAAATTTAATAATTAAAATTAGTAATAATACGTTTATGTAATTTTGATTTTTTTACTATTTTGCTCGGAAAGTGATTCGAGCTCTTGTTAAATCATATGGTGTTAAATCAACTGTAACTTTGTCGCCAGGTAAAATTCTTATATAATGCATACGCATTTTCCCAGAAATATGTCCTAAGACTATATGTCCATTTTCTAATTTTACTCGAAACGTTGCATTAGGAAGTGTTTCGAGAATTTCACCTTGCATTTGTATTGTATCTTCTTTTGCCATCAAAAACGCCAAATATTTATCTTGTAGTTAATTTCGTTTGGTTACTTTTGAAATTAGTTTTCTTAAGCAAGCTATCGTATTGTGACGACATTACATGTGACTGAACTTGTGACATAAAATCCATTGTCACAATTACAATAATTAAAAGAGAAGTGCCACCAAAATAAAATGGAACATTCCATTTAAGAATCAAAAATTCAGGTAATAAACACACTAAAGTAACGTAAATCGAACCCGATAATGTCAAACGTAACATAATCTTTTCAATATAACGCGTAGTCTGTTCTCCTGGCCTAATGCCTGGAACAAAAGCTCCACTTTTCTTAAGATTATCAGCAGTTTCTTTAGGATTAAAAACAAGAGCTGTATAAAAAAAACAGAAGAAAATGATCATCATGGCATATAAAATTACATATATGGGTTGCCCCGGAGATAATGCAGAGCTAATATCTTTCAGCCATGTTACAGATTCATTATTGGCAAACCATCCGGCTAATGTTGCTGGAAATAAAATTATGCTTGAAGCAAAAATCGGTGGAATTACACCAGGCATATTAAGCTTTAAAGGCAAATGGGAACTTTGGCCGCCATAAACTTTTTGTCCAATTTGGCGTTTTGCATAATTAACTAAAATTCTTCTTTGCCCCTTTTCAACAAAAACAACAATTCCAGTGACACAAGCGGCTGCGATAAAAATTCCTAAAGCAACTAAAAAATGCATCGAGCCTGTGCTAACTAAATCTAAAGTACCTCCAATAGCACTTGGCAAACCAGCAGCTATACCCGCGAATATTATCAAAGATATTCCATTACCAATTCCACGCTCTGTAATCTGTTCACCTAGCCACATCAAAAAAATTGTGCCAGTAACTAATGTAATAACAGTAGTAATCGTAAACATTCCGCCTGGATTTATTACTAAGCCAGCCTGCGATTGTAGCGCAATAGAAATTCCATAACTTTGAACTAATGCTAAAGCAACCGTACCATATCTAGTATATTGGGTAATTTTTCTTCTGCCACTTTCTCCTTCTTTTTTTAGGGATTCCAAAAAAGGGATTGCAACTGTTCCTAATTGCATAATAATTGACGCTGAAATATATGGCATAATTCCAAGCGCAAAAATCGAGAACCTTGAAAGAGCCCCTCCCGAAAACATATTAAACATGCCCAAAACCCCACCTTCTTGCGATTCAAATAGGTCTTTCAACACTATAGGATCTATTCCAGGAACGGGAACGTGAGCGCCAATTCTATAGACAATTAACGCTAATAGTAAAAACCATAAGCGTTTTTTTAGATCAGCAAATTTATCTACAGTAGAATTTGACATATTATTTAGATTTAAATAATCTTTATGAAATTGTACTTCCAGAAGCTAAAAGTATATTTTTAGCTCCTTTGCTAATTAAAATATTCTTAAAATTAAAGGTTTTTGTACAATTTCCAGATTGAAATATTTTAACTTTATTCGTTTTTTTTGGAACGATATTATTTGCAATCAAGGTTTCAATAGTAATTTCTCTTTCGGAAAGTGAATTCAAATCATTCAAACGTATATTAGGATATTCTCGTTTTCGTAAAATCACAAAACCTCTTTTTGGTAAGCGCCGTTGAATTGGCATTTGCCCACCTTCGAAACCCACTTTATGAAACCCTCCAGATCTTGATTTTTGCCCTTTATGCCCTCTACCACAAGTTTTTCCAAAACCCGAACCAATACCACGTCCAACTCGTACTTTATTTTTTTTTGAACCTTTAGAAGGTTTAATAGAATTCAAATACATAATTTAATCGCATTTAACTAAATAATTAATCTTGTCAATCATTCCACGTATTTCGGGTGTATCCTTAAGTATTGAAGAACTATTTAATTTCCTCAGCCCTAAACCTCGAGCTGTAGCTTTATGCGACTCTTTTGTTCCTATCAAGCTTTTAATAAGTGTAATTTTGATAGTTTTTTCTTTTTGAGAATTAACCATAATTTCAACCTAATATGTCTTTTATTGTCTTATTACGCTTAGCTGCAATTGTTGCTGGAGTATTCATTTGATCTAAGCCTTTTAGTGTTGCTCTAACTACATTATATGGATTTGTAGAACCAATGCATTTAGCTAAAATATTGGTCATTCCCATGACTTCAAATATAGCTCGCATCGGTCCTCCAGCAATTATCCCTGTACCTTCAGGTGCTGGTTGCATATACACTTTAGCAGCGCCATGTGAGGCAGTTATAGGATGATATATGGATCCATTTTTCAATTTAACTTTTATCATTTTTCTACGAGCTTCATCCATTGCTTTCTGCACCGCGACCGGCACTTCACGTGATTTACCTTTACCCATGCCAACGCCACCATCACCATCCCCGACTACAGTAAGTGCCGCAAATCCTAAAATACGACCACCTTTAACAACTTTTGTAACTCTGTTGATAGCAACCATTTTTTCACGTAAATTATCGCCACCTTCTTCTGCACCTATCGTTTTAGTACTCATATTTTCGACCTTGGATATCATTACATTCTGTTAGAATTTCAACCCTTCTTCACGAGCTGCCTCAGCTAAAGCCTTAACTCGACCATGGTATTTATATCCAGATCTGTCAAATGCAATATTTGATATACCAAACTTTATTCCTTTTTCTGCAATTCTTTTTCCAATCATTACAGCCGCCTCAATATTACCACCCGCCTTAATTTCCTTTCTTACATCAGGTTCCAAGGTAGATGCACTTACTATAGTTTTATTATTCTTATCATCAATCAACTGTGCATATATGTGAGAGTTACTTCTATGAATAGATAATCTAATGACACCCAGTTCGGCTATAGTAGCACGAGTTTTCTTTGATCTTCTAATACGTTTTTCTTTCAAATTCAGCATGTTAATTTCACTTATTTTTTCTTAGTCTCTTTAAGAACAATAATTTCATCTGAATAGCGAACACCTTTTCCTTTGTAAGGCTCTGGTTTTCTATATGCTCTAATATCAGCCGAAACTTGCCCAACCTTTTGTTTATCAATGCCTTTAATTATTATCTCGGTTTGTGTTGGAGTTTCAATTTTAATTCCATCTGGAATTTCAAAATTTATTGGATGTGAAAACCCAAGTGTGAGACTTAATTTATTAGCAGTTGCTTGCGCTCTGTAACCAACTCCAACAAGTTGCAATTTCTTTTCAAATCCTTTTGAAACTCCATGAACCATATTTGCAATTAATGCCCTAAATGTTCCAGATAAAGCATTTGCATGTTGAGAATTAGAATTTATTTTAATTTTCAGAAAACCATCTATCTGATCCACACCAATCTCACTTGCAATAGGATACTCTAAAGTCCCAAGAGGTCCTTTTATCTTGATATCTTGTCCAGATAAAGAGATTTGAACATTATCAGGAACAGATATTGGATTATTACTTACACGAGACATTTAATAAAATCCTTTAAACTAGAATGCACAAGAGTTCGCCGCCTATACCTAACTCGCGCGCTTTATATTGCGTCATTACACCTTGCGACGTTGAAACAATTGCAGTGCCAAGACCATTCATCACATTTGGTAAATTTTTACTAGATTTGTAAATTCTTAAACCAGGTTTACTAATACGTTTAATATTCTCAATTACAGGCTTACCTGCATAATATTTTAGTAAAATTTCTAACGTACTTTTGCTATTTTCGTTAATAACACTATAAGAATCAATATAGCCCTCTTCTTTTAAAACATTAGCAATTGACACTTTTAAGCGAGAACTTTCCATTTTAGTAAATTGCTTTCTTGCCATCTGAGCATTTCTAATTCTTGTTAGCATATCTGCAATCGGATCGCTCATACTCATATTGATTACACTCTATAATTAATTATTTAACTAAGATTAACTTATCAGACAAAGAAATTACCAACTTGCTTTTATGATTCCTGGTATTTTTCCACTCATTGCCATATCTCTCAATTTGTTTCTTCCAAGCCCAAATTTAGAATAAACACCTCGTGGTCTTCCTGTTAATTCACATCTATTTCTTAATCTAACAGCGCTTGAATCCCTTGGAAGTTTCTGTAATTGCTGTCGAGCTTTTAACCTATCATCTTCATCCAGTGAATAATTTGAAATTATTTCGCACAAGGTTTTTCTTTTTTCAAAATATTTACTTACTAATTTTTGTCTTTTATTATTTCTATTCACTGTTGATAACTTAGCCATAACTTCCTCAATTCTTGAAGGGAAAACTAAATGCTGTCAACAAAGCTTTCGCTTCTACATCATTCTTTGCAGTTGTTGTAATCGAAATATTCATACCGCGTAAAACGTCGATTTTATCATAATCAATTTCAGGAAAAATAATTTGTTCTTTTATACCCATATTATAATTCCCCCTTCCATCGAATGATTTTCCAGATATCCCTCTGAAATCTCGTATTCTAGGTATTGCTATAGTAATTAGTCTATCAAGAAACTCATACATCCGAACCTTCCTAAGAGTTACCATGCAACCCACTGGATAGTCTTTTCTAACTTTAAAAGTTGCGATAGATTTCTTAGCTTTTGTCACAACCGGCTGTTGGCCACAAATCTTTTTTATATCGGAAACTGCATTCTCAATCACTTTTTTATCAGTTGTCGCTTCGCCCAATCCGATATTAAGTGTAATTTTAGTTATACAAGGCACTTCCATTGCTGATTTGTATCCAAATTGCTTTTTTAATTCTTTTGCTACTGTATTACGGTAATAATCCTGTAAACGAGCCATATAATTACAATTCCTTTTATACTTCGATCAATTCATTAGTAGCTTTAAAAAAACGTACTTTTTTATCATTAGAATCTACTCTAAACCCAACTCTATCAGCTCTTTTTGTTGTGAAGTTATAAATTGCGACATTTGAAATATGAATTGGCGTTTCTTTATTAATTATTCCTCCAGTGACTCCGGTTGAAGGATTAGGCTTTTGATGCTTTTTTACCGAATTTATTCCCTGCACCAGCAAACGCTCAGAACCGATCGTGCGAAGAACTGTACCTTTTTTTCCCTTATCTTTTCCGGTAATTACAATCACATCATCACCTTTTTTAATTTTTTTCATATCTATTCTCTTCTCGATATTACAGAACTTCTGGAGCAAGCGACACAATTTTCATAAAGCGTGCATTACGCAACTCACGTGTAACTGGACCAAATATTCGTGTTCCAATCGGCTCAAGTTTGTTATTCAAAAGCACGGCGGCATTTTCATCGAATTTTAGCAAAGAGCCATCTACACGTCTCACACCTTTTGCTGTGCGTACCACAATAGCATTATATACTTCGCCTTTTTTGACACGCCCTCTTGGCGCTGCATCTTTGATGCTCACTTTAATTATATCGCCAATACCTGCGTATTTTCTCTTTGATCCCCCAAGAACTTTGATACACATTAATGATCTCGCACCTGTGTTATCTGCAACTCGCAATATTGATTGCATTTGTATCATTTAATATTCTCTTTTTAAAAACTCATATTGAATATTTATTTAGATTTATTTCGATCAAAATAAATATTTATTTTAATAAGTGTCCCGAAGAATCAAAAAGGCGGCATTATACAAGAAAATACTCTTGTTTCATATAATTTATAGAAAATTACGCACTTCAAGTAGCAAAGAGACTATTTATCTCTCGGATACACTATTAACGTGTTTTATTACTTTCCAATTCTTGGTTTTTGATAATGGACGACATTCTTCTATTAAAACAATATCACCTATAGCTAATTGTTCATTCACAACATGAGCATGATATTTTTTCGATCTAATTACAAATTTTCCATAAAGTGGATGCTTTATTCTGCGCTCAACCAATACTGTTACTGTTTTATCCATTTTATTACTTGTGATACGACCAGTCAGTGTACGTTTCAATTTTTCGCTTTTCATAATTAACTTGCTTTCTGAGTCATAATTGTTTTAACTCTTGCGATATCTTTTCTAACCATTTTCATTCGACTTGTGTCTGAAAGTTGTTGCGTAGCCAATTGCATTCTTAAGCTAAATTGCACTCTTAATAAGGAAATAAGTTCTTTATTAAGTTCAGATAATGATTTTTCTTTCAATTCACTAACTTTCATTGTTATCCGCCAAATTGCCTGATAGTAAATACTGTTTTAATTGGTAATTTTGCTGCAGCTAGTCTAAACGCTTCTTTAGCTAGTTCTTCACTAACTCCATCCATTTCATAAAGAACCTTCCCAGGCTGAATTTCAGCAACATAATACTCTGGACTTCCTTTACCATTTCCCATCCGCACTTCAGCTGGTTTATGTGAAATTGGTTTATCAGGAAAAATCCGTATCCAGATACGGCCACCTCTTTTAATATGTCTTGTCATAGCTCTTCGGGCAGCTTCTATTTGACGCGCTGTTAATCGACCTCTATCAACTGCTTTTAGACCAAATTCACCAAAGCTAACTTTTGAGCCTCGTGTTGCGATGCCGGTATTTCTTCCTTTTTGCTGCTTTCTATATTTAGTACGCGCTGGTTGAAGCATTTCTTTCCCCAGAATTTATTTTTATCGGATATCAAAGAATCTAGTAATTGTAATTAAATGTTTAATCATTCAATGCTTTTATCTATTTTAGAATCGGATTCTTTAATAAACGATGAAGAGGATTTTTTACTAATTTTCTTTTTCTCACTATCAGAAACATTACCTGAGACATTTAAGCTATTTGCGTCACTTTTTCCAAGTATCTCGCCTTTAAAAACCCACACTTTAATCCCAATAATGCCATAAGTAGTTTTAGCTTCTGAAGTTGCATAGTCGAGATCCGCTCTTAAAGTATGAAGAGGAACTCGGCCTTCTCTATACCATTCCGTTCGGGCAATTTCTATCCCGTTCAATCTACCCGAACTCATTATTTTTATACCTTGAGCTCCCAATCTCATAGCATTCTGCATTGCCCGTTTCATTGCTCTACGAAACATAATTCTTTTTTCTAATTGCTGAGCGATATTATCGGCAATTAGTTGCGCATCCAGTTCGGGTTTTCTTATTTCTTCGATATTAACATGAACGGGAACCCCCATTCTTTTTTGGAGCTCAGTGCGCAATACCTCTATATCTTCTCCCTTTTTGCCAATGACCACACCTGGACGAGAACTGTAAATAGTAATCCTTGCATTTTTTGATGGTCTTTCTATCAAAACTCTACCAACCGAGGCATTTTTAAGCTTTTCATTAAGAAAAGTCCGTACTTTTATATCCTCATTCAGCATAGTTGCAAAGTTATTGCTATTTGCATACCACTTTGACGACCAATTTCTCTGAACTGAAAGACGAAACCCGATTGGATGTATTTTTTGACCCATATCAATTAATGCCTTTGTTTTTATTTAATTTGATTACTATTATCGCTTACTGTCAACGAGATATGACATGTAGGCTTGACAATTCTGTTGCCACGGCCTTTAGCACGTGCACTTGTTCGTTTCATCAGTACTCCTCTATCAATATATATAGATGAGACTTTCAATTCATCAATATCAGCGCCATCATTATGTTCTGCATTTGCAATGGCTGATTCCAAGATTTTACGAATTATTTCTGCGCCTTTTTTAGGGCTGAAAGTCAAAATATTCAGTGCTTTATCAACTGTCAGACCTCTTATTTGATCTGCCACAAGACGTCCTTTTTGTGCTGATAACCTAACCCCGCGTAATTTAGCAGTAGTTTCCATATTTTATTCCTATCGCTTAGTAACTGCTTTTTTATCGCCTGCATGGCCTTTAAAAGTACGTGTAAGTGAAAACTCACCAAATTTATGACCAATCATATTTTCTGTCACAAAAACAGGTATATGTTGCTTACCATTGTGTACCGCCACTGTCATTCCTATAAAATCGGGCAATATGGTGGATCGTCTTGACCATGTTTTGACAGGTCTCTTATCATTCGTTTCGCGCGCTTTCAATATCTTTCCCATTAGATGCGTATCTACAAATGGTCCCTTTTTAACTGATCGTGCCATTTAATCTATTATCCTTTTTTTGAATAACGATGACGAACTATCATCACTTCTGTTCTTTTATTTTTACGAGTTCTATAACCCTTAGCTGGTGTTCCCCATGGACTGACTGGATGTCTTCCTGCGGATGTCCTTCCTTCTCCACCACCATGTGGGTGATCTATAGGATTCATTGCCACACCTCGTACAGTTGGTCTAATTCCACGCCACCGAACTGCACCTGCTTTACCAATAGATCTTAAATTGTGTTCAGCATTCCCTACTTCACCGATTGTGGCACGACAATCAATATGCACTTTCCGCATCTCTCCTGAGCGAAGTTTCAGTTGTGCATAATTTCCTTCTCGTGCTTGTAATTGTATCGAAGCACCCGCCGATCGCGCTAATTGGGCGCCTTTTCCCGGCAATAATTCAACGCAATGAATTATCGTCCCCATCGGTATATTACGTAAAGGCAGTGCATCCCCTGGTTTTATTTGTGCATTTTTGCCGCTAGAAATTTTTGTACCTACTGTTAATCCTTTTGGAGCAATAATGTACCTTCTTTCCCCATCTTGATAGCAAATTAAAGCAATATTAGCTGTTCTATTAGGGTCATACTCAATACGTTCGACAATGCCAGTTATATCATCTTTATCACGTTTAAAATCTATCAATCTATAGTGGCGCTTATGTCCGCCCCCACGATGCCTTGTAGTGATGCGACCATAATGATTACGTCCCGCAGTTTTAGTTTGTTTTTCTATTAAATTTTTATAAGGTTCGCCTTTGTACAGATCATTATTTACTATTTTAACTACTGATCTTCTTCCAGGTGAAGTCGGTTTTAATTTAACAAGGGTCATTTATTTAACCTCTGCATTTGAAAAATTTGCAAAACTCAATTCCTGCCCTTCCTTAATGCTTACGATGGCTTTTTTCCAATCACTTCTGCGTCCCATAAAACGTCCAAATCTTTTGCTTTTTCCTTTCACATTTATCGTTTGAACATTCTTCACTTCTATCTTTTGTTCTTTCCATAATAACTCTATGGCATGTTTTATTTCTTTTTTAGTTGCATCTGTTGCTACACGAAATACCGTCTGATTATTTTTCTCTCCGATAAATGTAGCTTTCTCTGAGATATGCGGCGCTAATATGATTTTTAATAAACGTTCTTGATTAATATTTGAATTTTTCATGACAGAAGTTCCTCAAGATTCTTCAATCCTTCTGTTGTAAGTAAAATCTTTTCAAATTTCAAAAGACTTACCGGATCTACATTCTTCACCTCAACTACAGAAACATGTGGCATATTACGTGATGAGAGATACAAATTTTCATCCACATTATTCGTAATCAACATAACCTCATTAAGTCCTAATGCAATTAGTTTTTCTTTAAAAGCTTTAGTTTTATGTGTATCGACATTAAAGTTATCTATAATCATTAATCGCTCATCACGTGCTAACTGAGACAAAATGATACTTATGCCAGTACGATACATTTTTTTATTGAGTTTTTTTCTAAAATTCTCATCAGGGCTATTTGGAAAAATTTTTCCGCCTCCGCGCCATATTGGACTTGATGCCATACCGGCACGAGCGCGCCCTGTTCCTTTTTGCCGCCATGGTTTACGAGTTGATTTAGCTACATCTGCACGCCCTTTCTGAGCTCGTGTAGCTCCTCGTGCATTTGATAGATAAGAAGTTATAACTTGATGAACAAGTGCCTCATTGTAATCTTTATTAAAAAGTTCATCAGAAACAGTGATATTTTCTGTTGACTGATTCTTTTCACCGATAAGCTTCAACTCCATTACTTGTTCATCCTATTGTTATTTCGTTTTATTAATCAATCTATTTTTTTACTTTAATGCTTGAACGCACTATGACATTGCCGCCTTTAGATCCTGGTATTGCACCTTTCAAAAGCAATAAACTTCTTCCTTCATCAATTCTTAATATCTCTATATTTTGAACAGTTCTTCTTACATTACCCATGTGACCTGACATTCTTTTACCGGGAAAAACTCGACCGGGATCTTGCGCCATCCCAATTGATCCTGGTTTATTATGCGCTTTTGAATTACCGTGACTAGCTCGATTTGAAGAAAAGTGATGCAGCTTTATCGTTCCTGCATAACCTTTGCCGATAGTTGTTCCAGATACATCCACTTTTTGGCCAACTTTGAATATTCCACATGTAACTGTGTCGCCATTTTGCAGTTCATTGATATCTTTATCAGAAATTACTCTAAACTCTTTTACAGTACTGCCTGCTTCTACACCAGCTTTTGAGAAGTGCCCTGCATTTGATTTATTGACTCTATTAGGTCTTTTTTTCCCAAATGTTAATTGCACCGCAGAATAACCATTTGTGTCAGATTTTTTTAACTGAGTTATGCGATTATTGGAAACATCAATAACTGTTACCGGTAAACTATCACCATTCTCAGTAAAAATGCGAGTCATTCCAATTTTACGACCAATCAACCCTATTGCCATTTTCCGCCTCTATCTAAGAGCACATGTTTTTATTAAGAACAACTAAATACTCTAACTATTTACAAAAACTTATAATTTGATTTCCACATCCACACCAGCAGGTAAATCCAATTTCATTAAAGCATCGACTGTTTTGTCTGTTGGATCAATGATATCCATTAATCTTAAGTGCGTTCTAATCTCAAACTGATCACGAGATGTTTTATTTACATGAGGCGATCTCAAGACATCAAAACGTTCGATTCTAGTCGGCAATGGAACAGGTCCCTTAACAACAGCTCCAGTTCTTTTTGCTGTTTCTACAATTTCCAGTGCCGATTTATCTATCAACCGATAATCGAATGCTTTTAGACGAATTCTAATTTTTTGGTTTTGCATATATATTTTAATCTCGAGTTTATAGATTCAATTTTACAATTGGATTGACTCTAACTCTATTTCGCCTTATAAAATATCATTCAATAATTTTTGCGACGACGCCTGCGCCAACCGTACGCCCGCCTTCCCGTATCGCAAATCGCAATCCATCTTCCATCGCAATCGGTGCTATCAGATTGACCGTTACCGATACGTTATCCCCAGGCATTACCATTTCCGTGCCCGCCGGTAATTCAATCGCTCCCGTGACATCCGTCGTTCTGAAATAAAATTGCGGGCGATAACCAGGAAAAAATGGGGTATGTCTTCCGCCCTCTTCCTTGCTTAATACATATATTTCCGCTGTGAATTTGGTATGCGGCGATATGCTGCCCGGTTTTGCCAGCACTTGTCCGCGTTCTACTTCTTCACGTTTCGTGCCACGTAGCAATATTCCCACATTATCACCGGCCTGACCTTGATCCAATAGTTTACGGAACATTTCAACGCCCGTGCATACTGTCTTCAGTGTGGGTTTAAGGCCTACGATCTCTATCTCTTCACCTACTTTGATTATGCCTCTTTCAACCCGTCCGGTTACAACCGTTCCACGGCCCG
>FSSH01000732.1_pt1 | contig 17246 bp, 19 predicted proteins | sample 1166101 | NCBI WGS metagenome assembly FSSH01 (sample SAMEA32972668, study PRJEB13176) | freshwater metagenome | biome: Drinking water system; feature: Biomass in drinking water that filtered by 0.45 um membrane; material: drinking water | place: USA | collected 2012-12-20 | depth 0 m | reverse complement strand
TTCATCATCTTCATCCTCGGGGGTTAGTTCAGGTCAGCGAAATGGCCGGGATCGAACGTGTTCACCATGGCCACGAAATGCTCGGCCAGTGGGTCACCACGCTTTGCCTTGATGCGTGTCGTGAAGAACGGGGAAAACTCGCCGTCCGCATTGCGCAAAGGCGGCAGTTCCCAGAAGATCCATGTGCTCACGAAGGCGTTGAACAGCACGTTCCCGAGGCCCATGGGCAGGCCGATTGCAAGCGCCCAGAGCCATTCCAGCGGGGGCTTGTCCATGCCGTTCCTGCGGCCCCAGTGGTAAACGGCGAAGAGGGCCAGCGTGATGAGGATGAATGGCGCGGCGATCAGATAGCGGAAATAGATCATGCCAGCGCCTCCCGCAGGGCGTCCAGCGCCGCCTGGACAGCGGCAGGCGTCTCGGCCGCGGCGATCGCAGCCTCGGCGACACGGCGGTGTCCGGTGTGGGCACCCGTGACAGGCAGCCAGGCGTCGGCACGCGCGACGATGCGCTGCGCCACAGCCAGGGCCGTCTCGCCCACCACAGCGGCCTCTGCAGCGATCAGCACGGGCACCGGCTGCGCCTGGTCGGCCAGCCAGCTCCGCGCTGCGGCCTCCTTGGCCGACCAGCTCGCCCGCTCATTGGCCGGGACACCCCCGGTCAGCAGCGCCTCCTTGGCGTCGATCAGGGCGACGACCTGCAATCGGGCGATGGCTTGTACCTGCTCCAGCGTCGGCGGCGCTGGCGTCGGCTCAAACTGCAGAGCTGTGCCCATTTCTGCCGCCATCTGGAATGCGGTCGGATAAAGCGGATCGCTCGCTACGATGTGATAGGGATAACCTTGGACGACGCCAACAAAGGTGCCGTCCAGGCGCTTTGCGGTGAGTGCGGTAAGCATCAGTTTACCCTCCAGACCAGTGAGTTAAGGGCTTCCCCGGCACCGAGCGTTAGGACGTTTGTTCCGCCCGCCGCAACGCCTCCGTTGATGGCGGATATGGCCCCGGCATTGCTATGGCGGATATAGAAGTAAGCCCAAGTTCCACCTGCGGGCAGCGTGAATACCCCCGATGAAGCGACGGACACGCGCCGCCATTCGCCTAAGCCGGTACTGTTCGTCGGGAAGCCCAACATGCCGCGCAGCGTCGCCATATCGACCGAGCTCTCGGCCGCCGCTGAGCCGCCCGAATTGCCCCGCACGCTCAATGCCGGTATCGTCTCCGGGTTCACCACTAGCCAGGCGGTGTTCGCGACGTTCCGCATCCGCAGGACCGCAGGCGAAACCCCTGTGTCCAGCCAGAACTGGCCACCCACAGTCGGGGATGGGGCGGCAGGCCCGCTGCTACACGTCCGCAGCACATCCAGTATCGTGTTGACCGTTCCGCGCATGGAAAGGCCGGACGGTGCATTGGGCACCGCCCAAGTCGATGTCTGAGCCATCAGGTCGCCTCTTCTGCTATAAGTCTCAGTTGTGTGATCGCGGGCGTGAACCCGGCATCTGTGGCTGTCAGAATGGCCCGGGCCTGCACGCCCCACGCCGACGCCTCGGTGTTGTCAACGCGGCCCCAGTCGCTCCAGACAGGCGACCCTGACGGGTTTGTCTGCGTCGTGCGAAACTCGACCACACAATCGACCTCGCCACCGCCGATACCGTCGAAGTTGATCCACTCGTCCACATTTTCCGGGCGGGTATCGACGTTGTCGAGGATACCCAGAACCGTTAGGTCTATGGCGCTGCGCAGGCGGCACCGCTTGACCGAGCCGAAGTTGATGCCGGATGCGAATTCGTAAGTGCCGGTCGGAAGGACACGGCCCAAGGCATCGACATTGTCCACGGCATCCACATCGGCGATGCTGTCGAAGTCACCGGCCAGGTCCAGCCGCAGCACGCCGGTGTCGAGGATCACGCCGGTCTTCGCCCCGGTGAACGTCGCATCCTCCTGCAGCGTCGTCAGCGCGCTGAAAGAGATCGCCTGAATTCCGTCCGTCCTCAGAAGGGTTTCCGGACCAAGGTTGCCGGTCGAATCCTGCGCGCGCAGCAGGTAGGCGCCAGGCTTCAGCGGCACGACCGCAAGCGCGGCGTTTCCGGGCACGGTTTTCATGCTGACGCTGTTGGCCCAGCTCGGCGTCCCGGCGGCCGAGTGGCGGATCACGATCTGGCCGCCGCTGCGAACGTCAAGGTCGGGGTGCAGCGTCCATTCAAGGATGGCCAGCCCGCCGGCCGATTGCAGCGCCAGGCCGGTGATCTGCACAGGCGGCTCGGCCAGACCCGTAATCTCGACAGGCCCGCTTTCGGTGAAGTCTGACGAGGCCCCGGCCTGGTTGATCGTCTGCACGCGGAACGTCCAGTTGCCCGGCGCGATGTCATCGCGCTGGTAGCTCAGCGCATCGGTCCGCCCCAGAACCACCCAAGGGCCAAGCCCGAAACGCTCCTCCACCTGGTACTGCGCCACAAAGCCGGTCGAGGCCGCGATCCACGAGATCGTGGCCCGCGCCTTGACGCCGCCCACACTCAGGGTCTCGTACAGGTCCTCGGTCACCGTCACGGCGGTCGGCGCCGCCACGTCAAACGCGTTCGGCAGGTTCGTGCGCGGCGCCGCCGCATAGACCTGCGCCTCGCTCGCAGTCCAGTCATAGACCAGCGGCGAGGTCTCCTGCAGGATCAGGTCCGGGGCAATCGTCCCGTCGTCCTGCATCCCCAGCGTCATTCCAGAGACCTCGAACGGCTTGTCGGTAAACCCGGCCAGATCATAGGTCAGTGTCACCGTCTCGCCCGTCGCCGCTCGCCACGCCGACAACTTGCCCGCGAACGCCACAGACTGTTGCCGCCGCGTCCGCTCCAGCTCGATCTTCGCCAGCCGCTGCGCGCAGCTACTCGATGTTGTGAACGGCAGGGTGATGTCACGCCAGACCAGCTCGCCCTGATCCTCGGCCAGATAGGCGGCGCTGCGATAGGCCGGGAAGTCGTCGGCCTGCCAGTCGTTCTCCGGGCTGATGAAGGTGCCCCGTACCGCATTGCAGTTGTCCGACCGCGACCGCCTTGTCGTGAGCCGCATTTCCCCGCGCGCATCGTCCATCGTCAGCGCCACGGCGGGCACCCGATAGGCCCCGGCATGGATCTTCCATGCAGCCCCCTGCCACGCCGCCGTGCCTGCGCTGGCGGTCAGCAGGCCCTCGATGATGCCCTTGGGGTCGCTGTCAAGTCGGACCACCCCGTTGCACTCATATCGCTTTTCCGTGCCGCCGCCGGGCTTGGCCACCGTCTCGTCGCAGACGTTGGCGGCCTCGATCAGGTCGTCCTCGCTGATCCCGTCCGCAGCCCCGATCTGCGCCCCGATACCGAACCGTGCCAGCGACATATAGTCCGCCAGGCACAAGGCCGCGTTGGCCGTGTAGCCCCGAAGCCCGGTGCGGGGGTCAAGGATGTCGTCCTTCCCCTCGATGTCGGCCGTGATGTTCGGCAGACCGTTCGGGTAGCGCTCCGGGTTGTAGATCAGCCTCAGCCCGATATGGGCACACCCGCGCAGGCGGTGCGCAGCGGTCCACTGGCCACCCGCGAACTGGCCGCTCTGGTTGCGGACGCCATTGGTGAAGTCGCCGATGGCGGTCTGGTTGTCATCGCCCAGCCGCCGCTCACACACAGCATAGGGGCCGCCGCCCCCGTCATAGTCCGGCTCCGGCATACTGTTGCCTGCCGCGAAGGCAAGGCGACCGTCGAAGTAGATGTTGCCGATGGACTTCACCCGATGCGTGGCGAACACCACGATCAGGTCAAGGTTTCGGCGTTTCGACCCGTTGCTGTCCATGAACACGATCAGGCCGCCCTTGCGGACAAAGCCATAGACCAGCTCGCGCGGCGCCACGGCAGACCGCGACGTGACCTGCAAGCCCTGCGTCGGCGGCTTCTTTGCCAGCGCACGCGATGCTGCGGACACAAGCAGCGATGCGCCGAGGCGCAGGGCAAAGGCGTCAAGAGCACCAGCGAACAGGCCACTTCCGATTGCAGCCGTCCGGGCAAGGGTGCCGATCAGAAGGGGGGCGACAAATGCCATGTCAGACCCTCCACGCCAGCCGACAGGACCGCAGCGGCACCATGGTCAGCCCCACCGGCCCGACCGCTGCCACCTGCGCGCCCAGGCACACGCCGAACGCCTCGGGCTCGATCAGCAGCACGATGTCGCCCCGCTGCGCCATCAGCGGCGCGACAGGCTCGCCCAGAATGGCCGTCGCGGCCTCGGTGAAGCCTGCCCAGCCCTGCCGCTTCATCCACCGCCTGCCGCCCGCCTCGGTCGTGTAGGACCATGCGGGGCGCGGTGTGCCGGTCAGCGCTGCCCGCACATCGAAGGCCCAGGTGGCGCAGTCGTGCTGGCCCCATGCGAACGGCACGCCTTTTGCCGCCTCGACCGCTTCGGCCAGGCGCACCTCCCAATCCTGTAGCCTTGTCATCGCGGGGGGTTCTGCCCCCACCAGATCGACTGCTCCTGAATCGTCGTCACGAACTCGAACCCCATGTCTCCGGGGAACAGGACTTGCTGACTTTCGTGCGTGTACCGCCATTCACGCGGCACGGTCAGGTCGATCAGGCGGCTTTCATAACTGATCGTGATCGCGAACGTCTCGCCGCCGAACGCAATCTCGGGCACGTCCAGCCGCCCGGCGAACAGCAGATAAGGGTCGGCGATCAGCGCGCCCGCCTCGTCCAGCGAACCGATCCAGATGCGCCCGGGCTTGCCCTGCCGCGCCCCGTCAATCGCGGCGCTGCGAAACTCCACCGGGATCCCCGACAGGCTGACCGTGACGCCGTTCGCCACCACGGCAGTCGTCTCTTCCACCGCCGACACGCCCAGCAGGTGGCCCGCTCCCGTCCAGACCTCGCCGCCCCACGTGATCTCGCCATAGCCCGACCACAGGCGCACCGTGCCGCCCTCGAACTCGCCCTCGAACAGGACGCACGGGCGTACCAGCTGCGCCGTCACCTCGGCCAGCATGGCGGCGGTCAGGTCTCGGGTCATAGCGCCTCCCGGGCAGAGAAGGAAAAGGCGTGCTTGTCCACGCGCCCGATCTCCGTGGGGATGACCCCGGCAGGCCGCAACAGCACGCCGGGGTCCACCACGTTCAGCGCGGCGTCATCCGCAGGACTGGACCGCAGCGCCGGGACAAAGGCCAGCGTGCAGGCGCCCGACACGGGAACCGCGTCCGCCGTCATCCGGTACAGCCGCAGCGCCGCGCCGGTGCCAAGGCTGAAAAAGTCCCCGGCCCGCAGCCCGGTCCCGGTCCATCCATCCGTCACAAGCGTGTTTCCCGCCTGGCCCGCGCCATCGACCAAGGGCGTCCCCAAGCCAGTCGGGTTCTGAATGCTCGGGTCGCGGAAGGTGAAGGTGCCTCGCATTCCGCCCAAGGAATCGAAGAACGCCGAAAGCCGCCGCGCAGTCAGCCCCTGCGTCGTGGCGAACTCGATCTCATAGGCCCACCACTCCCCGCCCCAGGCCTGCACCTGCTGGCGTCCGGTGAAGGGGCTTTCGCTCGCCCCTACCGCCGTTTCCAGCCGCCGCAGAACCCGGCGGATCAGCGTCGTCGGAAGCTCTGCGGTCATGCGGCATAGCCCCGTTTTTCGGCGGTGCGGTTGGCGTTGACCGACTGGCGCAGGATTTCCGGCACAACCTTGCGGACCTCGCGTGCAACCTGCGTTGCCACGCCTTCCTGCGCTCCCCGGGCATCCACGTTGATCGTGACCCCGCCCGACCCGCCGCCGCGCAGCGCCTCGTTCGGCAAGACATATCCGTTGCCGGTCATGAACACCCGCTCTGGCCCGCGCTCGCCCACGATGTAGGATTGCCCGGCTTGCACCGGCCCGCCACCGGCACGCCCGCCCGCCAGAAAGCCGCCGACCGCACCGAAGAAACCGCCGCCACCAAGAAGCTGCCGGAAGGCGCTTTGCGCGAACAACTGCCCCAGTTGCCCCAGCAGCTGCGAGGCTGCTTCCCGCGCGCTGGACGCCCCGGTGACGAATGACGTGAAGGCGCCCTCGAAGCTGTTCTCCAGCGACCGTGCATAGCTGGCCGCGTCCGACAGCCCGCCCTTCAGATCGTCCAGCGCGCGGTTGTACGTGTCTTGCGTGATCGCGGCGGATTGCAACAGCCCGTCCAGCTTGGCGACTTCGGCTGAGTATTTCTCCGCCTCGGTGCGGGTCTGGTCGTAGATGCGCGCCGCCTCGCGCAAGCTGTCCGTCTGCGCCCGGGACCCCCCGCCTCCGCCGCGCGACCTGGGCGCAGTCGGGGTAGGCAGGCCCGCGCCCGTCACGGCTGGCGTCAGCACCTGCCCGTCGAAACTGACCTGGCCGAACTGCACGGCAGACCGCGCAGCGTCCGGGCCGCCGTCCAGCGTGCCGGGCGTGAACCGAGGGATGCTCAGCGCCGCACGCGCTGCGTCAAGGAAACCCGCCGCCAGATCGCCCGCCCCGGTGATCGCGGCCCCGAGCCATCCGCCGATCCCCTCGCCTGCCGCGTTCAGCTGCCGAAGCGAGTCCTCTGCATCAAGCAGCGCCTGCGCTAATTCGCTGCCCGCCAGTCCGGAATCCTGTAGAAGCCCGCTCAGACGGGATGCCGCATTTGCTGCCTCAGCAATTCCGCTGGCCCCGCCCAGGTCGGCGACCGCCGCCCGGATCGCCCTGGCCTGCTCAATCGTTACGCCAAACTCTTCGTTCAAGAACCGCACGCTGTCTTGAATGGCGCCAAAGCTCTGCGCCTCGGCCTCGGTTGCCCCGGTCGCCTGCGCGATCTGCTGAAGGCGAGAGTCGTACTCGTCCAGAAAGGCGAAAAGCCCCTCGAAATCGGCCTGGAACCCGGTCGTCACGTCGCGCGCTTCTGCCAGCGCCTGTTCCTCTGCCAGTTTCTGCTGGCGGCTGATGAGCAGCAGCACTGCCGCGTCCAGCTCGCCGTACTTCTCGATCAGCCCGTCAATCGCGGTCAGGCTGAAATTCTCGTTGACCTGCTTGAGGCGGTCTACGCTCTTCGCCAGCGCATCGACCCTCTCGGCAGCCGTCGCAGCCTCTTCCCCGGCGTTCAGGAAGTACCCGGCAAGGGGGATCAGGACCGCAGCCGTCGTGCCAAGCGCAACCCCCAGCAGGCCAAACCCGGACAAGAGTTGCGGCAGCTGCTGCGCCAAAGCCCGGCTGGCGTCGGTGCCGCCTGCAACCTGCACCGCAAAGTCCTGCACCTGAAAGCCAAGGTTTTGCAGGCCAGCCGCGCCAAGAGTGCTTCCCCGGCTCAGCCGGACGCCCATCTGCTCACCGGCATCGCCGACCTGGATCAGCTCCGCCCGGACCTGCGCGCCACCCTCGGCACTGATGCGAACCGAGACGGGTTTAGTCGCCATCCTGTCCCGCCTCCCTCTTGTTCATCTGCCGCACCATTCCCGCCTCAATCGCTGGCAAAAGCTCCGCCACCGCGATTGCGGGCACCCCAGCCGCACGGGCCATCGCCAGCGCCGCCGTCATGTCGAAACCGATCACCGCGCCCGGAATGGCCCTGATCTGGCCCGTCAACCGCTGCGCCAAATCCCAGACCTGCCAGCCTTCCCAGCTTTCCGGTCGGTTAATCGTGTAGGGGCATTCCGCGCAGCGCGGCGAACACCCGTCGCAGTATTCCGCGCCCGCGCCTGGCTGGAAATGCCAGTCGGCGAGGGCGCCTAGACGTTTTTTTCCGCACTCACCACAAGGCCGGGCACGACATACCCCGCCGCAAAGGCCCGCGCGACGGGATAGACCTCCATCAGCGCCGCGATTCCTTCCGGCGTCACCTCGGCGGGCGCATCGTCGTCGCCCAGGACGCCTTCCCACTCGATGATCGCCACCTTGGCGATTTCCGCGCACAGGACCACGAAACGCGCGTCCGCATGTGTCTCGGCAGGCAGCGCCAGCATGGCGGTCGAAGTCGATGCCGCCGAGAAGATAGCGGTGCTGATCGGGCGGACCTTGACCCGGACGCCGGGGACCAGATCGAGCCAATACGGCGCGCGGGCGAGGTTCAGGCGCAGCATCAGTACGACGCCACGGTGTTGATGAGGACCGCCGTCGCCATCCGCGCCGGGGAAGCCGCTTGCGCCGCCTGCCAATCGAACGTCGCCTTGATGCCGCCGGGGCCGGGGATCTCGATCCGGGGGCGCGGCAGATAGACCGCATGGGCCGTGATGCGGAAGGTCGCGTTCGCGCTCAGAACCCACTCGAAAACCAGTTCGCAAGGCGTCCCGTTGATCGCCTGCGTCTGCAAGGTCGTGTCCGCGAACCGCGCGACGATGTTGCCGTTCATCGCCGCCTTGCCGGGGTCCAGGCCGTCGATCCGGCCATCCGATCGGATGGTCTCGATCCGGTCCAGATTGTTCATATAGTTGATCTGGCAGCTTTCGATGTTGCCCAGCGAGGAACCGTCGCGCTTGATCGCGCCGTTGAAGTGCCCGAACCGCGTTAGGCTGGCAATCTGCGCCAGCGTGCCAGCCGCCGTGCTGCTCGCGTTGCTTTCGCCCTGCGCGATCAGGCCGACCTTCATATTCAGTAGGCCAGTCCGCGTCATCTCGATGGTCAGCTTGTCCGCCCTAACCCCCGAGTACATCGAGAACTGCGGCACATCGGGCATCTGCTTTTCGATACTGGCCGACGGCAAGGTCCAGTTGCCCGAGTTGAAGGTGTGCGTCTTGGGCGTGGTGCCCGTGGTCGTCGGCGACCCGAACAGCAGCTTCAGCCAGAAGCCCAGCGCCTCCACGTCGATCGGCAGCGTCATTTCGCCATCCGCCGTCAGCGCGTCCTTGATCGGCGCCACCGGATCGCGCCCCTGCCCGAGAATGTCGTCATCGAGAAGCGGCTGGCTCGCGCCAAGTCCGAAGCCGATGAACGGCAGTTGCGTGTAGCCGCCGACCGGCGAAATGCCGTAGGTCGTCTCGAAGGCAAAGGCCAGATTGGTCTTTGCGCCCTGTTGCCGTGCCATGTGAGGATCTCCTGGTCAGCCGAGCGGGTCGGCGGTGGAATAGATGAGGATGACGCCGATGACGGCGGCCTTGATCGTGTCTGCCCCGTCCACCGGCAGATCGCTCGGCTGCGGGGCTTCGGGTTCGACCCATTCGCAGGTCCCGCCCATCGTGCGGTCGGCCGCCAGCGCAGCGCCGATACGGGTGCAGATACTGTCGAACTGCGCGTGGCGGCTGGCGTCCTGCGTGAACACCTCGACCTCGGCCCGGTGCTGGTAGTGCCAGCGCGGCGGTGACATGGTTTGCTCCACCTCGCCCGGATCACCGTCCCTGACAATCACCAGCCCTTCATCGGGGATGGTCACAGGCAGCACCTCGCCGCGCAGAACCGTGACGGCCGGGCTCCCCGCCAGGGCACTGCTCAGCGTCGTGTGCAGCGTCGAAAGGACTGTCTCGCGGACGCTCATGTGGTGGCCCTCCAACGGGCGATGATGTCGGACACAACGCCCGTGGCGATGGGTTCGGCGGCTGCGAACAGGTTCAGCCGCTTCGGCAGTTTCACCTGACGGGCCAGCGCAAAGATGGGCACCGTCCTGTTGCGAAAGCCCCGGACGCGCTTGCTGAAACCCTTGCGGTCCAGGATGCGGTCGCGGCTCACCGTGCCGTCATCGACGAGCAGCCCCGTCCGCCCCCGACGATAGATGAACTTGAGCCGCCGCCCGGTGCGCTGTTCCCATTCGCCCGGCGTGATCCGCCCCCGGCGCGCGCTTTTGCCCGCCGCCGGCAGCGGGATGGCAAGCCAGATACCGCTTGCCGCCCGGATCAGCGCGCCACGCTCAAAAGCGTCGATGATCTTGGGCGACTTGGTATAGACCAGCGCCGCCGCGTTCAGGCTTTCGCCCGCCCTGGGGTACGTTTCCCCGCGAACCGCACCGCCAAGACGCGCCGAAAGGGTTGATGCGACCTGCCCGCGCCAGTTGGCCTTGAGCTTGGCCGTCGCCGTCCGCATGGCCCCCGTGACTGCCCGTTCTCCGGCAAGGTACTCTTTGGCCATCAGGTCCTTCTGGTTGCCCTCGACCGCGATGTTGATTCTCACAACGGCCTCAGGTTCAGCGTCCAGACCAGCCGTTCGCGGTCCTGCAAGGGGTCGCCTTGCACCGCGAACGTCTCGGCCCCGATGATGATCCGGTCGCCATTCGCGGGGGTCGGAACCTCGGCAACCCGCACGTCCACCTGCGTGGTCTCCGACCGGACGCGCGCCGCACCAAAGTCCGTCAGTTCGTCCGGCGACCGCCGGATGATGCGGCAGGGCACATCCGGTGGCAGCCCCTGCGCGCGATAGACAGCATCCGCCGCCATGTTCGGATCCCGAAAGATCGCGGCGATGGCGGCGGCAAAGGCCGTCATGGCCTCAGAACGACCCGTTCAGGCGCACCCGCCCGATCACCAGACCGGCGGTCGAGGCGACGGCCAGGACCGCGACACCGATCTTCGTGTTGCCCGAACTGGTGGTGGTACACACCTTGTTGGTGTTGTCCCAGTAGATCGCAGCGCCGACGGTCCAGGCCTGCGAATCCGCCTTGGCCAGGTCGAACACACCGACCGTCTGCAGCTCGACCTCCGCGCCGTTGGCGACAGTCGTCGAGGCGACACCAAACATGGTGCCCACAAGGGCTCCCTGACCCGAGGTCAGGGCATAGGGGGCGGCCACGGTCAGCGTCTCCCCCGGCTGAATGAAGTTCTTCATGGGTTTCCTCTTGGAATGGGGGTGAAATGCGCAGGGGCGGCCCGATGCCGCCCCCGTCGCGTCCGATCAGATCATCCCGGCGATCAGGCGCCGGGGTTCTTCCAGCCGCCGCGCCAGTCGATCGCGCCGACCCCGAAGTCGCGCTCGATGCTGAAGCGAACGCCCTGCGAGCCGAAGGGCTCATCCATCCGCATGCGGGGACCGGCGTCCCCGGCCAGAAAGCCGTGCATGAACTGCGCCTGCACCGACGGGTCGGTCAGAAGATACCAGGCGTTGCCCGTGATCTTCGGCGTCGATTCGACCGTCATCAAGCCGGAGAACGGGTTGACCTTGCCCGCTTCCAGCGCCTGGATCGGCGCGACAATCTGCTCGGCCTCGGTCAGCTTGTCCGGGCCGCAAAGCAGGATCTTGGGCGACAGCGCCAGGTCCTCGCTGTTGATGCCCTTGTGCTTCTGGATCGCAGCGCGACCAGCAGCCAGCGAGGTGACGCTGATCGCGGCACCCGAACCCGCAAGCGTTGCGTCGGTGGTGTTGAACACCTGACGCGAGTTCTCATTCAGGGTCGGACCGTTGGCGCTCGTCCCGCTCAGCAGCATGGCAAAGAACACGGCCTCTTCCGTGCGTGCGACGGCCGCGCCCTGCGTTGTCAGCAGGCGGTCGATTGCGCCCAGATCGTCGTTGATCACCATCTGGCGGCTGATGCCGATCGCAATGGCATAGGCGATCAGCGCGACGGTCTCTTTCTTCTCGCCGACGGTGCCGTACTTGATTTCGCCCTTCTCGTTGACGGGCAGCAGCAGCGGCATGGAACCGGTATTGACCATCGGGTGCGGACGGAAGTCGGTGAAGTCCTGCCGGATCGAGATCTTCGTGTAGATCGGCGTCGCCAGCGTATAGCCCGCGATCAGGCGCTTGTTCAGTGCGTTCTCAAAGATCGCCGGGAAGTCGGACGTGGTGTGGAACGCTTGGGCCAGCACTTCCTGACGCTCGAACGCAGTGCGCAGCGGGCCGCGATGACCGATTGCCTCGGCCGCCATCTCGATGATGCTGTGCTGCATGTAGGGCTGCGCGGCATCCGATTCCGGCTTTGCCCGCGCCATCTGCGCCACCAGCGCCTGGCTCATCGCCATCCGCATGGTGTCGCGCTCATCCCGCAGGATGCGGGCGGTCGGTGCGCCGGGACGCGGCTTGTCATCCGCACCAGCAGCCCAGGCGCTGATCAGCTGGCGGTGGGCATCCTCGAAAGTCACGCCGTCGGCGATCAGCTTTTCGGCCAGATCGGGCGCACCCGCCATCTTGGCCGTGGCCATGATGCGGCTGACGCGGTCGCGCTCGGCGCGGATCGCCACATCGGTCGCGGCGGCATCGGCGACCGGTGCGGACGTCGGCACAGGCGGCGCGGCAGGGTTGGGCGCGGACAGGATCACCTCCGCGGTCGGCTTGGGCGTCTTTTCCATGGCGATTTCCTTTGCCTTGGGGGTGATGCGGGCCGAGCCCGCGAACATGGCCATCACGGCCGCCTTTTCGGGCGCCTTACCCAGGCGCTCGGACGACTGCCGCAGATGGGCAGGCGCATTCGCATAGATCCGATAGTCGAACGCCGCCTCAGGCATGGCCGCCTGGCCATCGCGCTCGTCGGCAAAGCCCATGTCGATGGCCTTCTCGCCATCCATCACGGTCTCTGCCCGCATGACGGCCCGGGCCTCGTCGCGGCTCAGGCCGGACCGATCGGCATAGATTTCGGCATAAGCATCGCCGACCACGTTCAGCAGATCGGCAACTTGCCGATGTTCCTCTTCGGTGCCGCGACCGTTGGTCCACTCCTGCGACGGATCGTGGATCAGCATCCACGCGCCAAGCCGCATCCGGATGACATCGCCCGCCATGGCGATCAACGACGCGGCCGAGGCTGCGACACCGTCAACAACGACAGTCACCTTGCCGGGATAGTCCTTCAGGGCCGTGTAGATCGCCTGCCCTTCGGTTGCCACGCCCCCGCCGGAGTTGATCCGCACCGTCACGTCGCCGGACATCCGGGCCAGTTTCTCGCGGACCTCGGCGGCGGTGAAGTACTCCTCCTCCCACCACGAAAACCCGACCGAGCCGTAAAGCGTCAGCTCATTCATTCTGATCTCCTGTGTTCTGGTCGCCCGGTTCCTGCTGTGCCGGGGACGTCACCGCCGGGGCTACCCGGCCCACACGCGCATCACTGTCGAAGACGAGACCCGCCAGATCGGCGGCCGCCGCGTCTTCTTTCTGTTCCTCGAGAACTCGTTCGGGGTCGAACCCCTGCTCGCGGATGACCTGCTGGCGGCTCTTGAAACCCGCCAGAACAGCCTCCCGCGCTGCCGCGATCTCCTTTGCGGGGTCCACCAGCACCGGCGGCGGCGGCACCCATGTCAGACGCACGTCGGGGCCAAACGACCGCCCCGCCTGCAGCGCCGCCGCTTCCAGAAACCACTGGCCGAGCGGGTCCATCATCTGCGGCACCATCATCAGGTGCTGCCAGGCCGAGACATTCCGGTTCATCTCCATCCGGCCCATCCTCGCCGAGCTGAAGTTGACGTTGGAAAGGTCGCCGCTCAGCGACTCGTAGGTGATGCCCAACCCACCCGCGACCATGCGCAGGATGACCTTGTTGAACTCGTCAAAGCCCTCGACGGCGGGCGGGGCCGAGAACCGCACATCCTCACCCGGTCCCAGTGTCTGGATCCGGCCCGGACGGATTGATTCCAGCTTGTCCTCGACCGTCGCGCCGGTTGTGGGGTCAGCGTCCAGTCGAACTCGAAACGCGGCAAAGCAGGCGGCGATTTTCTGGCGCATCAGGTGCGCGTCGATTCCGTCAGCCAGGTCCTGCAGGTTCAGTGCGATCGGCGCGAACCACGTCACCCCGCGCAGCTGGCCCGGCCGGTCCTGCCGGTAGAGGTGGATGATGTCGCGCGCCGGAACGCGCCGCGACTGCAGCCCGCGTGGCCGATAGGCCGATGTTCCCGGGTGCTCGTCATACAGCCAGTAGGCCACCCGCCGCCCGATCGCATCGCGCTCGATGCCTTCGCGGATGTAGCCTCCTCCGTCTGCCTCGCCTTCCTTGGTCGTGTCGAGGTAGTCTGCCTCGAGGATCTGCACCTGAAACGGCAGGGGCAGTCCATCCTCGACCCTGCGCCGACGGCGCCGCAACAGAACTTCGCCAGCATCGATGCACGCGTTCATCGCCAGCCGCTGCAGGCCGTACAGGTTGGCCCGTCCGTCGGCATCGATCGCGACGGTGTCGAGGTGCCGCTCGACCAGTTGCTGCAGCCCGCGCTGCGTCGCCTTGTTGCGGGCGGCCACCTTCGGGATGATCCCGTCGCCGACAACGTTGTTCGCGATCACCATCTGCGCCCGCGTCGCCAGCGGCGTGTTCCGGATCATGTCTCGCGAGATATCGCGCAGCTTGCCCCGCCGTCCGGCCGCGGCATCAGCGTCAGAGTTCCGGGCCTTCCACCAGGATGACCCGCGTCCGGTCGTCGTCGCAGCAGAGTAGTTTGCCAGAACCGTCAGCGCATGGCGCGCCTGTGCCCGGCGCACGCCTGCTTCCGGCGCAAACGCCGCAATCACCCGGTCGAGGACGTTCATCAGACGCCCCGATCAAAGACAGGGTTTACAAAGGTGGGCGGGCCGCTCGACGTCCCTGCGGCCACCCCTTCAGCCACCAGCCTCCGCGCCGTCCGCAGATCGGCCATGGACCGGTACTCGATCGTCTTGCCGTCATAGGTCACGCGCAGCGTGCCCGATGCGATCGCAACGTCCAGCGCGTCGAGCTGGGCCTGTGTGAAGCTCATACCCAGTCCTTTCTGTCCGGAACCCAGACAACGCCCGGATCATCCGCAGATCCTGTCTGTGGCTCCGGCACCGGCGCCTTGTTGATTGCAATGGCGGTCTCGGCCGGGGCGATCTGCGCAAACAGATCACCCTGACCGTCCGGCCCCATTTCGCCGCAGCGCTCTTCCCGCATCGTCGCCCACTGGTCCGGCGTCATCCGGTCCAGCTTCAGGTGATAGGCCATCGCCCGGGCATAGCAGGCGATGTCCAGCGCCTCGTTCGGCCGCCCCGACATCTTCTGCCACTTCCGGACCGTCACGCCCGACCGAAGCTGGACTTCCACCAGGTGCTCTGCGGTCAGCTGCTCGATGTACGCCATGTCCACTTCGTCCGGCAGGATCATCGACCCCGCCAGCCAGGGCCCCGCCGCCTCGCTGTGCCCGATCGACTTCCGGATCGAGGCATAGAGATCGGACTTCAGCCCGAACGTCCCGACCGGCCAGATCATCGCACCGCGGGGGATGCGCTTGCCGTTCCATTTGACATCAACGCGCTTCGGCGTGCCGATGAAGGGCTCGGTCCGCCCGTCGCGACCATCGACCGCGAACGTCTGCGCCCTGCCCCGGACGTAGTTATAAACCGCCTGGCTGACGTAGCCGGAGTCGATGGCCCACGCATCCCAGCCAATCTCTTGCCCGCCGCCGGGGCGGTACCGCGCCGCCTCCATCACACGGCTATGCGCCACCCAGGTCGCCGCGTCGTTCGGATCGCCGGGGATCACGCCCCAATCCACCAGCCAGCGCGTCATCCCCTCCGACCAGCCCCAGACCGCCCATTCAAGGCGGTTGCCCTGCACGTCTGTCGCCCCGGTGAACACCACCGGACCGACCGGCGGGCGGCCACGCTTAAACTCGGTCACACGCGCCTTGTGCAACTTCTCGGCCTCGGGCGCGTCGCCCCGGTCTTCCCACGCCTCGCCCAGCACCTGCTGGGTGAACACCCGCATCTTCTCGTGGATGCCACGGGCGGTGTGGAACTCGGCCACGATGCTGTCCCAGGACGAGAACAGCGAATAGGCCTGCCAGATGTGAAAGCCGCGCATGCGGCCCCCGATCGGGCGATCCCGCCAGCGCGGCAGGTCTTCGGCGTCGAACGCATCGGGCGGCGCCTCATCGCCCGCCGTCGCGATCCAGATCCCGTCCCGCATCATCTGCGGTTTGTCGATGTGCTCGATGATGCAGCCGTTCTGGGCGCACACGAAATAGGCCTTGTGGGGCCAGGTCTCCGACATCCACTTCAGCCGCTCGAACTTCAGCACCTGCCAGGCGCCGCACTGCGGGCAGGGCACATAGCGCCGCTGCTTGTCCGACCGCTCATAGTCGGCCGTGATCCGGCAAGTTCCCGCGATCGCGGGGGTCGAGGCCCAGTACCGTTTCCGGTCGCGCTCGTAGGTCTTCGTCCGGACCTTCAGCTGCTCGACCGGATCGCCCCGCTCGCCTGCCGTCGCCGGCCACTCGCTGACCTCGTCGCCGACCGTGTACTTGGCCGAAAGCATCTGCAGACCCTTCGAGGATCCGGCAAAGGTGATCTGAGCGAAACCGCCCCTGAACCGCTTGTAGGCGGCCGTGCTGCCCCGCTCGACCCGGTTGGTCGATTCCAGCACCCGCGACCGCAACTGCGGCGTCTCGTCTATCGCTGGTTGCAGCTTGGTCCGGACATACTTGATCGACTCGTCATGGCTCGGCAGGACCAGGATGCAGGGACCGGGGTCCTGCGTCACGATCCAGCCGAAGAAGTTCACCCCGACCTCGGTCTTGGCGACCTGCGCCGAGGCGACGAAGACGACGTCTTCCGCGGGATCGTCGGGCCCCAGCGCATCCATTACCGCCACCAGGTGCGGCGCCCGCTCGTTTTTCCACGGGCCCGGAAACCGCGAACCGCTCTCCGCCGACACGATGCGGTGCCGCTCCGCCCATTCCGACACGCTCAGCCGCGGCGCGGGCATCAGCGCCGACGCCAGCGCGTTGAACACCACCGGCAAGGCCGGGGCGCAGCGGTCCAGCGCCTGAAGTGCCATCAGGCCGCCTGCGACGATCCTGGCTGCGCCGCCGCCAAAGTCAGCGCCTGCGCACCGCGCGTCAGCACCTCGCGCATCAGGTCATCCAGCGCGCGTTCCATTTCCCGGACGTCGATGATCCGGGTCAGCGCCTCGGCGCGGTCGCGCGCCAACTGGCTCGCCGCCTGGCGCATCACGTCCCCGGCGGCGCTGACGGCCGACACCACCTCGTCCCGGCGCAGGGTCAGCCCCAGCCGCTCGGCCAGGTCCAGCTCCGCCGTCTCGGCCTTCGCCGCTTCGGTGCGCGACCGCGTCTCGTTCAGGTTGCCCTGCGCCGAGGGCTGCCGCTCTGGCGCTGCCCCGCTGCCCCGCGTTTGCAGTGCCGGGTTCAGGGTCGCGTCACGGTGGCGGCGCAGCTCATCGACGTTCACCAGCCCGGCATCATCGACCAGCGACGGATTCTCTTTGCACAGGCGGGTGACGGTCGATTTGTGCACCCCCAGCGCCAGCGCCGCATCTGCCCGCCTCACCCGATCCATGGCCGCCTCTCAAAACCCCCGCGTTGCGCAACCGATGCCCGAAACGTTGCAGCCGGTTGCACCCTCGCCGAACTCTGCAACAAAAAAACTCAGATGCTTCGCACCACCGTATACAGCGGCACCCAGGAAGGACCCGACGATCCCAGCCCTG
>FSSH01004221.1_pt1 | contig 17266 bp, 14 predicted proteins | sample 1166101 | NCBI WGS metagenome assembly FSSH01 (sample SAMEA32972668, study PRJEB13176) | freshwater metagenome | biome: Drinking water system; feature: Biomass in drinking water that filtered by 0.45 um membrane; material: drinking water | place: USA | collected 2012-12-20 | depth 0 m | reverse complement strand
GAACTGGAAAGCGGCGGCCGGATGATAGATGCGATCCTGACCAATACGGTTTTGCCGAAGATCAGCGAGGAGTTTTTGACAAGGATGATGGAGGGCTGCGCGATTGAGCGGGTACATGTGCAGGTTGTCGACGGGGAGTTTTTTTATGAGTTTTGATGGCCGATTGGTGAATTAATGTGAGGCGGGTTCGCCGTTAGGCGTCCCAACATAAACTGAGCGGATGGGTACGTTTATTAATATTTCGGATGGCAGTTTGCTGTCGCGAAATCTCTTTACCGGTTCCCTATAAATCTTTTGCATCGAGGTGCGCTATGTATGACCAAGATCTTCCAAAACTTGTCCAATGGAAAAATGACACTCAGATTTTTCGCAAGACGGCTGGGGGCGTGATCGCCAAAATTGACGCGGATATCGATAATTATCAGAAAGCCTTCTCTAACATGGCGAAACGAAATGTACTCAACTCGTTGTCCCAATTGATAGTCAGCTGGGAGAAGATCCAATATTCGACGGTCTCCGGTCACGTCGCGGTAAAAGCACTCAAGGAAATCATCGCCAAGAAGCTTCGCGAGCTTGGTGCTCTGGCGCATAAATACAGTCACGTAACCTTGATCGGATGGGAAAGACCTTGTAGCACAACGACTGGGGATTATTTCAGGTTCGTCGATAAGGACTCCGGTGACCAACAAGGGAAATGCCACGAGATGATGCACGCTATCGAAAGTGCCCGCAACAACGTGGTCCTCAACGGTGACAATGATAGTACCCTCAAAATCTTCATGGCTCCGGAGTTCTATTTTCGCGGGGCTAAAGGCGCATATTCCTATGATTTGGTCGCCGATATCATTCCCACGATGAAAAAGCTCGGCACGGAGTACGGAATGTACGAACATTGGTTGTTCGTATTCGGCACTGCGGTTGCGGCAAGCGAAGATACCCAGACATTTTGTACAGTCTGTCTTCCTCCCAATAACCTCAAGATAAAGTTTGTCAAAGACCCGAAAAACCCTACGAAAACGATCCCCCAGTGTATGAACAATCCGGCCCACACAACGGCCGAGGGCAGCTATGGTAACGAGGTTCAAAATGTTGCCCTGATTCAAAAGGGGCAAGATACCCATATGGTCGTTAAGGAGTACGTGTCGGGAATCGACTACAAGGCTGATCAGGTGACGGTCACCGTTGGCCAGGGCAAGAGCAAGATCGATCAGACGAATTGGTATGTGCCTCCCGCCGGGAGTGGCCAGAGCCGTTTTGTCTCGAAGTTTAAGGACGAGCGTATGGGAGGGGGTATCTTTACGATTGATGGAATCACCTTTGGCATGGAAGTTTGTCTTGATCACGCGCACACGAGCGCGACGCCGATGTCTGGCGGTCGGCTCGCACCATATGCTGATACGATTCAAATCTTACTCATCCCGTCCTTTGGGATGACTATCGGTACAGGGCTATATTGCGTCAACGGTGGGATCGTTTTCAATGTAGATGGTCAGAACGCAGGCTCATCGGACCTTAAAGTGAAAGGTTATGTAGGCCCTCCTCTAGTGCGCCGGGGTGTTGTTCCCCAGAAGGCCTCTGGCAAACTCGGAGTATGGGGGCCACTTCCCATACCTCATCGAATCTAATCTTTATTGGCCCCGTATGGTGGATTATTTATAGAGTGAATTCGCCATTAGGCATTCCACCATGGGATTTGTGACGTTGTGGCAATTTGTTCTGGATATGCTTGTGAGTGTCGTAGCGTGTAACCTGTCAAAGGTTGGCTAGGTGCTAACAATATAAGCTTAATTCGTTGACGCGGAAAAGTTTAAAGCTATTGGTACTAACGGGTTGCTAAGTAGATGATCATCGAAGTCTATCCAAATACGAAGATGTTCTTGAAATGATTGCTTACAAGTATCCTGAGGAAAAAGAAATACTCATGCACTATGCTCGTAAACTAAAAGCGAATGACATCATCGAGATTATTGACAATGGATACGTCAAAAACGCCAACGAGGCCAAACTGCTAACGGCGTTTTTCTGGCAGATGGTCGACGAGTCGGTTAAAGATGCGGAGCAGGGCTTGGATGCAGCTGGTCACCGCGATCTTCAAGCCTATGATGAGTTCATCATGAATACATTTAGGTCCTATCTGATTAACGCCGGATATGAAAAGGAATGGAATGACGATGATGAGCCTGGGCAGTGAGAGAATCGGCATAATAAGCGACGGTTTTTCGATTTATATTTGATAAGGTGAATGGAAAGTGGGGAATACATGGCTGGCGCGGCATCTTTAACAAAAGTATCAGTTCCTAAAGCTTCGGCGATTTGCCGGGATATTCAACTGGATCAGCAGGCAGTTGCAGGTCTGGTTGCCGACCCTGCACCGGTTGATTTTTTGAATAAGCTGATCGAACAGCAACTCTATCCCGATGCGGTCCGCTTTTTGGCCCGAGCTTTACCCAAGCGCGAAGCGACCTGGTGGGCCTGTCTTTCCGCGCGTAGCGTGGTGAGTCCGCAAACCTCCCCCGAAGTCGTTAAAGCCCTTGATGCCGCGGAGTTGTGGGTATTTAAGCCAACCGAGCCGAATCGGCGGGCTGCCAACGCCGCCGCACATAGTGCGTCGTTTGAAAATCCTGCCGCTTGGGCTGCCATGGCCGCCTTTTGGAGCGACGGCAGTATGGCTCCGGAAGATGCGCCATCGGTGCCGCCCGCCGATAACCTCACTGCGAAAGCGGTTGCCGGTGCGGTGATGTTGGCCGCGGTATTGACTCAGCCGGAAAAGGCTTATGAGAAATACCAGTTTTTTATAGAGCAGGCTATTGATATTGCCAATGGCGGTAACGGCCGTATTTGGCAGGCTGCTTAAGGAGATTGCGATGGGACAACCGGCCGCACGTTTAACCGATATGCATGTTTGCCCTATGTTTACAGGGCCTGTGCCGCATGTTGGCGGCCCGATAAGTGGCCCAGGCGCACCGACCGTCATGATCGGCAATATGCCTGCGGCGCGCGCTACGGATATGTTGGTCTGTGTTGGGCCGCCGGATACCATCGCGAAAGGCTCGGCAACGGTTTTGATAGCCAATATGCCGGCTGCCAGAATGGGCGACATGTGCGCCCATGGCGGCACCATTGTTCTTGGTTACCCTACGGTACTGATCGGTGGCTGACGCCGGTTGTATCAAAAAATTATCGTTTTAGCGTTAGGATTTCACCATGCCACTTTCTCAAGATCATCGTGCCGCTTCGGTGGTTACAGCCGCTGGTGCGGATACATTTGTGCTGTATCGGATGACCGGTAGGGAGCAACTGAGCAGTTTGTTCGAGTACGAATTGGAATTGCTAAGCGAGGACGGCGATATTGATCTGCAAACCGTGTTGGGCACCAGTATTACCGTCAAATTGCAACTTGATAACGGCGCGCTACGCCCGTTCAACGGCATTGTCACACAGATTAATCAATTCGGTATGCTCGGCGACCTGTATTTCTATCGGGCTATCGTGCACCCGAAAGTGTGGTTATTGACGCAATCCAGTAATTGCCGGGTGTTATCGCCGGCGCCGGCAACGAAAAATGTTCCGGACATGGTCAAGGCTGTCCTCGCCGAGCATGGTTATACCGACGTGACGACAAAATTTTCCACGACTTATCAGCCCCGCGATTTTTGTGTGCAGTACCGGGAAACCGACTTCAATTTCATTAGCCGGCTGCTCGAAGAAGAAGGTATCTACTATTACTTTACGCATACCGATAGCATTCATTCACTGGTTTTATGCGATGACATCACGCAGTTGACGGCCGCATCACCGGCCACGGTTAAATACTACCCCGGTGCAAATCAGGATAACCGCGATGAAGAACATTTTTACGAATGGCGGCTTGGGCGGCAAATCCGTTCCGGCAGTTATCGCTTAAAGGATTTCGATTTCGAGGCAACGACCGCGCCTTTGGATAAAGTCACCGACATTACCGGTCAACATGCTCAGTCCAGTAAAGCAGTCTACGACTATCCGGGTGAATTCAAAGTAGATAGCGAGGGCGAGCGTTATTCGCGTCTGCGTATGGAAGAGCTGCGCGCCGAGCACGAGCAAACCGTAGCCATCGGCACGGTACGTACGCTGGCAGTGGGGCAAAAATTTACCCTGTCGCAATTTCCGCGCGCCGATCAAAACCGCGAATACCTCACGGTATCGACCCAATTCCAGATTCAAAACAATGATTATGGTATTGCCGAAGCGGGCGGCATGGACGAGTTTCAATGTACCTATTCCGTTATCAGTACCGAATACGCCTATCGCCCGCCTCGCCGCACCCGCGTGCCGATAGTGCAGGGGGTACAAACCGCCATAGTCGTAGGGGCGAGCGGCGACGAAATCCTTACCGATCAATATGGGCGAGTTAAAGTCCAGTTTCATTGGGATCGGCTCGGCACAAAAAATGAAAACAGCTCGTTTTGGGTGCGGGTTGCGCAGATTTGGGCCGGCAATAATTGGGGTTCGATGTTTATTCCGCGCGTCGGGCAGGAAGTGATTGTGGATTTTCTGGAAGGCAATCCGGATAACCCCATCATCACCGGGCGGGTCTATAACGCCCAACAAATGCCGCCCTATGCTTTGGATGCCAACAAAACCCAAAGCGGCATCAAAACCCGCAGCACTCCCAACGGCTCTGCCGAAAACTTTAACGAAATTCGTTTCGAAGACAAGAAAGATAGCGAAGAGCTATACATGCACGCCGAGAAAAACTTTACGCGTATCGTGGAAAACAACGACGTGCAGAAAATCGGTTTCGAGAAAAAAGATGCCGGTGACCAAACCGTGGACATCTACAATCACCGTACCGTTACGTTGGACCAGGGTAACGACAAATTGACGGTCAAGACCGGCAATCACACTGTCGAAATCGAGCAAGGCAACGACAGTCTGACGGTTAGTCAGGGAAACCGGACCATCAAAGTCAATACCGGTAGCATTTCCGAGGAAGCGGGACAGTCTATAGAACTGAAAGTCGGCTCCAACAGCATCAAAATCGACCAAAGCGGCGTTACGATCAAAGGCATGACCGTTAAAATCCAGGCGGATACTCAAGCCGAATTGAAGGGCTTACAAACCACGGTCAGTGGCGATGGTATGTTGACCCTCAAAGGCGGGATGGTCATGATCAACTGATGGTCATTTTGCCGTCGCTCGGAACAATCAGGATTAAGTAAGGATTATGTCGAAATACTACAGGGATAAGCAGCGCCGGGCAGGCGTCAAGCTGGGTCGCGGCGCCTGCGCGTTTATTGTTCCCAAAACGCTTGCCAGGATGGTGGCTTAGATGGCCGGTTGGCGAGATCCCAGGCCAGCGGGCTCTGAGATCAGGCCGCGCAAGATCGACACCGGCACGACAATTCGCGACTCTTCGCCGCGACCGGCGCCGATAGGCGTATTGCCCGGTCAACCGGCCAAGGCGGCCCCACGCATAACATCGGCACGCAGTGGTTTGGCGATATTGAAGCCCGGCTCGCAAGGTGCCGAGGTCAGACAGCTGCAAGTTTTGCTAAACGCCTGCCTTAGTCCGTCGCCAGACTTGGTCTTAGATGGTCAGTTTGGCCAGGCTACTGCTAACGCGGTACGCCAGTATCAACAGGGTGTCGGTATTAACCCAGACGGCATCGTTGGTAAAGACACTTGGTTTTATCTGCTGAAACGCGATCAAGCTAAATTCGCGCCGGCGATGTTGCCGCTCGCCAGTGCGAGTAGCGCTGTGACGCCTTCTGCTAGCCCTGCGCCTAAACCCCCTGTTCTCATGCCGGTTGAAACGGTTGGGGATTGGACGTTGGAACGCAAATTCGCAGAAGCCCTGCGCCGCACCGCACCGAAACTGCCTGGCAGCATGCGCCGCGAGTTTGAGGCGCTACTCAGTCCGGAAAGTCTGGCGATGATTGCCGCCACCCTAGTGATTTGGGCTGGCGCCCATGTGTTTGGGGTTGGCGAAATCGTCGACATCCTGATGTTGGTCGGCGGCATTCTGATGTTCGGACTGGCGGTATTCGGTGTCGCCCGCGATCTGGGCGAATTTTTGGCGATCACCGCCACCGCTGCTAATGAACAAGATCTCGACGAGGCTGCCACGCATTTGGCGGACGCCATCGCGGTGATCGGTGTTGCGGCGTTCGTCGCGCTGTTGGCTAAGGTGCGCTCGTTACGCGGAAAAAAAGGCTTGGCCCGTGCCGAATCGGGAGCCGCCTCCGAAGTAGTAACGCCGTCGCAAGCAACCGGCAAATCGTCATCCGCTAAAGCGCCGGCACGTGCGGGTGCGGCAGCAGAGGGGGAAACTGCGGGCGGGGCCTCCACCTCCAAACAAACCGCATGTCCGGGTAAGGATTGCAAAACCGCCGGTGAGCCGATCAGCATGCTCACCGGCGAGGAAATGCTGGAAAAGATCGATTTTACTTGGGATGGCCCATTGTCCTTGGCTTGGCGGCGTTATTACCGTAGCAGCCAATCCGATGTCGATCATCAATTGGGCTACGGCTGGCTGACGCCGTTAGACGAGTGGCTGGAAGTCGGCGAGCGCGTGACGTTCTGCAATGCCGATGGTCAGCGTATCGATTTGCCGCTGCCCAAGCCCGGAGCCTATAGCATTAATCTACCGGAACAGGTTCGCTTGTACCGGGAAAATGGCCAATTTCGGCTTATCGATCAAAGCGGGTTGGCGAAAACCTTTACTGGCAGAGTTGGTCGTTGTCCGCTGCGGGCTTGGCACAACAGCCAGGGCCAAAGCCTGTATTTTCACCGCGATGCCAATGGCCATGTCGAGCGCATCTCGGCCAGCTGGAACAAGCATCTGCTCGTGGAACGCCAGGGCCGGCACATCGTCGCGATTCGTCCCGGCAAGCGTACCGGTGGCGGATTCGAGGCGGCCGGCGAGCCGTTGGTGAGCTATCTGTATAGTGACGCAGGCGATTTGAGTGGCGCTCGCGACCGGCTCGAGCAAGGCGAAAACTACGCCTATCGCAACCACGTCATCGCGCGCCGCACCCTGCCCAGTGGCTTTAACTTTTACTTCGAATGGGATCAAGACACGCCCCAAGGAAAATGTCTGCACAACTGGGGCGATAACGGCGTTTACGATTACCGCTTCGAATGGTTGGCGGACGGCGTCAGTCATGCCATCGACTCGCGCGGCGGTGTCGCGGTGTATCGGCACGATCCGCAAGGTTTGTTGCTCTGCGAGCGTAGCCCGGAAGGCCGGGAAACCCGCTACAGCTACAATGCCGACAATCAATTGGCGCAAACCGTGGCGCCGGACGGCGGTATCACCCGCTTTAGTTACGATAAAGAAGGCCGTTTGATCGGCGTGTCCGATGCGCTGGGTTTTAGTCAACGCGTCAAGTACGACAAACAAGGCAACCCGGTCGAACTGATCGATGCCTTGGATCAACGCTGGCTGCGCCGCTACGATGCCGGCGGCCGTCTGGAAGAAACCGTCGCCGCCAACGGTGCGGTCACCCAATACCAATACAACGCTCAAGGCGTGCCGGTGCGCATCACCGATGCCCTGGGCCGGAGTCGTTCGCTGTTGTGGGACGAGCAGTTGCGCTTAGTCGGCGAAAGCGGCTTCGACGGCATCAAGACCCGCTACCAATATGACGATGACGATCGTATCGTCGCCATCGTCGATCAAGACAAACGCATCACCCGTTACGGCTACGATGCCGCAGGCCGCGTCACGGCGGTGCAACATGCGGACGGCAGTACAGTGCAATTGCGCTACAACGCTGCCGGCCTGTTGACGCATTACATCGACGGCTTGGGCAACACCACCGAATACCGCTACGACGACGGCCTGTCCCAACCCACCGCCCGTATCGATCCGCTGGGCCACGAAATGCGTTATCGCTACGACAGCGAACGCAACCTGATCGGCCTGATCAACCCGAAAGGCGAAACTTACAGCCTCAATTACGACCGGGACGAAAACCTGGTCGAAGAAATCAGCTTCGACGGCCGTATCCAGCGCTACCGCTACAACGCCGCCGGCGTGCTGGAAGCCTACCTGCAACCGGGCGCCGATGGCGATTGGAACGTCACCCGCTTCGAACGCGACCGTCTAGGCCGCTTGCTGAAAAAGCACGCCGCCGACGGTAGCCTGAGCCAATACGGTTACGATCCGCTGGGCCGTTTGCAGCTGGCCAAAAATGCCGACAGTCTGGTGCTTTTGGGTTACAACGCCCTGGGTCAGATCAACCAGGAAAACCAGAACGGCGCCATCGTTCGCCACAAATACGACCTGCTGGGCCGCCGCATCCACACCGAGACCCCGGACCGGCACCGTATCGACTACCGTTTCGGTGAGCGCTACCTGGACAGCATCGAATTCGACGGCCAAACCCTCACCAGCCACCGTTACGACGAATTGGGGCGGGAAATCAGCCGTAGCCAGGGGCAACTCAACACCGACTACGACTACGATCCGATGGGCCGCTTATTACGGCAACGCGCCGCCCTCAAAGGCCAAGCGGCGATCATCGGTCGTCAGTACAACTACGATGTCGCCGGCAAACTTCGCGAACTGGACGACCTGCGCCAAGGCCGTAGCCAATACCACTACGACCCCGCTGCCCGCTTGATAAGCAGCGAAGGCCTCAGCCCGGAAAGCTTCGTTCACGATCCGGCCGGCAACCTATTGGGCGCCAGCGCGGAAGGAGGCAGAATCGAAGGCGACCGTTTGCTGATGATGGGCGACCGCCACTATGCCTACGACGCCGCCGGCAACCTGATCGAAGAAAAACGCGGTAAGGCCGGCCAAATCGTTACCCGCTACCAATACGACGCCGACAACCGCCTGATCCGCGCAGAAACCCCGCAAGTCACTGCCCATTACCGTTACGACGCCCTGGGCCGGCGCATCGCCAAGCACACCGAGCAAGGCGAAACCCGTTTTCAATACGACGGCCCGCGCCTGCTGGCGGAAACCGATAGCCGGCGCAGCCGCACCTATCTATTCGAACCCGGCAGCTTCCGACCCTTGGCGCTGCAAGAACGGGACAACACCCAAGCCGGCGGAAACACCTACCACTACCACCTGGATCATCTCGGCACGCCCCGGGAACTGACCGACAGCCAAGGCCAGATCGTCTGGTCCGCCCGCTACCGCGCCTACGGCAATCTGGCTTTGGCCGATGTCGAAGCCATCGACAACCCGCTACGTTTCCAAGGCCAGTACTTCGACGCCGAAACCGGATTGCACTACAACCTGAACCGGTATTACGATCCGAATGCGGGGAGGTTTATTCATCAGGATCCGATAGGGTTGCAAGGTGGAAGTAACGTCTATCGGTATGTACCGAATCCGGTGAACTGGATTGATCCTTTGGGGCTTACTGGGAAAGACTGTGCAAACGTTGGATCAATCGATTATGGTTCACTTGATGATCTTGGGCGTCCGACAGGAGTTAAAGCCACGATAACGAAGGATATGATTAATACTGGAACTTCTGCTAATCCTGCTATTCAACCGCCAGGTTGGTCGGGCAATGGAACTGCTTTTAATGAGGCTCGTGGACATCTGTTAGGCAAGCAACTTGGAGGCTCTGGCGATATACCGGAAAATTTGGTTACATTGCAGCAGAATTGGACCAATACGCCAACGATGCGTGGATTTGAAGGGCAAGTAAGAGCGGCTGTTGAAGGGGGGCAAGTAGTTGATTATTCGGCAACGCCAATCTATAACGGCAATAATTTGATCCCTAAAGCCGTCACTCTTGTCGGAAAAGGCAGTGGTGGTTATGACCTAGGTGTTTCCATTCTAAATCCAATTGGTTTCTAAGCATGACAATTGAAAGAGTTAAGTCGATACTTTCTCCGCCTTCAAGGCCTACTGATGTCCCTAAAAACGATGATTGGCAAGAGATCGAAGCTAGAATGGGAACTTTATTGCCGAGTGATTACAAGGAGTTTGTAAATAAGTACGGAACAGGCAGGATCGCGAATTTTTTATGGATTTTTAATCCGTTTTCAAGAAATGAAAATTTAAACTTGGAAACCCAACTCGATAGGCAGCGAGATGTATTTGCTGATCTTGAATCTTTTGGAGAGGTTTTGCCATATAAACTGTTTCCAAAGGATGGGGGGATATTCCCATTTGCTATGACTGATAATGGAGATGTATTATTTTGGCGTACCTGCGGTAACCCTGATCAGTGGAGTCTTGTGGTAAACGATGCGCGATCACCAGAATGGCAGGAATTTGCGTTGCCATTCGGTGAATTTTTATTTGAGTTACTTTCCGGTAGACTGGTTTGCGTCGTATTTCCTAGAAGTTTTCCTGGTGAATCGCTGAAATTTGACACATTGTAGTCCGCGTAGATACTGTTAGCGTCAGCATAATCGTACGCAGGGAAAGCGTATTGGCTTACTGCCAAGTCCTGAATGAAAACTGCGCCCTCGTCCGGCCGGCAACCTGATCGAAGAAAAACGCGGCAAAGCCGGCCAAATCGCCACCCGCTATCAATACGACGGCGACAATCGTTTGATCCGAGCGGAAACGCCGCAAGGGACCAGCGTATACCGTTACGACGCCCTGAGCCGGCGTATCGCCAAGCACACCGCGCAAGGCGAAACCCGTTTTCAATACGATGGCCCGCGCCTGCTGGCGGAAACCGATAGCCAGCGCAGCCGCACCTATCTATTCGAACCCGGCAGCTTCCGGCCCTTGGCGCTGCACGAACAGGACAACACCCAAGCCGGCGGAAACACCTACCACTACCACCTCGATCATCTCGGCACCCCCCGGGAATTAACCGACAACCAAGGCCAAATAGTCTGGTCCGCCCGCTACCGCGCCTACGGCAACCTGGCCTTGGCGGACGTCGAGGAAATCGAAAACCCGCTGCGCTTTCAAGGGCAATATTTCGACGCCGAAACCGGTTTACAGTACAACTTGAATCGGTATTACGAGATCCTAACGCGGGGAGGTTTATTCATCAGGATCCGATTGGGTTGGCAGGGGGGAGCAATTTGTACCGATACGTGCCTAATCCGATCAACCGATTGATCCAATCGGGCTGGATCCGCTTGAAACTCTAGCCGAGCGAGGCTTTTCAGGAGTAACTAAAACCACTGGTGGGGGGCTGGATTATTCTGCGAGCAATGCGCTTTACACTAAGCCAGGGGTGAATCCAATACAGGAGATAACTTATTCTGGAGATTACATTCTTGATTTTGAGGCAGCTAGCCAGCAAGCTTTAGGGCAGAAATCTACGCCAAAAGGATATGTCTGGCATCATCTGGACGATTATAATCCGCAAACCAATAAGGGAACGATGCAGCTTGTTAAGAGAGAGGCTCACCTTGGCATACCCCATTCAGGTGGGGTGGCGCTATATCAAGAGGCTACGGGCGAAAAATATACATTTCCTTGTCGAGGATAGCGGTTATATAGATGATGCAATTGAGCGACACTGAAAGAGCTATTTCTGAAGAAGAGTTTTCTAAGTTTGAATCAGGTTTTTCAAGAAAACTGCCTGCGTCATTGAAGGCGCATTATTTGAGAAACAACGGAGGATTTCCAGATTCGAATTATGTTAAGGGGAGCAAACACGTATTTTCAATTGACGGGTTTATCCCTATCAAATATGGAGTCTTACCTATCGAGAGGCTAGTTAGGGATATGCGGGCACCTGAACCCGATGGTTATTTTCTGCCTTTCGCCAATGATGCTGGTGGCAACATATTTTACATATCACTGCTGGATGATGACTATGAACGTGTTTACCTTCTCACCGCAGATACAGCCGAGAAGATATACGTATGCGGCTCCTTTGATGAGTTTATAGCCGCTCTTTATAACGAGTGACTTATAGTTATATGTTGAAAACTCAAGTAGATAATACAAGGTACGATTAGCGCCAGCGTAATTGTACGCTGGGAAGCGTCGCCAAATCCTGAATCAGATAGTTTCGTCCTCGCCCGAGCGGCAACAGGATATAAGAAAATCGCGGTAAGGCCGGCCAAATTGTCACCCGCTAGCTATAGGTCACCGACAACCGGCTGACCCGAGCCGAAACCCCGCAAGGGACCAGCGAATACCATTACGACGCGTTGGGCCGGCGCATCGCCAAACTCACCGCGCAAGGTGAAACCCGGTTTCAAGACGACGGCCCGCAGCCTGCCGGCGGAAATCGATAGCCAGCGCAGCCGCACCTACTTATTTGAACTAGGCAGCTTCCGGCCCTTGGCGCTACACGAATAGGACAATATCCAGCCTAGCGGCGCCACTATCACCTGGATAATCTCGGCGCACTGGGAACTGACCGACAGCCAAGTTCGCATCGTCTGGTCCGTCGGCTATTGCGCCTATGGCAACCTGGCTCTGGCGGACGTCAAGGCGGTCGACAACCCTCTGCGCTTTCAAGGGCAGTCTTTAGGGTTTCTTGAATCAGCAAGTGTTGTCCTGCGGACGGTAACCTAATCGACATAAGTGTGGGCATTCATCGAGGCTAGGTCGAATTAGAGCCTTTTACGTAAAATTTCACCAATCTCCTCATCGGTCAACACAATCGGATTGGTCTGCATGCTGCTTCCCCGTGCATTGGCGACGATGTGTGGAAAGTCGGTTTCGGCGATGCCGTAGACGCTAAGGCGGTCCAGTTGTAGCCTATCGCTCCAGTCGGCTAGCAGCGCGATCAGCGCGTCGCGGGCCGATTGGTCGTCCAGTTCGTTTTGGCCGGTTAGTAGCCGGCCTACTGCTGCGTATTTGGCGAGGGCAGGATTGGCCGCTTCGCGGGCTTGCATCGCGCGGATGTTGACGTCGGTTGCGACAGCGACTAGCGTGCCACAAACCACGCCGTGCGGGATCGGGAAGAAGGCGCCCAAGGGCGATGCCAAGCCATGCACGGAACCCAAACCCACTTGGGCCAGCGTGATGCCGGACAATAGCGCGGCGTAAGCCATCGCGGCGCGGCCTTCGCCGGCTTCCGGTTCGACTCCGCGCCAGGCCTCGAAAAAGCCGGCTTTGACGGCCTGCATGCCGCTCCAGGCCAACGCGTCGGTGAATGGATTGGCCTTGGCCGAGACATAGGATTCCATCAATTGGGTTAACGCATCCATGCCGTCGGCGGCGATTAGTGCCGGCGAACAGCTTGCCAACAAGTCCGGGTCGAGGATGGCGTATTCCGGTACCAGGCATTCGTCGCGGAACGATTTTTTGAAGCCTTGCGGACCTTGCACGCTGAGCACCGAATTTTTGGTGGCTTCGCTACCGGTGCCGGCTGTGGTCGGCACCGCTATGAACGGCGTGCTGGGGCCGCGATACGTTTTGTTACGGCCTACGCCTTCCAAATAATCCATCACCGAGTCGCCACTGGGGAGCAAGCCGGCGATGGCCTTGGCGGCATCCAATACGCTGCCGCCGCCAATAGCGACCACGACTTCGATATGCTCGTTACGGAATTGGTCCACCATGTCGTCGATCAATTGCGGCGAGGGCTCGCCGGACACTATGCAATGCCGCCATTCGACGCCTTGCCCGGCCAAATCGTCAATAAAGCGTTGCCAGCGCGGCGTGCCGAAAAACGACTGCTTGCCTGTGACCAGCATTGTTTTGCGGCCGTATCCGGCGATCAGCGCCGGCGCTTCGTTTAAACGGCCGCGGCCGAACAAAATCCTGGGCAAGCGGGCAATATAAAACGGTTTGAAAGCCTGCATGCTCAAGCCTCCGGAAACAAGGCTTTATATGGAACGCCTTGGCGCGGCTGGGCCATCCAGTCGGCGACCGCGTCGCGCCAGGCCAGATAATGTTCGGTTTGTTTGTGCGCCGCCGCATCTTCCGCGGTTGCGTAGACTTCGTACAGGATAAACTGGCTGGGGTTGTCCGGGACTTGCAGTACATCGAAGCGGCGGTTGCCGGATTCCCGTACCGAAGCTAAATGGTTCAAGCGGGTGGCGGCGATGAAGTCGTCGATATGCTCGGGTTTGACGTGGACGTGAACGAGGGTAACGTGCATGGCTTAACGAATGAAGAAGTGATACCAGCCGCTAAGCATAGGCCAAAACTGGCGGCGATGGCAATGCTAGGCTGGGTATTAGGGTTTTGGGCGAACTCTAATTTGCAGGCTGCCCAAGCCCCGATCTTGCAATAATTTTGAATACGGTTGTTTGTGGATCCTTTGATCGAATCCTTACGCCAACTACGGACGTCTATGGCAGAATGTATTCATTTATGTTTTTTAAGGGATGATCGTATGTTGTTAACCAGAATACTGCCGATTTTGTTTGCTTCCATCCTGGCGTCGTGTGCGGATGTGCCCGAGCAGCCGGCCCCACCACCGCCTACTGTCGTTGAGTTGACGCTAAACAGCACCGCTTCTATTAACCCCGATGCCGACGGTAAAGCGTCGCCGGTGGTGTTACGAATCTACGAGTTGCGGGAGCAAAGCGGTTTTAACGGAGCCGATTTTTTTGCCATATTCGATAAAGAGCAGGCCACTTTGGGCGCGGATTTGGTACGTAAGCAAGAGTTGGTGTTAAAACCCGGCGAGAATAAAACCTTGCGGATCGAACCAGCCGCCGATACCCGGATACTGGGTTTTTTCGCGGCTTTTCGTAAACTGGATAATGCCGGCTGGCGCACGTTGACCGAGTTGAAGGCGCATCAGAACAATGCGGTTGTACTGAAACTGGATGCGAATGCTTTAACCGTCACCAATACGCCAACCGAGCCACCGCCCCCCGCACCTAAGGAAGACTAACCGAAGAAAAAATTTGCGGGACTATGGGTTGCCAAATCCTTAGTCCCTGATCGTTGAAAGTGCTTAAAAAATCGGCACGACCAGCGCAAATACGAACGCAATTACCGTCCAAATCACGATCTTGGTTTTTAAAGGGGTGTGGCGCCACAGGATTTTCAGTTCATCTCGCATAGCTTGCGAGCGTTCTTCGGCGGCGCGAATGCGTTTAAACCCGCCTTTTAGCGTCTGGCTTTCCTGTTTTTGCTGTTCTTCATACAGCAGTTCGTCGAGCTGGGAATAGAACACATCGCAATGCGGACACTTAAACTCCTCGCCTAATCTGGGCTGGCCGCATTGCGGGCAGTTTTTCATGCTAACTCCTTAGAAACTCGCTTGCCTTGATGGCCCCCATCAAGGCAATGCGGGAAAAATTTACGCAGCGATACCGTTATGTCTGAGCAGGGCGTCGATATTGGGTTCGCGGCCGCGGAAGTTTTTGAATAGTGTCATCGCGTCGCTACTGCCACCTTGTTCCAGGATGTTGTGCAAGAACGCCTCGCCTGTGGTTTGGTCGAAGATACCTTTTTCTTCAAACAAGGAAAACGCGTCTGCCGATAACACTTCCGCCCATTTGTAGCTATAGTATCCGGCCGCGTAACCGCCGGCGAAAATATGCGAAAAGCTGTGGGCGAAGCGGTTGAAGTCCGGGACCTTGACTACGGCCACTTGATCGCGCACCTGTTTCAGGATGCTGTAAATCTGGCCGCCCTTGGCCGGGTCGTAATGTTGGTGCATCTTGAAATCGAATAAGCTAAATTCCAATTGGCGCACCATCATCATGCCGGCTTGGAAGTTCTTGGCGGCCAGCATTTTGTCGTACAAGGCATCGGGCAGAGGTTCGCCGGTTTGGTAATGGCCGGAGATCAGGCCCAGTGCTTCTTTTTCCCAGCACCAGTTTTCCATGAACTGGCTGGGCAGTTCCACCGCATCCCATTCGACGCCATTGATACCGGATACGCCAAGATGATCGATTTGGGTCAACATATGATGTAGGCCATGGCCGAACTCGTGAAACAGGGTTTCCACTTCGTCGTGCGTCAACAAGGCCGGGTCGTTGCCTGTGGGCGGCGTAAAGTTACAGGTCAAATAAGCGACGGGCGTTTGTAATGCGTCGCCGACTTTTTTCCGGCATACACAATCGTCCATCCAGGCACCGCCGCGCTTTTTGGCGCGGGCGTATAAGTCCAGGAAGAAGCGACCGCGCAATTGGCCGTTTTTATCCAGGATTTGGTAAAAGCGCGCGTCTGGGTGCCAGGTGTCGAAATCTTTGATTTCACTGATTTGCAAGCCGTAGAGTTTCTCGACTATGGCAAACAGGCCGGGTACGGCCTTGCTGTCGGGGAAATAGGCTTTCACTTCTTCTTGCGATAGTTGGTAGAAATGCTGACGCATTTTTTCCGAGTAATAACCGATGTCCCAAGCTTGCAAGTCGTTTAGGCCGTGTTCGGCGGCGGCAAACTCTTTTAGTTCGGTCAAATCTCGGCGGGCCTGGCGCCAGGATTTGTCGGCCAGGTCTTCCAAAAACTTCACGACGTCGTCGGTGGATTTGGCCATTTTGGTGGCCAGCGAATATTCGGCGTAGTTGTTAAAGCCTAGCAGTTGAGCTTTTTCATGGCGTAGCGCTAAGATTTGCTCCATCAGCTCGGAATTGTCCCATTGGCCGGCGTGTGGACCTTGATCGGAGGCGCGAGTGCAAAAGGCCTCGTAGTGTTCGCGGCGCAGTTCCCGGTTGTCGGCGTAGGTCATTACCGCCAGATAGGATGGGAATTGCAGATTGATCAGCCAACCCTCCTTGCCTTCCGCTTCGGCGGCTTGTTTGGCTTGTGCCAGGGCCGATTCCGGCAGGCCGGCCAAGTCGGCGATATGGGTAATCTGTTTGTGCCAGGCATTGGTGGCATCCAGCAAATTTTCTTCGTACTGGCTGGCCAGTTTGGATAATTGTTGGTTGATGTCTTTGTAGCGAGCTTGCTGCTCTGCCGGCAAGTCCACGCCGGACAAATGAAAATCTCGCAGGGCGTTATTGACGATTTTTTGCTGGGCACGGTCTAGTTCGGCAAAGTCGGCGCTGTCGTGTATGGCCTGATAAGCCTCGTATAAAGCCCGGTTTTGGCCGGTTTCGGTGGCATATTCGCTGAGCTTGCCCAGGCAGGCGTTGTAGGCGTCGCGCATCGCTTCGCTATTGACCACCGAATTCATGTGGCTGACCGGCGACCAGGCTTTGTTGAGGCGGTCTTCGGCGGCTTCTATCGGCTCGATCAGGTTTTGCCAGGTGTAAGGGCCGCCGGCTTCCAGCTGGCGTGCGATGGTTTGCCGGGCGTCGCTCAGCAACTGATTGATCGCAGGTTCTACGTGTTCGGGCAGGATTTTAGAAAATTGCGGCAGTTCGGTGTTTTCTAGCAAGGGATTGGTCATGTCGGCAGCCAGTCTGATATGAATATCGGGATGATTAGGATAATAAATGCATTGCGGCGTTAACCCGGTTTTGGGCTTTTTTCAACACC